>VYMG01000121.1_pt1 | contig 42408 bp, 38 predicted proteins | sample 5115261 | NCBI WGS metagenome assembly VYMG01 (sample SAMN12291781, study PRJNA351875) | freshwater metagenome | isolation source: freshwater lake | place: USA: Michigan, Wintergreen Lake | collected 2013-08-08
CTTTTCCGGCTCTGTTTCATAATCATCAAATGTAAAATCTAATATACCAACACAATACACCGCTTGTAAATTATAATTCCATTCGCCTTTTTCTGCTTGTTCCCGAATTGGAAATGTCGAATAATAGATTGTTCGCTCTTTGAAATAATTTTGTTTCGCTTTTTGTAATTCTACTATAAATTTCTCGCCTTTTTCATTCTCACAATAGATATCATAAATCACCTTCCTGTCAATATCGCTTTGAGCAAGATGTTCCGTATTCTTAAAGTTCAGATCTACAATCTTTTCTTTCAGAGGCAATAAAGCATTCAGAAAGTCAATAAGCTGCGGCTTACTTGCTTCCTCGCCAAATATCTTCTTAAATCCAAAATCCGTAAACGGATTGACATATTTTGCTTTCACGTTTGTACCTGTTATTCTCAAGTATAGAAAAGAATGTACATTACTTTTTTATTATTCAGACAAATGATAATGAATGTTGAACATATTTGAATTGATAAAACTTAATACACAATAATATTCATTGTTTTATGCCATGTACCTGCTTGAGCTTTTATGGTATAAGAACCCGCAGGAACGGATGATGATGCAATATCAATCCACACAGTAGAACCGTCGGCTATGCCATTCCATAATGGTATTATTTCACCGGTTAAAGAAATAAGTGAAACATTTGCCATAGTTTGTAATGCGGGGAAGGCAAGAGTGAGTGTTGCGTGGTCAGTTACCGGATTGGGCGATATTGTCATACTTGGTGCATTGTCATCATGCTCAATTATGCTGCTGGTTTTCCATAATTGATGCACAGAAAACCATAGTGCGGGTGTTTGCGATTGATCAAAAGTAAATGAGCGGCGATTACCCGAAAGTCGTGTTGCCGGAATAGTCATCGCCATCGGATTACCCTGCATATCTAAGGGCACGGCATAAATCGAATCTGCATCGCTGATAAATGATAATCGTGCTGTCATTGCTTCCGCTACAACGGGCGAAGTGCCCCATGATACTCCCCATACGCTTGTGTCGCCACGCCACACCATGCCGCTATTGCCGGAACGAGAACTTAATGTAAGCACTGAACGCTCCGAACGATCCAACGATGAGGTGTCAGTGCTAAGCCATGTCATACTGCCATAATTACCGCCATCGGTGCGCTCAAAACGTGTTGTGCCAAATGAAAATAATTGACCGGACAAGACACCCGAAGCCGCAATAAAACGTGGTGTATTGACGGTAACTGTTCCAATATCAATATTCCATGTAAGTTCTTCGGTTTCGCTGATAATATTGGCTGTATTGAGTGTGCCATCGGCTAATTGTTGAATTTGTGCATGTGGTGCTTCTGAGGCTTCACTCGCCAATAATGAATCATAGCGCACACGGCGGAATAATGCCATGCGCGTATCGGGAAATTGTTTTAGCCAATAACCATATTGTAATTGTTCCGCGGGATACACAAAATTATCGGCTGTATTTTTGAGATTAATACTGCGAGGGGCACTTTGTATAACATTATTATCCATAGCATGACGAATGCTCGGAGCTAAAGCCCATAATGCTGAATTATGCGGAAGTGTCCACACATTATTACTGTCCAAACGATTAGCTTGCATTTTCTGCATATCATCACCCCAATTTGCAACAAATAATCCATCCCAATCTTGATATGTGGCAAAAAATGGTAAAATAGTCAGCATTTCCCCCGTACGCCCCGAAATATTGGGCATTAAATAATTACCGATGATATGAGGTTTGCCGACTCGTGCATTGCGTGTCATATAGGATAAACTTCCCAAAAAGCGATCTTGGGCAATGCCGGATTGTGCAATACCGGCAGGACGGTCATTCACATATCGTACATAATCGGTGCTTTGTACTGCTCCCGAATAATCAAGATTTCTTTCACTATATGCTTCATTAATATATGTGGGCGTTGTGCCGGAAGTAATCAATGCTTTTGTGCCTATAGTATCACGCAATAATTTTTGCATTAATGTCATATAATTATCTACCAATGCACTGTAAAACAGGGCTTGATCGGCAGAACGTACCGGCGACACAGCAATGCTTTCATCAATACGGCGCACACGTTGAATATTGCGCTTTTCTAATGATTCGCTCGCCAAAAGTCCCGCTTCGGTCACAGGCGTTATACGAATATCATCAAGATAAATATTACCCACACCGGCTCCAAGATAAAAAGCCAACATCGCACTGATTGAGTCGCTTGTATTTGCACGAAAACGAGTCACATATTCACGCCAATTTTCTGTGAGAGGTGCATCATTCTGATATAGTAAACCATAATTTTCAAAAGACCCGCTACCGCGTTGTAATGCCACATAAAATGGTGATGTATATTTCGCCGCAGCATCGGTACGTGCCCAAAAACGTAGTTCATATTGCAAAAAACGCTGCACAGCAACCGAACGATTCACATAAATGACATCATAGACATTGCTTCCTTCTTTATTGACTTTAATCCACGCAGAAAATGCTCCCTGATGTTTAATACCATTAGAAGGATATACATTGGCAACGGCATTATTATCGGTATTAACTGCCAATTCCCAACCTGTCAGAGGATCATTATTATCTTCAAAATTTCCATTTTTAGGCATAAGAGCAGAACTATTAGGAATAATTTCCCATGCTTTTGATAATGCTGCCGTTGTTTTATATTTATTGAATAAATAATTATTCCAAACTACATCAAGAAGAGCGGAATGTGTGAAGGAAAAATTACTGCTCGGATGTAAAAATCCATTGCTCCAAGCAGCAAAAAGTGAATTATCGTCCGTCAATTCCACACAAGCAATTGTTGGATCATCTTTATAAGCAATATTTGTAATCGAATTTCTATGATTAAATAATTTTACGGCATAACTGCGAGTACGGTCAATCACGGAAGCCATAAAGAAATTGGCATAACGACCATTCCACGGTATAGAATCATAACCGGGAATATTATCGTCGGCGCGAGGCATCCATTGAGAATAAAGTTGAAGTACAACATAGACACCATTTTTTTGTAATTCAACAATAAGCCGATCTAACTTTTTCATTTGCTGAACATCGAAATTTTTGGTGTCATTTGCCTCGGCAAACACAGAACCATAATTTCGCCACCATTGATTGTCAATACCGACAAGCCGCACTGCATTGAAGCCAAGACCTGCCAAACGACGAGCAATCGCTACCGCCATCGCACTATCGGGAAAACATGCAGCATTGTGCAAACTTGTGCCGATAAGACGCACACGCTTTCCATCTTTCGTAAAAAAGTGCCCATCTTTGACCATCAGAGCATTCGACGCAGTGATGGGATTATTGAATTTCCCAAAAAGGTGCTCAGGACGAATGGCTGAATCCATAGGCATAAGAGCCGGAAATGAACGCTGAAAGGGTTGCGCATCCGCTAAGGACAATGTGCAAAAAAGAAGAAAAATAATGGCAATAGTTTTCATGCTCTATCCTCAAAACAAAAGTCTTTACAAAGTAATAATTTCTTTATGATGCCAAATTACTACAATTTTTTGTATAGACAATACTTAGAGAATCATAGTAACCGTATTTCATCATTAGCCGGTACGGTAAACACTGCAATATATGCTCATTGTTTTTATACCATGATTATAGCGGTACATGAGATATTCATGACTACTATACTTTATTTGTACGGACTTGAATCACCGTGATAATCAGAAACAAGTCTGATTTCGGTACATAGTACACTTTCCCCTTTGTAGGCTTATCTATAATGTTCTGCTATTAAATCCGCAGCAATTTTTGCTGAACTAATAACACCGGGCAATCCCGCACCCGGATGCGTTCCGGCTCCAACAAAATAAAGATTAGGAATATCCTCGCTTTGATTGTGTGGTCGCCACCAAGCACTTTGCGTCAAAATCGGCTCAACAGAAAATGCACTGCCCAAATGGCTGTTGAGGGTATCGCGAAAATGGAGTGGATCAATATATAATTCAGTGACAATATTTTTTTCTAAATCAGGCATATAGCGTTTTTCGAGGTACGACACAATAGCGTCACGATAGGGTTTTGCTGCTTTTTTCCAATCGGTATCACCTCCCAAATGAGGCACGGGCGAAAGCACATACCACGAATCACAACCTTCAGGAGCAAGTGACGGGTCGGTTGCAGTGGGGCGATGTAAGTATAAAGAAAAATCCTCCGACAATACTTTATTGGAAAAAATATCGGTAATCAATCCTTTATAGCGGGGACCCATAAGTATTTCATGATGTGCCATGTTATCATATCGCTTTTTTGTACCGAAATATAGTACGAATAATGACATGGAATATCGCATATTCGTAATATGAGAATCGGTATTTTTTTTGCGATATTTTTGTGGAATAAGATGTAAATATGTTGAAGCAACATCACCATTACTTACAACAATATCAGCATCAATTTTTTCACCTGTTTTAAGCAAAACACCATCGGCTTTTAAGGTGACATTATCCATAGAAATACGCCCAACTTCCGTTGATAAACGCAAAGTGCCGCCCATATCAAGAAATAATTGCGTTAGACCCTGCACTAATGCTCCCGTGCCACCCATAGCAAACCACACACCCCATTGTTTTTCAAGCACATGGATTAATGCGTAAATTGATGTTGTTTGAAAGGGATTGCCACCAACTAATAAGGGATGGAAGCTGAAAACTTGCTGCAAACGTTCATCAGAAATATATTTTTGTACCAAACCGAATACGGAGCGTTGGGCTTGTAAGCGAATCAAATCGGGCAGTACTTTGACCATATCCGTCATGGACAAAAACGGCTTATCAATAAGTTCAAAACCTGTTTTAAATACTTGCTTTGCTTTTTCCATAAACCGATAATACCCTTGTTCATCGGCAGGATTAAAAGAGCGAATTTGGCGCACTATCTCATCATGATTGCCATTGTAGCGGAATACGGAACCGTCTTCGAAGCGCACATTATAAAAAGGGTCAATCGGAATAATCGAAACATAATCGGCTGTTTTTTTACCGCCGAGTGCAAATAATTCATCTATGAGCCACGGTGCTGTGATAATAGTGGGACCACCGTCGAAAACAAATCCTTCTTGTTCATATACATACGCTCTGCCCCCCGGTTTATCGCGTTTTTCGATAATAGTAACATTGTGCCCTTGTGCTTGTAAACGAATAGCTGCGCTTAATCCGCCAAAACCGCTGCCAATAACTGTAATATTCATGGTATATAGTGTAAAAATTAAATATTCCGCCTACATCGTAGGGCGGTCTCCCCTTTGTAAGGACTTTCATTGCCACATTGTACCTATGATTATCAGTTTACCATAGGAAATAACCGGCTAAAATATACGATGTTTTATGGCAAATCAAATCCTTTACTATCGTCCGATTGTAGCTCTTTTCACTTAATCATTAATCTCAATCAAAGCTTGCACCGGCGATGTGGTGCTGATGGACGAAAGGACTTTCATATCATTTGATTGTGCAATCTGCACCAGGTTGGGCGTGCGTTGAACAATCAGTTCATTGCGGCGAATATTGTAATAAATGTCCTGAGCAGCCGAAGGTGATAGACGGCGCGGAGTTTCAGGTTTACGAATATCGTAACGCCATACGCTCGTTTGGGTTGCAATAAATGCAAAATCTGTGGTGGTTATGGCAACCGCACGTGGAATTTCCTTACCGCCCGCCAAGTTTATGTTCTGCGTTCCTGTTATGCCACCATTAATGTCCATGAGCGATACCGATGTCGGTTGGGCATCATTCCCTTGGCATACCAAAAGTAAGCGTCTTTTTTCGGCGGCTACATTATCATCTTGTATATTGTTCAGTAATGCCGGCATGGGTGGTGTCGAATATCTTGCCACTATGCTATTGGTTCGCGAATCTATACGGCATACTGTATTGTCGCCTTTACAAGCCACAAATACTTGTTGTTCGATGGCTGCCACTGCTATAGGGTTTTTGCCGGAAGGCACACTCCGCGCTACCGTAAACGTATATAAATCCACAAGAGAAATTGTCGAATCATTCTCATGAGCAATATAGCCATTCGTTGCATTGACAAATGCCATGTCGGTGGGGATACGTTGTGAGACGGAAAAATCAAATTGACCAACTTTTTTAAAAGAAAATTTATTGATAACAATCACCTTATATTGCGAGGGAATACCTAAATAAATATTATCACGAAATTCTTTCATCCAAGTCACTGCCCCATTAATATTGTCATTATTGACAGTAAAATAATAATTATTGTCGGCAATGCGTGCGTCAGGCATCGTAACACGCGCAATGTTTCCGGTTGAATCAGACAAATATATACTATAGTTTTGGTCGGTCGTATTATAGACAGGGATATCTTTGCCACATGCACTCAAAAAAAGGATACACAGACAATAAATAATACGTTTTGTCATGATATTTTTACAAAAGTGAGTAAATGTATGGTGAAACGACATGAAGATATGCCGGAGATTTATGGTGATTGTGGCGATTTTTTTGATTTGTTAAGCTCTGAAGCACTCAAGCCACTACATTTCCGGTATAAACACAGCCCATATAAAACGATATATGGGCTGTGGCTTTATAACAAAAACACATGGTTACTTTTTCTTTTTTGGTGCGGTTGCTTTTGGTACTTCTTTCTGATAATCTTTTGTGCGCAATTTATTGATATCGTCAAGTGCTTCGCTTTTACATCCGCGTTCGGTAGCGCCTATACGTACTTCCCATGAGCCATCCTGGCGTGGAGTCCACACAATTTGTTCATAGCGTAAGCCATTACCAAAGCCAATTGAAGTCAGAGCCGGATTGGCAACAATAAATCGCTGACATAAATAGCTGAACTCAACAATAGTCGGTTCTTTTGTTAAGGCAACTTCAAGCCAATATCCGTTTTCGGCAGATTCATATTTGACATACGTTGATTTAGCATCAATACCATCATAGAGTAAGTTTACGGCTTCGCCTGTTTTGACAAATTCTCTTTGCCCCACTTTTGTAAAAGTTAATGTGGTGGTGGGTGCTTTTGCTTTCTCCATAGCCGGTGCGGGTGCGCCACCATCGCCGGGCAATGTTACACTGGTCGGCAAAGCAGGGTCGGGCGAAGGCGGAATATTTTTGTCGGGCACATTAATGCTGACAAAACCGGTTTTTGCGGTGGACTCATTTGATTCCGGTGCCGAACCGCAGGAAACAAGACCTATAACTAGAGCAGTTGCTGCAAATGTTCGTAAAAACATCATCATTGTCCTCTCTCGAATTGTTAATGAAAAGAATGTGGAAGCGAAAATACACATCTTCTTGCTTATGACATAAAAGTTGTCAATTTCTTAATGTGCTTCATCCCAATTTTTGCCTATACCGGCTTCAACCAATACGGGCACATCGCCAAGAGCCAAAGCGTTCTGCATTGTTTCAACCACCAATGTTTTCATGAGTTCGATTTCATCATTGGGCACATCAAACACTAATTCATCGTGAATTTGCAATAACATGAGCGAACGCACTTTTTCTTGTTTCATTCTCTTATGCACTTGAATCATGGCAATTTTCATCATATCGGCAGCCGTGCCTTGTATCGGCATATTGATGGCGGCACGCTCGGTGGATTGCCTGATGGTGGCATTGTTGCTATTGATATTGCTGAAATATCGTCGTCTGCCACATAATGTTTCTGCATATCCTTTGCTGCGTACCGATTCCAATGTGGTATCAAAATATTCGCGAATACGCGGATAATTGGTAAAATATTGATCAATAATTGTTTTAGCTTCTTTGCGCGAAATACTTAATTGTTGCGCCAAACCGAAGCTGCCTTGACCATACATAATCCCAAAATTGACGGTTTTTGCTATGCGCCTTTGCGATGAAGAAACTTCCGATAATGGCACAGAAAATAATTTTGCTGCTGTGGCAGAATGAATATCCAAACCATGTTGAAAAGCATGCATCAATGTTTCATCACGGCTGATATATGCCATAATCCGTAATTCAATTTGCGAATAATCACATGATAATAACACTGCATTGTTTGTGTCGGATGGAATAAATGCACGGCGGATGGAACGTCCCAATGCTGTACGAATGGGAATATTTTGCAAATTGGGTTCCACAGAAGATAATCTGCCCGTGCCTGCAATCGTCTGATTATATGTCGTATGAATTCTTCCCGTCTGGGGATTGACCATTTTCGGTAATGCTTCTACATACGTGGACTGTAGTTTTTGTAATTGACGATGTTCCAATATCATACCTGCAACAGGATAATCTGCTGCCAATTCAGATAATACGGAAACATCTGTGCTATAGCCTGTTTTTGTTTTTTTTCCGCCGGGGATTTTTAGTTTATCAAATAATATTTCCCCGACTTGTTTGGGTGAGTCAATATTAAATTCTTGCTCGGAAATAAGAAATATATCTTTCCGTAAACGCTCGACTTCCGTTTTAATCATCGCCGATATTTCGCTTAATGCTTCGGTAGTTATTTTTATGCCATTATATTCCATTTGTGTCAGCACTTCCGACACCGGAAATTCTATTGTTTCTGCTAAGGTCAGTAAATTATTTTTTTCTAATTCGGTATAAAGAATATTGCGCAGCGTTATAGTCACATCCGCGTCCTCGGCAGCATATTCTGCGACTTTCTCTAACGGAGCATCTTTCATGGAGCCATTTTTTTTCTCACCGATTAATGTGGTGATGGAAATGGGTGAATAATTCATCCATCGCAAAGCAAGTGCATCCATATTATGGGGCTTATCCGCATCAAGTAAATAACTTGCCAGCATGGTATCAAAACCGACGGGCGAAATAACAACATCATAACGTCGTAAAATTAATGCATCAAATTTTAAATTTTGTCCGATTTTTGGTACATCAGGATTTTCAAGAAAAGGGCGCAGACGCTGAAGCACCGTATGGACTGACATATAATCGGAAGAATATTCGGCGGCGGATTCTTGCACCTCAAATAAAGAATGTTGAGCATCAGTATTGTGCTCTTCCACCCTATCGGACACGGGAATATACCATCCGGTATGTTCTTTTGTTGAAAGTGCAATTCCCACAATGTCACATTGCATGGTATTCAGCGATGTTGTTTCCAAATCTACACATAATTGCGTGCAATGGGAAAGTTCATCAATCAATCGCTGCATATCATCATTATGGAGTACGGTATAATAAGAATGTGGACGCGTCTCAACGGTCAGCACAGGTGGTTTTGGTTGTTCTGCAATTGGGATTGCTGCCGGCTGGTCCGTATCGCTTTTTTGCAGAGCTGCCGCCACAGAAAAATTCTTTTGCTTACGCCAACGTTCACGCAGAGAAGCCATGCCTAACTCGGCAAAAAGACCATCCAACTCTTGGGACGATTGCTCGCTGCGACGGCAATCATCAAGAGATAATCCGAGCGGTACATCGGTGTGGATAGTCACCAATTCCTTAGACAAGTATGCCATATCTTTATGGTCGGTCAAATTTGCTTTTACTGCTTTTTTTGTGATGGAATCCACATTTGCATAGACATTATCCAATGAGCCATATTCCGTTATCAGGGACAATGCTGTCTTTTCGCCTATGCCCTTTACTCCGGGCACATTATCCGAGCTATCACCTTGCAATGCCAGCACATCAATGACTTGTTGCGGATAGACACCAAAAACTTCATGTACTTTTTCCGCATCGAACACATCATAATCGGAGCTGCTGCCCTTTGATGGGCGATACACTTTCACATATTCATTCACCAATTGGAAATAGTCCTTGTCGGAGGTTATGCAAATCGCATCCATTTGTGCTTTACCGGCATAGGTGGCAAGAGTACCGATAATATCATCGGCTTCAAAACCCGGCATTTCGATTCTTCTAATACCTGCCAAATCAATAACTTGTTTAATACGAGCTAATTGCGGCACAAGTTCTTCCGGAAATGCTTGCCGATTTGCTTTATACAAATCATAACGTTGATGGCGAAAAGTGGGTTCCTTCGTATCGAATACAGCGGCAATATACACAGGCGACTCACGCTCAAGCAATGTTGCCAATATATTGCTCACACCAAACACTGCCCCTGTCGGTTCACCGCTCGGACTTTGAAATCCCATACGCATCATGGCGTGGTAAGCACGGAACACAAGTCCCATTGTATCTATTAAATATAAAGTGTTGTTCATGTGTCAAATGCAGATAAATGAGAGGCAAAAATACGCAGTCATTGGGCGCAACCGATGGAAGTTACACTATTTTTATTGGTCAGAGCTGCGTTTTATCCTGTATTTTTGAATCTAAATACTATAAGTGAGCAGCAGAATGCTCATTGCAAGAAAGAGCCGTAAACAAAGTACGGTATTATCAAATACAGAAAGAACATGGAATGAAAAAATCGCGGATATTAGTCACGTGCCCCAAAAGAATGACACTGTATGTACGCCAAGAATTACAGGAGTTAGGGTATCCCATTATGTATGAATCAATGGCTGGAGTGTTTACTGAAGGTACTTTACACGATACCATGATACTTAATCTTCGGATGCGTACTGCCAGCAGGATTTTACTATTATTAAAAGAATGTGAGTGCGACTCGCCGGCGGATTTATATTATCACACGTCAAAAATTGCATGGGAAGATATTATTCCCCGCCAAAATGGCTATCTTAGCGTTATTTCTGCCGTTGATACGCCGTCCATTGACAATACGCAATTTGCAAATGTGAAATGCAAAGATGCCATTGTTGACCGTATTCGTCAAAAAACAGGAAAAAGACCTGATTCCGGCTCGGATAATGATTATACGGTTATTTTTCTGTATTGGAAGGATACCGATTGTTGCATTTATCTCGACACTTCCGGCACACCATTATCTCGACGCGGCTACAGAATGATGCCCCATGCTGCGCCCATGCGTGAGACCTTGGCAGCCGCAACAATACTTGCTACACGATGGGATAAACAATCATCCTTTATTAACCCTATGTGTGGCAGTGGCACACTTGCCATTGAAGCGGCACTTATTGCAACACAGCGTGCTCCGGGATTATTACGACCTAATTTCGGATTCATGCATGTACAAGACTATAATCATCAAGCATGGATAGCATTGCGTGAAAATGCCGAAAGTGCTATTATTCCTTTTGAAAGCAGAATTATTGCCAGTGATCGTGATGCAAAAGCCGTACAGGCAACTCGCGAAAATGCAAAAAAAGCGGGGGTTGCACATCTGATAAAAGTATCGCGTTGTGATTTTAGCGAAACAGAAATTCCCTATGGCAATGGCGCAATAATGCTTAACCCTGAATATGGTAAACGCCTTGGTGATGATGAAAAATTATTGGCAGAATATCAACGTATCGGTAATTTTTTCAAGCAACGTTGCAGTGGCTATATGGGATATATATTTACGGGTAATTTAGAACTTGCTAAACATGTGGGGCTAAAAGCAAAACGACGAATTGAATTCTTTAATGCCGATATTGATTGTCGTTTGCTTGAGTTTGAACTCTATGAAGGGAAAAAACAAATCATACCATAAAAACATGTATATTTGCGAAAAATTCAATAATATGATAGTGGCATCAAATGAAACAACGACATAACCATCATCACAACCTTATGAACAAAGTCAAGCACATTTTTTTGTATCTATTTGTTGTTTTTACAGTTAATGCCACGCTTTATTGCCAAGACGATATGTTGTTAAGTTCAACGAAAAACGATTTTTCCGAAACTCGTTTCTTTGGCGTGTTTGGTGGTAATTATTTGATGAAAGATAATCCCAAGGGCGAAAGACTCGGCGCAGGATTGGACGTGGGAATGTATTATCGTACATCACGATTTTTACATATTGGTATGACCGCAGGTCTCCATAGCGTCCATACTACAAAAATGGATTATGATTTTAACAGATTAGTCAGTAACAATAAGGTAAATATTTCACAAATGGCAGTGATTGATTTTTCACAAATCACCTATCTTATTCCCCTTGCTCTATGTGCGCGATTTGATGTGGCAAGCAAGGATATCATACCGTTTATACGTGTAGATGGCGGAATAAATTACATCCTTACTGAATCGAAAGGTAAATTTACAGAAGCATCTTCCGGTACTTCGCGACCAACGAAAGAAATTACTGAATCATACAGCTACTTTGCTCCATTAATTGGGCTTGCCTTCGGTATTGATTACTCTATTAATCCATCACTTGCATTATCGGCGATTCTAAAAATACATACTACGTATGATTATAATAGTCGTGATATTGGGCTTCGCTCTGAATTAGTTGATTTTAGTCCTAAATATACAATGCTAAGTGTTGGTATAACAAAAAAATTGTAAGATTAGAATACCTAATAATAATTTCAATCAACATACTTACTCTTATTAGTCATGAAATCGCTTGTCATTTTTTTTCTCTTATTTTCAACGATGCTGTTTAATGGATGCGAACAAAGTGTGAGTATAACGAACGAAATATTCAATTCTGAACTTAACATAGATTATGTCCATAAAGCACTATTGCAAAAAAAATGGGGTATGTATTTAGCACTTTTTGGAGAATTAGCAGATTATGACATGAATGAAAATGGCGACATCACAGCGATAACATCATATAGTGCTTTACCACTCTCCATTACCGGAACATGGACTTTGAATAATGTAACTCAAGAATATGTATGTACATTTGAGCATAACAATCCAACATGGGCAACAAAATTTGTATTCACCCCTCTTGCTATAAATGCTTCAACGAGAAGTGGATTTCGATATAATCTTGATGTTAAATATTCTATTTTTTATACGCAATATGATGAACCCGAGTCAGGCACAACATCTTTACATTTACGATAACAGATTACTTTTATTAGTTATGAAATCGCTTGTCATTTTTTTTCTCTTATTTTCAACCATGCTGTTTAATGGATGCGAACAAAGCATTTATCTAACAGAGGATACGCTTAATCCTATAATTCATAAAGAACTCTTGCAAAAAAACTGGAGAACTTTGATAGTGCTTTTCGGAATAATTGAAGAGTTTGACATGGAAAGCGATCAGAGCATCAAGGTAACAACAAAAAATGGTTCTTCAAGCACCGTACATGTTGGCACATGGACGGTAAATGAAGAAACAGAAACATACACATGTATTTTTAATCATAATAATCCTACTTGGGCAAAAGAGTTTATTTTCACACCAATTTCAACTAATTATTTGTCAAATAATACGTATGAAATAATCATTAAATATTCTATATTTTATATAGACAATGATGTACCCGAGACAGGAGAAACCGTATTGTATTTTCGATAACATATCGCTCGCATGGCACTACTATACCATATACAGTGATTGCAGAGATTTCCATGATTGATGTACTTGATGAGTAAGAGGTTGAAATACTAAAAACTCCAAAACCACTTAATGTCAGGTGTAAAAACAGCACAAAAACAATTATTCATTACAAATAACATTATTATGTCAGAAATTATTCCATGTCCGCAATGTCATTCAGAATTTACCTATGCCGTTGATACTCTAATGATATGTCCGGAATGCTATTATGAATGGAACCCTGCTTCAATAACAGAGGATTCGATAGCTACCAAAGTACTTGATTCCAATGGCAATGAGTTGCACAATGGAGATACCATTATTGTCATCAAAGATTTACCGGTAAAAGGTGCACCTAAACCTATAAAATCGGGCACAAGAGTGAAAAACATACGACTTACCGATGGTGACCATAATATTGATTGTAAAATTGAAGGATTTGGCTCTATGTCATTAAAATCGGAATTTGTGAAAAAGGCATGATACATTCGTCGAGAAAAACATATCATGATTAATGTGATTATGCAGATATTCATGATTGATGTTCTTGATGGGTAAGGAGTTGAAGCACAGAATACCTCAACACTACTTCATTCTGCATATTGCGTACAAAAAGACGGGAATGGAAGAAGCAAGAGATAAAAATTTGTCATCGGTACAGTAACTTGTACATTCGCAGCATATATTCACATAATAACAACAAAAAGCTATGATTATTCCACAGGAACTTGATTATTTACTTGATGCAGTTCAAAGCGGTTTACGCTCTGTTCAGCGCGGTTTCGACCAATATCAGCAAGGGTATTTTACCGAACGTTCGGGTGAGTTTTTTTGCCTTGAACTCAATGGAGAAGCCGGCGAACTTGCCAATTTAGAAAAAAAACGTTGGAAAGGTAAGCCGATAAGTGATGAAGAACTTGCCGATGAGGCAGCCGATGTGTTGATCAGTTTATGTAATTATGCCAATGCACGCCATATTAACTTGTCGGAAGCAGTTCATAAAAAATTGATTACTATCGAACATCGAAGACAGGAATTAGAGCAACGGGACGAAAAATATTGATTATTTGCGGTGTTTTTCTATCCAGCACCGCCCAAAATCCACTAATTCTTTGGCGGGCATAAGTGTGCAATCGGCATTTTCTATTTTGCCATACCGTACATTCACCGATTGCAGACAATATTCGCGTGTGATGATGTCAAAATCATCATTATCATAGTCAATTTCATTAAATTCAACCCATATTCTTTTTTTTCCTTTGAATATAGGTGCTCCTTGAGATAATTGTTTTTTTGTTGTATAATCGGCACGAATTTCTGCTAAATGCAAAAGTGTATTACTTTCATAAGGTGCACCGAGAAATACTACATATCCATGAATATCAAGAAGTCGCGCTAAGGGTGAATGTTCGCCCATGCTATAATCCATGCTGTGCTTATCAAGTAAAAAAGAAGTATGTTTTCCCCACGCTGCAAAAGAAGTCATAGGGTGACTGCTTCTTTGCACTTTAGGCATTTTCACAAATTGCGCGGGAATGATGCCAATGCCTTCCACAGGAGAATATAAAGGAGAAAATGCCGGCATAGTTTCGCGGATAATTTGCCATACTTCAGATGCAACAGGCGGATTTTCCCAATATGAGGGTTCGCTGAATGTTGATGAATGTGACGGCATCATAATTGTACCATTGCTACCCACTGTGCGGCAAAGTGCTTCTATGACGGCAGTTGCACCACCGCATACATAACAACCAAAAGAAGAAAGAGAGCTATGCACCAAAAGCGACATCCCTTTTTTTACGCCCAATGATTGTAATCCATGTATAAGCGTATCAATGGTAATTATCTGTGCCATATATATTGCAATAATGTATTATTTTTTGGGTTTGTAATGAGTGTTTTCTCTTGGCGATAATTGTTCGATAAGATATATCTGCAATGCCGCAGCAAGAAATACATGGTGTTCAAAACCAATGGTCATAATACTTGTCATTGATGGAAATTGATTGGAAGGTTTATAGTGCTGTTGAGGAATACCATCCACCATTTTCCAATATTTACTGACTTTGGACGCTAATCCGGAATTTTTGCCGATACCAATGCCGATATAGATAAGTGTGTCATGCTCGAACAAAGCATAGCAACCGCCGGCTTTATCTTTATTCGGTACTTCGCCGTAAAAATACCATTGCTCAGACCATTGGCTGTATTCGGCATTGTGAGTATTAATAAATTGTGAAAAGAATTGTTCCGTGTGGAAGCGCAATTCTTTTTCCCCAACGTTTGCAGTATTACTTTCCATTATTGTCTTATTTATCCAACCATACATTTTTCAAGACTACACGCGCCATTGCATCCAAGGGATAATCACGCACATAGGGCTGCAAAAGCCGATAGTGCATTTCATAGAATAATACAATCGAAGGTGATTCTTTTATGGCAATATTTTCTGCTTTTTTATATAAAGCCATTCTTTGTATCGGGTCATTAGTGCCAACGGCTTGGGCTAAAATCTCGGTCATTTCTTTATTCACATACCGTGTTTCATTCGGATAACTCACTTGATGTAATTCAGCGGGCACGAGCGAGCCGTCCCATAAATTGAGATAATTTTCCGGATCGGGATAATCGCCATACCAACGCGTGCCCCAACAATCAAGTTTGCCATGCTCTGCACGTTGCAATAATTCGGCAAATTGCAATACTTGAATATTGATGGAAATATTAAGATGTTCTTTTATCATTTGCTGTACGGCTTCGGCAACTTGCACTAATCTGGGTTCCTGATAAACAGAAAGTGTGATACTTGGTATATCGGCACCATTGGTAAATCCTGCTTTTCGAAGATATTCCCTCGCTTTTGTCGGATTAAACGCTATCCCTTCAATATCTTTGATGTCATAGCCCGGCATAACCGGCGGATTGATGCCATGATGTGCGGGCTGATAAGGAGCATTACGTAAGACATATTTTACGATTTTTTCGCGATCTATGGCATAGGATAAAGCTCTGCGAATATCGGGATTATTAAAAGGTGGTTTTGCACATAATAAATTAATAAACCATGTGAGCAATGCAGGTTTTTGCTGAACATTGTATGCAGTATATGGCGGTATTACTTCTTTTTTTTCATTAAACACAGTCGGGAAAAATTCTGTCGGAATGGTAAAACTTTCTTCCAATCCTCCTTTCATAAATTCATTATGCTGAACTTTATCATCTTTAATAAATGTTACCGTAATATTATCTAAAAACGGCAATCTATTTCCTTGAGCATCTTTTTGCCAATATTGCGGATTACGACGCAATGTCAGATGTTGATCATCTTTCCATTCGGTAAACATAAAAGGACCGCTGCCGACGGGATTTCTGAAGAAATTGTCTTTGTAATATTCCACAGCTTCATGCGGCACAACACAACCGAAGCCATTGACAAGGGTTAATAAAAATGGATGATACGCACGCAATAATTCTATGGTAAGTGTTGTATCATTGGGGGCTTGGATGCCGGAAATATTGGTGACTTTATTTGATTTTTCTAATCGTGCAGCATAATATTCATCAGCACCTTTTACTTTTCCCTTAAATGCCCAAAATGCAACAGTTTTACTTTGTGGGTCACATGCTCTTGTTAATGAATAGACAATATCGGAGGCAATAAGTTTGCGTCCTTTACTATTGGAAAAGCAAGGATTATCATGAAAATATACATCATCGCGCAGAAAAAATGTATAGAGTTTACCATCATCGGATATTTCCCATCTGTGAGCCAATTCGGGGACTGTGTTTAAATTAGAATCAAAAGTAATGAGACGGTCATAGATCTGTTGAGCAATATCATCAGCAAGTTTACTATTGATGATGACAGGATCGAGTCCATTGGGATTACCGCGAACCATATTAATGCGATAGTTACCACCATATTTTTTATTGCCTTTTGCTTGGCGTATTGCTGTTTCTTTTTGTGAATCAGAGCATGAGAAAGAAAAAAGCATAAGCGAAGCAAGTACTGTCAGATTCAAGAGAAATAAGAGTTTGTTTTTTTTCATATATGTATATGTGAAAATGTCAAGAATGGTGAAAAGTCTATAGTTCTTTTTTTTTTGTATTGTGATAATGGCAAATACATCAAAAAAGAATTTATGCTTAATTGTAGTGAAGCGAATTATGTATTTATACTGCCGGAGGAACAGGTAAGGGAGCTGCCCTCAAAGCACTTTGTTCAGCCAAAGGAAATGCGCTGATGAGTTTAGATCGGATTACGCTTGGAGTTTCGCCCAATTGCAGCGAACTTACGCCAATAATCATAATATTCATCATTTGCAATTCGGCAGTATGGACAGCGCGTAATTTATCGGCAATGGGTAAAAAGACGATATTTGCCATAAAAATACCCCACATCGTAGCAATAAATGCCGTAGCAATATGGTGTATAAGGTCTGTCGGGTCGCCACCCGCTGCCGCAAGCGTGGAAATAAGTCCCATGACCGTACCAATAATTCCCATTGTCGGAGAATATCCGCCCATTTTAGTAAATAATCCTATATTGGCATTATGTCTTTCGGTAATAAATTCAATATCGGTATCGGCTATGGCTGCCATTGTTTCGGGGTCAGCTCCATCAATGGATATTTCAATGAGTTTCCGTAAAAAAGGATAATGAATATCATCAAGCCGACGTTCAAGCCCTAAAATACCATCGCGACGGGCAATGGTAGCAAATAACAGAATTTGATCAATAATATGTTTTTTGTCAATTTTAGGAGGGAAAAAAGCAATGCGCAATAAAGTTGGAATGCGAAGTATATGCTGCAATGAACTGCCCGCCATTGCTGCTGCCAGAGTACCACCAAAGACAATAACCATTGCCGGAATAACAAGCAATGCTGCGGGTTTGCCACCTTCAAGAATGAATGACCCGAAAATGGCGGCACTGCCCAAAAAGATTGCGAAAAGTGTACTTCCTTTCATAAGCCCCATCAATGTAGTGGAATAATAATGACATTTTTATTGTTATAGTAACGATTGCAATAAGCAATTGCTCTAATCATCGGCATTTCTATTTTTTACTGTACCGCAAACTTCAATCCCTTGCGAATCAATTGTTCTGCTGTTGCATTCGGATTGTCGGCAGCTGCTAACTTTATGGCTTTTTCTGCCACTTGACGCGTATAGCCAAGAGCAATAAGTGCCGACAGTGCTTCCTGCCGCACCATAGTATTACCTGTCTCCGGTACGGAGGACGAAGCAGCACCAATGATAGCAAGTTTGCCGATTTGGTCTCGTAACTCCACTAAAATTCGCTCTGCGGTCTTTTTTCCGATGCCCGGTAGTTTTTGTAATGCCAGCAGATTACCGCCAATGATATAATCACGCAATTCGGCTAATGATAAAGCGGATAAAATCCCCAAAGCCGTTTTGGGACCTATACCCGGTATTGATGTCAGCAACACAAATGCCTTGCGTTCTGCCGATGTGGCAAAGCCATAGAGCGTCAGAGCATCTTCACGGGGAATAAGCAGAGTTAATAAAGTTACCGCTGTGCCATCGGCGGGCAATTGCTCGTATGTTGCTACCGAAATAAAAACATGATAGCCCACTCCCCCGCAATCAATGATAACTTCCGTGGTGGATTTTTCTGCAATAGTGCCGCGTAATTGTGCAATCATACTGAGTCGGATAAAATACGAACGACATTGTTATTGATGTAACGATGCCGAGCGAGGTTTGAGAAAAAATATATAAAAGAAAAGCGCATCAGGTATGGAAACCAAGACCAAAGACAAGGTATCGGCAGTGAACCATTCGGTAAAGCCTTTTTCGGGTGTAATCCAGCGTGCAATCGGTCCGGTTAATGCCCATAATATGGTGAAACATAAACCGAATAGCACGACAGCGATGATGCCCTCTTTTACTGATGCCTCCTGCCAACGTTTGGTGAATCCGTACAATGCACCGACAAGATGGCAATGAAATATGAGAAGTTCAATCATTTTTTTGTTAATTTGGCTGTGAAACTAAGTACGTTTTGCTGTTTTTACCTTTGGGTAAAGTGTGTCTATTCATAAAAACATTCTCTCGGTGCAATAGATATATTCAGATTCAACCACAGGTTCTTTCTACTCAAAATGAGCAGAAACAAGCAGAACGAAACCGTTTATACAATCGAAACAGAAGTATGTTCTCATGAAATAACGTGGCAAAACTATGGAAAACGCATCAAACTTCCGATTAGTCATCGTAACAACGAACTCTTATGACAATGCGCAACAAATAGCTCGTATTCTGCTTTCCGAGCGTTTAGCAGCGTGTTGCAACCTTTTACTTGGCGCTTATTCGATGTACACATGGAATGATCGTATCGAAGAATCTTTGGAGGTCATGATCTTTATCAAAACAACTGTGGACAATATTGAAATGCTCGAAAGAAGGGTATGTGAACTACATCCTTATGATGTGCCGGAGGTTATTGCCGTGCCTATTGAGAGTGGTTCGGAACTATACTTACGGTGGATTGCTTCCACTGTCTCTCCTTTTGATAAACAAGAAGATACGCAATAAAAAATGCCTTGCTGTTTGGGCAGCAAGGCATCGCTTTCGCTGATGTTCAGTCGGCGTGACTGGATTCGAACCAGCGCCCTCTACTACCCCAAAGTAGTGCGCTACCGGGCTGCGCTACACGCCGAAAGACTCGCAAAATTACAGGTTTCTGACCGAACGGCAATTGTTTATCGCACTTTTTTACCCCGATTTTCCTTTATTGTGTAAAGCTGTCTGCCGATTGTCCCGAAGCCAAAACAGCTATGGTTCCATACAAATTTCAATGCTCATACCGCTTGTTTCATTACCTGAAAAATATGGTCACCGCACGATTTTATGATAACTTTATGATGCAGAATAGTTGCACTGTGCAGATGTTTTCTCCGTGAACAGTTATTTTTGCTTTCGTAAAGAGTTACAATATGGGTTTTGTGCGCCAAAAGAGCTTACACTTGCTTAACGCGATTCCTTAGAAATTTGCACAAGCCGCATCGAATGTAACTCCTTGCAATTATATTCATCTTCTGTTCAAAACAAGACAGTACTTATACATCTATATCTTTAGGAGAATGTCCTTCATGAAAAAATTATGTGGAATGATTGCTTTATGCGCGCTTGTCGTCATGGGTTGTCAGAAAAAAGCCGAGCCGGTTATGCCCGGAGCAATGAAAACTTATACGGATGGATCGCGCAGTTTTTCCATCCAATATCCCGAAAATTGGAAAGCACGCACACAAACGGGTGACAGAATTACCGTGTACTCATCTTCGAATGATATGGAGCGGTTTAACTCTTTGTTCAATGGTAAATCAGAAATTCCCGGCATTGGCGGTGCAAGAGTAACACTTTTGGCATTAAACCACAAAGGACAAACTCTTGAACAGTTAGTCAGTGATGCACGAATTTTTGATCCCGTTGTCTATCAAAAAGATCAGAAATTGATGATTGACGGCAAAGAAGCTGTGAAACTTAGTTTCTCCTTTCCACTTGAAGACGGTAATTTCAATGGAGAAACCTATATTTCTCTCACAGACAGCACCACAGCAACAATGCTCGAATTCTTGACATTTTCGGATTTAATGCCAGTTTATCGTCCGGCTTTTGACCAAATGTTGAAATCGGTGAAAATAGCCCAACCTGCAAAAGTCATTGAAAGAAAAGTTGATACAGTCGTTCGTGATTCAACGGCTCATCGTCCATCTGCCACAACAAAATCATTTGTCGGTAATGGTTATTCTTTGAGCATTCCTGACAATTTTAAATCCCAAAATGCTAAAGTTGCCAACACACTCGATTCTAAAAAAATATTAAATGGTCCGGTGGATTGTTTTATTCAAGTAGATGTGTTCGATGCTTCAAAACAAAATAATCTTGAAAAAATCGTTGAACAAAATAAAGCGGCTTATAAAGGTGCTTCAGCATCGGCGACCACACTTGGCGGCAGCAAAGCGTATGTCATGAGTTATGCGCCCGGAGCTAATATTCAAGGAAGAGTCTATTTTGCCGTGAAAGGGAATAAAATGTTCCGCATTACGACAAGCTGGTATGCACCGGAAAAAGAGTATTATATGCCGGCATTTGATAAAGCTGTACAGTCTCTAAAATTTGATTAAGAGAGTAATACCAATCATATTCATAAAAAAAGCGTTCCAAAACGGAACGCTTTTTTTTGTAGTTCCCAACGAAAACCATCAGGATTCATAAAAAACACTCAGCAACAATATACCACAAATTATGTGGTCTTGGACTTTTTAGTACTATCAATCAACAAAATCCGAACAATTATCGTAATCATGGTATAGTCTGTACATTTTACAAAATAGACTTTAAGTAATTCACTATGGACATAAAACAAATAATATTAAAAATTAAACCAATCAAGTATTATGTCAAAGGGTGGAAATTTTTCCACAATGCGCATTATAACGATGCGCAATATAAGAACGACATAGAAATGACAAAAACGATAACCCGTACCGATATAATAAATTTCCTTTTGTCATTACAACAACGAAAAACAAGTTATGCTGAAATCGGTGTTCGCAATCCTGATGATAATTTTAATCATATCAAAGCAGATGTAAAATACAGTATTGACCCGGGAGTTGAATTTGAAGAAAATCCCGTGAATTTTAAAATGACAAGTGATATGTTTTTCCACAAACTCTCTAACGGTGAGATTTTATCCAAGGACACATTATTTGATGTGATATTTATTGATGGACTTCACCTTGCAGAACAAGTGGAAAAAGATATTGTGAATGCCTTACACTATATAAAACCCGATGGTTTCATTGTGCTGCACGATTGTAATCCACCCACCGAATGGCACGCTCGTGAATCACGCACATATTATCATAGTCCGGCGCATGGACTTTGGAATGGAACAACATGGAAAGCATTTTTTAACTGGAGGCGTAATCCATCGGTGTTTTCTTGTTGTATTGACACTGATTGGGGAGTCGGGATATTATCGAAAAGTATCAATATTGGTCAAAATACAATATGCGAAAATCCTTTCTTTGAATTTAAAGTATTGGACGATAATCGCAAAACACATCTTAATCTGATTGATTTTGATACCTTGAAAAAAATATTGACAGTTAAAAACTCTTCATAGCAATATGAGTCAATTCTTGTTTTATCATAATTGATTTTTTGTATATATTCTTTGTTATGTTTGCTTTTTTGATGTTTAGTGCCGTACATATTCCTATCTGCAACAATACTCTTCCTTTATAATATCCAATACCCGTACATTTATTACGATGTACGGGTATGATTGGAGGTGGTGAAATGTGGTGGTATGTTTCAGAGATACTTATTTTTTACGTAAACCTAAGAAAAACGAGCCTTTTTCCTCTGTTTCTGTGTCAATTTCACTATACATAAAAAGACCTTTATCCGTTACAGTAAATTCAGCACCTTCGGTATTATCGTCAAAATATATTTTATTACCTATAATTTGCCAAGTGCCGGAAGGTTGCACCTCTTCAAAAAATGATTCTTCGCCTTCTGCCGGAAAAGGAATACGCTCCGTAGGTTCGCCGGGAACAGTAAAATCCATATAACCGCGTATATCAAATTGCAGCTTATTTGTGGTATAAGTCCCCGATTGAGGAGTTGCTCCTTGAATAATAAGAGTGCCTGACCCCGTGTTTTTTGTATAAGTCATTGCAATATTACTTCCTTGTATCGGCGGAAACGTAAACTTCATTGCAGGCGTATTGGGTGTATAGGTTCCGCGCGGATCTCCGGCAGTAATGGAGGACGGGAATTGTGCTTCCGTAATATTACCGCCGCCGGTTGATATTGGCGAGGTCATTGTGTCATCTTTGCACGAGGTAAAACCAAGCGAAAGAATTGCTGCTGTGATGATAAACATCAAATACTTTTTCATAAAAAAACCTTTGAAAAATGTGATAAAAAGAAAAATAAATAAGTATGTAAAAGGAACATTTCCTTTGTTACAGTGGGAATAACAGATAAACAGGACAAAAAGTTTAGACAAATTTTTCACATTTTTCGGTGTCGGTCGGGCATAAAAAAAAGCAGAAGAACGATGCTCCCCTGCTTTTTCATAGTAAATAAAGATATATTATTTTTTACGTAATGCTACTACTCCTGAACCTGTCATTCCTGATTCAGTATAGGAATTTACGAAAAACAAACCTTTGGAATTCACAGTATATCCTGAACCTTCTGTCTCATCATCTAGGAATAACTGACCGTTTACTACACGCCACGTACCATTAGATTTTGGTGCATCAAAGCCTATATCCGGTGTGCCTTCTCCCGGGAAAGGGATTTCTTGATCAGGAATTCCGGGAAAACTGATTTTCATTTTTCCTTCAACTTCCATTTTAAAGTCTGTGCTCTTATACGTTCCCGAAGTTGCTGAAGACCCTTCGAAGGTAATTGTACCGCTGCCTGTATTTTTTGTGTAGGAAATAGTCATACTTCCCACAGGCATGGTCGGTAGTTTCATGCTAATCATTGGAGTGTTAGGTGTATAAGTGCCACGAGGATCACCACCTGTTGCCGTTGTCGGGAACTCCGACTCAGTAATATTAGAACTGTTGTTTGTTGAGGGTGATGATGAATCATCTGAACAAGCAGCAAATGTCAAGGCAATGAATGCCAAACTTACAAACACCAAAAGATGCTTTTTCATACATAAACCTTTAAAATAATGTAAATAAAAATTATATGTGAAGAACCCCAATAATTGGGTACATTCACTTCAACAAAAATAGGGAAAATTTTGTTTTCGGATTCCAAAAATGAAGAGTAATGTAACAACTATTTTTCAAAGCGATATCGCTTACGTTTGTGACAAGACAAAAAAAATCCTGCCGAAGAAACTTCGACAGGATGAAACACATAATTTTATATTAAGAATTAACGTTTGATAATAAACGTTTGTGTGTTTGTTTCTGTACCATAGCGTGCTGTGAGCATATACATACCGGTTGAAAGACCTGATACGTCAAGAGTTGCTGTATTGCCTTGTGCAACGGTGCGCCCTGTCATATCTGTGATGGTAATTTCGGATGGTGCATTACCGCGTAATGATACTTGTATTTTATCCGTTGCCGGATTAGGATAGACAGTGAGTGAAGACTCCGATACAGGATTGTCATTAACAGAAGTTACACGACGGCGCGATAAAATTTCATCAGTCATTTTTTCTTCTGCTTCATTGCCCATAACAAAGATTGTAAAGCGGATTCTTGCAATACCCGGATAATCAGGATGTGATGCTTTTAATACCACAGTGTAAGACCCTGCGCGTTCGGGTGTCCATGAAATCAGTGCTGCGCCTGCCCAGCCATAAAGACTATCATTGCGTATAATCTCCATTCCTTCCGGTGCAGTTTCCAATGTGTATGTATATTCATTAGGATCTAATGTTGTTCCATCGGAAAGTGTAAGTGCATTAAACGCTTGCAAATATGGTGTATTAACCATACCTAAAGGCATTTCCCATGCTATATTTTTATCTTCCCAATCGCCATCAAGTTCTACATAACTATCACCCACGAAGACTACATACACAAACTCTGTGGACATATTATTACTCGCATTAATAACGACAGTGTAAAAATACAGCCCTTTTTGTGTTGTTTGCCATGTGACAAGCCCTGTGCGTGCATCTATTTCCATGCCTAACGGGGCATTTTTTAAAGAGTACTCGAACGTTACCGATGGCATACCGGGGATTTGTGAAGCCCAGTTTGCACTATATTCTTCACCTTCATTGACGGCTGTTGGAATATTCCAATCAATAGGTTGAATATATGCCGAAGGAATAGGTTCGATATAAAGAATTGCATAAAATGTGTATTCAGCTTTGAGGGTGTCATACTCAGCGGTAATTGTTACCGGAATCATTGTTCCCTCACGTGCAAGAGTTGTGTCATTGGAGAACCAGCGTAATGTGCCATTATCATCAATGGTCATACCTTCCGGCGCGCCTGTTAAAGTATAGCGTACAGTAGGATTATCAACACCGCTGACACTTGCCGTTACTTGCTCGCTGCGTTCTTGATTGATTTGAGCAACAAAGTAATATGCAGGGAACTGAATACGTAAACCTCTGATAGCTTCCACAGTGAATTGTTTAACTGCTGTATCTTTACCATTGGTTGCCATAACACGATAGGTGAATATACCTTTGTCTGTCGGAGTCCAACGAACTTCGCCGGTACGCTCATCAATAGTCATTCCATTGGGTGCATTTACAAGACTAAAGCGGATAAGTGAATCTGAACCATCTAAGGTGAAAGCAAAAACACGATTTAAAAATTCCATACCCACTTCTGTTTGCGGTGTTTGCCAATCATAGTATGATTTAAGATAAATCGGGTCGCCTACAAAAATGTCTAAGACTTGAGAATTGACCATGCGACCGGAGCGAGCCACGATATATGCCTGTAATTGGACATAGCCTTCCGGATAATCTGTTAAAATTTTCCACCGTAATACGCCGGTATTGGGATCAATGGTCGGTGTTTCTTCGCCCGGCAAACCGTAAAGTGAGGCATATTCTATGGAGTATGTTACAGGTTCATTCGGATCCTCAATATTGACAGCATCAACATCATAGACAAGTTCTTGCCCTGTGCGCACATTTGTCGGAGGGGTACTTGTAAATAAGATATTATAAGGATTACCTGTATTGATTTGTAATGTCCAATCGCGACTGATAATATTTTGAGGACTGATTTCTGCTTCGATGCGTACTTTCACCAAATCAATACCTGTGCTTCCTGCTACCCAGGTAATTTCTCCGGTGTTTTCATTGACGGATAATCCTGTTGGACCTTCAAGTAAGATATAACGAAATGTCACATCGGGTAAGCCATAAATAGATGCCCTGATGGTATCAGTTAATGGGCTAAATGGCTGTGCTTTGAGTAATCCGTTGTTTCTGACAACGATAAGATTAGAAGAAAGTGGGTCATTCGGATCAATAACATAGAGGGGGTCGAAGAGGACAGCGAGAGGAAATTGCTGATTCTCCAAAGAATCTATGATACTGTTAACAGCAACAAGATGAAGAGGATAGCCGGACGGAACTATTGCGCTGTTCGGAACAGTTAGCTCTGTACCTCTGGTAACTAATCTGACAAATTCTATACCGCTACCGCCATGAAGGTCTAAAACGGTGTAATAGACTGCGTAGCTGTCAGGAGTGATTCCCGATGCCGGTGGATCCCATCGTACTGTAATTTCACGGTTGTTCGGATCATTACCATTAACCCATTGGGCGGTTACATTGGTAGCTGCCTCCGGTTCCTGTGCATAGCCGGAAAATGTTATCACAGCAAACATACACATGAAGAGAAAGTGCCTGCGATAAGTGTGTGTAAAGTTCATAAGAGCGAAAAAAAATGTGATAAAAAATGAAATACTTGGTGAATATCCCTGCGCAAGTGATTATTCGTTTCTGGTTGTAATCCATAGTGTGATGAAGATTACACTGCATAGGCAAATCAGAATAATGTTTGTTTCAGTCATGATAGCAAAAAAAATGTTAAAATTACTCAAGCAGAGTCATCGGAGTATAATCTGGCTTTATATTCGTTGGCAAAGTGTTTGCAGTGCTATATTTGCACAAGAACTTTCATAGTATTTTTATGCAAAAACATGATCATAGCGGTCAATCGGCATTGATTCGATTGGAAAATGTTACGAAATCATTCGATAATACGGAAGTGCTGAAGAATATAACGCTATCTATATTCGAGGGCGACCTTGTTTCGATTATCGGTCCTTCGGGCTGTGGCAAATCCACCTTGTTACGTTGCATCAATGCTCTGGAAATTATTGATGGCGGGTCAGTGCGCGTTGCCGATATGGTGCTTGATCGTCGTGCCGGAACAGATGTCTCACACAAAGAAATTGAAAAAAGAGCGCATCGCTTACGGCAATCTGTTGGTATGGTATTTCAGACATTCAATCTGTTCCCGCATAAAACCATTGTAGAAAATGCAATGATGGCACCAATGGTTGTGCAGGGCGTGAATAAAGAAATTGCTCGGGAAATTGCTTTACGTCAATTAGATAAAGTGGGATTGAAATCCCTTGCCGAACGTCGTCCTGATCAATTATCGGGAGGACAAATACAAAGAGCAGCAATAGCTCGTGCCTTAGCTATGTCACCGAATGTGATGTTATATGATGAACCTACATCTGCCCTTGATCCTGAATTAGTGGGTGAAGTCTTATCCGTTATGCGTGAATTAAATGCCGAAGGAATGACACAAATTATCGTCACCCATGAAATGCAATTTGCCAAAGATGCCAGTGACTATATTGTTTTTATGGATAAAGGCGAAATTGTCGAGATTTTAGCCGAAGAATTTATGGTCGAGCACCCAAAAGATATTCGTACTCAAAAGTTTTTGAAAAGAATAATGAGTCTTGGAAGAGAGGATGTGACGAATGGGTAAAAAATTTCTACTATGGTTATTTTTCGTATTAAGTTTTTTTCCACACAGTTTACTGTCACAATCAAACGATAATAACGATCATATTATTACGTTCGGAGCTGATGCTCGCAGCGGTGCCCCGTATTGCTTTGCAGACCCCAATAATCCGGCAATTATCAAGGGTTTTGACGTGGACATTATCCATGCTGTTGCTGAGGTGATGGGAAAAAGAGCCGTATTTGTACAAAACAGTTATGAGGGCTTAATATCCGGTTTGGGACGCAATAATTATGATGTTGTCATTGACGGCATTGTTATCACGCCCGAGCATTTGGCAGAAGTGGATTTCAGCACGCCCTATTATGTGACAAGTCAAACAATAGTGGTGCCTGACAATAACAAAACTATTAACTCATTAGAAGATTGCAGGGGGAAAAAAGTCGGGACTTTAACCGGTTCTGAAGCATTTATGTTTTTAGAAAAATTCGGTGGATTAACCGTTCTTAGTTATGAACAAGAAGTATCGGGATATCAAGATTTATTAAATGGCAGAATTGATGCCTTTATTATAGATGCACCCGTAGCAATTTATTATGTGCCAACAGTAAAGGGATTAAAAATCGTAGGCGGAGCTATTGACAGATTAATGTACGGTATAGCCGTTAAAAAAGGCAATATCGTTCTTCGCGATGAATTAAGTGCAGCCATAGCAATCATAAAGCAGAATGGAAAACTTCGCAAAATTCTTGAAAAATGGAAATTGTGGAATAAAGAAATGGCTGAACTGACAGAGGACAGAAGTCCTTCGGAAACGGAGCCGACCGAATACAATTCTTTTGTTGAATCCATGAACCGAAGCATCAGTTTTCAGGAACGTATTGACCGCTATATTTCGTTTTTACCAATGTTTGCAAAAGCAGCATGGACAACAATTATTGTTTCTCTTTTCTCCATGATTATGGCGATGTCTCTTGGGCTGATTCTTGCCATTATCCGCATATATACTCCTTTTAAATTTATCGCCGTCGCCTATATTGAAATTATACGAGGAACCCCCTTATTAGTCCAATTACTTCTTATATTTTACGGTTTGCCCAATATCGGTATTCGGCTAGACCCCTTTGTGGCGGGAGTCATTGGATTAGGATTAAATTATGCAGCATTTGAGGCAGAAAATTACCGTGCCGGATTATTATCGGTGCCGCGCTCTCAGTATGAAGCAGCCAAAGCATTGGGCATGACGCAATGGCAAGCTTTACGTTACGTGATTTTACCCCAATCGGTGCGATTAGTTATCCCGCCTGTGACCAATGATTTTATATCGCTCTTGAAAGATTCTTCATTAGTTTCCATGATTACTATTGTGGACTTGACGCAACAATATAATCTCCTTGCCACAACATATTATGATTATTTCGGCATAGGCATACAAGTCGCTCTTATCTATTTCATTATCGGCATTCCTTTTGTGATGCTCTCTCGTTGGGCAGAACGAAAAATTGGCAGAAACGGACTGCGGCGAAAAAAATACAGTTTCAATCTTATCAGGTAACTCACCCATACAATGACGGAAGCGAAAATACTTTCACGATTAAAGACACAAGCCATAGTACTTATTACAATGCTTATTGCTTTAGTACTTGGTCACAGCTTCTACACCCACAGCAATGATAATGGGCACACAATTGTGTTGCTTATAGATAGTGTAAATGACCAAGTTCATTTATCCGATTCTCTATTGTATCTATTGGACAAAAACACTGCAAATTCAATGTCCACCGAATTAGAAATTACCTCTTGTATTGCTACAATACAAACTCAAAACACCAATATTCAGAATGCACTTCAATTACTTTATGCAGACAATAAGGAGAATACATTAGACACCCTTTTGTCATCATTACACTCTTCATTGTTGACTCTCCACTCACGACACAATACATACCAAATCAACAGCAATGAAGAAAATCGAACAGCTCTTGTCCAATCATTACAACAATTGCAACAATTATTATTTGATATACAAAAAAATAACCGAAAACAACTTAATACATACCTCGAAAAAATAGAAATTCATCATAAATATGATTTACCTATTTTTGTTGTGTTGATGGGCATAGCAGGATTGATTCTCATCTTACGATTCAATAAAGCAATACGTCAAAAAATAATAGAGAATCAAGATATAATGGATCGCTTGAATTTATTATCTATTGTTGCCGAAAAGACAAAAAACACTGTAATCATTACCGACACGGATGTGCGAATACAATGGGTTAATAATGCTTTTGAACAACAAACCGGTTATACATTAACGGAAGTACAAGGACATCGTCCATCAGATTTTTTACTTCATGATAATGCAGATAAAAATACGGTTGAGTCATTGAGATCTGCACTGGCTTTACAACAATCCTTTAATGGAGAAATTCTCAATACTAATAAGGCAGGAAAAGAATATTGGACACAAATACAAACCGACCCAATATATGATGAAAGCAACCGACACACCGGTTTTGTTGTCGTAGAATTTGACATCACTGAGCATCGGAAAACAAGGGAAGACATTAAAGCCACGGCACAGTTACTTGAAAATCTTATGGAAAATATTGTTGCTGCCATCTATGTTGAAGATGAAACGGGGACAATTATGTATATAAATCAAAAAATGTTTACCCTTTTTGGTGATTTTTCCGATAAAAGCCGCACCCTGCATCGTTCATCCCAACAGCTTATCGAACACTTGCAACAGTACTTTCCTTCGCCGGAGCAATTCTTTGATAAAATCAGGTCAATTACTTCATCAAGAGTAAGCATATATGATGAGTTACTGCACTTAGTTGATGGACGATATATTGAGAGAACATATATACCTTTTGAGCCGCAACATGGAAAGACATGGAATCTATGGTTGTATCGTGATATAACACAGCGGGTGCAATCGGATGCTTTGTTAAGAAAAAATGAAGAAACTTTGAGAAAAGCGCAAGAAATTGCAAAAATGGCAAGTTTTGAATCTCCGGTAAAAGGTGGAAAAGATTATTGGTCTAAAAATCCGGGAATTGCATTCGGATATAAAGACGATGTTGATATTGAAACGATAAATTTACAAAAACTTGTTACCGATGATGTATATGCAGTAATAATAGACAATTGGCAAAAATCAATCATTGAAAAAAAATCATTCGATATTGACTTCCCTATTGTACACGAAGATGGCAGCGTGCATTATGTACGTTGTATAGGTGAGCCACATTTTGACCAACAAGGCAATTATATTGAAATGCTGGGTATTATCCAAAATATCACAGAAAAAAAACTGGCTGAAATTGCCATTATCGAAGCCAAAGAAGAATCAGATCGAGCCAACCGTGCTAAGTCAGCGTTTTTGTCATCTATGACCCATGAACTTCGCACTCCGTTAAATGCAATTATCGGATTTTCTCAAATTCTTGAAAACGATACATCTATCACCGATAAACAAAGAGAGTTTGTTACGGCAATGTATAAAAGCGGACAGCATTTATTATCAATGATTAATGACGTTTTGGATATGTCGAAAATTGAAGCGGACAAATTAGAGCTATTCATTGAACCATGTAATATTGCAACTGAAATTGATGATGTGGCTACAATGTTTACATTACACTGTCATCAAAAAAATATAGAATTCAGAATAAGCAAGGATTCTAATCTGCCTGCATATATTTTATGTGACAAAAAACGATTACGCCAAATATGGATTAATTTACTTGGCAATGGTGTAAAATTTACCGATAAAGGATATGTAGAATTTACGGCAATCGTGCATGAGTTTTATCATATAGAGGGAAAAAAACATCTGAGCATACGTTTTTGCATCAAAGACACAGGAATCGGGATTTCTGAAAATCGCTTGCCGACTATTTACGAGCCATTTATGCAATCGGATGCTTCTAATAGCGAGGGCACCGGCTTAGGACTGGCAATTACTGCCAAAATTATAAAAGAAATGAACGGCACAATATCAGTGAACAGTGCCGTTGGAGTAGGAACTGAATTTATTGTTATCATTCCTTTCCCTATTGCAATGGAAGAGATAAACCGTAACACAGTAGCGACAGAATTTGTTGTGCGCGGCATTGAAAGTTCTGCAATAAAACCTATTGCTTTGCTTGTGGATGACATCGAAAGCAATCTATTAGTACATCAAGCATTATTGCGCCGTGTCGGCTTCGAATGTGTTCTCGCACACAATGCAGACACTGCATTATATCTTGCCCAACATAAACACCCGGCTGTCATTATTATGGATATTATGATGCCTTTGAAAAACGGTGTGGAAATCATGCTGGACATTCGCTCTCAATCATGGGGAAAAACCATACCTATTATTGCACTGACAGCCAATGGCAAAGCATATAAGAGAGAAGAAATGCTCGGTCTGGGCTTTGATGAATTTATAGTTAAACCCTTTCCAATGGAGCAATTATTTGAAGCTATCGAACATACAGCCGGAATAAAATTTATTCGTGAAAAAAAAATCGTTAATGTAGTCTCCGCCGCAAATGATACGAATGAACTTTTAGATATAAAAAAATTCATTCACTCTTTAGATCATAATTTACAATCTGATTTAGAAGAAAACATTGAGTTTCAGTTCTTCGATACAATCGAGCAGATATTAACTGATATAGTAATTACCCCTTCAGATACGCACTTTGATGCATACAGTAATTTATTGCGTCATACAAAAAATCACAATGTGGCAGTTATGTTAAAAATCACCTCTATGTTAAAGAAAAATGATTAATACATATTACCGAATGCTTGGAATGAAATGGCTTTGAAATTTTTTAGTCTTTTCATTCTCATATAAAAATAAATCCATTATGAAAATCTGTGCAATTTCTTTAATTATGACATATTTTTCACTATTAATTTCACAAATTTATGAAATGTAACATTATGCAAAGATTTCACCATTTATGTTTAATTCTTTTCTTAGGCATCGTCTGTATGAGCGATGGTGTTTTTGCCAAAACAAACAATGACTCAAAGAAAGAAACGCTCAATAAAATAAGAGAAGAGTTTTTGAAAGAAAAGATTCGAGTATCGCAAGAACACATTGACTATTGGAAAAGTCATAAGACTCCCATGCCTACTAACAAACAATCGGATGTTGAAGCAACACAAAACGACGCAACAAGCGTAGCCGCAGATTTTCCCAATATTGGGGTAAGTGTATCTAATCAAATAGAATCCGAAGTGCATGCAGCTATAAACCCGCTTGATTCTGCTAATATAATAGTGTCACCAATCAATCAGACAGGAGGTTTAACGGTACCTATTTATTATACAAAAGATTTTGGAAAATCATGGAAAAAAAGTTCGGTTAATTTAGGACCAGCCATTGCCGAGTCATTTGTTGCCGGTGGAGGTGATCCAATGTTTGCATTTGATGCCAATGGTACTGCTTATTTTTCTTGGATAAATCTATATTATACTTCATTTCAATTTGACACAGTTTATGCCGATATGTATTGGGCATATTCAACCGACGGTGGGGAAACATGGTTAAGAGAGAAAAACGATCTTATTGGAAGAGGATATATTGTGAACCAAACAGTCACCTCTTTTTTTGATAAGCAATGGATGATTGTTGATAAAACGGATTCACCGTATCGCGGTAATTTATATTGTGCAATGCTTCATGCAGATGGCGATGATCCACGTGTGGGTTTGCGAACCAAGAATGCAAAAAATTCTTTTTTGTGGTTCAACATTTGCTTCTGAACAAAAAATAACGCCAATTACGCATCCGCGATTTACTCCCGAGATTGCCTCCTCAACCACCGCCGGAATTCTTAATCAACGTGTATATCCTTGTCCGGGCATCGTTATTGATAAGTCTTCATCTCCGTATCGCGGAAGACAATATGTAGTGTGGTCCGGTTATGGGACAACGCAGAATAATAATCGAGGATTTGATGTTTTTCTGACATTCTCGGATAACAATGGCGCAACATGGTCAGAACCCAAAATTGTAAATGATAACTCTAATAATATAACAAGTGATCAGTATTATCCTTCGATTACAGTGAATGATAATGGTGTAGTAATTATTACATGGTATGACAGAAGAAATGACCCCGATAATTTGAACACAGATTATTTTATGACTTATTCTTTTGATGGCGGGCAAACATTTGTCAAGAATTTCACAGTATCAAGTCAGCCGACCGATTTTTCCACTGTCGGCTTACAAAACAATGGTTTTGGGATAGGAGAATATAATCAGACTTTATCAACAAGACATTATGCCATACCTGTGTGGGCTGATGCTCGGGGCGGTGCCGGTAATCTCAATATTTATGCTGCATTTATTCCATTGAAAAAAGATATAACTTCTGTGCAACTCTATGATGTGAGTCCGGTTTCTGAAAGTATCTCAATGTCAGCTCCCTACCCTTTACCCACACAATCAGGATTGGTCTCAATGCAATATATGGTGAGCACTGATTGTGCGATCACGCTTGAAATTCTTGATATAAAAGGGGAAGTAAAAATGCTACTTTTTAGGGGTGCGGAAGCAGCCGGAAATCATGTAAAGTCATTTTCAACAAACTCTTTGAATGCCGGTACATATATATGCCGTTTAGAAACACCTTATGGTGTCATAAGTCGTCTGTTTATTGTGAAATAGCAGCTGATATTCAGGGCAATATATGAGTCATTATTGCCCTTTTATTTTTTTTCATGGTATTTGATAATTGCTAAAGTAATATCATCGGATTGTGGCGCACCGTCGGCATGTTTATGTACATGCACCACGATTGTATCAAGGATAGTGTTAGCATCGGCATGGCGCACAGCAAGTGATATTTCTCGTAAAGTATCTTCGCCAAATTCATCATTATTGTTATTCATAGCTTCCGACACTCCATCAGTGTACATAATCACGGCATCGCCATTTTCTATGGTCGTTGTTCCGGTATTATATGGCGGGGCATTTTCTAAAATTCCCAATATAATTCCTCCGCATTGCAATTCTTCAATTCTACCGTCTGCACGTATAATAAACGGAGGATTATGCCCTGCATTGATATATGTGAACGAAGAAGTTTGCGGGTCAAATAAAGCTGCAAAAAAAGTGACAAATTTATCCGGTGATGTATTATTATACACAATGGCATTAATACGTGACACAAGTTCATCTAATTTCATGTGGAGTGGAGCCAGAACACGCAATGCTGCTTGTACATTTGCCATTAGCAGAGAAGCCGGCATACCTTTGCCCGAGACATCGGCAATAGCGATGAGTAAACGACCGTCGGTTAAATGGATAAAATCATAATAATCGCCTCCTACTTGCTTTGAAGGAATGCTTGTTGCAGCACAGGAAAATCCTTGCAATGTGGGTAAAACACTCGGCAATAAACCGCGTTGAATTTCTGTTGCCAATGACAATTCACTCTCAAGACGCTTTTTTTGTAATTCCTCTTGGAATAAGCGGGCATTTTCTAAAGCAGACAACATTATATTGCCCATTGATTCGATAAACTGCTCATTCATTTGGGTAAATTCTGTGTTGTTTAGTTTACCGCCAACAAAAAGCAGCCCGCGTACTTCACCGTGAATAATCATTTTTGTTACAAGTTTTACGCCGGCGGCATCGAGTAATGCTTTTGTCTGATGACGCATAGAAGAAAATGATGAATATCGCGTGTCTTCTATGGCGCTGCACTCTTGAATAATATCGGGTGTAAATATTGCGGAAAATCTATTGATAATTGTCTCAACCTTACTATTATTCATAGTAAAGACCGCAAAGCGACTCACCATCATTTGTCCCATCAAACGATAAGAAAACATCTGCAATATTTGCGATTTTGACAATAAAGCACTAAATTCCCTATTGACCTCAAAAATTGTTGTCAATAATTGATTTTGCATTTCCATTTCATTTTTTTGCCGCACTATATCGGCATTGGCGCGGGCACTATGCAAAGCATTGGCAGCAATGGAACATACCAATGTGCCGTATTGTATTTCTTCATCGGTTAAGGTATTGGACGGTATTGCACCCACACATACTATTGCCATCACTGTGTCATGATGGAGCAAAGGGAAACAATATCGAAATCCATTATCAAATAATACGGGGGCAAAGTCTGCCGTTATATGTATGGGAGTGTCAATACTGAACACCGCTATTTCCGAGAATTCGATTTTTCCTTTTGCAACCAAGACACGTAAATCATCATTATGGGGCACAAGCACGCAGCAACGCAACAATCTTAATTTCCCCATAATGGTTAAAATCAATGAATTGCAAATAAAATACTCATCATTGGATTCATTTAATCGAGCACTGAAATCTAATAATGACTCCAGATTAATCAATGAAGTCAGCGATAATTTGTCTGTCATGGCATATACGGAAAAAATAATAATTACGGTAATTTTTCAATAGAAAGCATATTGGTGCGGGAACGTGCCACCAAGGGTCTGCCTATTGTCACCACTATTTGCATTCCCGAATGTAAATAGTGTTTTTTGACGAGCATTTTTTTCAACTCTTCGATGGTATCGTCCGTTGTTGTGACATTGTCCATCAATACCCCCGTTGTGCCCCAAAACAACCCCACACGTCGAGCAATATTAGGCAATTCGGTGACAGCGATGATTGGTGCTATCGGACGTTTATTGGAAATAAGCAAAGCCGTTTCGCCCGATAAGCTCAATGTAGCAATGGCATGAATACGCTCATCTTCGGCAATAGAAGCCGCCGCCGCTGCAATCAAATCGGTATTTTGTTCTTTTTGGGGCAATCCCTGCACATGACGACGCAATCGTGCATCATCGCGCAAGAGTGCTCTTTCGGCTTCGCTGCATATCATACGCATATAAGCAACGGTATCTATCGGATATGCTCCAACGCTTGTTTCTGCACTCAACATGACGCCGTCGGTGCCATCATAGACCGCATTGGCAACATCACTTGCTTCGGCTCGTGTCGGACGTGGATTTTGTATCATACTTTCCAGCATCTGTGTGGCTGTAATAACAGGTTTGCCATACGTATTGCACAATGCAATAATTCGTTTCTGCACAGTGGGCACTTGAGCTGCCGGTATTTCTACACCCAAGTCACCGCGAGCCACCATTATTGCATTACTCGCTTTGACAATATTATCTAAATCCGTCACTGCTTCGGGTTTTTCAATTTTTGAACATATCCACATTGAACTGCCGTGATGAGCCAAAAAACGTTGCAATAACTGCACATCCTTAGCATTGCGCACAAACGATAAAGCCACATAATCACAACCGTTTTCTATGGCAAAAAGTACATCTTTTTTATCTTTGTCCGACAAAGCCGGCTGACTCACCGACGTTGAGGGCAAATTCAATCCTTTGCGAGATTTTAATGTCCCGCCATTGATTACCACCGCTTTCACCACTATGCCGTCGGTAGCTCGGACTTCTGCTTTCAATAAGCCATCATCGAACAGTAAAAAATCACCCTTCTTGACATCTTTTGCAAATGTTGGATATTCTATTGGGATGGTATCATCGGGTAATTTGATTTTTTTGGAACGAAACGCTGCGGTATCGGCAAAATAGACATCTCTGCCGGTCATAAAAGGCACAGAACCATTCGGCAGATCGCTTACTCTGATTTTCGGACCTTGCAAATCGGCAATGATGGGTATATGGAATCCAATTCTCTTCTCCGCTGCACGAATAAAATCCACATATTGTTTATGAACACTATGCGAACCATGCGACATATTTAATCGGAAAGCATTGGCACCCGCATGAAGTAACTCGATAATTTTTTCTTCAGAACCTATAGCCGGTCCCATCGTACATATAATTTTGGTCTTCTGGTCTAAAAATGGTGCTATGTGCATAAGTGCTATGGAATGGTGTTGCAAAATTGTTAGCAAAACTATGGAACAAATGGCTATTGTTCTATGAAATATGGAATAGTAAAATTGCATTCCCTCAGAACCGTGGCAGCAAATTCGGCATAGCCGAAGAATTTTATTCATCAAATTCGTATCAAAAACTTCATTATTGAGCATATTTTTTTAGATTTGACGCTTGTAATTGTGTTTTAGACAGTTTGCAGTGTTGTTTCATTCTTTGAAAGTGGTCGCATGTTCGTCATTATCGGTATAGTTGTCGTCTTTGGTAGTATAGTCGTCGGGTACACAATGCACCATGGCGACCTTGCTATTTTGTGGCAGTTAAATGAGTTTATCATTATCGGCGGGGCTGCATTGGGTTCCATGCTTATTGCCAATCCAATGAGCGTAACCATAGGTGTATTTAAGGGTGTAATCGGCACACTCAAAGGAAGTAAACTTAACAAAGGAGCATACTTAGAGTTAATGCAGATGTTGTTCGAACTTTTCAATTTTGCCAAACGTGAAGGGGTTATTGCCCTTGAACCGCATATAGAAAACCCTTCATCAAGTTCAATTTTTACTAAGTATCCGGCATTTCTTGGCAATCATCATGCTACCGATTTTCTATGCGATACATTGAAAGTAGTGCTTGGTGGCGGTGCCTCGCCTTATGATTTGGAAGAACTCATGGACATTGATCTTGAAACAGCTCATAAGGAAGAATTACAGGTTCCGGCAGCATTGGCAACGGTTTCCGATGCTTTTCCCGGTTTGGGTATTGTGGCGGCGGTGCTCGGGGTTATCATCACGATGGGTATTATTGATCAGCCACCGGCTGTCATTGGTCATAGTGTGGGCGCGGCTCTTGTGGGGACATTCTTCGGCGTATTGATGGCGTATGGTGTGGTGGGACCTATTGCCAAGAATATGGAAAATGCAGTGCATGAAGCAGAGCATTATATGACGGCAATAAAAGTGGCTTTACTGTCATTTGCCAAAGGGTCGCCCGCTTCTGTGTCCGTAGAATTTGCCCGACGCAGTATCCCTCCTCATATTCGACCATCGTTCAAAGAAACCGAAGAAGCAACCAAAAAAGCACGATAATCTCATGAAAGAGAATTTTACATGGAAAATACAGAACAACCCATAATTAAAAAAAAGAAAAAAGCTGCTCATCATGGTCATCATGGCGGTGCATGGAAAGTAGCGTATGCCGATTTTGTGACGGCGATGATGGCATTTTTCTTGGTGATGTGGATTCTTGGTCTTAGCGATGCGACCAAAAAAGGGGTAGCACAGTTTTTTAGCGAGCCCGGGGCTTTCAGCTTTTTGCAAGGCAAAGCATTGCCCGTCGCTATTGATAATGTCAAACCAACCGCAGGGCAGGGCAAAGAAGACGGCAAAAAATCAGGTGGTAAAGATGCATATAAATTAACCGATTCCATGCGTAAAGCAATAGTCGTGGAAAAAATTCAAGACTCAGCACGAATAAAAAGTTTAGAAAAATCTGTTAAAGATCAAATTCAAGAATTAGCAAAAAAAGATCAAAATTTGTCCAAATTAATCAGTTCATTAAATGTACAAATAACTCAAGAAGGGCTACGTATTGAATTAGTAGAAAATGAGGAAAGTGTATTTTTTGAAGTAGGAAGTGCTCGTCTTAATAAACAAGCGATTACTTTATTGCAGCAACTTGGAGCAGAGGTGGGTAAAATCCCCAATTTTGTCGAAATCGAAGGACATACCGACACTCGCGGTTATGGTAAAAATACGGGTTATGGTAATTGGGAATTGTCGGCAGACAGAGCCAACAGTGCCCGCCGTGTGATGGAAAGCAATGGACTTTGGGAAGGGCAAGTCATTGGCGTAAAAGGTTATGCAGACAGAAAATTACGCACTCCGGAAAATCCTTTTGACATCAGCAATCGTCGTGTGACAATTTTGGTTCGTTATAAATCCGATAATGAAATACTCCCACGATAAGCACAAACCGGATTGCAATCCGACTCACGCAATGTTGCAGAATAAATATACCACTTCGACATAAACCCATTCAAAATTTCATCTGAATTTCGACTTAAACCTATAAGGTTTCAAAAACCTTATAGGTTTGGAAAAAACTAAATATACCACTCCGACATAAACCCATTCAGAATTTCATCTGAATTTCGACTTAAACCTATAAGGTTTCAAAAACCTTATAGGTTTGGAAAAAACATTGAGAATTTGGAAGCTGACTATTTACCGTACATACATAATACATTCATTTTTTGTATAAAATCCTGAGCGGAAATTAATAATATATATCCCATTTGCCAAATTTGACAATGAATATATCAATTGATGTTCTCCGCCTATGTCCACTCGCTGTATCGGCTCTCCAACAATTTCACCCATAGTATGATTTGATGTCAGTGGGAAATTGGGTGTGGAAAACTTGTTTGATAAGAAATGATAACTTTGCAATATTGATAGGATTTCATAAAAACTGACAACTTTGTAACTTAAAGAAGGATGATGCGGTTTTGATAAAATGATTACATAAAAGTTGTGTTTGAATGTAAAACAATATAATGAACTATCTCTTTTGAAATTTTATTTATGATGATTATAGTTATCTTTTTCTATCATGAGATTTCCTATATACGTAGTACTATCATCTTCAATATATACTTCTAATTCAATTTTCTCTTTAAGTTCTTTCCCTATATTGAGTACACATACCTTTCCACCCATACCTTGGTCTCCCGAATATTCTAGTGAGTCCTTAATTTTAAAACCTACGTGTGGATAACCCGGATGTAAGCCCACATTATTGGTAGGGTCTTCAATAAGCAGTCTCAACTCATCATTATATACATACTTTCTAATATATATGTATTCATGATAAAAATGATATTTTTTTTCTACCCAAAAATCTAATTTCATAAAATCAATATAAGTCAGTTTATGTTGATTAAGATAAGCTACTATTGAATCGGATATGTAGGAAACTTGATAATTGGTTACAAAAGATTTATGTTGTTTTGATTCTTCGACAGATTCGGATACTTTAACTAACGAATCCATCGTTGTTTGCAAACTATACGTTAACTCTAAATAAACAGCAATCAATACAACGATAAATACCAAAGTACAAAATATTAATATTTTTTTCATAAAAACAATGCAATATTAATTGGGTTTAGATTTAAGAAGTGAGTCTATAACACAAAGCCGTTCTCATGATTGGGAACTATTGACTTACATTTTTACTTTTCTGGCTTTGGATTTCGTCGTAAAAACACTCCAAGTTTAAGGGTATCGCTTAAAACTTCTGTGGTTGTATATCTGATATGCTTATACCCACCTTTATACCTCAGATAATCAACAACGTCACAAGTACCAACACCACCTTCAGTATAAACAACTAAACAAGCCGTATCGCTTACAAGAACAAAATGTAATTTCCTTCTATATTCGTATGTATCTTTTCCTGCCTTCAATAAACGTGCATCAGAAAAGCTAATTTTACCTATATCACTACTATCTCCCACTTTAAATTTTTGTTTATTTAGACTACTAATACTGTCTATAACTATGGCAGGAATATCAATTTTATTTTCAGAGTATTTATAATCCTTTTTATCCAAAAACTCTAACACTTCAGAAAATTCTAACACTTCAGAATTCATTTTACTTTCAAGTTTTTTACCTGTACAACCAAAAAGAAAAATTGAACACAATATACAAACAATATACATTTTTATCATTATCTATGAGGCATTGGTTTAACAACTCTTGTATTATCAGCAGGAGCAACTATCTTTTTAACTACTTCTTGAGGATCTACTATTTCCCTTCCATCAGGATTTATATAATATATAGGATTATTACCAAACGAACAGTAAGATGACATACTCGGATATTTTGATTCCAAAGGATCTGTACTCATCCATCTGCCTACTCTCGGGTCATATATTCTTGCGCCGAAGTCCAACTATTTGCCTCTCCTTTTATTTCATCATCTTTTTCTTTGCCATTAAACCCATAGCGGTAATCACTGCTCAGATCATAGCTGCCTGCCGTACCTGTATGCTGCATTCCGAAAGGGTAATAGTTCGCAAAGTTACATATTTTTGTTGTAAACGGCACTGTACTCACCGCCCGTGATTTGATGTCATTACTCACCACACGCACATTGCCAAGGTGGTCTTTATATTCATAGCGTTTACAACTCTTCAATTTCTTCGCGTGTGAGTCCCGTTGCTTGAATTATGGTATCTATAGCAACTCCCAACTCTTTCAAAGATTGTGCAATGTCAATCTTTTCTTCAATCTTTCCCTCAATCTTTCCCTCAAGTTTACCCTCATCATACGCTGTGTCTATTACACTTTTTAAATCCCTGTATATCTTCAAACTATGCTCATAATTCGCATATTCTGCTGTACCAAGTTTCGCTAATTCAGCTTTCGCAAACGCATCATTGAATACTTCATCAGAAAATATTGATGGAATTGTTTGAAAATCTTCCAAATGGCGAATAAAATAAAGCCATTTATCCAAGCGTGTTCTAAGTTCTTCCTCTTTTAATCGGAAATTCGGCATTTCTATATAGATAAATGTTAATTTATCGTAAAATACTTTACCATGTTGATTTTTCAACTTTATCGTATGAACTACTTCGCTCTTTTCCGGCTCTGTTTCATAATCATCA
>VYMG01000087.1_pt1 | contig 41760 bp, 37 predicted proteins | sample 5115261 | NCBI WGS metagenome assembly VYMG01 (sample SAMN12291781, study PRJNA351875) | freshwater metagenome | isolation source: freshwater lake | place: USA: Michigan, Wintergreen Lake | collected 2013-08-08
AACAAGAAGGCGGGCCCGAGTGTCACGCTCGGGCCCGCCTTCTGTTCATTTTCGCTTTGCAGCTTTTCGCTGTATCGCTTTCTCTTACGCCGCCACGCTCGCGCTCGTCACCGTCACTTCGCGGCCCGCGCCGGGCAGGCCGAAGTTGATGGTGAAGATGCTGGAGACCGGCCCCGCGCTGTCGGCCCGCTGGGCCTGCACGGTGTATTCCACGCGGTCGGGCCCGGCGATGAACGTGTTGTCCACAAACCGCTTCTCGCCCGTCACGCCCACGAAGCTGAACGCGGTCTCGGTGGGCAGGCGGCGACGAATGATGTAGCTGGTGCCTTGCGATCCGCGCGGGTTCTCGCACTTCCAACGCAGTTGCACCGCGCCGGTGGTGTCCACCAGTTCCACGGCAAAGTCAAAGGGGCGGCCCGGCGGCGGCAACGTGCTGGCCGCGGCCCGCGGGGGCACCTGCGACAGTTCGTAGACGCCCGTGGGGTTGCTGGACTGCTCGGCAAATTGGCGAATGTCGGTGATGCCGTTGGTCATGTTGCGACGCATCGTGCGATAGGCGTCGTTCACACCATCAGTGGCTGCTTCGTACGCGGCCTTGGCCTTGGCCTGATTGCTCACGGCGGACGCAAAGGCCGTGACCGATGCGCCAAAGGCCTGGGCCTCGGCAGCCGTCAGACCGATCGCGAGCGCGTTGGTCTCCCACGGCTCGACGCGGGCCTCGCACCAGGTGTACACGGCGGAGCGAGGTGAGGAAGGAATCTGAGACATTGCGGTGACTCCTGCGACAAGTACCGAAGTACCGAAGAGACGGAGTACCGAAGAAAAGGCATGCAACGCCGATGTCTTTCCTTCGGTACTGCGGTACTCCGGTCCTGCGGAACTTCTTTCCTGCCGCCTGCCCCCAACGCGAAACACTCGCGAAACCAGTGCACACGGCGTGATGACTGTGCCATCGGCGCCGACTGTGCATGACTTGACGAGTGGAGGGGAGAAAGCGATACAACGAAAAGCGAAAAGCGAAAATGAGGGCGAAGAAGGCGACTGTTCGTGCAGCTTCTTGCGCTTTTTGTGTTTCGTTAGAAGCTTTTGGGCAACGCAGACGCGACGTTCATCAGCGCACGCTGCGAGATTGCGCGCGCAATCCGGCAGTTCGTCAGCGCAATCTCCGAGTTTGCGCGCGCAATCTGCGAGTTTGTCAGCGCAATCTCAGAGCTTGTCAGCGCAAACGCACAGCTTGCGCGCGCAATCTGCTCGCTCGTCAGCGCATTCTCACAGCTTGTCCGCGCGGGCTTGCAGCTTTCGTACAACACGAGAGCCCGCGCGTCGGCGTGCGGAGAATTGCGACCGACAAATCTTACTATGAAAGCCGATGGTTGCGTCTGCAAACGGCGACCCGACGCCCCTGACAGATTTTCGCGCAATCTTGCCAGAATGCACGATGAGAATGATGTCCCAATCGGTATATTGAAAGGACCGCCATGCACACCATCCGTCACAGTTTTCCGCTCGCCGCTCTGACCGCGATCACATTGACCGCCACAGCCGGTGCGCAGCCGCTTGATTTTGTCACAGTCGGTGCCGCCGGTAACCGCGCAACCAATGCACTGGAAACCCCGTCATACCCGGATACGCCGCGTGGAGCTGTGGGATATGAGTTCCGCATGATGCGCACGGAGTTCACCGTCGCGCAGCACTTTGAGTTCGCGCAAGCCTACTTGCAATTCAATCCGCAAGCGATTCACGACCCCGTCTTTCGCGGCGGCCTCGTGCGCACTGCCGACGATCGATTGATGATTCTACCGGGCACGGAGAACACGGCAAGTCCCACCTCGTGGCATATGGCCGCTCGCATCTGCAACTGGTATCACAATGATAAAGCGAATGCGGCGTGGGCATTCGAGACAGGTGCGTATGACACATCCACATTTGTTCAACTTCCTGATGGCTCGCGGTTGGATCAACTCACGCGCAGTCCAGACGCACGGTTTTGGATTCCATCGGTCGATGAGTGGATTAAGGCCGCCTACTACGACCCCAATCGCTACGGGCGAGGCATCGAGGGATATTGGCAACAGCCCAACGGTACCAACACAACGCTCATCAGTGACTATCCACAGAACGGCGGACAGACCAACGCAGGCTCGGGCGTCGATCTCTTTAGCCTGATGCCTGTCGGGCAGTATTCGAGCACACAGAGTCCGTGGGGAGTGCTCGACCTGTCAGGCGGAATGATTGAATGGCTGGAAGACCCCGTCGACGTTCTCTATTCGCGAGACCGTCAGCACGCTGGCTCGTTTCAAGGGCAATCGCTTTACATGTTCCGCGACCCGATCGATCTAGTGCTGCGCGGTGGTGCACGCGCTGAGGATCAAGCTCTTGGTATTCGACTTGCCACGATCATTCCGTCCCCGTCAACGTTGATTGCGTGCGGACTGATCGGTTTTTCCATGAAGGTTAGAAGGAGGCGATCATGAAGGAGACCGTTCTGAATCAATGGCTGTTGGCTGCGGTGCTCGGAATCGGCGGCACGACATTCGCCGCTTGCGCAGAAGACCAGTTCTTCTACAGCACGAATCCACCAAATCCTGCGCCGACGATTATTGAAGGACCAAGTGAAGAGCCGGGTGCGGCGTTCGACGAGCGCGATATTCGGATTCTGATGGACGTCACTGCATCGACGCAGTCTGTCACGATCCGTCCAAGCCGTCCCAACCAGCGCATCGGTCGCATCAGTGTCAAGGTGTTCAATTCAGGTACGACTCTGACAAACGCTGGTATCGTTGCCGTTGATTCAACAGAATTCGCAGTCGGAAAGAGCGTTCAGAACATCTACAACATTTCGATGGAGTCTGGAAGCAAGCCGCTGATAGTGCAACTGGTCGACGTCGGCCAACTCGGCACGCTCACGCGCCCGGTTAACATTCAGTGCAACGGACTTTCGGTCATCCGCATTCGTGAAAGCTCGCAGGCGACCGGCTATACCGGAGACGTCTTCGGCACGATCAATGTTGATGCGGTTCCGGGGCGTAACGGAGATGCCGAAGAACTCATCGATGTTCGCGGTAATTTTCTCGGAACGCTTAGTATCGACGGCGTGCTTGCGGGCGGGCTGAACGTCGGCGGTAACTTCGGATCGTCAGCGACTCTCGCCTCCCTTTCGGCAAAACGTGTCCGCTCGATCATCGCAGACAGCATCTTCGCAAACATTTCGACTACTTCGACGGACGCGACCGACTGGATCGCACGCGTTTCGACAAGGAGCGGTGGCGACTTTGTCGGTTCGCTCACAACAACACTCATTCGCCCATGGCTAGCGGCGGGCGAAAATGACGCGTTTATCGACATCGCCCGCGATCTTGATGCCAACATAACGGTCCGCGACGACGTTGTTCGAGAAAGCGGAACGCTTGCGAATCCGTCACGCACGATTCGCGTCGGGCGTGACTTCAAGGCCGGTCGCACTATCTCCATTGGTGGCACATTGCAGGGGCCAAACTCGTCTGGCCAATGGCTTGGTGGCATCAGTATTGGTGGCACGGAGGGACTCAAGGGCCAAGTGATCATCAACGCTGACAACACGACCGGCCAGTGGCAGGGCGGTATCTCGATACCGGTCATCGACCCGCTTGGTTCTACCGTGACCGAGACGCTCGGTGCGGCTTCCGCCTATGCGATTCCGAACGCGAAACTCGGTAATGGCTCCGTCGGCCTTGTGCCATATCAGCTTCATGGTCCATCGTCGTCGCCACCCAACGGCCAACTTGGCGACCCAACATCAGTAAATGATCTGACGAACACGGACATCATGGCGGGCCAGTCCATCGCGCTGGAATTCTACGGGCCGGTACAACTGCCAACAAGCGGCGCGCCCGTGAAGGTTGTTGTAACCGGCCTTTGCAGCGGCGACAATCCAGATGTCACTCAGAGCTTCTCGTACATCGTCAGCGGGCGACGCCTACTCATCACCAAGAACCCCAACGCGCTCTTTCCTTACAACTATGTTCCGTCTGGCAATTTCCGCGTGACCAACCTGCCCACAGGCGGCTTGCTGTGCCAAAGTCTCGGTGTGCCTGTCGCGGCGTTTTCCTACGAGTTTCGCCTTCACACAGACTGCAATAACGACGGATCGCCGCTTCGCCCGAACGGTCAGCCTGAGGGCGTGTGCGGCTCGACAGGCTTTTGCGACTCGATCGATTTCAACCGCAACAGCGTCTATCCGGAAGAGCAAGACGTCACTGACTTCCTGAACGTGCTTGCTGGTGGCCCGTGCCCTTATGGCGGCACGTGCGACATCGACTTTAACAACAACGGTGCGTTCCCGGAGGACAAAGATTACCAGGATTTTCTCGATGTGATCGCGGGTGATTGCATGACCTGCTATCCGGACTAATAGGCGGGTTCACGGGCCAAACGCGTCATCGAAAACATGCCGTGGGCTGCTGAATGGTCAGTAGCCCGCGGCATGCTGTCCATCTATAAGCAACATTTACCCAGCGCTTCGTCGACTCTGGCACCGCCTCCGCGTCTCTCCGCCCACCCTCCGCCCCTCCGCGACCGTCCCGTCTTCCCGCCTTTCCTTCGGTACTTCGTCTCTTCGCGCCTTCGCGTTCCCGCACCCCGCCCCCGCACTCCGCCACTTCCCCTAGAATCCCCCCCATGCCTACTGCGGTGATCAGCGACGTTCATGCCAATGCGGCGGCTCTCAAGGCCGTGCTTGCGGATATTGATGCGCGGGGGATCGCGCGGATCATTTGTCTGGGCGACACGGTGGGGTATGGGCCTGACCCCTTGGAGTGCGTGGACATTGTGCGCGAGCGTTGTGCGTGGAGCCTGCTTGGCAACCACGACTTTGCGGTGCTGTATGAGCCCACGAACTTCAATGCCAATGCGGAGATGGCGACGCACTGGACGCGCGAGCAGTTTGAGACCGAGACCGACGAGACCAAGAAGGCGGCCCGGTACGAGTTTTTGAATCACCTCAAGGTGCGCGTGGCCGAGCAGATCGGGGCGGATGGGCCCCAGCCGGTGAGCGCCACGCCCACGGGTCTGCGGCCGCTCCTGGCCGTGCACGGCTCGCCGCGCAAGCCGATTAATGAGTACATCTTTCCGGAGGACGCGGCCAACAACCCCGACAAGCTCGAGGGGATCTTTGATCGCGTGCAGGGGATCTGCATCGTCGGGCACACGCACGTGCCGGGCGTGTTTACGAATGAGCCGGATTTCTATTCGCCCAGTGAGCTGGGCGAGGGCGGCTACAAGTTTCGCGATGGCGAGAAGGCCGTGATCAACGTCGGCAGCGTGGGCCAGCCCCGCGACCGCGATAATCGTGCAAGCTACGCGATTCTGCACGCCACGCACGTGGAGTTCGTGCGCCTGGCGTATGACATTGACGAAACGGCGAAGAAGATCCGCGCGATCGCGCAGCTGCCGTCGATGTTGGCGGACCGGCTGTATACGGGTGAGTGAAGAGAGCATTCACCACGAAGACACGAAGGGCACGAAGGAAGACAGCAAGACAGGTTCAACACAGAGAACACTGAGAGCACTGAGAGGGAAGATGGGCTTGCGAGTTGGGGGCTCGTGTGAGTGCTTGCGTAGCTGTGTGTTTGTCTTTCACCCACTTTCCTTCTCTGTGCTCTCTGTGCCCTCTGTGTTAAACCCGTCTTCCTGTCTTTCTTTGTGTTCTTCGTGTCTTTGTGGTGAACACGGATTGAAAAAAACACCCCGGCTTTCGCCGAGGTGTTTGGTGTTGCAGGATGGCGTGAGCGATCAGGCCTGCTCGACGGCTTCGGCCGCGGCGGGGGCCGGGGCTTCGGCTGCGGGCACGTCCTTCTTCTCGGCGCGGAGCTTGGCTTCGGTGGCGAGGCCCGCGCGGTCGTCGGCGGCCTTCATCTCGTCCATGGTCATGTGCTCGACGCGGAGCGTCATGGTGCGCATGATCTTTTCCGAGAGGTTGCAGTCACGCTCGAAGTTGGCGAGGCTCAGGCCGGGCATCTTGACGTAGGCCAGGATGTACAGGCCGCGCTTCTGGCCGTCGATTTCGTAGGCGAGGCGACGCTCGTCCCACTTCTTCATGGCGATCACTTCGCCGCTGGCGCGGTTGATGATCTCTTCGATGTGGCTGATGACGCCGGCCAGATCGCCCGACTGGGCCTGACCGATGAGGAACATGACTTCGTAGTTGTAAACGCGCTTGCTCATGATGATTCCTTGATGCTGATTTGGTGGCACGGGGCTTTGCGCTGTGCCAGTTGGTTGTCCTGTGATACGTGAAACCGCCTGCGTCATGCGTGCGGTGGTGGGTTTGCTTCCGCTTTGCTCGCGGCGGCAGGCACCACGCCCGCAGCCTTGGCTTCCGGCTTCTTGCTTTCCTGCTTCTCTGGCTTCTCCGGCTTTTCGCCTGCGTTGGCGACATTCATCGCGAACGACAGGCCCTTGCTCACAAAGACCTCGCACGCCTCCACGCCCTTGCGAATCGCATCATCGAGAAACGGCTTCTCGAGTTCGTCGAATCGCCCGAGCACGAAGTCGGCTTGATCCATGTGCGCTGGCTTGCCTGCCTTGCCCTCACCCAGGTTGAGCCCCACGCCCACGCGCAGACGCGGGTAGGCGTCGGTGCCGAGCAGGGACTGGATGTTGGCCAGGCCATTGTGTCCGGCGGCACCACCCGAGGGCTTGACGCGAATCGCGCCCGTGGGCAGATACAGCTCGTCCACAATCACCAGCACATCCGCAAGCTCCACCTTGAAGAACCGCACGGCTTCGCTCACGCTCTGCCCGCTGCGGTTCATGAAAGTGGTCGGCTTCATCAGCAGCGTTTTCACGCCGTTGATGGTGGCCTCTTGCGTGATGGCTTGAAACCGCTGACGGGCCTGGACACCCACGGCATGGCGACGCGCGAGCGCGTCGATGACCATGAAGCCCGCGTTGTGACGCGTGCTTGCGTAGTCGTTGCCGGGGTTGCCAAGTCCGATGAGCAGTTTCATACAGGCAAGTCACGGAGTGACGAAGTGACAGAGTGACGCAGTGGTGAAAGCAGATTACTTCTTCGCAGCCGGCTTGGCAGCACCAGCCGCCGGAGCCTTCGCGTCCTTCGCGCCGGCAGCGGGCTTGGCGCCAGCAGCGGCCTTGGCATCGCCTTCGGGCTTCTTGGCGGTGAGCACTTCCGGAGCGGCGGCTTCGGCGCCCGCAGCGACGGCTTCGCCGACCTTCTCTTCAACCTGCATGACGATCTGGGCGACGTTGGCGTGCTTGTCGGTCAGCAGTTTGAAGTTGGCGGTGGGCAGCTTGACGTCGCTGGCGTGGATGGCCTGGCCAACGTCGAGATCGCCGATCTGCACTTCGATGAAATCAGGGATTTCAACGACGGGGCATTCGACTTCGATTTCGCTGACGGGGTGCATCAGAATCGCGCCGGCGGTCTTGAGGCCCTTGGCTTCGCCGATCAGGTGGATGGCGACCTTGGTCTTCACGCGGTCAGTGAGCGACACGCGAGTGAAGTCGGCGTGAACGATGTTGGTGCCCAGGTAGTCAAACTGCAGCTCGCGCAGCAGGACCATCTGGCCTTCGTCCATGTCCTTGGCGCCGGGGAAGTCCAGGCGGAAGACCTTTTCGCCCTTCTTGATCAGGCCCACCGCTTCGCGGTTGTCGAGCGTGATGGCGACGGGTTCCTTGCCGCGGCCGTACACAACGGCGGGCAACTGGCCCTTCTTACGGAGACGGTCGCAGTAACGCGAACCCAGCTTCTCGCGGTGCGAGGCCTTGATGAGCGGTGCTTTCTCGTGCATAGTGAAACTCCTTGAAACAGTGGGCTGTGATTGGTTATGCCCTGGTGAATGAACAGAAAAGTGCCAGAGTGCGAAGTGCCAGAGTGCGAAGTGCTGACGTGCCAGAGTGCCGAGTTTCGCAGTGCCTTTTCCTTCGCACTTCGTACTTCGCACTCTGGCACTCGGCTTTACCTCTTCACCCCCGCCGTATCTTCAAACAGAGCGCTCACGCTCTGGTTGTTGTGAATCCGCAGGATCGCTTCTCCAAGCAGCGGTCCCACGTCGAGTTGAACGATCTTGCTCTTGAGCGGCTCCACGCGGGCCGGCATGGGGATGGTGTTGGTCACCACCACGCGGCTGATGGGGCTGCTGCTCAGGCGCTCCACCGCCGGGCCCACCAGCACGGCGTGCGTCGCCGCCGCGATGACGTCCTTCGCGCCGCGTTCACGCACGAGCTTGGCCGCTTCGCACACGGTGCCGGCGGTCGAGATCATGTCGTCGAACATCAGCACGGTCTTGCCTTCGACGTTGCCGATGAGGTTGCCCGTCGCGACTTTGCTGCCGCTCAGGCGGCGCTTGTTGATGATCGCCAGATCGCCGCCCAGCAGGTTGGCCATGCTTTCGGCAACCTTCACGTTGCCCACGTCGGGGCTCACGAGGCACAGGTCGCTCAGTTCGCCGGTCTTCTTCAGTTTGCGGAAGTACTCAACAAACACTGGCGTGGCGGAGAGGTGATCCACCGGGATATCAAAGAAGCCCTGAATCTGCGCGGCGTGCAGATCAATGCTCATCACGCGGTGTGCGCCAGCGGCGACGATCATGTTCGCCACGAGCTTCGCGGTGATGGGCACGCGGCCTTCGTCCTTGCGGTCTTGGCGTGCGTAGCCGTAGTACGGAATGACGGCGGTGATGCGGCCCGCGCTGGCGCGGCGCAGGCAGTCAATCGCCACGCACAGTTCCATCAGGTTGTCGTTGACGGGTTCGCACGTGCTGAGGACGACGTAGCAGTCACGCCCGCGCACGTCTTCTTCCAGCTTCACGATCAGTTCGCCGTCAGGAAACACCGTCGTGCGGGCGGCGCACAACTCAATGCCCATCTGCCGGCAGACGCGATTCGCGAGGTCGGTGCTGCCGCGACCCGCGAACACCTTGATGCCTGTGTACATCGCACCATTGGCCATTACGCGAGTCCTTTCGTGTTGCGGCTGCGATAGATCGCATCCACCTTCGCCAGATCTTCGGGCGTGTTGATCGACAGCACGTCCTCGGCGGGCACGGCTTCGATCACTTCCACCTTGCCGCCGCTCTGCATCAGCAGGGCGGGCACGTCGGTCAGGTAGTACTCGTTGGTCAGAGCGTTGCGCGTCACCTTGGGCAGCGCGTCAAACAGGCTCTTGACATCAAAGCAGTAGTAGCTGGGGTTCACTTCGCGAATCGTCAGTTGCTCAGGCGTGCAGTTCTTCTGTTCGACAATCGCCTGGAAGCGGCCGTTCGCATCGCGAGCGATGCGCCCGTAGCCGCTGGGGTCGTCGATGACCGCCGTCGCGAGCGTTGCATCAGCCTTGCCGCCTGCGTGCTTGCTCAGCACCGTGTCGAGCGTGGCCTTGCGGATGAGCGGGCCATCGCCGCAGAGAACGAAAACGTTGTGGCCTTTGCTCTGACGCTCGCGCTCGAACAAACCCGCCGCACACGTCACGGCGTGACCTGTGCCGAGCTGCTGATCCTGCACCGCGAATTCGACCTTGCTGCCGTAATTGGCGAGTGCCGAGCGCACCAGTTCCTGCTTGTGCCCGACTACCGCGATAATGCGCGTGCAGCCCGCCGCGAGGCACGCATCCACCACCGCGCACACCATGGGCCGACCGCCGATCTCAAAGACAACCTTCGGCAGGTCGCTCCGCATGCGCGTGCCCTTGCCAGCGGCGAGAATGATGGCAGTCGTGGTGCCGAGGGTGGAAGTCTGTGATTGGCTCATCGCGTGAAACGCGAGAGGCCGAGGAGCAAGCTGCACGCAACCGAAAAAGAAGCAGACCGACTAGGATTCGAACCTAGACAAACAGAACCAAAATCTGCTGTGCTACCATTACACTATCGGTCTGTGTTTGGTTGCGTTGCGGGGCGAAGATCGGCCTGAAACCGCCGTTCTGCCCGTTGCCCGACGACCTGACGCGTGCTCCTTTCGTGCTTTCAACTTTGAACCCAGCCAGCGAACCCAACGACGCTTGGTCTGACTGTCTCGAAAGACACCCGGACCGTCGCGGATACCGCTCGGCTGCTTGTTCCCCGTGAAAGGGCACGAAAGCAAACGACTCGGCCGCCGCGGCATGTTGCAAAGGCTGTAATCGCAATAACTTGCGATACCCTCTGCGGGAGAACGAACGACCCTGCACGCCGCGTGTGACAGTGGGGGAATACCCGCCTGCCAACGAAACCTCAGGTCGCTCCTGGTCGCCCCTCAGGCCGAGCCGCCAGCCTGCCCGAAAGCAATGCCGACAACACAACCGTCCGTGGCGACGGACTCCGATGCCCAAGCATAGGGCGCGAACGGCGTCAACTCAACCGGGCGTGGTCATGCGGCCGGAGCGTGTTTGCGATAAGCTCGACGGTTGGTTATCTCCCGTCGCGCCGCGTTGCTTGCCGCCCTGCTGGTCACGACCTGCCTCGTTGGTTGTGCTTCACGGCCCGGGGTGTTGGTGCGTCCGTCCGAGATGATCGCTTACGACTTGGGCATTCTCCTTCCCGCGGGGACTCTCTGGAAGGGCACGCTCACGTATCGCAACTACAGCGACAACAAGTCCATAACCATTCCCAGCACGTTCCTGCTTACCCGCGTAGACACGGAAAACCACGCGAACGCAGCCTTTATCTTCGCCATTGGCTACGACGAAGAACCCCACGCTAACAGCGCGTCGCGACTTGAGATTCGCGAACAAGGCAAAGTCATCGCGCTGGGTGACAGCATCGAACGCGTCATCAGTCACGAGCGTGTCGGTGATGGAGTTGTGATTGTCACGCAATCGACCGGCACCGACGACAACAAGCCCGCGTCAATCCGCAAGGTTTATTCCATCGCGCCCGCCGCGTGCTCCATGCAAAAGCTCGTCAAGTTCGCCGATGGCGGCGACTGGATTGAGCGTCATGTCTATCGCTGGACACGTTGAGCAACCGGTCGCGTTACGCTTCCCCATGCCCACGCTGCGCACCGACGTGCTCGACATCTACATCGTCCGCCGCGCCACGCTGGGGCTGGAGTTTCTGCAGCTTCATCGCAGGCACGACCCGCTGGCGGGCACATGGCAGCCCATCATGGGCCACATCGAAGATGGCGAAGCCACCATCAAGGCGATGTGGCGCGAACTGTGGGAAGAAACGGGCCTGCTCGCAGACGACCCCGCGATTCTCAACGCGTGGGGCCTTGAGCAGGTGCATCCTTTCTACCTCGCGAAGCTTGATTGCATCATGCTCAGTCCGCGATTTCTGATCGAAGTCACGTCCGCGTGGAAGCCCACACTCAACGAAGAACACGATCAGTACCGCTGGGTGCAGGAAGACAAGGTCGACGACATGTTCCTCTGGCCCGGCCAGAAGTTGGTGCTGCGAGAGGCCGCAAGCGTCATGCGCGGCGATGCGACAGAGCCACTGCTCCGCTTGCAGCGATGAAGGTTCATGTCATTGCATGGTCGCACGGATTCAGACGCACTCGCCGCCAGCCAGGACGTTGAAGAAGTCGACGATGTCCTGATCTTCTGGGAAGACGCCGTTGTTGTTGAAGTCGATGTCGTTGCACGTGGTGCACTCGCCGCCAGCGAGGACATTGAAGAAGTCGACGATGTCCTGGTCTTCTGGAAAGACGTCGTTGTTGTTGAAGTCAATGTCATCGCAGGCGCTGACGGTGGAACTGACGCCGAGGACGCGATAGGGCCATTCGAGCGGGGCGACGAACCAGCCGTTGAACGGGGCGACATTGGCGTAACGCACGCTGAAAGCATCGACGGGATTGGGCGTCACCAAGATGCCCTGAATCGTGCCGGTACGGGCGGTGTCACCCAGCAGGCTGACGGCGAAGTAGTAGTCACCGGCGGGTAGCGGAGGCAGCCAGCTCATGTCGATGTCGACGCGCATGATGGGGCGCGTCTGGTTGGTGAAGGCGGTGCCACTGACGCGATACGCCCCGGTCCATGCGCCGCCGCGAAGACGGTTGGTGACGTAGTCGCCGTAGATGGGCTCCACACCGTTGAGGGGCAGCGTGTCATACACCGCGATGTACGCGCCGGTGTAGGCAAAGTTGGTGCTGAAGTTGCTGGACTGGGTCTGGAACGCGAAGAACTCGACGCGGTCGAGCGTCCAGGTTTCGCCTGCGGGCACGGTGAACAGGTCACCATTGCGGAAAGGGCCGCTGGCGCCGGGCCCGCCCGCGGGCGTGTTGTTGGTGACGCCGAGTCCGATGTACGTCACGCCGTCGCCGGCTGCATTCGGCTGCGCGAGGCTGATGTCAGCACCGTTAGCGCCAACGCCCTGAGCCGTGATGAAGGGGCCATTATCCTTGAGCACCACGGGCTGAGCGAGTGCGGCGGAAGCGAGCACGAGCGAAGCGCCGGCGAAAAGCTTGTTCATGTGGCCACTGTACGAGATGTCTCGTCAATCGGTCGCACGAAACTCCTACGCCGACTCGGCTTCCCGCATGAGGGTGATGAAGGTGCCATCCAGTTCCGGAGTGCCCTTCTTCGCATCTTTACCGGGCGTTCGCTTGATGTAGTCGCCCGTGCTGGTCAGATCCCAGGCGTTGCGGCGGTCCTGGGCGTGCACCTCAAACATGCGCGCGATCTTGGCCTTGGCGTCGCGATCACGGATGGGGCATGCGACTTCGACGCGGTTGCTGAGGTTGCGGTACATCCAGTCGGCGCTGCTGATGTACCACTCGCCATCGGCGGGGTCGTTCTGGCCATTTGCGAAGTGATACACGCGTGAGTGTTCGAGAAACCGGCCCACGACGCTGCTGACCTTGATGTTCTCGCTGAGCCCCTTGACGTCTGGGATCAGGCAGCAGAAGCCGCGCACGACCAGCTCCACGCGCACGCCCGCCTGGCTGGCGGCGTAGAGCCGCTCGGTCATGTCGCGATCTTCCATCGCGTTGAGCTTGGCCCACACGCGGGCGGGCTTGCCCTTTCTGGCGTTCTCAATCTCACGATCAATCATCTTGTTCACGCGATCGCGCAGTGTGAAGGGGGCGACCAGCAGCGTGTCGCACTGGGGCGCGGCGGCCATGCCGGTGAGGTAGTTGAACAGGTGCACAAGGTCGCCGGTCACTTCCTCATCGGCTGTCAGAATGCCAAGGTCGGTGTACAACTGCGCGGTCTTGGGGTGGTAGTTGCCCGTGCCCAGGTGCGCGTAGCAGCGCAGGCCGTGTTTCTCACGGCGCACGACAAGACTTGTCTTGCAGTGTGTCTTGAGGCCCATGACGCCATACGCCACGTGCACGCCCGCTCGCTCCAGTTGTCGGGCGAAGCGCACGTTGCGACCTTCATCGAAGCGGGCTCGCAGTTCCACCAGACATGCCACCTGCTTGCCCGATTCAGCGGCGCGCACGAGGTTGGCGATGAAGGGTGAATCCGGCGTGGTGCGATAGAGCGTCTGCTTGATCGTCAGCACGTCGGGGTCATTCGCCGCCGCCGCGATGAAGCGCTCGACGCTGGCGTCGAAACTCTCATAGGGGTGGTGCACCAGCACGTCCTGCTTGCGGATGGTGGCGAAGAACTGGCTGGCGTTCTGCTCGGCGGACTTGGTGGCCACCGGCGCGAGGCGAGCGGGCACGACGGGCTTCCAGGGCTTGTGCTTGAGGTCGGGGCGATCAACATCGCAGATCTCGCTGATGGCGAGATAGTCAATGCCCATTGCGCGCTCGTACACATCCTGCGGATCGACGTTGAGTTTGTCAAGCAGCCAGCGCAGCACGACAGGATTGGCGTCCTGCTCGATCTCGAGGCGTGCGACGCGAGCGAACTTGCGCTGCTTGAGGTCTGCCTCGATGCTCTGCAGCAGATTGGCGGTGTCGAGATCATCCTTCTGAATGCCTGCGCTGCGCGTGACGCGGAAGTTGATCTTGTCCTGCACCTGCACGCCGGGGAACAGTTCGCCCAAGCTGTTGCGAACCACCTCCTGCACGCTGATGAAGCGGTAGGCCTTGCCCTTCTCATTTCTGTCCGCGAGTCGGAGAAACGCCTGCATGCCTGCGGGAATCTTCACGCGGGCGAAGGTGGGTTCGGCGCCGTTGTCTGGTTTGCCCTTGCCGCGCCGGCCCAGCAGTTCGCTGGGGAACGCCGGAGCGCGGACGCTGCCCGCGGGCGGATCAATCAGCACACCCACGTTGTTGGACAGATTGGAGATGAACGGGAACTTGTGCGTAGGGTCCACCGCCAGCGGCGTGAGGGCGGGGAAGACATGCTCGTGGTACCACGCCTGCACGGCTTCGCGTTCTTTGTCCTGAAGGTCGCCCCAGCGCAGGATGAAGATGCCTTCCTTCGCGAGTTGCGGCAGCAGTTCCTTTTCGAGAAGGCGGCCCTGCTCATGCACCAGCGCCGCGACTTCGGTACGGATGGCATTGAGCTGTTGGCGCGGCGTGCGACCGTCGGGGCTGGGTGTATCGATGCCCGTGTGCACCTGCCGTTTGATCAGCCCGACGCGTTTCATGAAGAACTCGTCGAGGTTGCTCGTGAAGATGGAGATGAAGCGCACGCGCTCCAGGAGCGGCATCTGCTCATCGCCGGCTTGCGCAAGCACGCGCTTGTTGAACGCAAGCCACGACAAGTCGCGGTGAAAGAAGCGGACGTCCTGCGTGTGTTCGTCAGATTTGCCGCGTTTGGCGGTGGGCATGGGTGGGGATTCTATGGATTGTGGGTGTTGGGCGCGGGTGCGGACGGGAGGTGACCGGCATAGTTGGGAGCGAAGATTGTTGGTTATGGAATCAACGCAACGGAGCTGGCGCGGCAATTCTGGACACTGTTCGCGCGAATGATTGCCAACTTTGCTTGCAATTTCGTATATGTGGGGTATTTTGTCTTTCGGTTGCGCTGTCGTTTAGTCGACCGACGTGTGCGCGTCGTTACGCACAAACCGGGCGAAAGCCCCCGGGAGAGAGAGCCCGGCAGGGAGGCTCTCAACGTGTCCATCAAGTCATCCACACACAAAGCCATTTTCACTGCCAGCGTGTTGAGCGTGGCGACGGCCGCACATGCGCAGTGGACAGTGACCAATCTCCATCCCACAGGTCTTCAACGGTCTGATGCTGGCACAGTCGATGGCGCTCAGCAGGCCGGATATGTGCAAGTCGGCGGGTTCGTCAACCGCGCGAGCCTCTGGAGCGGGACGGCCGCATCGTGGATTGACTTGAATCCAGCAAACGCGACGGAGTCGAGCGTGAGCGGCATGAGCGATGGTCGTCAGTGCGGCTATGCAGATATTGGCGGCGTGCGCCGCGCGAGTCTCTGGAGCGGCACGGCGGCATCATGGTTCGATCTTCACCCGCAGGGCGCGACGCATTCGGGCGCCAGCGCAATCAGCGGTCAGCAACAGACGGGCGTGGCCATTGTGGGCGGCGTGCAACGCGCGAGCCTCTGGACCGGCACGGCTGCTTCGTGGGTTGATCTGCATCCGCAAGGTGCGGCGTGGTCCTTCGCCAATGCCGTGCATGGCGGGCAACAAGGCGGCAATGCACTTGTGGGCGGCGTGCGCCGCGCCAGCCTGTGGAGTGGCTCGGCTGCATCATGGACCGATCTCAACCCACTCGGTTCGTCCGACTCCAGCGTGACCGCCATGAGCGATGGTCGGCAGGTGGGTTGGGCCTTCTTTGGTTCGTCGTACCGCCCGGGACTTTGGACCGGCACTGCGAGTTCATGGATCGATCTGACCCCCTCGGGCGCGAGCGGCGGCTTCGCGCACGGCGTCAGCAATGGGCAGCAAGTGGGCTATGTAGGTGGTGCAGATGGCGTGCAACGCGCCAGTCTGTGGAGCGGCACCGCCGCGTCCTGGGTTGATCTCTCGTCCTTTCTGCCAGCAGGATTCACAAGCAGCATCGCAAGCGGCATCTCCAGCGACGGCGTGAACACATACATCGTCGGATCGGGCTTCAACTCCATCAGCGGGCGTTACGAAGCCCTGCTGTGGTCGCAGCCAGTTCCCGCGCCCGGAGCTGCGATGCTTATGGGCGTGGGCGGGCTGATTGCCGCGCGGCGCCGGCGGCACGAAGTGCGGCTTAATCCATAAGGCGGTCTTTCGCCTCTGCATACTTCGCGACCGTCGCCGCCACGATGTCAGCCGGCAGCTCCGGCCCAGGCGCCTGTTTGTTCCACTTGCCTTCGGCGACCAGACGCTCTAGGTATTCGCGAAGATACTGCTTATCGAAGCTCTTCTGCGGCCCGCCTGGCTTGTAGCCATCCACCGGCCAGAATCGGCTGCTGTCGGGCGTGAGCGCCTCGTCAATCAAGATTGGCGTGTTGCTTGTGACGTTGCCGTGCTCGTCCACGGGCAAGCCAAACTCAAACTTTGTATCCGCGATGATGATGCCGCGATCACGCGCATGCTCGCTGGCCATCAGATAGATCTGCAGGCTCACGCGACGCAGCGTCTCCATCGTTTCCCGGCCCACAATCTCGCACGCCCGCTCAAACGAAATGTTCTCGTCGTGCTTGCCCAGTTCCTCCTTGGTCGCGGGTGTGAAGATCGGCTCCGGCAGCGCGTCGCACTGCTTGAGCCCTGCGGGAAGGCGCACGCCACACACGCTGCCGGTGGCCTGGTACTCCTTCCAGCCGCTGCCTTCGATGAAACCGCGCACCACGCACTCGATAGGGATGACTCTGGCGGCCTTGCACACCACGATGCGTTCGGCGTACAGCTCGCGCGGCTGCGAGGGCGGAAAGACGCTGGCGTGCAGCAGGTTCACATCGCCGCTGATGACGTGCGTCTGGCAGATGCCTCGAGCCGCGATCATCGCCTGCCAGAAGAGGGAGAGCTGTGTGAGCAGTCGCCCCTTGCCCGTGATGGGCGTGGGCATCACCACGTCAAACGCACTGATGCGATCACTGGCGACCAGCAGTAGGCGCGCCCCTGAGCCGATGGGCGTGGTGGCTGCGGGCGGCAGCGGATACACGTCTCGCACTTTGCCCCGGCGGACGCCCGGGAGAAGCAATGACGAACTGGTGAGATCGGCGGGCGCGGCAGTCATGACCCAGCGTAGAAGCGGCCAACGCCCCGGGGCAAACCGGGCGTGGGCCGCCGGTACACTCAGCAGGAGCGTCCTGCTCCGCATCGTCCCGTCCGCCCCGAGCGAAAGCACCTGTCCATGCCCGCGCCAGCCGCACCATCGTCTTCCGTTGTTCCCGGCGCGTATGACGCCCGGTTCGTGCGTTTTTTCGCGTGGTATGTGCGACGTCTGTTCCGCAAACGGTTCCATGCCTTCCGCATCGCCGCCGGCACGCGGCAGACGTTGGCGGGCGTCGCGGATTCTGCCGGTCCGGTGATTGTGGTGATGAATCACAGCAGTTGGTGGGACCCGCTGGTGGCTCTGATGCTGGGGCACGAGCTCTGCCCCGCTCGCACGGGCTGTGCACCGATGGATGCCCGCGAACTCGCCAAGTTCGGCATTCTCAAGAAGCTCGGCATCTTCGGCATCGATCCCGACGACGCCCGCAGCCTGCCCGCGATGGCTCAGTATGTGCAGGATCGCTTCACGAATGACCCGCGGGCCACGCTCTGGATCACGCCCCAAGGCCGTTTCATGGACCCGCGCGAGCCGATAGTCTTGCGACCCGGCGCCGCCGCCATCGCCGCTCGCGCAAGCAACGTGCGTGTGGTCAGCCTTGCTGTCGAGTTCGCTTTCTGGGTTGATCAGAAGCCCGAAGTCTTCACGCGATTGGCAGAGGTGCCCGCGCCCGCATCACCGAGCACCGCGCACTGGCACAGCGCGATGACCCGGGCCATGCAAGCCAACGCTGACGCACTCGCGCAGCTTGTCCGCGCACGCGATGCCGCCGCGTTTGAACCGCTCTCAGCGGCCGATGCAGCCAGTGATGGCTCCATCAACCCCGCCATGGACCTGTGGCTGCGGCTGCGAGGCAAGAAAGTCGCGCTTACCGATCGCACACGCCAGTGACCAGATCATCACCAATCGACGACACGAGTCGTCTGGCACAGGGTCCCCTCCGCGCTCTCCGCGTGCTCCGCGGTGAACCTGCTTCACGCCGGCAATGGGAACTTCTCGCACAGCTCGCGCACTTCGCCGCGCACCTTCGCGCTTTCACTCGCCAGCGCGGCTTCACCTTGCAGCCCCGCCGTCAGAACGCGATCAATGAACGCCGCGATCATCTGCATCTGCGGCTCCTTGAAGCCGCGCGTCGTCGTCGCGGGCGTGCCCAGACGAATACCGCTCGTCTGCTTCGGCGGCCGCGGATCCTGCGGAATCCCGTTCTTGTTGCAGATCAGCCCCGCGCCTTCCAGCCACTTTTCCGCCTCCGCACCAATCAAGTCCGCGCTCTTGCCGCGCAGATCAACCAGCATCAGGTGGTTGTCGGTGCCGCCGCTCGTGATGCGGAAGCCCTTGGCCTGCAGCGCCGTTGCGAGAGCCTGTGCGTTCTTCACCACCTGCTGGCAATACGTCTTGAACTCAGGCCGCAACGCTTCCCCAAACGCGACCGCCTTCGCTGCAATCACATGCATAAGCGGCCCGCCCTGAATACCAGGGAACAACGCGCGATCGTACTTCTTCGCAAGTTCCTCATCGTTCGTCAAAAACAACCCGCCACGCGGCCCGCGCAGCGTCTTATGCGTCGTCGTCGTCACGACATGGCAGTGGGGGAAGGGCGACGGATGCACGCCGCTCGCAACCAGCCCCGCGATGTGCGCGATGTCCGCATGCAGCATCACGCCCACCTTGTCCGCGATTGCGCGGAACCGCGCGAAGTCAATCACACGCGGATACGCGCTGTACCCGCACATCAGTAGTTTGAACTTGTCGCCATGCTGCTGCTTGGCTTCCACGCACACGCGTTCCACCGCGTCGTAGTCAATCTGCTCATGATTCTTCGACGCCGCGTCATACGTCAGCGGATAGTGCACCGCACTAAACCACTTCCCGCTCATGTTGATCTTGAGCCCGTGCGTCAAGTGCCCGCCGTCCGCCAGCACCAGGCTTGCGAACACATCACCCGGATTCAGATACGCGAAGAACAACGCCTGATTCGCCGTCGCGCCGCTGTGCGGCTGCACATTCGCGAACTTGCAGTTGAACAGCTTGCACGCACGCTCAATCGCGAGGCGCTCAATGCCGTCATGATGCACACATCCGCCGTAGTACCGCGCACCCGGATACCCCTCGGCGTACTTGTTCGTCAGGCACGTGCCCATGGCATGCATGACCGGCGCGGAAACATGGTTCTCGCTGGCGATCAGTTCAATTGTCGTCGCCTGGCGCTGCGCCTCAAGGTTGAGTAGTTCGCCCAGCGCAGGGTCCGCCTTTTGCAGTTCCGAAATCGTGCCCGCCGTAATCGCGTCGTGTGCCATGCCCCACTGTATTCGGCGTCTCTCGCCGGTGGCCCGACCCTTCGGGGCGGGCGCAGGCCAACCACACATGAACGCCCGATGGAACTTGTCTCGTGCACACCATCAAAAGGACGAACGAAGCAAAGCCGACCCCAGCACCGCCGCGATCGCTACAGGCACAAACGTCCCCGCCAGCACCGCCCACCAGTCCTTCATGCGAAAGCCGATCTTGAACGCACATCCCCACCAGACCAAGAACCACGCCGCGATTGCAAGAGACAGCCAGGCATCCGCCGCTTCCGGACGTGTGATCCATCGCCACATGTAGACAGGCGGCATCATCATGATGCGCGAAAGCGCGCCACCCAGCGGTGCGGTGAGTACCGCGATCGCCATGCTCGCAGCAAGAAGCATCAGTAATACCGGCACCGGCGCCGCCCCGTACACCGCCGCCCGCCACACATGCGCCATGCGCACTTTCGACTGTGCCCGCGAGAAGGGCAGCGCCAGCATCATCAGCGGAAATCCGATAAGTGCGATGATCGTTGATGTGAACAAGAAGGAGCGCATGGTCAGACGCAGCACGTCGTTCCACAGTTCCATCGGCCGTTCCGCGACCATCACCGCCTCAATCTGCCACCGCGCGAGCACATCCACAAGCGTGAAGGTGGCATTGGTCTGAGGCACCCACGTTGTGCCGTTCCACACCTGTCGCATCGTGAAGTAGTACGTCTCCAGGGCGGAATACCCCATGATCGACAGCACGAGTCCGAACAGGGGCATCAGCAGCAGCCAGATGAGCGCCCAGCGCAGGCGGTCAGGTACGCTCTGCGCCGTCTCCAACCGCACGCGCCGCCAGAATCGCCACGGCGTCACCGCAGCCCGCACACACGTGAGCAGTCCCGCATACCGCAGTCGTCGAACATGCACCGTTTCCACAAACCACGGCACACTTGCCAACTCCGGCAGCATCACCAGCCGCCACTCCACCCTCAGCCCGCACTCACTGCAAGTGCCCTCACACGGACAGCAGGCCCCCTCCGCGTCCGACTCCGGCGCGTGCCATGTCGCCACCTGCCCCGTCAGGTCATAGCCGCACCGCGGACACACATGTACAAGCACATGCTCCTCCGATCTCTTGCCATTTCAATGTGTCATCATCCGTGACATCACCACCTCGGCACAATCGAAAAGTTGATATTGCCATACATGAAGCAGACCTGCACGATGTACGTGGGCACCATCACCGCTGCGAGTGCTTGACGCCAGTCGTTCATACGAAAGCCGATCCTGAAAGCGCATGCCCACCAGACTGTCTGCCACATCATGATCGCCAGCCACAGTGATTCGTGCTTCGGCTCCATGCCGTACGAGTCGCTGTCAAATGGCTGCAAGCGGTCAAGCACGACGCGAACGGACCAGTTGGACATGAGATGCTGCAAAGTCCCAACGACGAGCCCAACAACACTGATCGCCGCCATCGGCGAAAGTGCATAGACCGCTGCGCGGGCGATGTGTCTGCCACGAACGCGTGAGGCAGCTCGCGTGAAAGGCAGCGCGATGAACATCAGTGGCGGTACCACAAGCCCGCAAACCAGTGCAGGTAGCCACGCCGCTCCATCCATAGGAGAGAGTGACTCTATGACGAGCCCGAGTAGATAACCGAAAACTTCCTCAAACTTGCGCCCCACGACCTGCAGCCACGTGCTCATGTCGAGCTGTGTCACGAGACGATATCGCAACACGTCGCTGATTCCAGCGAGCAACGACAACGCTGATAAGTAGACAAGCAGCAATCCCACAACGGAAAGAGACAGGCACAGCAGCCACCATCGCAATCCGCGTGCATCAAACGGCGTCTCCATCCGCACATCGCGCCAGAACGACCACGGTCGCAGCGCACGCCACGCCGTCCGCCACGCACTCCACCGCTTTCGCGGCGGTCGCTCCGTTTCGACAAACCACGCCCGTGCGATCAACTCCGGACGCATGACCAGCCGCCACTCCACCCGCAGCCCGCACTCACTGCAGGTGCCCTCACTTGGACAGCAAGCTCCTTCCACGTCTGCACCCGGCGCGTGCCACGTCGCTACCTGCCCATGCAGGTCATAGCCGCACCGCGGACATGCCGGTTCAACGTTCACATACACAAGATACCGCCCGCGTCAAATCATCCGACGCAGAGGTTCAGCCCACGACAGTCCGGCAGGAAAATCTGCTACTTTGCCGTGTTTTGCACCCGCTCAATCCACGCCACCACCTCCGCCCGCGGCTCCAGCCGCGCCCGTCCGTCAAACGTCACAACCGCCAACGTCGCGCCGTCGACGCACTCGGGAAGCTCATAAATCCATAACTGCGTTGCTGGGTCAATACCACGTTCTTGCAAGATCGTCGCCGAAAGCCCTTCGACATAGCCCACGCACACAACGCATTGGCAGTTGGCACGGGGCGGGCGAAGCATTTCTGGATTGAGAAGCCACGCACGAGCCATGACCTCATGCCACGCGCCTCCGTCCATCACCGCACCAGGCATCCCGCCGAAGTGTTCCTGATACTGCAGCAACGCCCCGCGCACGGATTGCAATTGGATCACCGAGTACGCATCCATGACCCGCAGCCGCACCGTGTGCAAGCCCCACCACACCAGCCCGACAATCGCGAGCACGACCACCGACAGGATGATGATGGGCCGCGACAATCGCATGGTTGCCGGCGTAGATTCCACTTTACTGCGCCCCCTCCCACGTCACCGGCTTGCCATCGCCGGTTCGTGTCGCCGCAAGTCGTCGCAACACGACCTCGCGCGGAAGCCGCCAACTGACTCCGCTCCATGTCACGATTGCAAGCTCATGCGCGTCAGTTGACGCAGGATTCTCGAAAACCAAGATGTGCTCGTCGCGATTGATGTTCCGTTCGTGAACAAGCGTCTCGGTCCACCCCTCCACGATGCAGTACGACTGCTCATGCAATCGGTCCGCCATCGGGGATCGTAAAAGTCCCTTCAATTGCGGCGACCATTGGAGAAACGTCTGTCGCCACGCTGGGCCGCTGGGTAACTGTTCTTGGTGCTGTGATGCATAGTACATCAACGCGCTGTGAATCTGCCGCGCATGCACCGTCGTGTAGAACGCGCGAGCATCGCGAACCACCGAAGTCAGCCACAGCCCGCCCGCCACTATTAGTGCAACGAACACGCCGACGCACGCGACCCATCGCCGCTTCCACCACACCCGCTTGACCGCGCGATCATCCACAGTCCCTCCTACTCAACTCAACCCGATCAAGTTCACCGTCAGCATGCGCTACATCTTCCGAGCGGCGTGCAGCCCGCCGGCGTCGGCGTGAGCCACCAGGTGCACCGGCGCGGTGGTCGTGGAGCCCACGATCATCTCGCTGAGGCCGTCGTCTCCGACGAACGCACGCGACATCGTGCACTTCGCGAGTGATCGCAGTCGCACACCTGTTCTCAGCGCACTCGCTGCCGGTGTGGACGTACGAGCACAGATGGCAAACGTCACGGCGGCACTGCAACGGGGTTACCAAAGCCGTCGCGTGTGGCCTGCAGAATCGCGCGTGCCTGCTCGATTGGCACGAAATCCACGCGTCCATCGAGATAGGCGATGTTGATGCCGCGTCGGCGGAAGAGAGTGGCGTCTTCGTAGAAGATGACCTGCTGGGCGGGATCGATCTTGGCTTCTTGTTGGCGCTGCATCGTCCATCCGGGAACGTAGATGTACGAGGTCTTGATTGGGTCATTCGCGCCGGGTGCGACGAGCAGTTCCTTGGTGATGTAGCCGTTGCCGATCAGCTCTTGCTCCCAGTTCTGAGCGCTCGGCGCAACGCCATCGGGCATGTTCATTTGGTAAAGGATGACCCCTTGTGCGAGCATTCGCACCTGTGCACTGCTCTTGATCTGCTGGGCCGACTGGCGGGCCTTGCCCAGCGCAGGAAGCAGGATGCCCGCGAGCAGCACGATGTTGATCAGCAGCGCGGCGACACCCAGAATGACGCCCGTGAGAGCCAAGCCTTTGCTGCGCATCTTCGTGAGGGCGATGGCACCGAGCACGATGCCGACGAGGCTCAGCAGTGGAACACAAAATCCCAAAGCGCTGCAACTGATCGACGCAATCGCCAAGCCCTTGCTCTCGGGCTGCTGAAAATCGGTGTATGGGGGTGGCGACATCACGCTCATGGGACGACTCCTGGCTTCACGTTTCACGACGCAGTGCGCTCGGAGAGGCATGAACTCACCAATCCAAGCCAGAACATGCTACCACAATCCGGCTGCGACCGCAATAGCGACAAGACACGCGGATTCAACCGGAGTTACGCGGTCGTCAATGCGCGAGGCAAGCGTGCAACCGTACTACGTCACCAACGCTGTACTGGTACAGCTCCGATTCGCTGCATGCCTTGCGGGCATGTGGTGGCTGAGCTGATTTGAGTAAGGACAACGGTGCCGGCATCAAGCGCCGCTCACACGCCCATCTCCTCCGCCACCGTCTCAAACGTCTCCGGCCCCGCCGCCGCCGCTTCCGCGCCGGTCTTCACCACCGGCGCAGTCGCCAGCGGCTTGCCGTTTGCATCCGTCAGCGCCACGCCGCTCATCGTCTTCACGATGGGCGTCGGGTTCGCCTTCAGTTGCTTGTCCAGCGCGTTCTCCAGTTCCTTGCGCTTGGCTTCCGGCACTTCATTCCACTTGCCGCGACCGCGACACTTCGGAAAGCGCGAGCAGCCAAGCCAAGGCCCGCGCACACCCGTGCGCAGATTCATCGGGCTCTCGCACGTAGGGCAGGGCAAATCCGTCAGCAGCGGCTTGGGGCTGGGCGCCTCCACGCGCCCCTTCTTGTCCAGGTTCAGCAGGCCGTCACACGGCGCTTCCTTGTTGTTGTACTGGCTGCACCCCAGGAACGGCCCGAACTTGCCCACGCGCTTGGTCATCGCGCTGCCGCACTTGATGCATGCCACATCGACCGTCTCCGCCGCCGGACGCGGCTTGCCATCGCGATCCACCGGACTCGCGTACGTGCACTCGGGATACTTGCTGCAACTGAGGAATCGCCCGTTCTTGCCAAAGCGATACACCAGCGCGACGGCGTTCCCGCGCCCTTCCTTCGCGCACGTCGGACACACATATTCCTTCGGCGCCGGCTGCGTCTCCGCCTTCGCGTGCTTCATGCGGTCTTCCGCATGCGCCAGGCTCTTCTTGAAAGCTCCGTAGAACTTCCGCAGCATGTCGATCCAGTCAAGGTGTTCTTCCTCGACCTTGTCCAGCTGCGTCTCCATCTCGCGCGTGTACCCCAGGTCCATGATGTCCGGGAAGCCTTCCATCAGCTTGTCCGTCACCACCTGCCCCAGGTCCGTCGCGTACAGCCGCCCTTCGAGCTTCTCGACGTAGTTGCGATCTTGAATCGTCGTGATGATGCTCGCATACGTGCTGGGTCGGCCAATGCCTTCCTCTTCCAGCACCTTGATCAAACTCGCTTCGGTGTATCGCGCGGGCGGACTCGTGAACTTCTGGTCCACGTCAAACGCAATCGGCGCAACCGGCTGCGCATCCTTCAGGGGCGGCAACGTCTGCTCCGTTGCGCTCTGCGGCACACCCGTCGCTTTATAGAAGCCATCAAACGCCAGCACGCGTCCCGTCGCCCGGAATGTCAACGCCTTGCTCGCATCCACGCCACCCTTGATCGTGATGGCCGTGTTGTCCCACTGCGCACTCACCATCTGGCAGGCGACAAATCGCTCCCAGATCAGCGAATACAGCCGGAATTGGTCATCACTCAGCGCACGCCGCACGCGCGCAGGCGTGTACTCGGGATTCGTCGGCCGAATCGCTTCGTGGGCTTCCTGCGCGTCCTTGTTGCTGCTCGAAAAGAAGTTGGGCTTCTCAGGCAGGTACTTGGGCCCGTAGTTCTTCTCAATGAAGTTCCGCGCCGATTCCAGAGCCTCGCGCGACAGGTGCGTGCTGTCCGTACGCATGTACGTGATGAGACCGACAGGTCCTTCGCCCGGAATCTCCACACCTTCATACAACTGCTGGGCCGCACGCATCGTGCGCTGTGCACCAAAGCCCATGCGCGAACTCGCCGACTGCTGCAGCGTGCTCGTGATGAAAGGCGGCGCAGGCCGCACGCTCGTGCGCTTGGTCTCAATCCCCGTTACGGCGTACTTTGCGCCGGCGCTCACGCTGCCCGTCACGCCGCGAATGTACTTCGCCGGCCCCTTGCCGTCCGCGTCTTCGCGCACGCTCGTCTTGATGTTCGTCAGCCCCGCCAGCTTCGCGATCTCCACCGCGCGAGGCGTCAAATCCTCGATCTTCACCGTCTTGCCGCTGGCAAGCTCAAATTTCTCGCCGCCCACTTCCACCAGTTTCGCGCGGAAGCTCCCGTGCTCGCTCAGCCACGCGCTCTGCGCACGCACCGTGGGCCCGTTGTTCTTCTCATCGCGCTGCCCGATGAAGCGCCCAAACTGCTCCGCCAGCCCCATCGCCTTCGCGACGTCAGGCGTGAACAGCCCTTCCACTTCCCAGTATTCATCCGGCACAAACGCACGAATCTCGCGCTCGCGTTCCACCACCAGCCGCGTCGCCACGCTCTGCACGCGACCGGCCGAAAGTCCGCGCGCCACTTTCTTCCACAACAGCGGCGATACCTGATATCCCACAATGCGATCAAGGATGCGCCGCGCCTGCTGCGCATTCACGCGGTCCTCATCAATCGGATGCGGACTGCTGAACGCGCGGTCAATCTCCGCCTTCGTAATCGCCGCGAACATCACGCGTTTCGCGCTGCTCGCCGGAATGCCCAGCTCCTGCGCAAGGTGCCACGCGATGGCTTCACCTTCGCGATCCAAGTCGGTTGCAAACCACACATTCCCGCCCGTGCTCGTCACTTCCTTCGCTGCCCGCTTCAGATCGCTGATCACGCGATCCTTCCCCTCGCTGATCACATACGTCGGCGCGAAATCATGCTCCAGATCCACGCCCGGCACCGGACTCTTCACGCCCTTGGGGTTCTTGCTGGGGAGGTCCCGCACGTGCCCGATGCTCGCCAACACCACAAAGTTCGCGCCAAGGTACTTGTTGATCGTCTTCGCCTTGCTGGGCGATTCCACAATCACAAGGTCTTTCCCTTTCGCGCTCCCCGCCACGAACACCTGCATCTTCCCCCGGCCCTTCGACGCGCGACCACCGCCACCCGCCGCCTTCTCAGGCTTGGCTTCCACCGCGGCGTCAAACGGAGCCTCGGCAGCCGTGCCCTTCGCGGCCTTCCCCTTGGTGCTGGTTGTCTTGGTGCCGGTCGCAGCCGCTCGCTTGGCCATAAATCCTTCGATTCCGTGTATAGATAGGTATGTGCAAACGCGTCCCGTCCGCACATCGGCCATGAGCCCCGCCCGCCGCAAGCAATTCCGCCGCAACGGACAGGTCCAAGACCGCCCAACGTATTGAAACGGCGGCCCAACGCGCAAAGTCAAGACACCCTCATCGTACTTTCGGATTCTGATCGGGTAAATTGCCTGCTGCAGCACCACATTCCCACCCGTCTCCCAGAATTTTCGACCCGTCCCCCCACCCCGTGTGGTAGAAGACTCCCATGTCCGCCGCGCCCGACAATACCACACCAGATGCCCCAGCGCACGCACCCGAATGCCCCCGCTGCGGCTACGACCAGCAAGGCACCGTTGCCTCCTGGCACGCCGATCCGGCCGCCGACAACGCCGCCTGTCCCCTCGCCGGCACGTGTTCCGAGTGCGGCCTCGTCTTTGACTGGCCCGACCTGCTCATGCCCCAGCGCACGCAGTGTCCGGGGCTGTTCGAGCATGCCCGCGGCTTCGACGCGCGGTTCAGCGCATGGTGGCGCAACACGTTGTGGATGATCTTCCCCGCCATCTTCTGGTCACGCGTCAAACTGCATCACAGCGTTCGCCCGCAGCGCATCCTGCTGCCCATCTTCATCGCCATGGTGCTGTTCGTGTTCGAACGTCTCATGGTCGCCGTGTTTGTCGGCGTGGGTCTCTTCGCGGCAACCGCCAACTCACCCACCGACTCCGGACCCCTCGACGACCTTCACTGGTACGGCATGAACGAATGGCCGATCGCAAGCTTGTTTCCGTACCTCGCCTCCACCGGCTGGGGAATGCAAAGCACCGACTTCGGCGGCCTGCTCGCCGCCATGTTCGCCAGCGCACTCATGTGGCCGCTACTGCTGCTCGTGCTGCCCCAGACCCGCGCTCAAGCCAAAGTCCGCCTCGCCCACATTCAGCGAGCGTTCCTCTACAGCCTCTGGCCCCTTTCCATCATCTTCGCTCTCTCCATCCTGGGCCTGCTCATCGACGCCCTCGCCTTCACGGGCCTGATTCCCGCGTCTGTCCCGATCCGCCATCTTGCCATCCTCATCATCGTCCCGGCGATCTCGTGCGGTGTCCTCTATGTGTTGTGGCTGGCCGTGTGGTGGTCCGTGGCCATCAACACCGGCTGGAAAGTCCACCGCGGCTGGCCCGTTGCCATCCTGCTCAGCTTCACCAGCCTGCTCGCCGCTTTCGCCGCGTTCGTCAGCGTTCGTATGTACATCTAGCCGTGCCAAACTCCACCCGCATCCCCGAATGCCCGCGCTGCGGCTACGACCTTGAGGGCCAAATCGCCGCCTGGCACCCCGCCGGCACGAACGTCGAAAACGCCGCCTGCCCCGCCGCCGGCACATGCCCCGAGTGTGGTCTCGACTTCGAATGGCGCTACATACTGGTCGAAGGTCTCGCCGCGCCGGTGTGGTTCGTGGAAACAACCCGCGTGCGCCACCTGCGTCGCGGCGTGCGCACATGGGTTCGCTCACTCAATCCGCGCACGTTCTGGCGCGACGTTCGCCTCGAAGTCCCGCCCCGCATCGGCCGTCTGCTTTGGTACACCGTGATCCCCGTGGTTGCGTTGAGTCTGCCTCACTTCGCAATCTTCATCATCAGCCGCGCATGGTGGTACTTCGCAAACACCGCCGGTACCGCGCGTTTCAGAGCCAAGCAATACCCCACGCCGTGGGGCGAACTCCACGTCGCGGTACTGGATTTCCTGCAGCGGATGCCGGACTTCGTCGGGTCCGTCAAGCACCTGCTCTGGCCCGCCGTCATCAGCGCAATGATCGCCATGCCGCCGTTCGTGCTGCTCTGCCTGCCTTGGACGCGAGCCCGCAGTAAAGTCCGCTTTGCACACGTCGTACGTGCCGCTGTCTACGCCACCGCGCCTGCTATCGCGCTGGGTGTTTGGTCCGCGGCCATCTCGCTGCTCGTAGCCATCTATGAGCAATCTGTAGTCAATCCATGGTCTCGACCTTGGTTCATCAAGCTCGATCCCCTCACTCCCACCGGCAGATACGGCTTCGGCGTGACCATGCCCTTCCACTGGGCGTGTCTCGCGTGGTACTTGTTTTACTGGTGGTGTGTCCTCAAGACTGGCTGGCGCATGGACGACCACCGCAAGGTCTATATCGCCATCGTCATCCCCGCGCTGCTGCTCGCGTGCATTCTGCTATTGCTTTCGCCGGGATTCCTGCTGCGGTTCGGATAGTGCGCTCCTTCGCGAGTCACATGATGACCCCAAAGACCCACAAGACTGACTATCACGTCAACGTCTTCTTCAGTGCAGAAGACGGCGGGTGTATCGCTGAAATTTCCGATCTCAAGTACTGCTCCGCATTCGGTAAGACACCGCTTGAAGCGCTCAAGCATGTGCTCCGGGCGAAGGAAGCATGGATCGCGAGCGCCAAAGCCGACAAACGTCGCGTTCCCAAGCCACGCTACCGCCCGGCGATTGACGCGCCGGCATCGTGACGGTTCATCGCCGCTCGCCAGCCATCTCCATCGCCATCCCCGCCACGCGCTCCGCCCCATCCGCCGGCCCCAGCTTCTTCAGCGCATCCCGCATCGCCTGCACCTGCCCGCGCTCGCGCAGCAACTCGCTCAGCTTCGCGCCAACATCCGCGCTGTTCTTCGCCGGATCAATGTGATCCGTGTGCACAATCGCCCCGCCCGCCGCCACCAGTGTCTTCGCGTTCACACGCTGATGTTGATCCTTGTGATACGGATAGGGCATGAACACCGCCGGCACGCCGTTGGCCCACACTTCCGCCACATTCCCCGCGCCACTGCGAGCCAGCGCCAGCGTCGCCGCGTTCCACCACACACCCAGTCCATTCACAAACGGCTCGACAACCGCCTGCATACCAGCTTCCGCATACGCCGCGCGCAGTTCCGCATCGGGCGCATCTTTACCCGTCTGGTGCAGCACTTGCCAGCCCGCAAACGCGCTTGCCCGCTCGCGCAGCATCGCCAGCATCAGCCGATTCATGCTGCTCGCGCCCTGACTGCCACCAGTGATCAGCAGCGTCGGCGCATCCGCCGCCAGCCCCAGTTGCGTGCGCGCTTCCGCAGGCGTGCGCGTGCCGATTGCACCGCCACGCACAATGGGTGGCACCGCCTCCCACGCAAATCCCTCCGCCGGCGCCGCCGTCACCACGCGCGTCGCCCGCTTGCTGATCCACACATTCGCCTTGCCCGGCACACCATCCAGGTTCACCAGCAGCGTCGGGGCCTTCTCCACGCGAGCCGCCTGAGCCGCCGGAGCCGCGACAAACCCGCCCGTCGCCACCAGCACCACCGGCCCGCGCTGCCGCGCATCACGAATCAGCCCGCGCACCTGCCGCACACCTTCGCCCCAGTGCCACAGAAATTTCACCAGCGGCTTGGGCCGCACAATAAACGGATGCGCCGCAATCTGCGTAAACGCCGCCGCCTGCGCGCCAACGCTGGCCTTCTTCATGATCTCCGCATCAAGCGGCCGCGGACTCACAACAAAATGACACACCACCCGCTCATGACGAGCGACGATGCGCTCCGCAATGGCCAGCGCAGGAAAAATGTGCCCGCCCGTTCCCCCGCCCGCGAAGATGAAAGTGGCGTCCATGCTCACGCGCGATTGTGGCACCCCACACCCGCCAGAGCAAGCCCGCTCAGTCGCCTGTTTTCACGGTGCTGACGGGGCTGTAGATTACAACCATCTGCATGCTGACAGCACCGTTCCCCCCGCGCATGATGATCGACCCGTCGATCGGCATCCCGGTGCGTCGATCCAGTCGAATCTCGCCAGTTTCAGTGTAACGCTGCGTCTCCGAAAGCGCGGCGGTAAGCGACAGTGATCGTTCGTGCTTCTTGCGGAGATCCTCTGGCCACGTAGACGTGTCAATCTTGGGACGCTCCGACGGCGGTAAATGGAACGTCGCGTTCATGGTCCACTGCACGTGGAGGTCATGCTCATTCGCCGATACCAAAGTAACCTGACGGTCTGCCGTCATGCTTGCTCCCGCGGCCTCCTGACCCATCAGAAGTTCATTCTGCGATACAGGCACGGTCACAGGTGTTCCCACCGTGAGCGTCTTGCCCCAAAGCCATGCGCCGGTAAAGAGAGGTTTGCCGATCGGCATGTTTGCCAGTCGCTCTCGCATAGCGGGCGAGTCGAACGTCTGCTGAACCATCAAGTCGATGATCTCGCGATCATCCTTGTGCGAAGCACTGGTCGCCTGCTTCATTGACTCGCGAATCACTGGTTCCATTTTCTTCAGCGCCGCACCCGCTCGTTCGGCGACCTCGCCGCCGTTGAGTACATCTTCAACTTCTCCCGAGGCGCTCACGCGACATTCAAGCGGCCCTGACAAGCTTTCGTAACGAAGCAGAAACATCCGAGCCATCATGTTCGACGATTGCGATGTCGCTGTCCGCGTGTTGCTGAAGTCCTGATGGACCACGCTGTAGGCCGGCTCGACGCGCTGTACCGTCCACGTAACTTCCTGCGAAGCTGTCAGCAGGGCGTCCTGCATGATGCTGTTCATGAAGTCATCATCAGTTTCCGGTACGTCCATCGACATCGTCGTGAGCACATTGCTCCGCGCCACATCACCCGCCCGCAGCGCAGGGGCAATTGTCACCGTCTGCTCTGCCGCAGCGACGGTCGTCATACCGCCGCACACACCGGCCGCCATCACCACGGACGCGAAAAGAACGTTCTTCATGCACCACCTCCTCGCTCCATTGTACGGAAATCCCCGGTGATTCTGTCGTCCAACTTTCTCGCTTCCCGGGGATTCTGCGCCCAGCATCCATAGAATGCACCGTGTCCGACCCTACACCCAACCAGCAGCCAGGCAACTCGGGCAACGCCCCCAAGCCCGTCGTCCCCTCGCGCACGGTCATCACCAAGGGCAAGTACGCGCCCCCCATGGCCGCGCCGCCCAAGTACATCCCCATGAAGCCTCGCTTCGAGGCTCCTTCCGCCGCGCCAAAGCCGCTGCCCACACACCCCAAAAAAGTCCGCGGCGGCGTGCGACTCCCCTCCGGTGACGTCGCCCCCATCTCCGCCTGGTCCGCCCAGCGCTGGCTGCGACTCATGGAAGACTGCGCCGCCGGCCCCAACCTCGTCGAAGGTCTGGAGTACGCCCGCGAAGGCCAAACCAAGCGCTGGCTCATCAACCCCGGCAAGATCGAAGGCCAGGTCCAGGGCCGCGCCATCAAGGCCTACGACCTGCGCCTCACCATCGACACCATCGCGCCCGATCAGTGGGACAAAGTCGTCAGCGCGATGAGCGACAACGCCGTCTACGCCGCCAAGTTGCTCGCGGGAGAACTCCCGCCCAACATCGAAGATGTCTTCGTGCCGTTGGGCCTCAAGCTCTTTCCCGCCGGTCCCGAAGATGTCAAAGTCAGTTGCTCCTGCGGCCACTCGCAGCGCCCGCGCGGCTCCGTGAGTGCCAGCGCAGGCGTCAGCGCCATGCGAGGCAGTGACACGGGCACCACGGCTGACATCACCGCAGGCTGGTGCAAGCACGCGTGCTGCCTTGCATATCTGCTCGCGCATCGTCTTGGCAGCGAGCCCTTCCTCATCTTCTCCCTGCGAGGCCTCGACTACCACGATCTTATCGAGCGCCTGCGTGCCCGCCGCGCAGTGGTGGGGGCGGCCCTGGGCGCAACACCCATCTACCAGCAGCGCGTCGCCGGCGTGAGCGACGTCAAAAGCCCGCCACTCGAAGATTCTCTCGGTGATTTCTGGGAAATGGGCGAGAGCGCCAAGCAGCTCGACCTGCCCTTGGATCCGCCGCCCGTGAGCCACCCGCTGCTGCGCCGCCTGGGCCCCAGCCCCTGGACCGGCCAAGCCAGCTTCCCGCTGGTTGGTCTGCTCGCCAGTTGCTACGACACCATCAGCGAGCAAGCCATGCACCCTGAACAGCACGCCGACCAGTCCACCCGCGACGACAAGTAGCGGCTGCCATGCTTCCGTTTTCCCTCGCCGCCATCACGCTCGCCGCCGCACTGCTCTTCTGCGTGCAGCCGCTGGCCGCGCGATTGGTCCTGCCCGTGCTGGGCGGCGCACCCGCCGTCTGGGCGACAAGCATGGTCTTCTTTCAGGCCGTGCTGCTCGCCGCGTATGGCTACGCCCACTGGCTGGGCGCGCGATCACGCAGCGTGCAACTCATCGTCCACAGCGCAGTCCTGCTCGCTGGCGTGTTGGTGCTGCCAATCTCGCTGCGCACCATCGCGCCGCCACCCACCGACGCCGCGCCTCTCCTCTGGCTCCTCGTCACGCTCATCATGAGCGCCGGTCCCGTCTTCTTCGCGCTCGCCGCCACCAGCCCGCTGGTGCAGCGCTGGTTCGCCCAAAGCACGCACCCGCGCGCGAACGATCCCTACTTCCTCAGCGTCGCGAGCAACCTGGGCAGTTGCGTGGGCCTGCTCGCCTACCCGCTCGCGCTCGAGCCCCTGCTGGGCCTGCGCCAGCAAGGCATCGCGTGGGGCCTTGCCTACTGCGTCGCGGCGGTCCTCATCATCCTCACGATGCTGGTCTGCACGCGCCGCTCGCCAGCCGAGCAGCCCGCCATCACCACCGCCGCGCCCAAGCGCCTCACCCGCGGCACACAACTCACGTGGCTCGTGCTGTCCTTCGTGCCCAGCGCGCTGCTCGTGGGCGTCACGACACACATCTCCACCGACATCGCCGCCATCCCGCTGCTCTGGGCCCTGCCGCTCCTGCTCTACCTCGTCACCTTCATGCTTGCCTTCTCGCCGCGCGTGCGTCTCAACCCCGCGGTGCTGGGCCGGGCCCTGGTCATCCTCGCGCTGGTCGTCCTCTTCGTGCTCATCCCCAAGGCCGAAGGCGCCCTCTGGCTGCTGCTGCCGCTGCATGTGCTTGCGTTCTTCATCGCCGCATGGATGTGCCACGCGCGCCTCGCCGCTCGCCGCCCCGACACCCAGCACCTCACGCGCTACTACTTCATCATGTCGCTGGGCGGCGTGCTTGGTGGAGCCTTCGCCGCGTTGCTCGCGCCCGTCATCTTCTCCCACGTCATCGAATATCCGCTCGTGCTGGGCCTCGCGCTCCTGCTGCGTCCCCTCGTCACCACACTGCCCTCCACCAAACGCATCATCCTCAGCCTCGGCGCCGCCGCCGCCATCATCGCGACCATCTTCCTGCTCGCCCACAACATGGCCGCACTCGCCCTGCCGCCGCGCATGGTCATCGCCCTCATGGGCGGCCTGCCCGTGCTGCTCTGTGCACTGCTCTTTGTCTACCGCCGGGGAGAAATCGCCGGCCTCGCCCTCGCCGCCGCGCTCACCGTCTCCCCCTTCGCCCTGCGCGGCGCAAACAGCATCCACCGCGAGCGCACCTTCTTCGGCGTCCACGAAGTCCTCGCCTTCGGCAACACCCGCACGCTCTTCCACGGCACCACCGCCCACGGCAAGCAGGACCTCACCAGTGAGGCCACGCGCGCCATCGCCACAACCTACTACCACGCTTCCGGCCCCGCCGGCGAAATCTTCACGATGATGCGCGACACGAATCGCGACACCAACATCGCCCTCATCGGCATGGGCGCAGGCACGCTGGCCGCGTACGGGCGCGAAGGTCAAACCATGACCTTCTACGAGATCGACCCCGCCGTCGCGCGCATCGCCAGTGACCAGCGCTTCTTCACCTTCCTGCGCGACAGCAAAGCCAGCATCCGCGTGGTGCTGGGCGACGGCCGCCTCCTGTTCGAGCGCGAAGCCAACGCTGACACCAACCTCATCGTCCTCGATGCCTTCTCCAGCGATGCCATCCCCGTCCACCTGCTCACGCGCGAAGCCTTCGACCTCTACCGCTCGCGCTTAACGTCCGACGGCGTGATCCTCGTCCACATCAGTAACCGCCACTTCAACCTCGCCCCCGAACTCGCATCAATCGCCCGCGACATGGGCTGGCACTGCGCCGTCCGCATCGACCCCATCGTCACCGAATCCCAGCGAGCCGAAGGCAAACAAGAAAGCGTCTGGGCCGTCCTCACCGCCAACCGCGCCAACCTCGGCCGCCTCGCGAAGTTCTCCCTGTGGGACGACGCTGCGATCAAGTACCAGAGCAAGATGCCCCAGCGAGCCTGGACCGACGACTACGCCCCGACGCTCCGCACGCTGGTGGTGGGGGAGTGAGCGAACCGACTGCACCCCGCGTGCAAGCATGTCTCATGTCTTGTTCCTCGCCGCTTGCTCCGCCGACATCATGAGATCGAACGCAAACGCGATCACACTGGGCCACGTCTGCGCCGCGCTCATCGTCTCATGATCCCACTGCGTCACCTTCGCGTCACGAGGCGGTTTGTCCTTCGCAATGCGCACACTGAACCAGTCACCATACCCCGACTCCGCAAGAACGAGATCGCGACGCGACGGGCTGGTCGTCGCGCTCCGATCCTGATCATCGACCATCCATGTATTCCATGCGGGCTGCACAATTTCGCACGCAGGCACCGGCGATTCGTCCGACTCATCGCTGACATCCGCAGGTACGTGCGGAAGCAAAGCCGCCCAGTTCGCTGGCACCTTTGCAAATGACTCGCTCTGCTGCAGCGTGCTCCATGCGCGTGTCTTGCCCACAGGCTGCCATCCATGCTGCTTCGCGCTGGCTTCAAGCAGCTCCTTCATCGCCTCAACCGTCTTGGGCGCCTGCCGAGCGGCACCCGCGGGCTTGTCAGTATGCGCAGTAATGCGGCGATCTCGCTCCGCTTTCGCCTCGTCCGCTGTGTACGCCGGCAGCGGCACGGGTGTGGACAACGCGCGATCCCACACGGTCCCCTGAGCGTCGTCCGCCGACATCACAACGAATGGCTCAAAGCCCGCAGGTTTCATGAGTCCCGCCGCGATAAGCACCTCGCGGGCGTGATGCGAGCAGCAGATGTTCCGCGAACGCGGTGGCGATTCGTCGGAGTCAGAACGCCATTTGACCCAGCCGATATACGCGAAGTCCTTTACCGGCGCATACTCCGAAGCGAAGAACCCTCCAAAAACAGAGTCACCTCGCCGAAACTTGCAGTGCGCGGTGCATGGGTGCTTCATTAACCGCGCAAACACCGGGTCGGCGTACTCCACATCTGTGCGACATACGCGACGTTCAACGTGATGTTCGCCATAGCGTGTCACCGCGAGTATCTTCTCACTCACTTCCCGGCGAAGTGCCTTCTCGAACTTCGTTGGATCAAGCAAAGGGTGATCTATCCCTCTGCCCAGCGGGTGCGTCGCGAAAATCTCATACCACTGCTCCACGCCCGTGGGCGTCGGAGCCTCCAGCGGCAGGTGCGACAGTCCCGTTAGCTTGTTCTCCATCACGACACACACGAACTGCGAGCTCGCCACGTTGCGCAGATCCTTATGAATGTACCCAATTGCTGCGTTCCGGGGTGGCCGCTTGAGCGACACGAACTCAGTTGGCGTGTGAATTTTGTACCACGCACTGGGCGTGATGATCGGTTCATGAAACCAGAGCACCTGAACGCGTAGTGTGCCACTCTCAATCGCATCGAGAATCGCAGGCCAGCGTCTATCGCTGAGCTTGAGTTCGAGCCTGTCTTGAGCCAGCTTCAACTTCGTGAGCACACCGGGTGCAGCACTCTCAACCTTGATGAGCGTCGTCGTCCCTTTGGGAGTCTCGTAGACCATCCGCCCTCCGTCGGCACACTGCGGCCCCGTGCTCCAAAGACGCACCGCCCCCTCAGCTCCCCGCCTCCGCCCCAATATCCGCCGCCGCAAACTCCGCATTCTCCATCAGGTACAACCCGTTCAGCCAGCTCACCGTGGGCGTCTTGGTCACATACGGCTCCACCTTGAACGTCCCGCGCACCGTGCCGTTCACCGCGAAGCGTGCATCGCCCGTGATAGCCTTGTTGATCTTCACTTCAATCGCGTCATAAGGCGTCGGCGGCACGCCCATGCAGCAGCCGTCCCACTGGTTGAGCATCATGAGCAGTTCCGTGGGCTTGGGCGTCATGAGAGGGAAAGCCACGTAGCCGGTAATGCTCACGACCTTGCCGTGCAGCATCGCCACGCGCTCGGGAATCGTGTTCTTGCCTTTGCTGGGATCAAAGTCACCTTCGCTCGCAACCAGCATCTCCCACGACACGACAAACGGCTTCTCGTTGGTGCCCTCGCCTCGCACGATGTACTGCTCGTCAACAACCAGCGCACCATCACCGCGATCGCGAAACGTTGCGGGCGTCACCACATACTCGCCCAACTTCGCGGGCGCGCGCGTGGGCGTGCCGACGGGAGCTGTCGCTGCCGCCGTGTCAACCGTCGTTGCCGTGTCCTTCTCGGCATCGGCTGTTGCCGTCGCGCCGGGCGTCTCGATCGTGGGCCGCGTTGTCTTGGCCGCGTGCTGGGGCCCGCTGTGCTTGCTGGCGATGGCATCCAGAATCGCCTTCTCTGCATCCGCCGCCGCCGCAAGGTCAGCAGCCGTCGGCTGCGCATCTGCACCCGGCGCGGGCGCCGTGTCATGACCTGCCGCAACGACCTCGTCTGCTGGCGTAGCGACAACTGCGCTCGGTGCCGACGGCGCAGGTGTCGCCGTCGTGGTGCTCGCGCTGGCAGGTGATCGCGGCGGAGCCTTGGGCGTGTACAGCAGCGCCGCGGCGGCGATCACAACCAGCAAAGCAATCATGGCCCAGAAAATGCGCATGGCGAAGGGTATCACGAGCGGGACGGATCAGGCACAAAGGTAAATGCAGGACAACAACGTCCGAACCCGCATCACTCCGTGCCTTCGTGCCTCTGTGCCTCCGTGCCTTCATCCCCCCCTTACCCCAACGGCCGCAGGCTCCGCGCCACACTCGTCCGATACGCCATGATCGCCGGCACCAATCCCGCCAGAATCGCCAGCAGAATCGTCGCAACCATCAGGTAGACGATAATGACCGGGGACAACGTGGGCTCAATCACCACGCCATATCGGCTCAGCACCACGCCCGCCGCGATGCGTGCGCCCAGCAGTGCAATCACCGCTCCCAGCGCCGCGCCCGCCAGCCCGATCACCGCGCACTCGGTAATCACCAGATTGAAGATTCGCGATGCACTCGCCCCCAGCACGCGCAGCACCGCAATCTGTCGCCGCCGCTGCTCCATGCTGTTGTACAGCGCAAGCATGATGCCGATGCCGCTGGTGACAAGCACCACCACCGCGATGGCAATGAAGATGCGGTTGATCGGATCAATGATGCTGCCAAACAGTGTGTCGGTCTCCTGCTTGGGCTGCGCCACCGTCAGCGAGCCGTCACGCCGCAGCGCATCAAACACCTGCGGCAGGTTCGCCGGCGCATCACTGCCCGGCCGCGTCACAAGACGCGAGTAAATGCCCGTGATCAGCCGCTCACTCTCGCGCAAGTCCGCCGAGACCACCGGCGCCGGCTGCGGCGGATTGAGCCGCGCCCGAATGTCCTTCGCGTGCTTGATCCACGTGCTCTCGAGGTTCGTAAAGATCGCGCGATCATGCGGCGTCGCCGTAGGCTCCAGAATCCCCACAACCTTCGTCGGAAACTCACGGTGCACGTGCACCGCGCCACTCGCCTCTTCTTCGTGCTCGTCGTGAGCATGATCGTCATGCTCATCCCGCGCCGCCGGGTCAGGCGAACCCGGCTTGGTCGCCCGTGGGTTGTACCCGTGCGCCAGATAAATCGTGTCGCCGATCTTCAGCCCCGTTGCCTGCGCCACCGTGCTGCCGATGACCGCCTGCCAGTTGCCCGCATCTCCCGCAGGAAAGAACGCGCCCTCACGCAGCTTCCACGGCGCATCAGCAGCAGGCACGAACTTGCTGAACATGTCCGTCGTTGTCGCCACCACCGGAAAGCCGCGGTAACTGTCACCGATCGCAGTGGGGACGGTGTACGCCCAGGGAGCCTGCGCCGCAATCTGCTGGTACTTCGCCCACGTCACAGGCCGCCGCGGCGCGTTCGCGTAGAACACGCTGTTCAGCACACTCACCAGCGGGCTGTCCTCCGCCGTGATGAGCAGATGCATGTCGCCGCTGCCGCGCTCAAACGCCGCCTTGCCGCTGTTGCGCAGCGTCAGCAGCGTGATGATCAGCATCACCGCCAGCGCCACGCTCGCGATAGTCACAATCGTCGAGAACGCACGCACACGCAAGCTGCGCAGCACAATCGTGAAGTCATTCATCGCGCGCCTCCTTGCGAAGCTGCTTGTGGCACAGGCATCCCGCCTGCACTCAGCTCCTCCATGCTCACCCGCCGCGAAAACCGCGCCGCCATTGCCGGATCATGACTCACGCACAGCAATGCCGCGTTCTGCTGCGTACACAACTGCTGCAATAGATCCATCGCCGTCGCCGCGTTGGTTGGGTCCAGGCTCGCCGTCGGTTCATCCGCCAGCACCAGCGCCGGCTTGCACGCCAGCGCCCGCGCCACCGCCACGCGCTGCTGCTGCCCCACGCTCAGTTCTTCCACCATCGCCAAAGGCTTGGTAATGCCCAGTGCCGCCAGCAGTTCCTTCGCACGCGGCTGCATTTCGCTCACTGGCTTGTCCGCCATCAGCATCGCGCTCATCACATTCTCCATCGCCGTAAAGCCCTGGAGCAGATGAAACGTCTGAAACACCACACCAATACTGCGCCCGCGAAACAGATCACGCGCCGCCCCACCCAGCCCATGCACGTTCTGCCCCGCCACTTCAATCACGCCGCTCTGCGGCTCCATGAGCCCCGCAATCAGGTTCAGCAGCGTGCTCTTCCCCGTGCCGCTCCCCGCCGTCAGCAACACCTGCTCCCCCGCCTGCACAACAAGCGAAGACACCCGCAGCTCAAACGCATTGTCATCGCTGCGCGGATACGCAAACACCAGATCACGAATGGATAAAGCGCCCATGCCCCCAGCGTACGCGAAGCAGAGCAATCACCACAACGATCGGCAGCCTCCAGCGCGCAAACCAGGCTCACCACAAGGACACAAAGCACACAAAGAAGGCAAGAAAGCGTGGCAAGAGGTGGAGCGCACCCCAAACCCCATCACCACATCTGCTTTCCCATCTTCAACCCCACCCAGTCTTCAACTCTGCACTCGCCTCTGTGCTCTCCGTGCCCTCCGTGTTCACCGTCTTCGCCTTCCTCCGCGCCCTCCGCGTCTCCGCGGTGAATCCCCGACTTCCAGCGTCCCCAAAAAGGCCACAGGCCCGAAGGTCTCCCTTCAGGCCTGTGTTCACTCGTGCGGCGTGTAAGCCGAGTTCTGTGCCATGTGCGGTTTCCTTCGCGACTGCTATTGACGGGGGCTCGTCGCAAAAGACCTTCACACCGGCGGCAACCATTTCTCTGGGGTTGCAGTTGCCAACAACCTCAAGCAGCCTACCCGCGTGCATCGTCCGGACCAGACTCAAGCGCACGCTGTTTGGCCTTGCACGCGGTGGGGTTTGCCATGCCGCCCCTGTCACCAGTGGCGCGGTGGGCTCTTACCCCACCTTTTCACCCTTACCCGCGCCGTGCAAGCACGACGCAGGCGGTATCTTCTCTGTGGCACTGTCCCGCGTCCGGAGTGCCGCCGACTTGCGTCAACGGTGTGCGAACGGGTGGGCGTTACCCACCACCGTGTCCTGCCGTGCTCGGACTTTCCTCAGCAGCTCGCCTTGCAGCAAACCGCCGCGATTGCCCCGCCGCACTGCCAAAGTGTAGCGTTGTGCCTCCGCGCGCAGGCGACTATCCCAGTCCTCTACCTGTAGGCCAAGAAATCTGATAAAGTACGTCATGGCGGCCGAACCCACCGAACTAGAGGCACTGGAACGACTGATCGCCGACTGCGACGACCTTCAGTCGCTCGAATCAATCATCGACCGCTTCAACATCTTCGACGCCCTGCAGCTACACAGGCGTGAGATCCATCACAGTCACTTCCTGGCTTGGTTGCTCACGCCGACTCAGACCCATGGTGCGGGCGACGCGTTTCTAAAGTCGCTGCTGATGGACGTGCTGCGCCGTGCACGCCGCGTGACCGGGGACCTGCCCAGCGCCGTTCATCTCGACGGCGTCAGCATTGATTACGCTCAAGTCCTACGTGAGGACGGTCACACCGACCTGCTTCTTCGCATTGAGAATCCCGCCTTCATTGTGTGCATCGAGAACAAGATGCACGGACGCGAAAGTGCCGCCAAACTCGCACGCTATCGCGAACATGTCGGCCGCCGATGGCCGGGAACTCCGGCTGTTTTCGTTTTTCTCAATCCTGACGGTCACGAGGCGGCGGATTGGATTCCATTCGCGTTTCGAGAATTGCATGAACTGTTCACCCGCGTGCTCGCTCGCGAGCGTCACCGCTTGCGTGACGACGTGGCCGCTTTCATTCAGCACTATCTTGATCTCTTGGAGAGCGAGTTCATGACTGATCCACGCATCCCGGACCTGTGTCGTCGAATCTACGCCAATCACAAGGCCGCGATTGATCTCATCATCGAACACGCGGACGTCAAGGGGTCGGGCATACTGACCAATCTCCGCGAGGAGATTGAGAAACTGCCAGGCGGTCCGTGGACGTTCTTCAATCACACGGGACGTTGGCTGCGATTCGCGCCGCACGCGTGGAATTCCGGTCCAATTGTCTCCAACGTCGCAGGCGGTGCCGCCTTCGATGCTCGCTTGCTTCTCTATTACGAGATCTATGCGGACATCCAGAACGGACACATTCGCGTGCTTCTTGTTGTCGGACCGGGTGCGGGGACCGAGGACCGCAAGCGGCTCCTCAACCGTCTGACGGGCGATCCAAACGAGTTTGGCTGCAAACTGCCAGGGAAAGTTACACCGCAGTACACTCGTGTCTTCAGCAACACACCTTACCGATGGGACACAGAGGAAGAGCCCGACGCTCAAGACGCGCTGACAAAGACTGTCAACGCCTTTCGACTCATCTACCGGCATCAAGACGCGATCACTATCGCCGTTCGTGAAGTGTTATCGTGAAACGTGATCGCTTCGTGAGCGTTGTCCACCGAACAAGTACGCAGCACCACTTTCAGATCGATTTCCTGCTATCTTGTACATCGTGGACCTCTTCGCCACACCCCCTCCCGCCACCCCCGCCCTCCTCTGGCTCCGCCCCGAGCAGGTCGGGGGTGGCGGGAGGGGGTGTGGCGAAGAGGT
>VYMG01000088.1_pt1 | contig 41414 bp, 27 predicted proteins | sample 5115261 | NCBI WGS metagenome assembly VYMG01 (sample SAMN12291781, study PRJNA351875) | freshwater metagenome | isolation source: freshwater lake | place: USA: Michigan, Wintergreen Lake | collected 2013-08-08
TAATCTTGATATTTCGCATAATTGGTATTGCCGAACGCTGCCTTGCCCAAAGAGCAATATGTTGCCACAAATCCATATAATTCATTGCCTTTTTCGATTCTAAGACGTGTGCCGGTCAATCGGTCGGACACCGCCGAAGCAATAGCACGTTGCGCCGTTTCGAAGCTGTCACATTCGGCAATAAAAGCATCAATTTGGGCTTGGGTTTGACCAAAAGCGGCAAGTTCCGTGAGGTATTTTTCAGCCGTTGCGGCAATAGAACGACACCGCGAAAGGTAGGTAGCATCCGACGTCGTATTCACACGGGTGAAATTAAATTCCTTGTAAACAGGGCTATCCTCACCGAAAGTATTGACGGCTCTGACACGAATTTTGCCGAGCATATCTTCCAAAACAGCCCGCTTATTATTTTTATCCAAGACCTTTTGAGAAACGATTGCCACATAGACATAATCGGGTGTAATAACTTCAAAAGCATTTTGCAGATCAACCAAAGCCGTGATTTTAGCAGCGGTCATGCCGAACTCTGCCAAATCAGTCAAATCACGAGTCAAAAACCCTGCAAGATTGGTAGTAAATTGCGCTAAATCGGGGTCGGACATATTATAAGTCCTGTTAATCATGTTTTCCATAGTAGTACGATACTTTATATGTATGAAAAGAGTTAATATCTATGTAATCAAAGTCAATTTGTATGCAATCAAAGTTAATGTATATGTAACAAAAGTCAATTTGTATATAGAAAGAGTCATATTCTATATCACATAATGCACAAATTTACTAAATAAATGAATTATATGCAAGTCAAAAGCCATGTTTTAAGCATCAAAAGTCATAATTTAAGCAAAAAGAGCCGTGTTTTATGCAAAAAGAGGGTAAAAATGAGTAAAAAGAGCTTTTGTTGATGATTTTTACTCTTTTGATGGTGCTACGTATGCTTTTGATGGTGCTGCGTACAGTTTTGATGGTGCTGCGTACGGTTTTGATGGTGCTACGTACTCTTTTGATGGTGTTTCGTACGCTTTTGATGGTGCTGCGTACGCTTTTGATGATGCTGCATACGGTTTAGTTGGACGTGGTTTTTGTTTTTTAGCCCCCTCTTTGTCTCCCCCAAGATGGGGGAGAAGTTTTTTTGGAAGCGGGTTTGGTTTGGTTGGATGTGGTTTTTGTTTTTTAGCCCCCTCTTTGTCTCCCCCAAGATGTGGGAGAAGTTTTTTTGGACGTGAATGGTTTTTGGTTGGAAGCGGTTTTTGTTTTTTAGCCCCCTCTTTGTCTCCCCCAAGATGGGGGAGAAGCTTTTTTGGAAGTGTGTGGTTTTTGGTTGGATGCGGATATGGCGTAGTTATAGAAACCTATAAGATTTTTGAAACCTTATAGGTTTTGGTTGATTGAGAATTGTGTTTGGTGGTGTTATTGTACGGGTAGTGGGCGGACGATGGTTATTCCGATGTGTGATGGGACGGTTTTGAGGTATGCTGATATGGTGGTGTCGAGTATGACTTTTTTTTGTTTTTGTGAGGCGTGCAGGAAGCGTGCTTTGCCTTTTTTGTCTTTGTAGATGATGCCTGTGTGGGCATAGTCTAATCCTTCTTTGTTGGTGGCGATGGCTATGATGTCGCCGGTCATTAATTTGTTTTCGATTTTTTTGACTTCTTTTTTGGGAATATAGTAATGTGTGTGTTGGTTGATGTTTTGTTCTATTTGGCGTATGGTGTCTATTTCTTGTTGATTGTTTTGTAGGGGTGGGTAGTATTGGGGGTGTTTGGACATAAATGAGACGGAAAGGGGGAATATAATTCCTCCTAAGTCTTTTGTTATGTTGGTAATGGTTTTTTTGGATTCATTATCCATAATCCATTCGGCAGTGTAATGTAAGCGCGATGTATAGCCACGCAAGAGCCCACCTCGGTATCGTGTCATGGTTACTTCGTTGATTACATCATTCATGGTTTTTTTGCCTTGTCGGGTTATGCGAGCCAAACAAAGAATATTTTCAAAGAATGTGACGCAATCTAAGCCGGTGAGGTCTATGCGACATTGTTCAGGTGTTCCTTCGAGTGTTCCTCCGACATAAGCTGTGCCCAATAATAATAGTCCTAATTCACCCATTATGAAACCAATGGGGCGTGATTGATAATTTTCTGATGTGATTTTTGCAAGTAATTGATCAAGAATGTATCGCGATGTTGCTTCTTTGTCTGTGTTTTGCATGATGCTGTGCAAGAGCTTGCGATCAACGGCATTTGCAAGGGGAGACATGACGGCACTAACAGCCATAAGCCCTAATACTTGTAGAATATCACGCCTTTTCATTGGTTTTTTTTGTTTTGTTTGTGTTTTTTTGTTTTTTATTGTTGAGAGTTGTTTTCAGCAAGTCGTATGCCAAGCTCTTGTAACTGACGATTATCCACAGCAGTAGGCGCGCCATCCATGAGTGATAATCCGCTGGATGTTTTTGGGAATGCAATAACATCTCGAATATTGTCGGTACCGGCAAGCAACATGACTAATCTATCGAAGCCAAAGGCAATGCCACCATGCGGGGGCGCACCGTATTGTAAAGCATCAAGCAGAAATCCGAATTTGACTTGTGCATCTTCGGGTGTGAAGCCCAAGAGGTCGAACATTGTTTTTTGCACGGAGTTTTGATGTATTCTGACGCTCCCTCCGGCAGCTTCGTATCCATTGATGACGAGGTCATGTGCTATGGCGCGTGCTTTTTCGGGTGAGGTAGATAGATAATGCAGGTCTTCATTTTTTGGTGCTGTGAATGGGTGGTGACGGGCTACCCAACGGTTTTCTTCTTCGGAAAATTCGAGTAATGGGAAATCAATTACCCAATGGAATGAGAAATTGTTTTTTATTTGTTCGAGAATTCCCGTGACTCTTGCAATTTCTGTACGCACAGCACCCAGAATAGTGTAGCAGCGTTCAAATTCAGCCGCAGCAATGAGCAATATATCGCCTTGTTCGGCACCACTTAGTTGGATGATGTCTTTGATTTCTTGCTCTGTAAGAAATTTAGCTATGGGGGATTGTATGCCGTCAGGATTGATTTTTATCCATGCTAAACCTTTTGCGCCATATTTTTTGGCGTGTTCGGTGATGTCGTCAATTTGTTTTCGAGAGAACGATGCGCAATTTTTTGCGTTGATGAGAGCAATTGCGCCATTTGGCAATGCGGCAGCGTCCTTGAATACTGAAAATTCACTGTTTCTGACATATTCTGTGATAGTAGTTATTTCCATTGCGTATCGTAAGTCCGGCTTGTCGCTGCCATAGCGTGTGATTGCATCATGCCATGACATTCTTGGCAATGGTAATTGTACGTCTATATTTTTGATTTCTTTCCATACACGTGATATAAATGTTTCAGCCATGGCAATAATTTCTTCTTGTTCCACAAAAGACATTTCGACATCAATTTGTGTAAATTCGGGCTGGCGGTCAGCTCTTAGGTCTTCGTCTCTGAAACACTTGGTAATTTGCATATAGCGGTCATAGCCGGAAACCATCAGAATCTGTTTGTATAGCTGAGGAGATTGTGGCAATGCATAAAATTTGCCTTTGTGAATGCGGCTCGGTACTAAGTAATCACGTGCACCCTCGGGAGTAGATTTGGTGAGCACGGGGGTTTCAAATTCAATGAAATTATTCTCAGCAAAATAGCTATGGGTGATTTGATAGAGTTGATTGCGAATAATGAAGTTTTTTTGAAGGGATGGTCTGCGCAAGTCAAGATAACGATATCGGAGACGTAATTCTTCGTTGACATTTGCATTATCATGAATATGAAAAACCGGCAGTTCCGCTTTGTTGAGGATGTGAATTTCGGAGGCTACAACTTCTATCATACCTGTTGGTATTTGTGTGTTTGGACTTTCTCTTTTACGCACAATTCCCCTTACAGCAACAACAAATTCGCTGCCCAGCGAGCGAGCGATATCTGCTAAATCGGCTTGCGATTCAGGCATGACGATAATTTGTACGACACCGTAGCGATCGCGAACAGTGAAGAAAATGACGCCTCCTTTATCTCGTATGTCATCAACCCATCCATTGAGTTGTACGGTAGTTTGTATATGTTGTTCGCGTAGTTCACCGCATGTATGTGTTCTTTTGAGAAATGACATTTCGCTTGCCTTTGTTGTTAATTGAAAATGTGTACTAAAGATGTTTTGCGAAGAAGAAGTAAAAAAAAACCGCTCTGTCGAATACACGACGAGCGGCTTTTTAGTGCTTGCCGATTATTCAATCCATGATTTTTCGTAAAAATGCAGGACGTTCTGATGCCGGTGGTGTAGCAATGACAGTTGTTTCGCGAATGAGAGAGACCGGTTGAACGGTTTGTTGTTCACGGCTGACATTTGCGATGGGTATAGAGCCATTATTACGTCGTGTTGCAGCCGGCGCATCGTATTGGCGGAGTCTGTCGAGTCCGCTTGGTTTTGCGTCGGGGAATGCACGTTGTTGCGGCGTTGTTGCTGCGACGGTTTGTCGTGCAAAATCTGCTTGTACGACATTAGGTGGCGTTGATTGTTGTATCGGTTGCACCACCGTCGGCTGAACCGGTGCCGTCGAAGCAGCGATTGGTTGCTGTATGGTTACTTGTGGAGTTACGGTAGCCGAGAATTGAGCTGTTGGCTGATTTGACGGCGGCGTTTGCATCACTTCTTGTACAGGAGTGTGGAAAGTAGGCTGCGGCATTTGTGGAATACTTGCTGTTGTTGCTCTCTGAGAGATAGTGTTGTGTTTGAATCCTGTTGCAACAACCGTGACCATGAGTTTATCGCCCATGTCGGGATTGAAGCTGACGCCATGAATCAAGTTGACATCGCTACCTGCTGCACCTTCAATGACTTGGACAGCTTCGCTTACATCGTACATAGTGACATCTTCACCGGCACTGATATTGATGAGCAGTCCTTGTGCTCCTTTGATGGAGATACCTTCGAGCAGAGGAGAGTTGAGTGCATTTGTTGCCGCTTCGAGGGCACGATTTTCACCTGAAGCAATTCCGATACCCATGAGAGCATCGCCTGTATCTTTCATGATGGCACGCACATCGGCAAAATCCACGTTGATATATCCGTAACCGCTGATGATGTCGGAAATGCCGCGAGTTGCATTATAGAGAACATCGTCCACCATTTGGAAGGCGACTTTAAAAGGTGTTTTGTTGTCAATGATTGATAATAGTCTTTGGTTTGGTATGACAATAAGAGCGTCCACATTGCTGCGCAAGGCATCAATACCGCCATCGGCTGAACGGGAGCGTACTTTTGCTTCCCATTCGAAGGGACGTGTGATAATACCCACGACGAGAGCCCCTAATTCGCGTCCAATTTTGGCAACTAATGGGGAAGCACCGGTGCCTGTTCCACCACCCATACCGGCAGTAACAAAGACCATGTCGCTGCCCATAAGAGCAGTTCTGATTTCATCGGCAGTTTCTTCGGCAAAACGACGAGCAACTTCAGGATTGCCTCCTGCACCCAAACCGGGTCCGATTTGAATTTTTGTGCCGGCATTGTTATGAGCTAATGCTTGAGCATCGGTATTGATGGAAATAAAATCCACGCCAATCAGATTGCGGCTAATCATGCTATTGACTGCGTTACCGCCGCCGCCGCCTACTCCAACAACCCGAATTTTTGCTCCTTGTGCATCCTCGGTATCCATTAATATCACGGAACCTCCTCTAATAAAATGTAATAATAGTATTCAATTGTAAAGTGTGTATGTTGAATCGGTTTTTTTTGGTCTTACTCTTTCAAAACTATAACTCATTGAAGAAACGCTTGACCGAACCCACGATACGTGAAGTGATTCCTGTATCCTGTTGAATCTCTTTGTCTTGAGTTGTGCCAACTTCCTCATTTTGGATAGGTGTTTGTTGGTATCCGGCAGCACTTCTGTACCGCACACCATGCAAAACCAAGCCAACCGAAGTTGCGAATATCGGATTTTCTACTTCACGAGCAAAACCTCCGTGTGCAATTTCTGTAGGAATACCGATTTTTACAGGCATTCCAAATACGTCTTGAGCAAGTTCGGCAGCACCCCTTAGCAGACTGCATCCACCTGTAAGAACGATGCCGGCTGATAGTCTATTGGCATAGCCGGAGTTCTTAATTTCAGCATAAGCAAACTCAAAAATTTCTTCCAGCCGAGGTTGGATAATCTCTGCAAGTAAACCTTTGGTGATTTCCATAGGATTGCGACCGCTGACACCGGGGATTTGTATAACCTCGTCATTGAGAATATTGGTCTGAATAGCATGACCATAATCACGTTTAATTTTTTCCGCTTGAGAATGCAGTATGCCCAATACTTTAGCGATATCGTCCGTGACATGTTGACCTCCAATGCCGAAAACAGCAGAATAGCGGATAATATTCTCACAGAAGACGGCTATATCGGTTGTACCTGCTCCTATATCAATGACAGCTACTCCAATTTCTTTCTCATCTGCATCCAAAACTGAATTGCTGCTTGCCAACGGTTCGAGGACTATATCTCTCATGCGTAAGCCGGCTCGTTCCACACAACGTTGAATATTTTGAATCGCGGTCACTAATGCTGTGACAACATGCACATTTGCTTCCATTCTCACACCACTCATACCTATCGGGTCAGTAATGCCGTCTTGTCCGTCAATGACATATTCTTGCGGTATCACATGTAAAATTCTTCTGTCGGAAGAAATATTAATTTTTCTGCTTTCATCAATCAATCGCTCCACATCGCGTGCAGAAATCTCTTTCGTCGGACTTGGTATGGTGATAATATTGCGCGTTGCAAATGACTGAATATGATCACCGGCTATACCAACAACAACATCCACTACCTTTACACCGGATTGTTGTTCTGCCCGCTCGACCGCTTGTCGTATTGATTCAACAGTTTTGTCAATGTTGGTGACAACGCCTCGGCGTAAACCCTTACTTTCTGCCGTGCCTATTCCTAAGATATTCAAATATTGTAAATCAGTATCGGGTGCAGCTATGATGCACACAACTTTTGAAGTGCCTATATCGAGGCCCACTATTGCTTTGTCTAAAGAAATATCATTCATAGTTTCAATCAATTTATTTCACAACAACCATTTGCTCCCATCGCAAATCAATAGTTTTATTGAGTAAATGTTTTTTTTCCGCGAACTGTATTGCCCTAGCGATAGTATATCCGATAACATCTTTGCGATTCTCTTTCCACTTGCCAACAATTATACGACATGGATAATTGGACAGTAACAATGAAATCGTTCCCTTATTGTATGATATTTCGGAAATATCCTCCACAAAGTTTTTTTCTGTACTTGAGGCACTTAATGCGTCTGTTACTGCCATGATTGAGGAAAAACCTACGGAATCTATTAGTGAATCCTGAAGAATTCCATGCACCAACGGCAAATCATAATACGATGCAAAGCGAGAGTAATCGAGAAGTTCACGATGACGATCAACATAAAACAACTGATTCTTATCATTGACTAATAAGTACTCCGGCACTTTTTCGCGAACCGTCACAGTGATTGTACTAATATCAGAAAACACTGCCTCAGCGGATCGAATATAATAATTGCTGTGTAAAGTGTCTTGCAGAGCAGCTAAATTCTCCGAACCCAACTTAAGAGCTTCTGTTTTAGACAAAGCGATTTCTTTCAAAATCTGCTCTGCGGAAAGCACATATAAACCTTCAAAAGAGATATTCTTCGCAACCTTCGAACTTTTCCAATGCGATGATAGTAAAAACACTACAATCACCAACGATACAATCGCAGCAAGCGCTACACCAACGGAAAATGTTGTTTTCATAACCGCCGACACCCTGTAGGTTTAATACTATCATTTTGATATGTCACCATGATGTCTTACATCACCTTTGGTAACTGTGAGGAAAATTTAGGAGCAAAACAGCTATGCTGCAACTGTTTTACACGGCAAAACTAAGGGAATTTTACTAAATGTCAATGCTGTATGCTAATGTTTTTTCAAAATCTTGGATAAAATGATTAGTAAGAGTGCATCAAACTGTCTTTCTGTGTTGACTTCTCTATGGTCTGCACCCCAAATCTTAGGTCAATCTGTATGAATGAAACAAACTATTGTGCATTTGCTGTTCGTCCACTCTCAATGATTTTGTAGTTTTGCAAGAGTTTTTTTCACTTATGATACATAATGAGGTAATCTATGGCAAGTCTTCTCGGAAAAATTGCGAAGAAATTGTTTGAAACCGAGTATAACTTCAAAAAAAATGGATTTGAGAAATCGGATCAATGGAAAACAATAAAAGTCGGTGATACTGTTGAATATGGGGTGACTGCTACGGACGGCATCACATACAGAGTTGAAGACATTGACGCACAAAACCAAAAAGCAAGGATTAAGTGCCTCAGCAATGTGAAACACAAGAATACGGGCGAATATTACACTGTCTCGCTCAAGATGATACGTCCCGTCTGAACGGCGAAACAAGTCAAACTTACAAAAGATATTATGTGATTGTTAATTTTTATTATCCTTTACAATGAAAGAATTTACTAACGAAATTATCCTTGATTTCTCCGATAAGAGCAATTTTAGGAAGCAAGTAAAAGCATTAGAATCTGTCAGAGCAAATTTTGGCAAAACATATCCCAATATTGTCAATGGCAAAAAAGTAAAAGCGCAGGATACGATTGCATCGGTGAATCCGGCTGACCCGTCCGAGATAATAGGTGTTTTTCAAAAAGGTGGTGTAGAGGAAGCCGAAAAGGCTATGAAAGCAGCGCTTAAGGCATTTGAATCTTGGAAAAATGTGCCGGTAAAAGAACGTGCGGATTTCCTTTTTAAAGCCGCGAAAGTAATTCGTAAGCGCAGATTTGAGATCAATGCGTGGATGATATCAGAGGTAGGAAAAAATTTTACAGAGGCAGATGCTGATACAGCCGAAGCTATTGATTTTCTTGAGTTTTATGGTCGTGAAGCATTGCGCTATGGATCTGTGCAACCGATTGTACCGGTAAAAGGCGAAAAAAATGAACTTCTATATTTGCCATTGGGTGTCGGTGCCATTATCCCTCCTTGGAATTTTCCGTTTGCCATACTCGTTGGTATGACAAGCGCTGCAATTGTCACAGGCAATACTGTTGTAGTAAAACCGAGCTCTGAATCTCCGATGATGGGATATCTTTTTGCAGAAATCATGCATGAACTTGGCTTGCCCGCCGGTGTATTTAACTATCTTTCCGCAAGTGGAGCAACAGCCGGCGATTATTTGGTTTCCCATCCGAAAACACGATTTATTTCTTTTACGGGGTCAATGGAAGTCGGTCTGCATATCAATGAAATGGCGGCAAAAAAACAAGATGGTCAAATCTGGATTAAACGCGTTGTGGCAGAGATGGGCGGCAAAGATGGTATGATCATTGACGAAGAAACAAATGTGGATGAAGCAGTCAAGGGAACGGTTGCAGCGGCCTTCGGTTTCCAAGGACAAAAATGCTCGGCATGTTCGCGTGTTATAGTTGACCAAAGTATTTATGCAGAATTTGTAGAGAAGTTAAAATCCGAGGTCGAAAAATTACGCATGGATAATCCGGCGGTTAATGGACAAGTAGGTCCTGTCGTATCTGCAAGAGCTGAAAAATCTATTCTGCAATATATTGAGATTGGTAAAAAAGAAGGTAAACTGCTAACGGGTGGCTCAAAAGTACATGATAAAAATGGTTTTTATATCCAACCAACAGTATTCACCGATGTAAAACCTAATGCTCGTATCGCGCAAGAAGAGATATTCGGTCCGGTTCTTGCGGTAATAAAGTCGAAAAACTTTGATGATGCGATGAATATTGCCAATAATACGATTTTCGGTTTAACCGGTGCTGTCTATTCTGATAACCCGCAAAAACTTGAACGTGCAAGAAAAGAATTTTTTGTTGGTAATTTATATCTCAACCGTAAATGTACCGGTGCGCTTGTAGGCGTTCATCCTTTTGGTGGTTTTAATATGAGTGGAACTGACTCGAAAGCCGGTGGAAGAGATTATTTACTGCTTTTCTTGCAAGCAAAAACGGTTAGTAAAAAGCTGTAAATTATGTGCTCCCGATATTATTTAATATACTTTCATCCTGTTAATTGTATGATTAACAGGATGCTTTTTTTCTGAACAGAAATTCGTAGTTTTTACGATGAACAGTCATTTTGCTGATTATTCGAATATTTCAACTTTGGTGGAATCCCATCAGGTGGATCACGCCATTGTTCGTTTTACAAAAGATGGAACAATTCTTTTTGTCAGTGATTCCTATTCGGTGTATCATTATTTAAGCGGGAAAACACAAACTAATTTTTTACATTGTTTTTATGACTATTTTCACGATTTCACAAGAAAAGCTATTGTGGACTTGTTCGATTCTGTCCATAATAGTTTTCATGAGTTTTCGGTGGAACTCCATTTTGATTCTGTTATATTAGCAGAGCCTATACTAAGTAATTTAAAGATTGAAATAATTGACGATGATCACATTGGTACCTTAGTAATGCCATTGTTTGTTAATGATACAAAGGAACAACTTTTCTTTAGTAATTCATTACCAAGTACGCACGGATCACCACATTTTAAAAAGAAACAATCATTGAATATTGATGATGTTGATTTTTTTCATACGATCACACAGGCTACAACAATATTGGCAGATAATGCGCCGGGCGAAGATGCCATCACAACATCATTGTTAATTGTTCAGAAAGTGCTGAAAGCCAATGCAATGTATATAACGCAAATCATGGGAGAAAGAGATTCGCCTCTTATGGTGCCGCGTTATGAATGTAAGAACAATAATGTAACGAAGTGGTATGACGATGCTAATAGTATGCTATTTCATGATTTAGGTCTCATAAGATGGTACAATGTCTTATCCAGAAAAGGAGTGATAATTGGTAATATTATTGATTTTTCACCTGATGAAGCTCAGGTTCTCGAAAGTATAGGTCTAAAATCTGTTTTAATATTGCCTGTATTTGTCAGGTCGGAGTTATGGGGATTTGTAGAGTTTGATTATTATGATAAAGAAAATGAATGGGAAGATATTCATATTGCAATAGTTAAATCCTATGCAGCAGCCATAGGAAATTACTTTGTACGTGAGCAAGAACAAAAAATGTTAAAATCATTTACTGAGGATTTATATGAGGCAAAAAAAATCCTCGAAAGTCAAGCTTACGATTTGGTACAAAAGAATTACGAACTCGAAATTGCAAGGGAAGAAGCTGACAATGCCAATAAAACAAAATCTGCATTTTTGTCGAGTATGTCCCATGAATTACGTACACCACTTAATGCAATAATCGGCTTCTCACAAATTCTTCAAAAAGATCAATCAATGCCTGAACAGTTCCGCTCATCTATCAATATGATGTATCGCAGTGGCACACATTTGTTGGACATGATTAACGATATTCTCGATTTATCAAAAATCGAAGCCGGAAAAATGGAATTTTATCCTGAGACAGTTGATCTTTATGCTCTCTTAGACGATATTCTAGGAATGTTTTCACTACGGTGTAAGGAAAAAGATTTATGGATGAAAGTTCAAAAACCTGATGAATCTGCACGATTTGTTATAACGGATGCAAAACGTTTAAAGCAAGTACTTATTAACTTTATTGGTAATTCGGTTAAATTTACGCAGAAGGGTGGAATTGATGTCATTGTAAAAAATACACCTGTTCATAATTCTTTATCAATGCTGACATTTTCTGTTACAGATACGGGGCGTGGCATACCGAAAGAACAGTGTGAAAGTATTTTTGAACCCTTCCAACAAGTTAAAGGCACATATAGTGAGGGAACGGGGCTTGGTTTGGCAATATGTCAAAAAATAGTACGTATGATGGGAAGTGATGGTGTAAAAGTCAGTAGTGAAATCGGTCACGGATCAACGTTTTACTTTGATGTGGATTTACCCATCGTAGTGGCTGCTAAAGCAATTCCTGATTCAAGGTATAATTCTAATATCATTGGCATAAAAGGCGAAAAACGAGTCATTATTGCAGATAAAAGTGAAATTAACAGAGTCGTAATTAAAGGATTTTTAGAACCCATAGGATTTAGTGTGTTTGAAGCAATTACGATTACAGATGTTTCTGAAATTGTAGCAGAACGTTCTGTGGATGGTATAATAGCAGATTTCGATTTGTTTTCGGAAGTTCCTTTTGCCGGTTCTATATTCCAAAATAATTTGCTATCGTTAAAGATACCGATTATTGTTGTTTCTGCTAATGCTCTCACTGATAATCGTGAAATTGCGATTTCTTTGGGATTCAATGAATTTGTGCCAAAACCCTTTCATGAAAATCAGTTGCTGGAAGCAATAAGCCGTGCCCTTACTATCGAATTTCAAACCGATAATGCCATTGATGAATCAAGCATTGGTAATGGCGCAAAAGAAAGTGTAAATATAAAATTATGGTTAGAGAGCTTAAATTCTGACTTCGCATCACAGATTCGTGATGCCATAGAAGTCCAAGATTTTGAATATATTGAGAATTTACTTTCCCAATTGGATGTTCAAGCGAAACAGCATGACGCTGTCGTGACTTTATTGTCAATTTGTGCATCCCAATCTTATAAAGAGATTATCGAAGTACTATCACAATTAGAAAATTAACAATATAAAAGATACATATATGGACACCTCCAAAAAAAACCTTGTTTTAGTTGTTGATGACGTTGAGCAGAATGTAGCGGTTGTTTCGCAGATATTGCGCTCACACGGCTATGCCGTTATGGCTGCATTCAATGGTGAGACAGCATTGAGAATGCTTGAAAAACGTGTCCCGGATCTAATTCTTCTTGATATTATGATGCCTGTTATGGATGGTTTTGAAGTTTGTGCAAAAATTAAAGAAAATGACAATTTAAAAAATATTCCTGTTATTTTTCTTAGTGCTTTAAGTGATACGGAAGTAAAAGTCAAAGCGTTTAATACCGGCGGTGTGGATTATGTATCGAAACCCTTCCAAGAGGCTGAAGTTATAGCTCGGGTAGCTGTTCACATTAAAATTGCAAATTTAGAGCGAGAACAAAGAGATTTTATTGAAAAATTGACGGTCATGAATGACGAAAAAGATCGTTTAATGCAAATTGTGTCTCATGATTTGCGTTCACCGTTAGGGGGCATTAAGGGTTTATCCGAAATATTACAAAATGGTGCTGAAGCAGAAATGCCGGAATTGGTGCGTGAGTTTTCAGAGATAATAGTTCAAACATCAGATACCTTGTTAAATTTAGTAAATGATTTATTGGATTTAGCCAAAATTGAGTCTGGAAAACAACGGTTAAATATTGATGACTTTGATATAGTGTCAGTTTTGCAAAATGCGGTACGTTTACAAGAAAAAGTTGCGATTAGCAAAGGATTGCAACTTGTATTTCAGCATTCATTACCTCAAGTTCCCTTTGTAATTACCGGCGATGAACCAAAAATTACACAAGTGATAAATAATTTGCTTTCTAATGCTATTAAGTTCACACCCAAAGGTGGATCTGTGGATTTGTCACTTTCTTCTCATAGCGACACACAGATTTGTATTGTTGTGAAAGATACAGGTATTGGAATTCCATCTGAGCATTTGCCAAAGGTGTTTGAAAAATTCGGCAATCATCAACGAAGTGGCACATCGGGCGAAAAAGGCACCGGCTTAGGCATGACTATAGTAAAGACATTTGTTGAGCTACATAACGGTACAATTGTAGTTGAAAGTGAGCAAGGTGTCGGCACTAGATTTACGATTGTGCTCCCTGTGCATGCAGAACCCAAAGAAGAATAGGCGACTATATATCTATAATCGCCTAATAGCAGAGAAATGTATTGTTACATTGTGGCAAGTTGTGTGCGAATGATTGTGATGCCTTCAATCATTTCATCGGTTGTCAAGGTTAATGCCGGTCGGAAACGAACGCTTTTGTCACCGCAACCCAAGATAATCAATCCGTTCTCATAGCATTTTTCCAGCAAATTTGAACGTATATCGGCTGTGGCTATATCGAATGCACAAAATAATCCCCGCCCACGTGGGTTGGAAACAATAGTCGGAAATTCTTCAGAGAGAATTTGCAACTGGGCTTGAAGTTCTTTACCAACTTCTTGTGCATTGCGTAACAGTTGTTGCTGATGAATTACCTCAAGATACTTTGTTGCACGAGCCATGTCCACATAGTTTCCGCCCCAAGTTGAATTAATGCGGCTTGGAACACGGAACACATGATCGTCAATATCGTCAATTCTATCGGTGGTAAAAATCCCACATACTTGCATCTTTTTCCCAAAACTCATGATGTCCGGTTGAACGCCTAACTGCTCATGAACCCACATTGTGCCTGTTAAACCTACCCCTGTTTGCACCTCATCAAATATGAGTAATGCATCGTTTTCATCGGCAAGTGTACGAAGTTGTTGCAAGAACTCAGGACGGAAATGATTGTCGCCACCCTCGCCTTGGATTGGCTCAAGGATTATTGCTGCAATATCGTCTGGGTTTGATACAAATGCCTGTTTTATTTGTGCAATTGATAAATTTTCTCTTGCTATAAGTTCTTCTATATTATGGTCGCCCAAAGGGAAGAAAATTTTGGGATTGGATACTCGAGGCCAATCGAACTTAGGATAGAGGGCAACTTTCTTTACATCCGTATTGGTTAGTGACATTGTGTAGCCGCTTCTTCCGTGGAATGCCTGCTTGAAATGAAGAATCTGATGTCCTTTTTCATGAACATAACCTTTTCTGAAATTTTTGCGAACTTTCCAATCGAATGCTGTTTTCAAGGCATTTTCAATGGCTAATGCGCCACCTTCAACAAAGAAATAATGTTTGAAGTAATCGGGCACGGCAATGCTGCGCAATGTCTTCACAAAACTTGCCATCACCTCCGAGTAAACATCCGAATTTGAAGGTTTGTTGAGAGCTGCCTTGCCCAAATAGCGTATGAACTCATCGTCTGTTGTTGAAGGGTGATTCATACCTAGCGGGGTAGAAGCAAAGCATGTAAAAAAGTCCAAATAGTGCTTTTGCGAGCGTGCATCCACTAAACGTGTATTGACGCTGTGTTCTGTGTCAAGTACATAATCGAAGCCGTCAATGAGCATGCGAGTACGCAATTCCTGTAGCACTTCATCAGGCTGAATATCAAAGAATGGTCTATATGATGATTTTTTCATTTTTTCCTCATAATTGATTGTGAATTGAAACGATTGGGGGTTGTTTGTTTACAGCCAAACAAGCCGCATTGGAGTAATCGTAAGAAACGGAATCCGACAAGACTGGTTTTAAGTCCTTTTGAATCAATGCAATGAGGATACGTTCTGGCAAAAAAAACGAATTGAAGCACGCAACTGCAAGCCGCTCAAAAATGAGCCGCCGCGGATAGTACCTGTTTGTTCTGAGGTATGAGAAGCCGTTAAAGTTTTGTTTCGCATTGCGCAAAATTACCGTTTTTTATCCATTTTTACGTACCAGATTCACTTTTCGTTTGCACGTTCATAATTCTCTTCATAATTTGCAATCATAAAACAGAACAAATGTAGTATTATAATCAATCGAAGGAGCGGACATGTCCCCACAAAAGCACAATGCAAGCAGGCATCAGCATGGAATTCAGCACTATGTTATTCTCTTGGGAATGATAGCGGTTTTTTCCTATGCAACGTATAGTTTCATCTTACCGACGGCTGTTCAAGGCATCGTTGTAAGCTTGTTTAAACCTGAAGGCGAAACATTACACAATTTCAGTGGTGTGATTGCCTCCCCGTCTGCCGAAGGCAAAAAAGTCGGAGATAACTACACACTCGAAAACGGCGAGCAACTTAAAAAATACATCAACAATGAATACATTTTCGACTTTACGACAAAGCATCGCATCATAAACAAAGAAGCCAAAGCCGGTCAGCAAAATGATGGTTACACTAAAGAGGCAAATGAGTGGTATTTGAAAGCTCCTAAATTGGGTGAGGAAGCAATTATTCTTGAGCCGAATCTTGGTTTCTCTTACTTAGCATTTGTTATTGGTGCCGCATTGTCGTTTCTGATTACATTGATTCTCCCTAATGCAGTTGGGATTATGGCTGCAAAAGTGTCCCGAGAAATTGACCATACCAAAGATAAAATTCGTCTTCAGACCGGCTTTAGCCAAGAGATAGTTGATGTATTAACAATGCCCGGATCTCGTTTGCGTACACAAGATCGCGACGTGGTGATTCGCGCATTTCGTCGTGTATGGAACAGAACTGAAATTGAGGGCGAACACCACAAACACATACGATTTGAAGACTTTATTACAGAAGATTCTGACCTGGCAGATTTCCGTGATGAGTTCCTTTACATTCGTATCAAGGAGTTCTTCTCTGACTTCGTTTTGAAAGAAATTGAAGATGTCAAAGAAGCATTCCGTTGGGAAAGTAACCATTTACTCATCTTTAAGGGATTGCGTTTGTATATGTCCCACCACTTTACGGAAAAGTATTCAAACTCTGTAACGGGTCTTGCTTATGCGGGTGCTGCTATTCTCATCGTTATCATCGGTGTACGTGGTTTGAAATTCATTCCTCCTACTCGTCCGTCGCTTATCTTGGGAGCTATCTTCCTTGAAGGTTCTATGCTTGCGCTTCTTGCATTTGTGTTGATGTACACAGAATCTGAGGAACGCATGGACAAAATGATGAAAAAAATGGAAGATGCCAGCCGCAGCCAATTGGATACACTCGAAGATGTGGCAAAAGATATGCACCAAGTTTCAACCGCTTTGGTTGAAGGTAATGCAAAAATTGTTCAGGAACAAGTGGAAAAAGCCGTGACTGAATATTTGTCTAATCCGACAAACCTTCATGGTTCCGTCGGCAATGCCGTAGGGAAAATCGTCGTAGATGTTCTTACACAAGGTGTTGCTCAGAAAAAGTAATATATATTGAAACATCCTCAAAAAAACCGTGTCATTGCTGATGCGGTTTTTTTTTGTTCAAAATGGAACAATTTCAACAATCCGATGGTATAGTAAGCGTCAAAAACCTTCATCAATCAAGGACCTATTCTATGATAAATTTCAGAGTATTGTACATAACCATCATTATTGGACTCTTGCCAATAGTCGGTTTTTCCCAAGATGTGTCCTTATCCTCTCAAGGCTTTCGCACAAAGATTCAAGAAAACACACTTCGTTATATGCTTACATTAGAAGGCGACGACACCGTCAGATACTCGCTTTTTGAATATGCCGCCATTAAAGACGGTAAACAGTCCAAACTTACATTCCTCGGTTGTGAAAATTCGTCTATAACCCCATCGCAGAAATATCTCGGAATACGTCGTGGGATACATATATGGTCAGTGCAGGTTTCTAAAAAAGATATTCGTGCAATGCTTGCGTGTGCCGCTCCAAGGTTTACTGTTGACTACGGAGTTGCTCTTTCCGGTGTTTTTCCTAATCCATTAAGCCGACAAGAAAAAACACACTTTGATGATCTTGTCAATAAAGACCATGTTCCATATATTCTCAGAAGTACAAAAGATATACCTAAGTCATTACTTAATGAACAAAAATGGTTACACTCCGACAGCCAATATGTAAAAGTATCAACGAAAAAAGATGGAGTTGCTTTTGTAACGGGGAATCAGTTATTGCAAATTCAGCCGAGTTGGGAAGGAGTCTCATTATCGGGACTACACTTGATGAATGATGGAAAACCGTATCCATATTCAGAGATAAATGATAACCGTGATAATAAACTTGATAACAATGACACACTTGCTTTTATAGGGCAGCGCACAGTCGGCGATTCAACATGGCATGATTTGGTGACTGATGAACGTGTGTTTTTCTTCACAAAAAACAGTTCGTTCACTTCCTTACGATATTCATGGTCGGATGAAACCCAATATGATGCAATTTTAGAATCTGTTGAACAGGAATATCATCTTGAAAAAAATAATTGGTTCCATTATGGTGATATTGATGGATATTTTGGCAATTGGTTTACGGAGCTTCGATTTGGTAAAGGGTTCTATTGGAAAGAAGAGTCAATTGACCAACCGTGGGATTTGTTAAACGGTCTTCAAAAACCATTATTTACCCACTGCGTTTTACCTGCGGTAAAAGGAAGTGGAGAGATACATTCTGTGTCAAGATTATCCGTTGGGGACGACCGTATTGTACTTGATCAACTTGTACAATCTACCATTAATGGCAACATCGGAGCCGATATAAGACAAAAAAATCAAGGATTGACGGCAATTACCGTAAACAATCCATCACTTCTGATGCCCGGTGTGAATGTGTTTGGTTTACAAGCCGGGGTTTCAACGTTAAGGGGGCTGCGATTACTTGTTGATTATTTCCATTGCAAAGCGCAATTCGCTCCCGAAGCCATAAATGGTGTTTTCCATAAGGCGGTAATCACTGCGGAGCAAAAAAAATATAAAATGGAAGTTCCCGGCTTCAAAGATAAAAAAGTATTGCTCTATGACAATATTAATCGTACTATAACCCAAGGCTCTGGAAAAAAAGGATTAAAGTATTCTTTATCCTCACAAAATGAAAATGGTTATAGTTCGGTATGTTTGCAAGATTCCGCACTTTACTATGGCATACAAAATGGTTGGGTAATTGCATTTGCTTATCCAAATGAAACTTTTTCGATTATACAAAATGATCAGGATAAAGCAATAGCTGAACTTAACAATTTACCGATAAATACAGTGATTGCATTCGTCTGTACAGGCACGGATATGCTGTCTTCTCAGATGTCTAAAGTATTGAGAGAAAATGGTCTTTCTATAAATACCCAAAACAATATTGCATACACAGGAATTATTCAAAAAGGGAATAGCTCATCACTTAAAGAGGTCAGCGATCGCATTGCCATCACAAATGGATTTTTGGTTTCTGATGAATTTAATACTTATAAGACTGAATTTGTTATTCCCAATCCACAAGTACTTTATGCCGCAGATATTCGTTCAATGGAGCAAGCCAAAATCTATTCTGTGTCGAGCAATAATTTATTTAGTGAATCACAAAAAGCCGAAGTCCTCATTATTACACATCCAATGTTTGCAGTGCAAGCACAACGCTTAGCTGATTTTAGAAAGCAACAAGGCCACGACATCCGTGTGGTGTCAGTAGAAGATATTTATAATCAATTTGGCTATGGGAAAAAAAGCCAACATGTCATTAAATCTTTTTTACAATATGCTTACAATACTTGGAAAAGCCCTTCACTAACTAAAGTCTTATTTTTTGGTAATGCAAGCTGGGATCCACTTAAATTATTGCCAACGTCAACACAAACGGATTATGTCCCAACGTATGGAGTTCCTGTCAGTGATTTCTGGTATGGTTTAGTTGAAGGGAATGATGTCCAACCGGAAATTATAATTGGAAGACTTACTCCATCATCAATGAAAGATGCTCAAAACATTGTTGACAAATTAATTGAGTATGACACAATGGCAGTGCAGCCGTGGATGAAAAATTTTGGTTCATTCTCGGAACAAGGCACAGATGAAGATTTTACATTTTTGTTTGCTAGCGTTGAGGACTATGTATTTTTAGAACCGATTGGAGGTAATGTCGTCGCCCACTCTACGACGAGCATTCAAGGACGTCCGCAAGTATTGCGTGATGCAATCAATAATGGATTATTGTGGTTAAATTATTCAGGTCATGGTTCTACGCTTTACTTTGGGCTTGATGGCTGGCAAGCAGAAAACCTGAATAATACAAGTAAATATTTTTTCTTGGGCACACATTCTTGCCAAACAGGCGCATTTGCCGACCCTGTGACGGAAACACGTAATGAATCGTATGTTAATTCAGAAAAAAAAGGTGCAATCGCTGCAACGGGCGATTCCGGCTGGGGGTATTCAAATATTGCTATGGAAATGATGTATAATGCTTATTCCGGTTTTGCGCGCGATTCACTACGACAGCTTGGAGATATTACCTATCGTGCAAAATTAAAGTTCGGTGGTGGCTATACATTTGCGGCTTTGCAGTATTCTTTAATCGGTGACCCATTAACTCGACTACGGTTAGATATAAAACCGGATTTGTTTATGAGAAAAATTGATGTAAATATACGTAATGAAAATGATGCTACAGAAATTGCAGAAGATGACTCCTTGGCAAAAATTACCGTCGTTGTCCATAATGCCGGCATTGTCCCCCCAAAATCCGCAAAAATTCGGTTAATACGCACTTACAATGTTATATCGGATACGCTATTTGCAGAAATCCCACAAGTCTGGTCAAATCAAAAAGTAGAGTTTTTATTGTCCGTAAAAAATATGCCGGGCAACCATACTTATTCTATTGCTGTGAATTACGATAAGTCAATTACTGAAAATGTTTATCAAAATAATTCCATATCAGATAATTTCACTGTGTTTTATCAAAATGCACTTGCCTTTGATCCGCAGCAATTTTGGTCGGTAAATGCAGACAGACCGGAATTTCGTGTGTTAGCACGCGTTAATAATAGTGATACACAGTTTGAGATGAAGATACATGATGGAAAAAATATTCTTATGGCTGATACTATACTCAGCTATTCTGTGTTCAGTATAAGCGGTAAATCATTATATGTTGATTGGAATCCTGCACTCAAGCTACAAGTTGATTCGGTGTATTATTTTTCGTTTAGAAATATTAACAATGTAACAAAGAAAAACAGCGCGTGGACGCAACTGCCATGTGTGGCTCGAAAAAGTATAGACAATGTTGAATGGTTTATTGATGCCGAACGTAGTTCATTGATACAGTTAAACAATCTGATAAAGGTTACATCACAACGTACCTCACTAACATTAAACGAAGAAAGAAGTACGTGGAAAATAGCTTCATGTGGCCAAGGCTCCGGATTTAGATATGGTCAGATTTTTATTAATGGTGAAGGAACTGTGAGTAAGCCGGATCAAGTGCAATGTGTTGTTGTCCACAAATCGAAATATAGCAATGACATTCGGCAACGAATCTTTGAGACATATAATTCCTCTCTGGATGTGAAAGTACCTAATACCCGTAATTTTTATCGCTATATTATGGATTCAATTCCCAATGGTGATATTGTGGGGGTGACATTTGCCAATTCCGGATTTCGTGGATTCTATTTTATACATGATTTAGGGCTTAGTAATGAAATTTCACTTGATTCATTACGGGAAGCATTACAATCAATAGGGTCTGTTCTGATTGACTCAACATTATCTGCAAAATATTATCCGAATGGGGAATTGTTTCCTGATAATGTGAGGTGGACAAGTTCTTTTGCTATCATTGGAGAAAAAGGTGCTGCAACAGCATTCGATGAAATATATGGAGCCCCCAAAGATACCATATATGCACAATCGAATAATATCCCGACATTTTCTAAAAATGGTTCATTACTGACCTCAAAAATAGGGGAGTCGCAACAGTGGGATTCACTTCTTATTCGGGGTAAAAATCTTGCAAATCAGTGTGTTGTATATATCTACGGTTTTTCTACAAATAACGTGCCTTTAGGCATAATTAAAACCGATAGCACTTACGCCATATCATTGCGTGATATCAATGCCTCATTAATCCCTGAGATACGTGTTGGTATTGAATTACAAAGAAAATTAGATAGTAATCCACCCCAAATTTATGATATTTCAACAACATTTATTCCCATACCGGAATTAGCAATTATTCCGGCATCTTTACGATTAAGTCAAGACTCTGTACTGCGTGGGGATACATTGACTGTATTTACTGATGTGGTGAATTTATCAAAAAGGGTGAGCTCCGATTCTGCTGAAATCAGAACGCTATTTATTCCAAAATCATCAAATGGGATACTCACGCAAACCACGCAAATTATACCCGGTTTACGCACAGATGAAGTTTACTCATCGTCATTACAAACAGAAACATCAAATTTCGGTACTGTAACGTCGGTGGAGGCATCGGTCAGACAAAAATATATACATGAATTTTCTTATACTTTTAACAATAAATATGAAACCTCAGTTAAGGTAGGTGAAGATATAGTTCCACCCACAATAGAAGTATTTGCTGACAGCATGAAAGTTAATGATGGCGATTATGTATTACCCAATCCGTATCTGGCTTTTGTTGTTTCCGATAATTCACTGTTAAAAATAGATTCTTCGAGAATACTGATACGTATCAATGGCAGATTATTTCCATTTACGAATAAAGCGGAAAATGCACGATATATACATCACTATGGAGAGGGGACTAAACGTGGAACATTTTCTTTTAGAGTAAAAGATTTTTTAGGGCTTGGTGATAACAATATGCGAGTAATAGTGGAAGATGCCTCAGCCAATAAAGATACTCTTTCTATGAAATTATGGGTGGCTTCGGAAAATAGTGTCAATAATGTTAAGCCGTATCCTAATCCCTCAACAGGGGCAATTTCTTTAGATTTTACGCTTCGTACTCAGGAAGTAGCAATACCTTTCATTATGACAATATATGATGCACAAGGTCGAGTTATTCGTCGTGTGGCAGATATTGGAAATTTAGGGGATAATACTCTGTATTACGATGGTAAAGATGAGCAATACAATGATATTCCGAGCGGAGTTTACAGTTTTAGCATACAGTTTTATGGAATGTCTTATACTGAGCCAATCAATGGAGGTTTCGTCATAATCCGTTGATGGAATGCCGAAATTGAAGGGTGGCTTTCGTCAAGGAAGTTCAATTCATTTTGTTATCAACACAGATGAAGACTAATCTCATAGTGCGCTACTTTTCATTTGTCGTGGTAATTTTTTGGGCGATTATGATAAAGAGAGTCAAGTTCTCAACGTAGTTTGCCGTATTTTTGCACAAAATAGCACGAAACAATTCGTTTTGAGATGAGCTGATGCTATTCATTGTCGAGGATGTAACATTAAGTCAAAGGTATAGGTAGATTCGATGAATGTGATGGAAACATTAAAGCAGGAACAAGAAAAAACATCATTGTTATGTGTAGGATTAGATACAGAATTACATAAAATACCTGATGAATTTCGTGAATCGGGCAATCCGATTATTCATTTTAATGAAACAATAATTCGAGCAACTCAAGAATATTGCAGTAGTTACAAAATTAATTTTGCTTTTTATGAGCAATATGGTGAAAAAGCCTTTTCGCTAATTAAAGATACAATAGCACTATTGCCAAAAGGAAAGTTGTCCATTGCGGATGCCAAACGAGGCGATATTGGTAATACATCCGGTGCGTATGCCCGTGCTGTTTTTGAGGATATGGGATTCGATGCAATTACCGTAAGTCCATATATGGGATATGATTCGTTGTCACCTTTTCTGGAATATTCCGACAAATTTGTATTTATTTTGGCTTTAACATCTAATATCGGTTCATCAGATTTCCAACGTTTGATTTGTGATGGCAAACCTCTATATAGGCATGTTATTGAAACTGCATTGTCATGGCAATCTCAAGCTCATATCGGATTTGTTGTTGGAGCTACACATCCTGATGAACTTGCCGAAATTCGCACGTATGCTCCAGATAATTGCCTGTTGATTCCGGGCGTTGGAACTCAAGGAGGGAATGTAAGCCAAGTATTACAAGCAAATGGGAGCGCACCTGCACTTATCAATGTATCGCGTGATATTTTGTATGGTGGAGTAAATTCGGAAACAACATTTTCGCATGCTCTCAATAAAGCGCAATATTATGCCGGATTACTTCGATGACACCATTAACAGAATACCCGGAAATTGTGTTGCAGCGAGCTGTGACCTATGCTCTTGCCAATCCCGCTACGATATGGTATTCTACCGACGGTATCCCGTTTCAAGTCCTATCACCCGGATTTATTGCACATCACGGAGGTCCTGACTTTCGGTCAATGGCATTGCTGATACAAGGCGATATTCTTATTGGTAATGCTGAATTTCATCGAAAATCTTCAGAGTGGTTCTTTCATAAACATGATGATAATCCGCAATTTGCTTCGACCATACTCCATATTGTCATTGAGAATGATAAGCCGGTCACGACTATTCCCCATACACTACTGTTGGATGAAACACTCATAAGGCAATATCTGCGTGTTGAACCGAAAGAACATGATCTGTCCACAATAGATGCTTTGGGAGAGATTCAACACTTTGCACTGTTACGTTTAATGAGAAAAGCAGCCGAGATTACCGAATCTATAAGAAATTATGGTCTGGAAACAGGAATACAAAAAACAGTAGAAATTTTTTTACATTCGTTTGAGAAGAAACGTCGTCGTCCATGCTATACTAATGAGCAAATAGAAATAATCGGACAGGATTTTGTCTCCGGTACATCTTTACAGCATATTATTCATTATGAGCAGAACAATGAGAGTATTACGGATATTTTCAGAACATTTCTGGCGCATAAATTTTCTATTGAAGGTCAGCATTTGCGGCGAGAAATATTTTTGAATTGTCTATTTCCTGTTGCGGTTGCATTATCACCTAAAGAGCGCAGGATGGAGGCATTTACATGGTTTTGGTCAATCACATCCTTGCAAACTTATGGTGTTTTAACAAGGCAGTTCCCGCATATTTCCCAAGAATATTTATGGCAACAACAGGGAATGTTGGAATATAGGCGCATGAATGGACATCGAGGTAATATTTCGGCAGAAGCATTGCAGGTGTATGGCTTTGAGAAAGTGTTTGATTTTTTCAAAGATGCCGGTACAGTCGTGTATGATTCTCCTTTAGAGAAAAATGCCGACTATGATATAGCAGAAGATATAATTGACATAGAATAATTTTTTTTCACTTTTTTAGAATATTATGAGCGTTATTGTTATTACAGGTGCAAACGGTGAAATTGGTCACTCTTTGGTAGAATATTTGGCTGAACGTGGTGAAAAGATAGTTGCATTAGATTTAAAGCCAATGTCGGAAGAATTATCGGCAAAATGCGAAAAAGTGTTTATAGGCGATATTCTTGATGCCTCAATATTGGAAGAACTGGAAAGCTACGATATTAAAGGTATCTATCATTTGGCTGCTTTGTTATCAACAACGGCTGAGAAATTTCCTGATTTAGCCCAAAAAGTTAATGTTGAGGGCACGCATAAACTATTGCATATAGCCCAAAGAGTCGGCAAGCGCAGAAATGTTCCGGTAAAATTTTTATTTCCCAGCACCATAGCAGTGTATGGTATTCCGACATTGGAACAAAAAATGAATGCGGGTGCTATAAACGAAGATCAATTTTTAACCCCAATGACAATGTATGGTGTGAATAAGTTGTATTGTGAACATTTGGGACGTTATTTTGCCGACAGATACAAGCAATTATCACAAGAGAAGGAATCCGGTTTCATTGATTTTCGTGCTGTTCGTTTTCCCGGATTGATTTCTGCATTCACTGTGCCATCCGGAGGAACAAGCGATTATGGACCTGAAATGATTCATTGCGCTGCACAAAACAAGCATTACAATTGTTTTGTCAGACCTGATACCCAAATACCATTTATGGCGATGCCTGATGGCGTGCGCGCTTTGGTGGAATTAGCACATGCCCCTGTGCAAAATCTTACGCGAAAAGTATATAATATTGGTGCATTTGCACCTAGGGCTGAAGAATTTTATCATTTGGTGCAAAAAGCATTTCCGGGTGCATCTGTATCATTTGAGCCGGATATCCGCAGGCAAGGAATTGTTGATTCTTGGTGCGCAGATGTTATTGAAACCGCCGCTCACGATGATTGGGGATGGAAAGCAGAGTATGACTTTGAAAAGACATTTTTTGAGTATGTAGTGCCAAATATCAAAAAACGATACTCTTAACCTTTACTTTATCTTTGATACAATTAAGGCAGTAATTTTGGATAATAATTACTGCCTTTTTGTCATATATAAATCCAATCCTCCTTTACCGCCGACGCGATCGGAGGAAAAAAATGCACGTTTATCAGGAAGTATAATAAAATCAGAATCATTATTTTCCGAATTAATATCGGTTAAGGGGATAGGGGGTTGCCACACCCCTTGCTCCCGCAAGGAAATCATAATTTCATAACCGCCCTTACCCCCCATACCATTTGATGAAAAATACAATGTGTCGCTACCGACAAGAAATGGCGTAATCTCATTACCCGAGGTATTGATGTTCTCACCTATATTTTCCGGTTCAGACCATGTATTGTCCGCTAATTTTGTAATCATCCATAAATCTGTGCCGCCGAAGCCACCCGCACGATCAGATGAAAATATGATGAGATTGCCCGTTGCGTCTGATGTGGGGTGTGAATTATAGGACGCATCGGTTATAAGGGGAGTCAATGATGAAGTCGTATGGAATATACTGTCTTGATTTGCCGAATAAATTGACATTTGTGAACGACGTTCACCTAAAAATGATGCAGAAAAAAACACTCGATTCTGTGATGTGAATCGTAAAAATACGGGTTTCTGACGCATTGGTAATGATTGAGGCGAAACCGACTGTTTATCTAATTGTGACAAACCGCAATATTTGGTTGTTCTGCGTGATCCTATGCCCGATGTATAAAACAATAGTGATTTTTTGGCAAAAAATCCCGGCGCAAAGTCATCATCCGTTGTATTCAATTGTTCTACATTTTGGGGAATCAGCCACTCTGTCATTGTATGTGCTTGTGAACAATACAATACACAAAAAACATAGAAAACACTCAGTGGCTTGTATCTCATTTTTTGTTTTTCAAGATAATAGAGGAAAGTTATTCTTGTTCTTTTTTTATTGAAATCGAGAGAATGCGAATATGGTCTGCGGAATTTGCGGTTGTTTGCTGTGAGGCGGCAATTGCATCCACGACATTAAGACCTGACATAACTTTGCCAAAAATAGTATAATTTTTTGGTAATGATAGATTTGTCAGACATATAAAAAATTGACTTGTATTCGTAGCCGGACCGCTATTAGCCATAGCCATCACACCGCGCACATAACCCGTTTGGTAACTCGGAGCATCGGCATTAAGTTCATCTTTGAAAGGTGCGCCATAATAACTTTTTCCGCCGGTGCCCCATGCTGCTTGTAACTTAGGATTTTTTGTTTTGTCATCACCTGCTTGAATAACAAAATCTTTAACAATTCTATGAAAAATAATACTATCATAGAATTTTTCTTTTATTAATCCTAAAAAATTTCCTACAGTCATAGGTGCGTCTTTTCCATACAGCCCGATTGTAATTGTACCTTTGGTTGTTGTCATTTCCACAATGGCGGTAATGTCTGCTTGTGGCTCTAACAATACGGCACTGTTTCCACCGGAAAACTGTGCTAGCATCACGGGAAAAGAAAACATGAATACAAAAATGTACAGAAGCAAATATTTTATGAGATTCATAACGAGATTAGTAAAAAAAAGGCGAGAACGCTGTGCCCTCGCCTTTATCATATATATACAGTAGAATTACATTTTACGAACGGTCATTTCAATTTTTACATCCGGTCTGTCATTAGAATTGCGCTTTGCACTGACAACTTTATCAGCTACATCCATACCGCTGAGCACCTGACCATATACAGAATATTGTCCATCAAGAAATGTAGCATCAGCAACACAAATAAAGAACTGTGAGCTTGCACTATTGGGATCTTGCGAACGAGCAGCAGAAAGAATGCCGCGCTTATGTGGAACTTTACTGAATTCTGCTTGTACACGTTTTTGTGATGGATCGCCCATGCCCCATGAATTAGGATCGCCTGCACGCGAATTTGGGTCTCCGCCTTGTATCATAAAGCCGGGGATTACACGGTGGAATGCTGTGCCGTCAAAGAACTGTTTTCCAACTAATTCATCGAAGTTCGCAGCGTGTTTGGGAGCAATGTCTGTAAATAATTCGATATAAATATCACCGAGATTCGTACCGCCTTGTTTTACAGAAATAACATAGACGGGATAATTTTTGTCTTTGGACTCCACCGGTGGAACCCATCCTGCAGGTGTAACTACCATTTTTGGTTTTTTCCCTTGATTTGTTGAAGATTGAGAAGATTTTTGGTTTTTCTTGTTTGAAGATAAAGCAAGAGGCGCACTGTAAAGCCCTATCATGGTCAATGCCACAATAGTAAGAACTTTGCCTTTTGTGAAGAATGTTGTCATGTAAAATTAACCCTGTTTATGATGAGAAAAGTTGATTTCTATATTACAAAATTACGGCTTGTAACGATTCTGTATTATTGTTATTTCTTTCCACGTGGGATCTTCGGCTCAAAAAGTTGCCGAGTTTCCTGTATCTCATCTCTCATGGTCTTTGCAAGTGTTCGGATTTCTTGGAGTTTCTTTCTTAATCGTATCCCGGCTTTACGGTTGTGTTGTTCATGAAATTTTTTGTAGTCCTCTTCCATAAGGCGAATCATATCAATCAATTGTATGAGCTTTTCCATCAGAAAGATATTTGAAGTGGAACAACTGAACTGCCTCCGGATTGTTGCATTTGAATGAAATATGAGCCGGGGGCAAGGTCGGCTGCGTTAAATTGCCTGTTCACTTTACCGGCATTCATGTTTTCATCTATCAACACCCTTTGCAATTGCCCAATATAGTCAAAGAGCTTTACTGTTACTTTTTGGCGTTTAGTGATATCAAGTGATATTGTGAACAAATTGTCGTTGAGTGGATTAGGATACACTGCTTCGATAGAGGATTCTTTGGGTATAGCTGCCCATTGAAAACCTGACGCAATTCCTTTGTCTTTAGCAATAGATTGAGCATTGGCTAATAATTTACTTAAGTCAGCAATTTTGCCGGCTCCGGCGATGGCGAAGGACACATTGTTGCTTTCTTGTGGAGCTAAAGTAAATTTTCCTGCTCCAATAACCATACTTGCATCACCGATAGGAGAGTTACGATACCATACACCGCGAGTAAGTACATTCCATTTTTCCTCCAATGTAAAGCCATTGTAAATGCTTGCTTCATTGTCAATGGCAGCAAAATTGAGATTATGGTCAGATAAAAGTTGCACACCAATCACGGGTAAAGAATCAATTTTTACATTGTAACAAAAACCATAGCCATGAGTGTTATCAAAACCAACATAATTGTTTGCACCTTCCGGACCTATATCCCAATCGAAGTATAATCCAACATAAACCGAGTCCATTGTTTTATCTGTATAGTTTGTAACACGATATTGGAGAAAGAGAATATCTTCTGCTTGGTTGTCGCTAAACTGATATGTCGTTTGCACAATATCCAAACCGGCAGGAGTGTCGGTTCCTCTGTCGGAATAACGCGTTGTTCCATCCAATTCTGATACAATACCCGGTTTTTTAAGACTGATAATATTAATGGGCGAATAATCCTTATTTTGGCTATTGCCTGAACTGCTGCGTACAACATTGGAAATTGCATTTTTCCCACTTGCGGTAATAAGCCCAGCTTCATAACATAAATTTGCACTGTTTTTCCAGCGGAAACCTATGCCCTGTGTATTGGAGGGATAATCATTATAGCACAAATTACCGCGACTGTTTAATGTGAGTGTAAAATTATTGCCGTTAATTGTTCTAAACGTAGGATTTAATAAAACACTAAAATATTCTGTTCGGCGATAATTATTACCATCAGTAATAATTACGGGAAAAACGGCAGTGTAATCCGGCGGACAATTTTTGGGAATTGATATTGTACATTTATCAAAAAATGATTTTTCTTCATTTGTGGACATTGCGCCTAAGTTAAATTCATTTTGCGAAATACTAATCGAAAAATCATTGGGGGGCATTACTTTACATGTAGCATTAACAAGTGGAGCCAATACATTTTTTATGGTAAAATCAACAATAATTGTTTCACCGGGTTCATATATATCATCATTATTATCACGTAATGTTACAGGCAATAAACGCACAGAACGTACATTTTTTTCTGTAACAGCTTTGTAAGCATTGATGCGTCCTGTTCCCAATAGTCCCTGTACCTCTTGCGTGAGGGAATCTATATTATCTGTTGTGGATTTTATATGTTCTTGTAATTGTTCCGGTGTATATGATGGGTACATAATTTTGACTAAGCCGGTTATTGCAGCAGCGCTTGGTGAAGCCATAGACGTGCCACTATTATAGTCATAAGTTCCTACAGGTACTGTAGATATAATAGAACTACCCGGCGCTGAAACATCAACACTTGTATGAAAATTAGAAAAACCGGAACGACCGTCAAGTTGGTTAACGGATGCAACGGATAATACTTCCGGATATGCGGCGGGATAAAAGGCTGCATTAGCATTATCATTGCCACAGGCAGCGACAATACATGCTCCGATATTGGTTGCCTCTTTTATGACTTCATGTTCGGATTGTTGATAACCGCTGCTTCCCCAACTGCAATTAATAATATCTGCTCCTAATGTTGCCGCATACAGAATTGCCTCACTGCCAAATCCTACGGAGAGTGAATTGGGGTTGTCCGGACCAATCTTGACAGGAAGAATTTTTGCAAATGGATTAGTGCCGGCAACTCCTCTATTATTATTGGTTATAGCAGCAGCTATGCCGGCAACATGCGTACCGTGTGCATTACCCGGCATGGGAGAATTATCGCCTGCATTTGAGATATCACTAAAAAAATCCCATCCTTGCCAATCATCTGTAAAACCATTTTTGTCATCGTCAATTCCATTGCTTCTTTTGTCTCTGCCTGTATTATCTATACCGATTTCTCCTTGATTAACCCATATATTATCTGATAAATCAGGGTGAGTAAGTTCAACCCCTGTATCCGTAATTGCAATGACTACAGAACTGCCCGAAGGAATAATAGACCATGCTTCAACAGCTTTGATTGATAATAATGAGTATTGATCGCTAAAAAGTGAATCATTAGGGCTTAGAGAAACCAATTGTCGTTCGTACAAAGGTTCAACATATTCACAAAAAGAAGCGGTGCGAAGTTTGGAAGAAAGCACTATAGGATTTGCATCACTCTTGTATTCAATCACGGCGATACGTTCGAGTGGAAGATTATCTGATTGCCGTAATTGTACAGCACGAAGCTCTTTTCTTTTACGAAGTGCTTGAAGAAGTGCGTCACGAATATAGGGCTGAGAAGTATGCTCACCAATCAAAGTATGTAATGATTGAATGCTTCCTTGTCGGCTTTGTGCTAACCATTGATTCAATTCAGCAGAATTGTTCTTAAATTTAACAATAAGCTTTCCCGGAATTACTTGGGCAGTGGTGCCCACAGTCATAACAAAGAACAGTAACAAGAAAATTGTATGTTTGATGAGCATTATGTAACTCCGATAATTATTGAGCTATTGACAAAAGAAAGAGAAAATAGTTACAGCATTGTTTCACTGTATGGTGCGATAACGAGCCATAAAAGTCGGTTCTGAGTTTCCCAAATCTTCTGCACGCTGCTTACTGAGAAGTAAACCGTATGTTACCATATCGCGTGCGAACATAGATAGTCGCTTTTTAATATGTGGGTTATCAATTGTGCCTGAGTCTGAAAGTTCTGCTTCTGATAAGCCAATACCATACGGCAAAGCCCAACCATAACATTGCCGTATCACTGTACGAATATGGTCCATAGCAGTCAAGCCCTTATCATGAGAGGCACACACAATCCCAAACAATTTACCGGCAAATTCCGTCCAGAAATAGTCGAGAAAATTTTTCATAGCACCCGACATTGAACCATGAAAATCAGGTGTGGTAAGTATAATATTATCAGCATTATGGACTAAATCCTGCATCATATAAAAGAGCGATTCCGTACGCTCTTGCTCCGAAAAGAGAGGTAAAGGCGTTTTGCGAAGGTCAATGATGTCAACGAAATGACCCATTTCCTGAATTTGGCGAGCTATGTCGTTTGCCGCTGCTGCCGACACAGAATGTTCTCTTGTGCTGCTGATTATGATTAGTGTTTTCATTGTAAAAAAGGGAAAAATGTACTCATTCGGACGTAAGTACTCTTGATTCATTATGTGGAAAACCTGTGTTTACAATGAATAGAAAGCCGTACATGTAAAAAAAATGAAGAAAAAGACTGACAGGATTATAAAATCAAAAGCAAAAGTAGAATGATATCACACGATTTTAAATGTATGTAACTACATTTAATTTATTGACTTATGGAGCAATTCAAACGTTGTTTTTCACGACTTGCTAAGGTTTTGTAAAGGTACCATGTTTTATTAACAATCCTATATTGCAATCGAAGTAAAGAACAATTCCAATAATCGTAATGTGTGAGGTGATATGAAAACAGCATCTGTAATAGCATTTTTGCTACTTCTGACTGTGTACGAGCGTGCCGGAGCTACCGGTGCATTATATGTAAGACCGCTCAATAGTTCTATGACTCATCAACAGATCAGTATTAGAACCTTCGATGCAACCACAACTATTGACAATCAGGTTGCGACGACTACTGTGGATCAGGTGTTCCACAATTCATTAAATGCTTTAGTGGAGTCCACATTTATTTTTCCTTTGCCTGAGGGGGCTGTTATTACCGATATGGCATATTGGTTTAATGGTCAGAAATATACGGCATCAATACGCGTAAAAGAGGAAGCTCAAAAACTGTATGACCAAAAAATACGGAAATATATTGATCCCGCTTTATTGCAGTATTTTGGGGATAATGTATTTAAAATGAATATTGCACCAATTAATCCAAAAAGCGATGTACGATTTACCATTACATATATAGAGCAATTACCGTATGAATATGGTAAAATTAATTATAAATTTTTATTGCGTACAACTGGATTGTCACCTTCGCCTTTGGAAAGAGTTTCGCTCAAAATACGCACTAAAACCTCTGCTATGATTCGTGAATTAGTATCACCAAGTCATGGTAATACTCCCGAAAACAAAATTACAAAAATCTCAGACCGTGAATATTCGATACAATACGGTGATGAAAATTTTACGCCTGACCGCGATTATACTTTACGATTTGAATATCAGCGTGATGGTGTGGAAATGAATGTTGTCACTTATTTGCCCAAAGCAACCGATTCTATTGGCAGTGACGGCTTTTTTGCTACTTGCGTAATCCCACCTGATAGTCTTACGTCAACAATCGGAGAATCACGGACAATTGTATTTACGGCTGATGTATCTTCGAGTATGGAAGGCGAGAGAATTATAAAATTAAAAGAGACTCTCAATGAATTTCTCAAACGACTTCACAGTAATGATAAATTTAATGTTGTTCTTTTCAGCACAAATGTGGTAATGTTTCAACCTAAGCTGGTAAGAGCTAGTTCAGAAAATATAGAACAAGCAAAAAAATTTGTCTATAGTATTGGAGCAGCAGGGCTTACAAATATTGACGAAGCTTTAACTTCCACACTCAACCTCGATTTTGACTCCACCGAAAATAATAGTACAATCTTTATTACTGACGGTATGCCATCTTGGGGCGAGCTTGATATTGCCAAAATTATTGCATCGTCCCAAAAATTAAATACAAACAAAACGCGGATATATGTGTATGGGATTGGTAATGAACCAAGTAAAGAATTTCTGAATGAACTTGCAATTGCTCACGGCGGCTATGCAATGTTTATTAATAACACAGATAGCATGTCTATCATTGTTCAAAATCATTTAGAGAGAATTTCACGACCAATTTTAACTGATTTAACTATTGAGTATGGCGGTTTATTAATTAACGATACCTATCCGCAACAATTACCTGACCTCTTTTATGGTAATCAAATCACGCATCTTGGAAGATTTAAAGATCCCGGTGATTATACTGTCACTTTAAAGGGAAAAATACGCAATGAGGAATTTCAACTTTCGAAAAAAGTATCTTTTCATACCGAACAAGGTAATAAGTCCGTATCACGAATTTGGGCTAAAACTAAAATTGATTTTCTCTTAAATCAAATACAAAAATTTGGTGAGAAAAAAGAACTCATTGATGCAATCATTGATTTGAGTACAAGATTTAATATACTCACGAAATACACAGCTCTTTATGCTGATCCTGATGATAATACAACCAATATTGATGAAAATCACAATATTCGTAATAATTCATTGTTTACCGTACACTCTATTGCTCCAAATCCCGGTGATGGTAATATGTCACTTTCAATTGCAATGCATACGGAAAATGCTACTCTTCTGGTTGAAATTATTGATGTTTTAGGAAATAGAGTCGCACTTATTGCACAAGATCATTATACATTTGGAGAACATACACTGCAATGGGACGGATTTGACATGAATGGCAATAAAATCCCTGCCGGAATGTATTTTGTAAGAATCAATGTAAATAATCAACAATTTTCAACACTACCTTATATTATTCACTAATATCCAATAAACATCATGAAAACTATCATATTTATATGCTTGTTTGTGCTTTCGTACTCAATGCAAGCAACGGGTATCCTAATCAGTAAAAAAAATAGTGAGGTCATATTACCCCAAGGAGTGAATGTCCACACAACAATAAAAGATCAAGTTGCAGAAACTGTTTCAACTCAAACATTTTTTGCCGCAACGAATGAGAAAAGTATGTTTCAATATGCTTTTTCTCTCAATCCGAAAGCTGTTGTAACAAAGCTTCAATGGAATATTAAGGGTAAAAATTACCAAGCAACAATTACCGGCAGCCCAATGGATACTGTGCAGGGCGGAGAATCGAATAGCGGCGGCACTCAAACTTATCCGACACCTTTAAAGCAATATCTTGCTAATTCGGGATTTATGTTTTCTTTTAAGGACTCTGTTTCCCTCAAAGATAGCATACGTGTTGAAATAACATATATAGAATTACTTGAATATACGGCAGGGAAGGTCATAGTAATATATCCACTTTCTTTGCAGATGTTTCAACCAAAAGAAATTCAATGTACTTATACATGTGAAATTGCATCTTCTCGAAAAATACTTGATATTCAAAGTATGCAGTACCAACCCGATATCATACGTGATAGCAACAGTGCAGTGGTGACAATTACATCTAAGATGCTGATACCGAATCAGAATATTCGCATGGATTGTTGGTTTGATCGAAATGAATTAGGGGTTGTATGTTATAGTAATATGCCTTCGAAAGAAAAGCAGGGATATATGACATTGATGATTGAACCGAAAATTCAAGAAGATGAAAATAATGTGATTAAAAAAGTGTTCACTTTTGTTATTGATGTTTCTGGAAGTATGGTGGGTGAAAAATTGGAAAATGCTAAAAAAGCCGTTCATTATTGCATAAACAGACTCAATAATCACGATGTATTTAATATTATTGCGTTTAACACCAGTACCAGAAAATTTAGCAGTACTTTAGTGGAAGCAACTCCGGATAATGTAATGAATGCACGAACTTTTATTGACAAATTATATGCAGAAGGCGGTACAGATATTCAAAATGCAGTACTCATGGGATTGATTCAAGATATGAGTAACGAAACTGCAAATGTCATCGTACTGCTTACGGATGGCCAATCGTCTGTTAATCAAAATGCAGTAAAAGCAGCAAACAATAAAAATACTCGCATATATGTATTTGGTGTCGGTTCTGATGTTGATAAAAAAGTACTCAATGACATTGCGATGAATAATAATGGCTTAGCTGAATTCGTGACAAATTCAAGTGAAACAGAAAGTACTATTGGCAGTTTGTATTCAAAAATCAGAAATCCTCTTTATAAAAATCTGACATTACACTGGTCAAGACCCGGTATTACAGAGGTTTATCCGCTTATTATGCAAGATATATATATGGGTGAACAAATGATTATTACAGGAATATATTCTGAGCCGGGTCCCATTCAATTAATATTGAAAGCGGAAGGAAGAAATAACCCTGTTGAGTTTACTTATTCATTTGTGTTATCTGGCGACAGCACTACTGATAAGTTTACACCGAAAGTATGGGCTACATACAAAATAAACGAACTTTTGCGCATGATGAATTCTGAACCACAGGGGTCTTCACGATGGAATGAATGGAAAAAAGAAATAATTTCATTAGGAATTAGATATGGGATTGTCACAAAATTTACATCATTTGCCGACCTTACTCCAGAAGAAGAGGATGATGATGGCAATACAACTACTTGGGTTCCGGAATTGGAACAAGTTGTGACGGATAAATTGCGTATTTTCCCTAACCCTGTGACGGGCAATGAGCATCTATACATCACAATAAATGAGATTGAGCAAGGCACTGAATGTACGGAAGTTATTTTGGAAAGCATTGATGGCAGAAGTATTACATTAGAATCCGGATGGTATTCATTACAGGGTAATATTTTGACTATTACACTACCGGATTCTTTGCGACATAGATTGTCCGCCGGTGTCTATATTATCAGAATTCGATGCCAATCAGAAACATTGACAGGAAAAATTATTCTCTTACCCGCCCGATAAAGTATCACCACATTATTTATTCATGTATGTATCACCCCATGAAAATGGGGTGATTTTTTTATTTAGACTTTATAACGTCGTTTTTGTCTGAAACGAATAAATGTTCTTCGTAATTTTTTATAGAGAATTCGCAACAATTTCATCAGAGATATTCTCTGCATAATTGTGCGTCGTGATTGCAATAATTTGGAAATTTGAATTTTATCATCTTCAGAAAATTCCACATTTGCCATTTGTTTTTGTGTTGATTCGGCAAGTAATTTATCTAAATAAGATTTGAGTTCTTTATTAATTGCATCAAGGGATTGATTTTCAGCATCATTACTGTGCTCTGTAAAAAGTTTTATGTGATCGAAAATTATGGCTGCTCTTTTTAAGTCTTCGGCGGAGGGAGAATTTTGCAGTGTATCCACCATTTCCTTAGCCAGAGCTTCCAGCGTTTGTTTACGCTCTTCGTCATGACCAAATATTTCTTCGGCGTTAATATCTTGCACTTGAATAAATACATTTGCAAGTTGTTCTATTTCTTTACCATACGTTGCAGTTACCGTTGTACTTAGACGGCTTGTCAGTTGCTGTATCATTTTATCGCAGTGTGCAATTTCGCCACGAATGGCATTTTTACGACTTTCGGCACTTACTGTATATACTTGTTTTTCTAAATCTTTTTTTCTTTCGATAATTTTACGTATTTGTTGTGCTTGTTCTGAGGAACTTGTTTTAATGAGTGTGTCAATGAAGCGTGGATCCGGTTCAATGGTAGCGTTACCAATTTTAACGCAATTTACAATGATATTTTCTCCCATTAAATTGCCAATTTTTTCTGCATCAATATGCGCAGCACCATCGGTGATAACAAGAATCTCTGTTTCTGCCAATGTTGCTACCTGATGAATATCAATAATGGCAGTTTCTAATGCTTTGGAAAGAGCCGTTCCTGCACCGACAGCTCGTACATGCATTGCAAAAGACATTAATTCATCAAATTGTGCTGCATTGTTGGCACTATGTAATGCACCAATTTCAGCATCGAAAGTTCGGAAGAATATCGTGCCAAGTTCTTGCTTATTTCTTTTGAGAAAAAAATACACTAATGCTTTTGCCACATGAATGCGAAAATGTTCTTGCATGGAACGCGATGTGTCGAACAAAATATATATCTTTTGTTTTCTGCTGTCCGGCGCAAATGTATTGGCATCTTTTTGATAACGATAATTGCGTGGTACTCGCGGTTTGGGCATCCATAGAGAACGTTCCGCTAATTTTTGATAAAAAACTGTATCTGGTAAAAGAAATTGATGAGGATAAATTCTGGCTATATCACGATAGGAGTCTATTAAGTTGGCTTCATATTCTTCGGAAGCGGGGATATTGGGAATAATAGTACTTTCGGGGCTTCGAGGTGGTGGTGTTCCCTCACCGTCGTTCCATATAATTGGAGATAATGTACGGGTAATGCGGTGATTGGTATCTTCGAGTATTCGTGCAATCTCATAGACCAAGGTAAAGTTATCCGGCAATGTACCTTCTATGCGGTCGAAAAATCCAAATTCGACCATTTTTTCCAGAAAATCCGATTGAGTAAGTGCTGTTGTCATTATCAACTCCTTCGTACATGGTGCAAAGATACGTTTGTGTCATTATTCGACAAAAGATTAGCGTGTATGTTCAAGAAGTTTTCTAAGTTTGCTTCATCATTTTGTTTCAAAAAAAGAGAATTGTATGTTGATTACTGAAAATACTGTTATAGTCATTACCGGCGCATCTTCCGGGATTGGTGAATCATTGGTGCGACAATGTGCCGAAAAAAAAGCAAAGATTGCTTTATTAGCCCGCCGATATGATCGTTTGCAATCCATTGTGGCATCACTTGAAAATACCGGTGCTCAATTATTACCGATAGAGTGTGATGTCACGAAAAAGGAATCTGTTGTTGACGCATTAACTCACATAAAATCAGAACTTGGTGATATAGATGTCCTCATAAATAATGCCGGACGTGGCTATACGGGGGCAGTAGAGGATACAACCGATGAGCATCTTCATTCAATGTTTTCTTTGAATGTCTATTCATTGTGGTATGCCGTTCGAGAAGTTTTGCCTTCGATGAAAGCAAGAAATACGGGTGTCATCATTACGGTGTCGAGTGTTGCGGGAACGATGGGATTTCCTTACAATAGTGCTTATGTTGCTGCAAAGCATGCCGCTGTTGGATTTCATGCCGGATTAGCGGCTGAATTGGCGGGTACAAATGTTAGGACGCATGTTATATGCCCTGATGGTGTGCTTACTGAGTGGGCTGATGTCACAGAAACGATGCCCATTGGTAATCTGTTTGCAAAAGGTATTGCATATTCACGCACTATTGCCCGAGAAAAGGGGATAGCTTTGGCACCTTTGGCTAAAATGAAATCTGCTGATGAGATTGCACAATGCATTGTTGAGACAATGGAAAATGATAATGCACCCTTAGACATTTTCACGCATGATGGTTCACATGAACGCTCTATTGCTGCTTCGCAAGACAGGTCAGCTTTTGTTCGTATGATGTTACCTTTATATGAAGGTATGAGAAAAGCATATAGTGAATTATGCGCAAAATAATTATAGAGCATAAAGCAATAATTCTATGAAAAAAACAAATAAAAAAGCGGAGAATGTCGCTGAATATATATCACAGTATTCGGAAATAATCCAACAATATTTACTAAATATCCGAAGTATTGTTTTGATGGCTGTACCCGATGCGAAAGAAGGCATTGCATATTCGATGCCGGCTTATTCGTATCGGGGTAAACCATTACTATATTTTGCTGCATTTAAAACACATATCGGTCTTTATGCCACACCTTCAGCTCATGAATATTTTGCAGAAGAATTATCTCACTATAAACAAGGAAAAGGTTCTGTGCAATTTCCATTGAATAAACCGATACCTTATGACCTTATTCAAAAAATGGTGGAATATAAAAAAGAGTGGATAGTTCAATCATTTAATACAAACCACCAATAGTCCTGCCTGATGCTTTCTGCGATTCTATGGCAGGAAGTTTACTCGGTTTATTTGTCAAACCTGTTGTATCTGTTAATGAGTGAAGAAATGCAATAATATCACGTTTTTCATTTTTCGTTAAATGAAGTTTATCGGATGGTAACGTCTGATAGGGAACATCCAATCCTAATCCTGCTCCGCCTCCGTGGTCATAAAATTCAAGAACTTGCTCAAGAGTCTTAAATTTTCCATTGTGAAAATATGGTGCGGTTAATCCACTGTTACGAACAGTCATTGTTTTGAATGATCTTTTGTACAGGGCAACTTGGTCTTTGGCATGACCCGCATATCTGCCTGCATCTGTGTCAAGTTTAGGTGAGAGAGTGTCAAATTGCTGAAGAATACCTAATATTTCAGACTCACTTTCGGTAAACCGAGGCGGCACCAAGCCTGCGAATGTTGGAACAAAATGACATGTACCACAAGCTGCTTTTCCCATAAAAAGATTAAAGCCGTTTTTTACTTCGCGAGAGACTGATTTTTTTTCAGAACGCATATATTTGTCAAAATCTGAGTTGAACGACACAAGAGTCATTTGATACGCTGCTAAGGCAGCACTGATTGTATATGGTGAAATATTGTTATGTTTTATCTCGGGAAATGATTTTTTAAATAATTCCTTATATTCATCAGATGATGATACATCAGAAATTATTGTTGAGAAATCTGTATGAAATTCATTCTCATCAGTCACCACATGTTGCACTTGATCTTCAAATGAATGGGCACGTAAGTCATAAAATAAGCGACCGGCATAGATTGCATTGATTAGCGTAGGGGCATTGCGTAAGATATTACCTTGTTTATTGAATGCCATACTTGTTGGTAAACCATCCGTAAATGCTTTTTCCGGTTGATGACATGAAGCACATGAGCGTTCGCTGTTTCGTGAAAGTATGGGATCAAAAAATAAGAGTTTACCTAAGTATTTTCGTGTATCATTTATATCTTGCGGCATTTGTCGGGTATAGTATGAAGCAGAAAAAAGTGTCGTGGAAAAAAGTGATGGGCTGCGAAAATTAATTGACGATGATCTTGTAGTTGTTTCATCGTAATATTCAATAGAAAAATCAGTGTAGAGAGCCTGAATTTTTTTATATAATGGTTCCGCGTATTCACGAATAAAAGATGCCCTGTCGAATGTATCGAAATCCGTATGTTTTTTACAATACTGCGATGCTTGTTTGCAGAGCGTTACGGTCTGTTGCAGTGATTTTTTTTCTTGAGTAGAAAGTGGTTGGAGTAGAGATATATACTGAGCCATAGACTGAAGTACAAATGATGTTTCCCCAATGGCATTATCCGATCCCGGTGTATCAAAACCGGTTATACCTAATGATACAACACGTAATAATCCCAACTGAATAGATTCTAATAGATGTCGTTTTTCTATATGTATGCCTTGTGCAAGCAGCGAAAAATCATGAAGAGAATGGAGTATATAATCAATTTCTTTGATGATGGCATCGTAACGTTGTTCAAGTGATTGATTTTCAGAGTAGATTATTTCATCAAGTACCTGAAAACCATGAGGTTCCACTATGTCAGTTTGTGCCGATGATGGATTTAATTTTGGAAGGGGAGCGGCATTGATTATTGATGATACTAAACCCCCATCATAATATTCAATGATAAATTCACACTGTTTGTAATTATTTCTGCTGATGTGATATAACGCTTTTATGCTGTCTTCGTTTTGAGTCTTGACAATATCTTTGAGTCTTTGTAAAGAAGATTCTACAATAGATAGCGAATTTCTCAAGACATGCGATGAAGTCATGGTAAACTGTGAGGTAGGGGTAATGACGGTAAATCCAAAACACAGAAAAATGCCGATAATACTAATTTTTTTCATAGGTCTCTCATATAAAAAAAAACCGATGATGCACGTACATCACCGGTTTTTACGAATATTAGTGTTATTTATTCAATAATTAACACTAATATTCGTAAAAACCGGTGATGTACGTGCATCAT
>VYMG01000089.1_pt1 | contig 41261 bp, 27 predicted proteins | sample 5115261 | NCBI WGS metagenome assembly VYMG01 (sample SAMN12291781, study PRJNA351875) | freshwater metagenome | isolation source: freshwater lake | place: USA: Michigan, Wintergreen Lake | collected 2013-08-08
TGATTGCATCGTGCACGTTCGTGTAATTGTGCTGGTCGCACATGGCGCGGAGGTGCTCGTGTGTGGTGGGGATGAACTCGAGGTGTGGGTCGATGTAGGGCTGGGCGCGGGCGCGCTCGTCGGTGAGGTAGGGCACATCAGGCTGTGCGTAGACGGGCTGCACGGTGTGGGCGAGGTGGTGGGCGGCGGTGATGCAGGTGATGGAGGTGATGGAAGTGAGTTGGGTGAGCATGTGCGGGCCCCGTGGTGCGTCGCGCAGGCGAAGGAGTGACGCGCGGTGCGTCCCTCTATAAATGAACTGAAATGGCGCGTTGCGCGCGCACAAAGCGGGCGCGCGGTTGTGCGTTGGCGGCGTAAGTGGTTGTGGGGAAGGGAGAAGAAAAAGTGCAAAAATCTGGCCGAAAGGGAGTGAAAAACTGGTGGATTGTGCGCGCGCGGGTGGACTTGGGGGGGCGGGGCATCAAGGCGAATGGCGGCGGTGATGGTTCAGACGCAAAGGCACATGGGCAGCCTCAGAGCAGGCAGCCCGTGGCACGGTGGGTGGCGGAAGGTGTGCCACCTGCCGTTCGATGATTGGCTGATTGAGCGTTTGTCAACGCAAGGCGAGTAGGTAACGGGAATGGAGGGTTAGGTGTCGCCACTTGACCTTCGCTAAACTGAGCCAGCATGGGCGCGAAAGATCATTTCGACCTGTGGACCACGAAACTGCCTGCGGCGCGGCTGCATCCTTTCTTTCGGTCGCTGGCGGCATGTCCAGTGGATCGTGCATGCTTTCAGAGATGGGCTGACGGCTTTCCGGATGTCAACGGGAACGCGGCGCACGAGTTCCAAACCAAATTTTCGCCGATGTTCTGGGAGATTTATCTCTTCAAGATGTTCCAGACCTTGGGCTTTGATGTAGCGCGACCGAAAGATCGGCCCGACTTTGTGCTTCAGACTTCCCAAGGTCCGGTCGCAGCAGAAGCGAAAGTCATCGATACGGGGCAAGGGCAATCGCCGGTGTGGACGCCGATCAACGAAGTGTCTTGGGACAGAGAATCTTTCTACGCGCAGACATGCGCGAAGCTGTCGGGGGCGCTTCGAGACAAGCTACAACACCTCCGGTCTTACGGCGATGAGCCACATGTCAAGGACAGACCATTCCTTCTCTGCGTGAATCCGTATGACACGCCACACTTCATCATGCAAGGATTTGGTGCGATGACACGCGTGCTCTTCCAGTACTGCGACCCGATCATTGCTGAAAACAGCTCTGGCGATTGGGAAGAAGTTGGGCATCGGCGCGTGGAGTCCTTTGTTACGCGGAGCGGCTCAGTCGTCCCATTTGGCTTCTTTCTCGATCCGTCCAACACAGAAGTGAGCGCGGTGTTCTTCAATCCCCGAGCAACATTCAGCAAACTCCTCGCCGATCCACTTCGCGAAGGGCACGAGAAGGAACGCGTTTACGCAACCTGGTACATGGTGGCAACTGGTGAACTATGCAAGCAAGAGGCGCACCCGTCGAACTACCGGGAGACTCTCGCAGACGGCGGGTATCTTTTTCTGAACGCCTATGCCAAACACCCTATCGATCCCGAGCCCTTCTTCAAGGAGGGCGTGGCGGTATCTTCGTTCGATGATCGCACACGCACGCTCACCACACGGACACCCACGCCCTTTCTGAAAGAGCGCGTGACCTACCGCGTCCTTCCAGAGGACTTCCCGAAGGACCTAATGACAAGGGGAAAAGCCGCCTATGCGGCGGAGTAGGCTCTTACCGGGGCTGCCGCCCGCGGGCGAGTGGCACAGGCTTGTGAAGCAACGGACTTCGTGCTACCGGCTTGCGGTTTTGGGGATGGCCGTGTGGCGTGGGTGCTGGACTCGTGCCGCGTGCAGGCGTGCGGCGGTTGGTGGGTGCGGGATGTTGCGGTGAGGCGGGCGATGCACATGCCAGAGGACGGGGCGGGGCCCCTTCCTCCGGCACCTCCTTCCCCGGGAGGCGTTGGTGGGGTTGGGGTGTGGGTTGGGACTGAGATTCCTCCGCCCCTGCCGGGGCGGGGGTGTTGGTTGGTTGTTGTCCACGGGTTGCGCTCGCTCGAGGACTCGCTCGCTGCACCCGTGGCTACATGCTGGCGCCCCTTCGGGGCGAGTCGGAGGAGAGAGAGGCTGTCTATGGGGTGTGCTTGCTCGGAGACTCGCTTGCTGCACGCGTGGCTCCAGGCGGGTGGGCGGTTGGGGCGAAGACGTGTGTGCGTGCGGGGTGACGTGCGGCGCGGGTGCGGCGGCGTGGGTTGGGAGTGAGATTCCTCCGCCCCTGCCGGGGCGGGGGTGTTGGTTGGTTGTTGTCCACGGGTTGCGCGAGTCGCAGAGGCGACTCGCTGCACCCGTGGTTACAGGCCGGCGGCCCTTCGGGGCGAGTTGGAGGAGAGAGAGGCTTTCGACGGGGTGCGCGATGCGCAGAGCGGTCTTGCTGCGTCCGTCGCGATAGACCGGTACCCCGTTGGGGCATGGGGAGGGTGCTTGCGGAGGGGACGCGGTTGCTTGGGTGGGGCGCGGGTGAACGTGGAGAATCGCTCGCCGCTGCCGGGGCGAGGGGCACTTGGTGTGTTGATCCAGACGCTGGCGCGTCTGGCAACAGGCGGGCGCGGCTCCGCCGCATCGGGAAATGCGAGCGGACGGCACCGTGGACGACCGCGAGTTCAATGTCGCTGAGATCGCGCGGCGTGGGGCGGCAAGTTGGTATCGCCTGCACTCACGAGGTAGAGCGTCGTGGGGGCGTTGGGCTGTGTGTGATGGGGTGCGGCGCGCGCGGGTGTTATGCGGCGGCGCGGGCGGGGGTGGTGAGTTGTTGCTTTTCAAACTTCACGGCGATCATGGCCATGTCGCCGCTGGAGAGGACGCGGAGCACGGTGCTGGGGATGCGGTGCTTCTCGCTGAGGACGACGTGTTGATCGGGTGGGATGTAGATGTCGACGGCTTCGCCGGGTTTGATGGTGGTGGGCCAGGCGACCTGGAGGAGGACGCCGCCGCCGCTCATGTCGCAGGTGTGGGCGGGGATGAAGCGGGCGGTGGCGGGGTGGAAGAGCTTGACTGGACGCGTGGTGAGGACGCGCGGGCTGGTGCGCTGGTCGCTGGGGCGAGCGGCGGCGATGGGTTGCATTGGCAGGAAGTTCGCGCTCATGGTCGTGCTCTTTCTTTGCGGTTGGCGTTCAGCTGTGGCGGTGTGGCGTGAGACGCTTTGTCGCCCCCACGAGCATCGGCGGGGGGGTGCGTTCACTTTCGCGTTTGTTTCTGATAACACACCAAATCGCCCGGTGGAATGCGTCGATAGTGCAGGCAATGGACATTTCCGTCATTATCCCGGCTTCGGCGTGGCAGCCTTCGATCGCACCGATGCTGGAGCGGCTGGCCCGGCAGCAATTCAGTGTGGATCGGTATGAGGTTCTGCTTGCGTGTCCGTTGACGACGGAGCATGCGACGGCGGCGGAGCTTGCGTGGACGCGAGCGGGTGGCAGCCGCGGTCATGCGTTGCGGTTTGTGCAGCCGACGCTGACTGCGCCGGGGGCGTGGATGCATTATGCGAACGCGGCGCTGGGCGCGGCGGGCGGGCGGATCTCGCTGCTGCTGCAGCCGGGCTTGCTGGTGGAGCCTGATGCGCTGGCGGCGCACTGGCGGTCTCATGGTGCGCTGGCGGGGACTGGCGTGTCGTGCGTGACGGGGCGCGTGCTTGCGCCGGGGATGGACAAGCCGACGCTGTGGCATGCGATGGTGTCGCGGTGGTGCAGTTCGCTGCGGCGTCCTGATCGGCCTGAGGCTGATCCGCGCGATGCGATGCATGTGAGCATCGCGAGTGATGCGGTGCGGCGCGTGGGGGGATTCACGTGCTTTTCAACCGGCGAGACGCATGCACTGGCGGATTTGATCTGCAAGTTGCGGGCGCGGACGGGTGTGACGGTGCTGGAGCAGCCTGAGGCGAAGGCGTGGCTGGATGATCTGGTTTCGCCGGCGGCGACGCTGACGCGGGATTTTCAACTGGGCTGGTCGAGTGTTCACACGTGGTTTACGAGCAACTGCTGGCGGAGTGCGTGGCATCCGGCGCAGTTGGATGATGATGATGTGGCGACGCATCTGCGGCGGGCGATTGAGAATGACAGCGTGGTGTGCGAGAAGATGCTGATGTGGTTTCTGTCGCTGGCGACGCGGCCTGCGCCGGTGGATGCCGCGCTGACGGATGAATTGGCGCATGATGCGTGGGAGCGATCGCTGACGCTGCGGCGGTGGGCGTATCGGCGTGGGACGCTGGCGGCGCTGGAGATGGCGGGGGATCGTCCGGCGACGTATGCGCCGTGTCCGCAGGTTCCGTTTTTGTCGGGACTGGCGTTGGCGGCGTGAGGGAGAGACGCGGCGTGAGCGGGGCGGGGTTGAACGGCGCAGCGAGCGAAGGGGGCGGGGGTGCCGCTACCGCATGATGTTGAAGACATCGAGGGGCATGGGCGGCTTCACTGTTTGTCGAGTTGCTTGAGTTCGTCGCGCAGGATGGCGGCGAGTTCGTAGTTTTCGGTTTCGATGGCGCGCTGGAGGCGCTGCTTGAGTTCGGCCTTCTGGCTGATGGGCAGTTTGGGGGCGAGGGCTTCGCGCATGCTGCGGAGCATGCGGACTTCGTCGGCGAGTTCGAACTGCTGGGGTTTGTCGGTGCTGGCGAAGTACTTCTTCAAGTGATCGAGCGCGTTGTCGATGGCGAGGACGGCGGCCTTGAGCTCGTTATCTTTGATGCACTGGCTGGCGAGGGCGCGGGCGCGGACCATGATGATGTACGCGCGGAACTGTTCGAGCACGTGGCGGTCTTGCTCTTCGGCGGCGTGCTTGGCGCAGACGTCGAGGACGCGGAGGTTGCGGGTGGTGTCGCGGATGACGCGTTCGAAGTCTTCGAGCGCGAGGCAGGCGACGTAGCGCTGGTAGAACTGGGCGGCTTCTTCGCGCAGGGCGCGGCAGTCGTCGCCGGTGAGCGTGACTTCTTCGGGCTCGCCCATGTCGGGCTTTTCGTCTTCTTGTTCGCTGCGGAGGCGGCCGCTGCGGTCGTCGCCAGAGGCTTCGTCGATTTTGGCTTCGAAGTATTCGAGGAGGGTGGGGAAGCTGAAAGGGCGGATGCCGTCGGGGCGTTCGTCGGCGTGCATTTGGAGGATTCCGAGGTCGAGGCGGACCTGGACGCGCTCGTCGCCGTCGTTACCGGTCACGAAACGGGCATTTACCTGACCGGGTTTGAAGGGCCATTCTTTGAGGAGCGCAGAAATGTCGCGTTTCATGGTGGAAACCCTCTTGTGGGTGGTTATCGCCCCTTGCAGAATACAGCCAATAGGCGATGATAGATGACCGATACGGCAAGGAATGCCGCATGATCTGCTGGAGATGCAGACGAAGGCGCGGAAATCTGCTGCGACTTGAAAAAAAAGTCGCCATTTTCCTTGCACTCGGAAAAACCGGTGTCATGTTGATACTGGGAGGATGCGCGAGAGACAGGGCCTTTAGGTCCCCATCCCCCTAGTCGATGAAACCCCAGGACGGGGCGCAGCGGATAGAGAAGTGGCTCCTCATGGACCCGCCTCCGTTCGTTTGGCGCGTGTCTTGCGTGGTGAGAGGAGACGGCGGTCTTCCGCCGAAGGATGGGACGAGAGTTGGCAAGCAACGAAGACAACACGGTCACATCCACCCCGGGTGCGCAACCCGCCGGGCGCTCACGTCGCGCCGGGCCGGAAGTGCAATCGGAGATGAACCTCTATTTCCGCGAACTGAGCAAGACAGAACTGCTCACGGCGGAAGAAGAGCGCGAACTGGGCTGGAAGATCATCAATGAGAACTGCCCGCAAGCCCGCGAGCGCATGATTCGCTGCAATCTGCGTCTGGTGGTGGCGATTGCGAAGAACTACACCGGCCGTGGTCTGCCCCTGTGCGACCTGGTCGAAGAAGGCAATATTGGCCTGCTCCGCGCAGTGGAAGGCTTTGACCCGGCACAAGGTGCGCGTTTCAGCACGTACGCCAGTTGGTGGATCAAGCAAGGCATCAAGCGTGCTCTGGTGAGCGCGAATCAGACTGTGCACATTCCGGCATATATGGTGGAACTGATCTCCAAGTGGAAGATCGCTCACCGCAAGTTGGAAGCTGAACTGGGCCAGCCGCCGTCGCTGCAGGACCTCGCGAAGGCGATGGATCTGCCGCTGCGGAAGGTTCGCGTGATTCGTCGCGCGATCAAGGCGTTCCAGAATCCGCAGGCCGCACCGCGTGATGCGAGCGGTGAACTGATGAGCATGTCAGAGATTCTGGCGGACCCCCGCGTGGGCACGCCCGAAGAGCGGACGTTTGCGAATGAAGAACTGCGTCTGCTCCGCGAACTGCTGGAAAGCATCGATGAGCGTGAGGCGCAGATCCTTCGGATGCGTTTCGGCCTGGACGGCTGCGAGCCGCTGACGCTGAAGCAGATTTCCGAGGAAGTCGGCATCAGCCGCGAGCGCGTGCGTCAGGTGATTGATGAAGCTCTGACCAATCTGAACAAGCAGATCACGCACGAGCGTCCGCAGCAGTTTGTGCGGAAGAACGAAAGCGTCTTCGCGCAGGCCGACAACGACGAGTGATCGCCCCGCGCAGAAGCGACCCTTTACCTTGCTCTCTCTCCAGCGACCGTCGCGCCACGCGATGGTCGCTTCCTTTTTGCGCGGTTGCGGCGGGCGGAGCGTGACCGACCGCTCGGGCCTCAGTCCGCTATCATGCAGCCTATGCGTAACCGCCGGATGCTTTCGTCGTCGCTGCTGTCGCTTGTACTCGCCGCCGGGCTCGTTTCCGCGCCTTCGGCGTTTGCGCAGTCTGATGGGTTCATCTCACGCGTCAACTCGCTTTCGACGGACATCGTCGAGTCGCGCCGCAGCGACATCGTGCTGCTGCCGGTCATGGCGAAGATGGCGGCAACGCCGCGTGAAGTCGCGGACATCCACGCGGCTCGCCTGCTGCCGGCGGACGCCGCGGCGTTCAAGGCCGCTGCCGACTGGGCCAAGGCTCCTGAACAGCAGGCGGTGATTGACGCTCTGAAGAAGGTGACGGAAGAGACGGACTGGAAGAAGGCGCATGTCTTCGCGCAGCCTTACGGGGTGGAGGGCATCAGCCCTGATCTGATTCGCGCCAAGCTGTACACCGAACTGGGCGATCCGCCGACGCTTGCTGCGGCGCAGCACCTGTACATGCCCGCGATGAACAGCCTGGAAGTGCTGGCGAACATCGAAGCGACGCGTCTGGCCAGTGAAGGCAAGGTGGATGACGCGATGGAACTCATGCTGCGCATGACGTTCTTCGGTCGGCAGATGGTCGATCGCAAGTTCTACGTGGAGTCGGAGTGGGGCTTCCGCGCCATGCTGCGTTCGCTGGAGCGCATTCGCGATCTGGCGTATATCGACTTCCGCACGGACCAGAAGAAGATTGATCTCGCCAAACTGCGGACCATCATCGATCGTCTTGCGCCGGTCGTCGCCAAGGAGGCCAAGGGCAGCGGTTACGCCGATGTGATGCGTCTGCCCTTCCCCGATGGTGACCGTGTCGCGGCGGAGCAGATCATCGAGCGCGTGTACGAACCGCGCGGGGCCGTGCGGGCCGATGTGTTTGCACGCACGATGGCCAAGGTGGGCACGGCGGGTCGTCCGCTGCGTCTGTTCAGCGAGGCCGCTCGCTGGCGCGGTGCGGCCCAGAGCCAGGTCAATCAGGAGGAAGCCTCGCGACTGCTCGCCGGCGTGTACAGCGACTGGTCGCAGCGATGGAGCCTGAACTGGTTTGATCGTCTACAGGCCATTCAGACCAAGTTCAGTGAACTTGACCGTCAGCGGGTCATGGTGCTGGGCAACGTGCCTGATGTGTCACAGTTGCGCACGCTTCGCCAACTTGTCCGTCTTGAACTGGGCGGCACGCGTTCGTCGCTCGCCGCTCTTGCGTTCACGTACCGCAACGGCGGCTTTCCGCCCACGCTCGCCAGCCCGCGTCCGCTCTTTACGCACGAAGTGGACGTGGACTTCTATAACACCGGCGCCGGCGACACCTTCACCAAGCCCTCGTTCAACTACATCCGCCCGGGTGTGGATGGTGGCAAGGACAAGGAGAGTGGCGTGACGTCGGTGATCGTCGCGCAGGTGCCGGACACCGAGAACGCGACCTTCAGCCTCACGTTCAAGACCGAGTCCATGGTCATCTACAGCGTGGGGAGTGACAACGCCAACAACGTCGTCGCCAATGTTCAGAACACGCCAGTGGTGGTGCGCGGGGCGGACTATCTGGTCTGGCCGCCGGTGCTCAGCCTGTACCGTCAGCACCTCACCGATCTTGATCTGCTCAAGTGATTCGACACGCTCTCTGATTCTCACCGCGAGACGTGCGCGTCGCGACCGCATTCAATTCACTCGCTTTCCAACACGCCCGCTTCGCCCACGACTGCACCCATGTCCCACGATTCCGCTCACAAAGTCGTCATCATCGGCTCCGGCCCCGCTGGCTGGACCGCCGCCATTTACGCCGCCCGCGCGCAGCTTGACCCCATTGTCTACTGCGGCGTTCCGAAGCAGGACCCCGGTCCGGTGCTGCCGGGGGGCCAGCTCATGCTCACGACGGAAGTCGAGAACTATCCCGGCTTTGAGCACGGGATCATGGGGCCTGAGATGATGGAGAAGTTCCGCAAGCAGGCGGAGCGATTTGGCACCAAGGTGATGGAAGATGACATCGCCCACTGCGAGTTTTCCAAGACTCCCGGCAAGCCGCACACGCTGCATCCGGCGGACGGCAAGCCGATTCAGACGCACGCGGTGATCATTTCCACGGGCGCGACCGCCAACTGGCTGGGCCTGCCCAACGAGATGCGTCTGGCGACCAGCGGCGGCGGCGTTTCGGCGTGCGCTGTGTGCGACGGTGCGCTGCCCGCGTTCCGCAATCAGCCTCTCGCGGTGGTGGGGGGCGGCGACACGGCGATGGAAGAGGCGACGTACCTCACGAAGTTCGCGAGCACGGTGTATGTCATTCACCGTCGCGACTCGCTGCGTGCGAGCAAGATCATGCAGCAGCGTTTCCTGAGCCGGCCCAACGCGAAGGTGCTGTTCAACAAGGCTGTGGCGGATGTGCTGGGCGGCGACAAGATCGAAGGCGTGCTGCTGGAAGACACCGTGACGGGTGAACGCTCGAAGCTGGATGTGAAGGGCCTGTTCATCGCGATCGGGCACACCCCCGCGACCAAGTTCCTGAAGGACTCGGGCCTGGAGTTCAACGACAAGGGCTATGTCGCGCTCAAGCACCGCAACAGCTACACGAATATCCCCGGCGTCTTCGCTGCGGGTGACGTTGCGGACGCTGACTATCGCCAGGCGGTGACTGCTGCGGGCATGGGGTGTCAGGCGGCGCTGGACGCGGAGCGGTGGCTTGCAGCCGCAGGCGTGCACTGATAACTCGTTGATGAAGCCTGGATGACGCCAAAACCTCACACGTGCGAGGGGTTTTCGATGTCACAATCTGCAACACTTTTCGGTGTTCTCGCCGTAAAGCTTGTTGTAGCAGCCGCTTCGTGTATCCTCACTGTGTGAATCCGGAAGGATGCACAGAGGAGGAGTAGACATGATTATGAAAGTGTGTATGGCGGCTGCCGCGCTCGCGGTGGCTGCAGGTGCGTCGCAAGCTGCAACGCTGCAGTTTGAACTCACGCGAGAGTTCAGCGGTTCGGGCTTCAATCCGACGGGCTCGGCGCCTTGGGGTACGGCCACATTCGTGGACGTTGTCCCCGGGCAGGTGCAACTGACGCTTGCACGTTCGAGCAACATGACCAGCGGCGAGTTCATTCGCTCGTGGTTCTTCAACCTCGATCCGGCGATCAGCCCGACTGCGCTCACGATGACGCAGAACAGCGGTCCGGTCGCGACGGCGCTGGAAGCGGCGACGAATGCGTATCGCGCTGACGGCGGTCCGTTCATGGACATTCGTCTGAGCTTTGCGACCAGCGGCGCGCAGCGCTTTGATGGTGACTTCGCGACGGCGGTCTTTACGTTCAGCGCGACGGGCCTGACGGCGAACTCGTTCCTTCAGTATGGCCAGGGCGCGGGCAACTCGCCCAACGGTCTGCTGCACGCGGCGCACATTCAGGGCATTCCTGGTGATGGCTCGGCGTGGACGACCGGTGGTGAAGTGGTGATTGTGCCGCTGCCTCCGGCGGCGTGGGCCGGCTTGAGCGGCTTGGCTATCGCCGGCGGTGTTGTGCATGTTCGCCGTCGTCGCGCCGCGAAGGCGTGATGCACGTGCGTGGCATGTGTTGACATGTGCTGGCATGACAAACCAAATGACAAGACGCCCTTGCTTGTGCAAGGGCGTCTTGTGTTTTTGAACTGCGCGGTGTGCGTTGGTCGGCTGGTTTACTTGGGAGCGGGAGCGGCACCGATGGGCGTGATCGTCGGCTTGGCATCTTCATTCGGAGTTGCAGGCGAGGGATTTGCCGTGCCGCGGCGGATGAAGATCGGTTCCTTGTCGTTCTCGGTTTCCGGGCGCTCGATCATGTCACGAGCGTTCTGGGCCGCAGCCAGGGCGGTCTTGAGACGGTCGCTTTCGGTGGCGAAACTCGCCGCGACGGAGCCGCTTTCCTGCAGCGTGCTGAGCGTCGCGACGATCTGCGAGTAGGTGAGCCCAAAGCCCGGACGCGGATCGCCCGGGGTGTTCTCGCGAGCGAGGGCGAGGATGAGATCGGGCAGCAGAGCACGCACCGACTGCTGCACGAGCGGTCGGCCCGGGCGATTGAGGCGGACTTTCAGGGTGTTGGGCTTGTCGTCATTGGCGATGAGCAGCGTGTTGTCCCACATGCTGACCATGGAAGGGACGTTGACCCGCTGATCCAGCCCGAAGACGACGATGCGCGGCGTGTTCTGCTGCGTGACGTACAGCATGGGCTGGCCGCCTTCGACGATATCGAGCAGGAACTTGGCTTCCACGGGCATACGCGAGACGCCTTGGATGGAGCCTGCGGGCAGGCTGAGGCGGGCGATCTCTTCCAGTTGCGAGGGGCTGTACTTCTGGCGGCGCAGGTCGGGGTCTTCGTTTTGAATGCGCGAGAGGTACGCAAAGCGCATGCGCTCGGCGCGCTTGGCCAGTGCCTCGTAGGCGGCGATACGCACCAGCATGTCGTTGTCGTTGAGTCCCTCGCGCAGCGTGAGGTCGATGCGGGGGCCGGCGTCAATCTCGCCAAGCAGTTCCAGCGCCTGGGTGCGCACAGTGCCTTGGCCCGTCTTGGCCAGATCTCGCAGGAACGTGGCGGCGCGCGGGTCGCTGAGGCGAGCGCCCGCCTTGAGGCCCGCGAGACGCGGCACCAGTTCGGGATACTCGTACAGATCGCGGATGATGGGCAGCGCACGTTCGCCCAGAGCCTCGAGGCCCCAGGAGAGTTCGGTTGCCATTTCCGGCTGCTGCTTGATCGATTCCACGTACCGACGCGCGTATGCCTCGGGCGATGACTGATCGATCTGAATGTTGCGCACCAGGTTGAGGAAGGTCACCGGTTCGTTGCGATAGCGGCCGGGAATGGTGAGTTCCACGGTGCTGTCGCTGCGACCGCGTGCGGTGGCGTTGGCGTCACCTGCGCCGCTGGGGAAGCGGCTGTTGACCGCACTCACGATTGCGCGAGCGCGCGCGTGGCTGGGAGCGTTGAGCGTGAGGACGACGTCAAGCGAGTCGATGACCTCGCCGCCGCCGAGGACGCGACCTGCACGCACCTGCACGCCGCCCACGCCTGCTTCGGCCTCGGCGAAGGGATTGACATAGATCGGGCCGCGAGCCACGCCGACCTTGCGAGCCTGCGCACCGCCAAAGACGCTGGGCGGACCCAGACGCAGATCGGTACCCCAAAGACGGCCGCCTTCGAGGCTGCTGGCATTGAGCGCAACAACGCGGACGTCGTAACGCGAGCCGACAGGCGCGCCGGGTGCGACGGCGGCGGTGACTTCGACCACGGCCACGTTGGGATCACGCAGAATTTCGCGCGGAGACTTGCCAAAGAGGGCGGTGCCCTTGAGTGCGTCAGCGTTGCGAGAGAGGCCGGCGAGGGCCATTTCGCGTTCCATCGTGCTGGCGACGGCGTCGTTGAGTTCGAGGCCACCGGTGCCGTTGAGGCCCACGACGATGCCATAGCCGGAGACGAGTGTGGGTGTGACGTTGCGGAACTGCACTTCGCTGCCGATGAGGCCGCGGAGGGCGGGCTCGACGGGCGGCAGATCAGTCTGCACAACGGTGGGTCGCTTTGGTGGGCCGCTGTCGCAGCCGGTGAGCAGGGTGCCGGCCAAGCTGCCAAGTGAGAGGGCAAACACAACCGACGGGGCGACAACGCCTTGGCGCAGCATGCAGAGACTCCTCGGGGTGCAGGCGCGGTCGTGGGTACGGTGCGCCACGCGGCGTCGCGCGCGGCGCGACGGGCCACCACTGTACACGCGATGAGCCCATGGCGGTTGCGTGGGCGGTGTGCAAAACCCCGGTGAAGATTGGGGAAATGCACCCGAACAAGTTGTCTGGAGCTGTCGGCGGGTGGCGGATGTGGAAAACCTCCAGCGAATGATGACCTGCGCACAACTTGCGTCAAAATAACCACTTGGGCGCAGTTTACAGCCTTTCCGCAAATTTCACACTGCAAATTGTGTCTGAACCCCTTGGAACATACGATCCGTAGTGGTATGCTGTCCCCCTCAACACATCGGCCTGTGTCTCGGCAGGTGGGTTTGGGTCTTTCCGCTCGGGAACTCTTGCGCGTTCTTCATGGTCAGTCGCCAGTCGCAATGGCACTCGATGTCACATCGAATGTACGGATTGTGATTGGATTCTGATTGGGCGTTTGATTCGATTTGGTGGATTGGGTGGTCTTCCGGGTGGTGCCGGGAGAGTAGTTCGGGTGTGTCTGTCTCACGCGGGTGGCTCTGCGCCCCCAAGGAGCGTGCGGTGGGTGTTCTTGCTGACAAGCAGATTCGCAAGCTCGTGCGCATCGAGCCGTTTGAAGAAGCCAAGAAGCGGCCGGGCAAGATCAGCTACGGCGTGAGCAGCTATGGCTACGACGTGCGCGTGGGCCCTCATTTCAAGATCTTCACGCCGACGCCTCGGACGGGGCAGATCACGGTGGTTGATCCGAAGAACTTCACTGACGACCTGATGGTCGAGGTGGACTGTGAGAAGCTGGGGATTGATCACGTGATCATTCCGCCCAACTCGTTCGCACTCTGCGAGACGGTTGAGTATCTCGAGATTCCGCGCGATGTGCTGGTGATCTGTGTGGGCAAGAGCACGTATGCGCGATGCGGGTTGATTGTGAACGTGACTCCTCTTGAGCCGGAGTGGAAGGGGAAGGTCACGATCGAGATTTCGAACACGACGCCGCTGCCGGCGAAGGTGTACGCGAACGAGGGCATTGCTCAGTTCGTGTTCTTCAAGGCGGATGAGGTGTGCGAGGTGTCGTACGCGGATAAGGCGGGGAAGTATCAGAATCAGGGTGGGTTGACGTTGCCGAAGGTTGATTGATCAGGGAGCGGCATTCGGCATTCGTGATTCGGCATTCGTGAAAGGCACTGTGGGATCGCGAGTCTGCGGAGATGAGTGAGATCAAGTCACATCGCGATCTGCGTGCGTGGCAAATGAGCATCGCTCTCGCGAAGCGTGTGATGAAGGCGGCGAACACGTTTCCAAAGACGGAAGCACTTGGGTTGGCATCGCAGGTTCGTCGCTCGGCAGTGTCTGTTCCGAGCAACATCGCAGAAGGGTTTGGTCGCGGGAGTCGCAAGGACTACCTGCGTTTCTTGAAGGTCGCACGAGGCAGTCTGTTTGAACTCGACACGCAACTGCTCCTCGCTCGCGAACTCGATTACGTCACTGCACGCGGGCACGACAGCCTTTGTGCGGATTGGAATGAGGTCAGCAAAGTTCTCGCAGGGTTGATTCGTCATATGAGCGCCGGACGCGCGAGTACGAATGCCGAATCACGAATGCCGAATGCCGTTTCTCCCAAGCAAGGACGCTCCAAGGGACCACGCCCATGAAGATCACTCGCAAGTTCACCACCGCCGGTACTGACCCCTTCGCCTCCACGAACTGGGTCACGCGTTCTTCTCGTATCACCAACCCTGACGGCTCGGTCGTCTTCGAAATGAAGGACGCCCAGATGCCCGAGGGCTGGAGCCAGCTTGCCACCGACATCATGGTGAGCAAGTACTTCCGCAAGGCGGGCGTGCCTCAGTTTGAGGATCCGTATGGCCTGCCGGGCGTGTCTCCGGTGAAGATGGAGAGCGGCAAGCCGGTGACGGGGCCGGAGCGCAGCGCGAAGCAGGTGATTCACCGCCTCGCTGGTTGCTGGCGGTTCTGGGGTGAGATGTACGGGTACTTCGACACCCAGGAAGACGCGCAGGCGTTCTACGACGAACTGGCGTACATGATGACGCACCAGATGTGCGCTCCGAACAGCCCGCAGTGGTTCAACACGGGTTTGAACTTTGCGTACGGCGTGACGGGTCCGGCGCAGGGGCACTTTATTGCGGATCACAAGACGGGCGAAGTGACGCTCGCGCCGGATGCGTACACGCATCCGCAGCCGCACGCGTGCTTTATTCAGAGCGTGGATGACGACCTCGTGAACGAAGGCGGCATCATGGACCTGTGGGTTCGTGAGGCTCGTCTGTTCAAGTACGGCTCGGGCACGGGCACCAACTTCAGCAGCCTGCGCGGCGATGGCGAGAAGCTGTCGGGCGGCGGGCGCAGCAGCGGGCTCATGAGCTGGCTGCGCATCGGCGATCGTGCGGCGGCGGCTATCAAGAGCGGCGGCACGACGCGTCGTGCGGCGAAGATGGTGTGCCTGGACATGGACCACCCTGACATCGTCGACTTCATTGAGTGGAAGGTTCGCGAAGAGATCAAGGTGCAGGCGATGGTGGAGGGGCTGAAGCTGCTCAAGAAGCACAACCCCGATGTCGCGAAGCAGTGCGAAGATCTGAAGCTCAAACTGGACTATGACTTCAACGGCGAGGCGTATCAGACGGTCGCCGGGCAGAACAGCAACAACAGCGTGCGCATTCCTGACGAGTTCTTTGAGGCTCTGGATGCGGGCGGCGAGTGGAAGACGTACTTCCGCACGGGCGGCAAGGCCGGCGGCGAGCGCAAGGTCGCGAAGGTGTTCAAGGCTGACACGATCTGGGACAAGATCGGCGATGCAGCGTGGCGCTGTGCGGACCCGGGCGTGCAGTATGACAGCACGATCAACGCGTGGCACACGTGCCCCAGCGGCGGGCGCATCAATGCGAGCAACCCGTGCAGCGAGTACATGTTCCTGGACAACACGGCGTGCAATCTTGCATCGCTGAACGTGCTGAAGTTCTTTGACGCGAAGTCCAAGAAGTTTGACGTCGAGGCGTTTGAGCACGGCGTTGATATCTGGACGATCGTGCTGGAAATCAGCGTGCTGATGGCCGCGTTCCCCAGCAAGAACATCGCGGAACTGAGCTGGAAGTATCGCACGCTGGGCCTTGGCTATGCCAACCTGGGCGCGATGCTGATGCAGGCGGGCATTGCGTACGACAGCGACGAAGGTCGTGCGGTGTGCGCGTGTGTGACGGCGATTCTCACGGGTCGCAGCTACCGCATGAGCGCGCTGATGGCGAAGGAACAGGGGCCCTTCCCCGGTTACTCGGCCGACAGCGGCAACATGCTGCGTGTGATGCGCAATCACCGTCTGGCGGCGTATGGCGTGGCTCGCGACAGCAGCAGCTACGAGCAACTGAAGATTCGCCCCGTGCCGATTGATCACACGCTGCTGCGGAGCGGCAAGGTGAACGTCGCGAACGCGATGGAACTGCTGGAGCACAGCGTTGAAGCGTGGGATGAGTGCGTGCAGTTTGGTGAGAAGTGGGGCTATCGCAACGCGCAGAGCACGGTGATTGCGCCGACGGGCACGATTGGCCTGCTGATGGATTGCGACACCACGGGCGTGGAGCCTGACTTCGCGCTGGTGAAGTTCAAGAAGCTCGCAGGCGGCGGGTACTTCAAGATTGCCAATGAGAGCGTGAAGCCGGCGCTGGAGTCCTTGGGCTACAGCGCGACGCAGGTGCGCGAGATCATGGCGTATCTGCTGGGCTCGCTGAGCCTGGATGTGACGATTCCGGCGGGTGGTGCGGGCGCCGGCCAGAAGCTCAGCGACTTCCTCCGCAGCAAGGGCCTGCCTGAGAGCACGATCACGAGCATTGAAGGTGGTTTGCCTGGCGTGTTTGAACTCAGCTTCGCGTTCGCGAGCTGGGCTCTGCCTGCCGACGCCATCAAGGCTTGCGGCATCGATCCGGCGAAGGCTTCGGCGGACAGCAGCTTCAACCTGCTGAAGACTCTGGGCCTGACCAGCGCTCAGTGCGATGCGCTCAACCTGATCATCTGCGGTACCAGCACCGTGGAAGGTGCGCCGCACCTGAAGGATGAGCACCTGCCTGTGTTTGACTGCGCCAACAAGTGCGGCAAGCTGGGCAAGCGCTACATCGCGGCGGAAGGCCACATTCGCATGATGGCGGCGGCCCAGCCGTTCATCAGCGGTGCGATCAGCAAGACGATCAATCTGCCCAACGAGGCGAGCGTGCAGGACATCAAGGACTGCTACCGCATGTCGTGGGAGCTTGGTCTGAAGGCCAACGCGCTGTATCGCGACGGTTGCAAGCTGAGCCAGCCCTTGAGCGCCACGACGGACGAAGCCAAGAAGGAAGCGGGCAAGGAAGACGAAGCCAAGCCTGAAGCGAAGGTGGAAGCCAAGGCGGTCCCTACGCCGGCGGTGGTGGAGGCGAAGCCTGCCGCCGTCCCGGCTGTGGCGACTGACGCGCACCGGGCGAAGCGTCGGCGTCTGCCTGATACGCGTCGCAGCATGACGCACAAGTTCAACGTCGCGGGCCATGAAGGCTACTTGACGGTGGGCCTGTTTGAAGATGGCAAGCCGGGCGAACTGTTCATCACGATGAGCAAGGAAGGCTCGACGATCGGCGGGCTTATGGATAGCTTGGGCACGGCGATCAGCGTGAGCCTGCAGTATGGCGTGCCGGTTGAGAGCCTCGTGACCAAGTTCAGCCACCAGCGGTTTGAGCCGGCGGGCATGACTGAGAATCGTGATATTCCGTTTGCGAAGAGCCTGGTTGACTACATCTTCCGGTGGATGGGCATGCAGTTCATTCCGGGGTATCGCGAAGCCAACGCGCCCAACCGTGGCGATGCGCCCGCGGTCGCACCGGTGACGATCAACCCCGCGCCCGGTCGCATGACCGAGGCGAAGGCGAAGTCGTCGCTGAACGTGGGCACGCTGCCGATCGAGCTGTCGGGCGGCACGGGCGCTCACATTCATATGACGGAGCGCACGATCGACATCGATGTCTCGCCCAAGAACGCCGCGAGCGTGCTGAGCGAAGTGCTGGCTGATGCACAGAGCGATGCGCCGGCGTGTGATGTGTGCGGCAACGTGACGGTTCGCAGCGGCACTTGCTACAAGTGCCTCAACTGCGGGAACAGCATGGGCTGCAGCTGAAAGAGATAGGTAGAGGATTTACGCTGACCCGTGTTGAAAAATGCGGGTAGCGATTCAGGTCATCGCAACACAAGGGGCCCGCTGGGAGGGCCAGAGTGAAAAAGCTGTTGCTTGTCCCGCAGAGGCCGGTATGTAAACGGACTTGCACCGGGACGGGAAGGACAGGATCGAACTCGTTCGCAGCCTCGCTCGAGGCGTGGTCAGACGGTGTACCGGGTCGTGGCAATGCCGCGATGCGGAGACAAAGGACAAGTCTGGCTCGGCACTGGCATTGGACGCCGCCGCCGAGCTCACGCCAGGGAGACCACGTTTCGGGCAGGCGGGACAAGCAGACCAGCGACCGGGTCCGACGGCGAGCCCCTTGTGGGAGCGATGACTGAGATTGTGGTGGTCTTATAAGTCCACCCCTAGGCGGGGTTATGTGGCCGGTACTGTCCACCCCAGACCGGCGTCGCCCGAATCGGGCCTGAATCCCGCCACTTTTTGAGCCCCTCGGTCCCACCGCCGGGGGGTTCATTTTTGATCTCGGCGGCTGTATTTGGTATGCAAAGTTTGTTGGAACGTGCAAAAAAAACTGGCAGATTTTGCGTTAACCCCTTGAAGTGAGACCGGAAATCGGAGACACTTACCGGTCAGAGACAGTGCACACCTTGGAGAGGGTGCGCACAGAGAGACAAGACTCCAGCACAAGCTGGATGTTTCTGCAAGCGGCCGAGATGCCGTGCGCAGGGACAAGGAGGAGATTGCACATGCGGTTGACTGGCATTAGCATGCTGTCGGCGTTGGCTCTTACGAGCGGCGTGGCGATGGCGCAAACGGGCCTGGCTTCGTTCTCATACGACAGCTTGGCAGGTGGATACACGGCAACCAGTGGCTCGACTGGCGTCTTCACTGCTTCGGCAGTGAACACGGTCGCGCTCAAGACGGTCGGTGACTTCAACCGCACCGTCGCGACCACTGGCAACGCGGACTTCCCCGCGGGCTTTGTTGCTGACGCGAACCTCGCTGACATCTCGATCACGATGAACGTGAACGTGCTGGGCGGCGGCGTTGCGACGGGCACGGGCACGATCGACATCACGGACACCGACGGCGACGTCTTCTCGGCGACGGTCGCGGGCACGTGGTACGACATCGCTCCCGGCTTCTACTTCTTCAACGGCGACCTGACGAGCATCACGCTCACCGACAACGGTGTGGCTGATGGCGCGTTCAACGGGTACAACGGTTCATGGCTCATGAACCTCCCCGGCAACCCGCTGACGGGCGCCATCGTGAACCTCGTGTTCGGCACGAGCAACCCCGGCTTCTTTGTGAACAACTTCAACGACTTCGCCGTGGGCGTGTCGGGCCAAGTCGTTCCCACGCCCGGCGTCCTGGCTCTGATGGGCCTGGGTGGTCTGGCTGCCGCTCGTCGTCGTCGCTAAGTCGCGCTGGTGCTGCAGCCTTGGAGAGGCTGTTGCACGAGCGAAGGGTTGTGCATGCGTCAAGCATGCATGACGCACCTCGGAAGATTCACGCGGCAGGCGCACAACGCAAGCCGCTTCGCAGGGAGAAGCAGAGATGCAGGTTTCCAATGTGATTATGACGGCAGCGGCTGCCGGGTTGTTGGCGGGTACCGCCAATGCCCAGGTGACGGTCGCGTCGTTCACGTTTGACAGTCTTGCGGGCAACTACGTTGCCACGACGCCCAACACGGGCTTGTTCACGGCTCGGGCGGTTGACACCGCGACGCTTCGCAGCGTCGGCAGCTTCAACCGCATCAACAACGCGACGCCCGCGCAGTTCACCGCTGGCTTCGTGTCGGGCCCTGATGTGGCTGATGTGCTCATCACGATGAACGTCACTCGCCTCAACGCCACGACGGCCACCGCCGTGGGCATGGTGGTGGTGACCGACATCAATGGTGACGTGTACCGCTCGCCCATCAACGGCGTGTGGAGCAAGAACCTCACCGGCGCTGGCTTCGGCGGCGCGATGACTGCTCCGGTCTTCGACAGCACCAGCGGCAACGGCCTGATCGAAGGCAACACTGGCGGCTGGTCGCCCAACTTCGGTCCGGGTGCCCTCAGCGGCGCGATCTCGCTGATCGTGCTGAATGCAAACGCCAGCTTCTTCACGACGTCGTACACGGGTGAAGCGATCGGCGCCACGGCTCAGATCATCCCCGGCCCCGCGGCTCTCGCGATGGCTGGTCTTGCGGCTGGCTTTGCCGGCCGTCGCCGCCGCTAACGCGGTGGCTCCCACGCGTGGATAAAAGGGGATATTTGTCCCTGCGTGGTTCTTTGTACTCAATTGCTTTAGTGTGCAATCTCCCACAACCCTCGGCAACTCGCCGAGGGTTGTGTGCTTTTGCAGTCCATGCCATCTTCGGTTCAACAGCGACGAGAAGTTGGTCTGCGTTTCATCGCGGCGGATTCGTGTCGGGGGGTGTCAACCAACATGAAGCTCGGGTCGCTTCCTTGGGGACGGGCACTTGACGTTTGCATCATCTGGTGATGGATGGTCAGTTGGCCATTGAATCTGGCCGCATGCCGGGCGGGGCATGAATGCATGGGTTGTGCCGCGCGAGTGGATAGGCACAGGTGACGCGATGGCGTGATTGAGTAATGCGTGATTGCGTCGGCCCTGGACAATCGCTCGACCCACAGACAACGCGACGGCGAGCAGGAAGAGGCCTGCCAGCGCGAGGAACTTGAAGGTGGCGAAGCGGAGTGTGCCTGTGAGCAGATTTTCGAAGTGTGATGCACGAAGGATGAGGCGCGAGGGATACACCGAGGACGACGATCGCAGCGAGCGGGAAGGCACCGGTCACGAGCCGGCGTGCGAACCGATCATGCGTGCGCCACGGGGCGGTCGGAAGTGATGATCACGATTGCATCCGACGGCACTCTGAAGCAGGCGACTGCAACGGCAGGATGAAAAAACCCGCGACTTTCGTCGCGGGCTTGCTTGGAGCAGTGGGGGATATCAGTCTGGCTGATCAGTTCCCAGCGCGGCGAACGGGGCGAGGGGTCTTGCCGGTGAGGGTGTAGAGGCGATTTTCGTTGAGGACCGGGATGCCGGTGGCGGTCGCTTCGCGAAGGAGGTTGTCGTAGCGTTCCACGTCGCGGAAGCGGCGGGTGAACTCAAGGGCGACTTCGAGAGGGGCTTCGGCGCTGGGACGCGGGGGCAGGACGGGACGGCCGCCCATGACGACGAAGTCGGTATCGCCGGCCATGTCTTCGGCGATGGTGCCACCCCAGGCGCGGATCATGTTCTCGACTTCGGTCTTCTCCGAGGGGGTCGCGAGGCCGTCGCGGTCGGTGTCGAAGTTGCCGAAGACGACGAAGCGGTACTGCTTGTTGGGGTCGTAGACGGCGTTGGCGATGACATCGCCGCGGACAACGGGGTTGCCACGCAGTTCGCTGGTGATGCGGCAGGTGGCGGTGGTTTCGCCGACGTTGATGACTTCGAGCGTGGCCTTGCCGGGGGTGTATTCGCCATCGCCAACGACCTTGATGGAGGCGGCGTTGGGATAGACGGCGAAGGTCATGCCGAGAACGACCTTGCGGTCGCGACCGATGTTGATGACGACGCTGCGGTCAACTTCGTTGACGCTGAGGACGCCACCGTCGACGAGGGTGGACTCGTCCTGGGGCTTGAGCAGATCGCCACCGCGGTCGCCGCGGAGCTTGGCGACTTGTGATTCGAGCACCAGAATCTTCTCGTTCTGGGTCTTGATGGTGTCCTGGAGGCGGTTGCGTTCTTCTTCGCTCTCGGTACGGATGCGCTCGACCGCGGCGGCCTGAGCCTCGCGGAAGTTGTCGGCACCCTGGCGGTATTCCTCAACCTGCTTCTTGTACTGGGCGATCTCGGCGCGAGTCTGATCCAGCGTTTCGCGGTTGGTGGTGTCGATGGCGTTCACGCGATCGACTTCGTTCTTGAGATCAGCCAGAGCCTGGTCACGAGCGGCCTTGGCCTGATCGAGTTCGGTCTGGAGGTTCGCGATGCGGCTTTCGCGGCTCTGAACCATGGAGAGGAGCGGCTGGTCGTTGCCTTCGTAGCCTTTGAGCTTCTCTTCGATGGTGGTCAGGGTGTCGCGACGCTCGCCGCTGATGCGGCCGGTGAGCGCGCTGTTCTGCGCGACGAGGTAGCCCACGAGCGTGCGCTGCTCGCTGCCCTTGGCCTGATCGAGCAGGGCGCGGACCTGGTCGTTGTTGCGTTCGTTGCCGATGATCTCGTTGTTCTGTGCGGCCACGTCGGCGTTCTTCTTCTTTTCGTCGCTGTACTTGCTGAAGAAGACCGCGAAGGCCACGAAACTGGCCAAACCGAGCACGGCGAAGATGACCGTGGTGACGATGAGACCCGTGGAGGCGCTGCTACGACTCGCCATGCTGATTGCTCCGCTGCGTTCACAGTTGCGTGCAGTGTCGCGCGGCACGGCCGCGGTCGCTGCACTGGTTCACTTCCATACGCCCGGGATCACTCCCAGGTCGCATCCAAGGCGAGCATTGTTGCCATGCTCGTACATGGAGACGCAGAGGATAGCAGGAATTCGTCAGGTGTGTGGGCACCTGAGTGCAAAGGTTGTGAAAGCGTGTCCTGACAAAGACTGAACCATTGGACCGCTCAACTTCAAGCGTGGGCCAGTGGTGTGCGGGTTTGTGCTCAGCTTGCCGCCGGGTGCCACATTGTCTTGAAGTCGACGAAAGACTCGATCCACCACGGTGTGTTGCAGGCGGGATCGGTCCAGTCGATGTCTTCGGTTTTGGCGGGCTTCTTGCCGGTTGGTTTGGCTTGGCGGATGGTCACGCGTTTGAGGTTTTCCGCGGCGCCCTCACGGAGCAAGGCGCTTTCGGCGGCGGTGAGGCCGCCGGCATGGATGGCGTCGATGTCGCGGTGGGTGGCAATATGCGAGAGCAGTTCGGCGCGTTGTCCCGTGAGGATGTTGATGACGCCGGCGGGGACGTCGCTGGTGGCGCAGACTTCACCCATGATGACGGCGGGCAGCGGGTTGGCTTCGCTGGCGACGACGATGGCGGCGTTGCCTGGCACGATGGCAGGTGCGAGCAGCGACACGAGCGCGAGCAGCGGCGAGGCATCGGGGCAGACGCAGACGACGACACATGAGGGCTCGGGCGAGGTGAAGTTGTAGAAGGGACCGCTGACGGGGTTGTTGCAGCCCAGCACCTGCGCGTACTTGTCGCACCAGCCGGCGTAGTGGACCATGCGGTCGATGGCGGCGGCGACTTCGGCCTTGGCGGCGGCGGACGTGACCTTGGGAGCGAGTTTTCCCTTGGCATCGCGCACGGCGGGATCCATGATGGCGGCGGCGAGTTCGTCGCGCTTGCCTTCCATCATCTCGGCCATGCGGTACATGACTTGGCCGCGGTTGTAGGCGGTGGCGTTGGCCCACTTGGTCTGCGCGGCGCGGGCGGCTTCGACGGCATCACGCAGGTCTTTGCGCGAGGCGTGCGAGATGTGAGCGAGGACGTCGCCCTTGGCGTTGAGAATGGGCAGGGAACGGCCCGACTCGGAGCGGGGGAACGCGCCGTTGATGAAGAGCTTGTAGGTTTTGGCGATATCGAGGCGGGTGGTCATGGGAAACTCCGAAAGACAGGTTCACCACAAAGACACGAAGATCACGAAGAAAGGCAGAAGTCAGAGGGCGAGGCGCTTGATGCCGTCGCGGAGGAGCGGAACGTGAAAATTGATGAGGATGCCAAGGGCTTCTCGCTGAGTCGCAGGTACGAAAGCAGTTGAGCCTCATGAATTTTGCTCAGTGATTCAATGGCCTTGATCTCGAGGACGAGCAGATCATCCACAACGAAGTCGATGCGGTAGCCGCAGTCGAGCATGGTCCCTTTGTAGGTCACGGGCAATGTGACCTCGCGAAGGAAGCGGACGCCTTGCGCATTCAGTTCGTGGGCCAGGCATGACTGGTACGCCGACTCCAACAGGCCTGGACCGAGGTGACGATGCACTTCGATCGCCGCACCGATGACCACTTTTGAGATAGGATCAGCCTTCATCACCAGTTCATTCACAGTCGCACTCATGCCTTGCCCTTCTTTGTGCTCTTTGTGTCTTTGTGGTGAGTTGAATCAGAGTTGCACATACGCCCGCAGGCCGTGGACGCCGCCTTCGCGGCCGAAGCCGCTTTCTTTGAAGCCGCCGAAGGGGCTGGCGGGGTCGAACTTGTTGTAGGTGTTGCACCAGACGACGCCGGCTTGGAGTTTCTTGGCGACTTCGAGCACTTTGCTGCCTTTGTCGGTCCAGATGCCGGCGGCGAGTCCGTAGGGCGTGTTGTTGGCTTTGCTGATGGCTTCTTCAACGGTGCGGAAGCTCATGAGGCTGAGGACGGGGCCGAAGATTTCTTCGCGGGCGATGGTGTGGCTGGGTTGCACGTTCGCGAAGAAGCACGGCTTGCACCAGTAGCCCTTGCTGGGCAGCGTGCTGGTGCTGGGTGAGCAGAGTTCGGCGCCTTCGTCTTGACCCAGTTGCAGATAGCGGTTGATGGTGTCGAGTTGCTGTTTGCTGTTGATGGCACCGACGTCGGTGTTCTTGTCCATCGGGTCGCCCACGCGCAGGCTTGCGAGGCGAAGTTCGAGTTTCTTGCGGACTTCGGCGATCACGCCTTCCTGTACGAGCAGGCGCGAGCCGGCGCAGCAGACTTCGCCCTGATTGAAGTAGATGCCTTGCACGATGCCTTCGACAGCTTGATCGATCGCGGCGTCGTCGAAGATGATGTGGGGACTCTTGCCGCCTAGTTCGAGCGTGAGCTTCTTGCTGGAGCCTGCGGTGGCTTTGGCGATTTTCTTGCCGACGTCGGTGCTGCCGGTGAAGGCGACTTTGTCGATGCCGGCGTGATTCACGATCGCGGCGCCGGTGCGGCCGTCGCCAGTCACGATGTTCACGACGCCCGGCGGCAGGCCGACTTCTTGCAGAATCTCAGCGAGGCGTAGGGCGGTGAGCGGCGTGGTTTCGGCGGGCTTGAGCACGCAGGTGTTGCCGCATGCGAGAGCGGGGGCGAGTTTCCATGCGGCCATGAGCAGCGGGAAGTTCCACGGGATGACCTGGCCGCAGACACCGACGGGCGCGGGTTGACGGCCGTAGACCCATTCGAGTTTGTCGGCCCAGCCGGCGTAGTAAAAGAAGTGGGCGGCGACGAGGGGCACGTCGATGTCGCGCGACTCTTTAATGGGCTTGCCGCTGTCGAGGGTTTCGAGGACGGCGAGTTCGCGGGCTCGCTCTTGGATGCGACGTGCGATGCGGAACAGGTACTTGCCGCGTTCGACGGCGGGGAGGGCGGACCACTTGGGCAACGCGGCGCGAGCGGCTTTCACGGCGGCATCGACATCGCTCTCGGTGCCTTGCGCGACGCGCGTGATGACGGCTTCGGTCGCGGGGTTGATGGTGGGGAAGTAGGCGTCGTCGCTCTTGCGTGAAGATTTGGGCTCGATGAAACGGCCGTCGATGAAGTGGCCGTAGTGATCGGCGATCTCGACTTTCACGCTTTCGGGCGCGGGGGCGTAGGCGATGCCGGTGCGGGGCTTGGGCGCGGTTGTTGTCGCGGCGGCGGTGGTCTTGGCGTCTGGGTGGCCGTTGGTGTGAGCGGTTGTCTGGCTCTCACTCGCTGAGTGCACGCCGTTGGTGTCGCTGGGCATGGGGGAATGTTAGGAAGTTGACGAGCGTCTGCACGAACGTTGGTCGCCTGTAACTCGGTCGGCGCGGTTACTCACTGACATAGCCCGCCACTCAGAACCCTCAGGAATGCGATTACATCCTCGTCCTCTGGAAAGACTGCGTTGTTGTTGAAGTCGATGTCGCAGCTGTTGCCGGGCAGCGGCGAGTACGGACACCCTGCACCAGCGAGCACCTGGAAGAAGTCGATCACATCTTGGTCTTCAGGGAAAACGCTGTTTCGATTGAAGTCGATGCAATCACAAATTCCGTCCTGCTCGAACGATCCCAAACGCCACGTGTCGCGAGCAACAGGCACCCCACCTGCACCAGTCCCGCCAAACACGATGAAGGAACTTTCGATCGGGTCGAAGGCTGCGCCGAACTGATACCTCGGCGTAAGGCAACGAGAGGTATCAATAAGTGACCAACCTGCACTCGTGAGTGTCCATGCTTCGCCAAACGCAACGCCGCTGCCGTTGGTTCCGCCAAGCAAGACTATCTGTTGACGGCGATCATCGAAGACAAGTTCTGAACCCCAACGAGGCGACGGGCCCTGACTTGTTTCGAGAATCCACGAGGATCCATCCCAAGTCCAGGTATCGCCGTTCGGCGTTCCTGCGGAGTTCACTTGTCCACCGAACAGAATCGTCTTGTTGCGATGACGGTCGAATGCCATAGCCGCTTTGACTCGCGCTGACGGGCCCCCGGAAGAGGCTTGACTCCAACCAGTACCATCCCATTCCCAAGTGTCCCGAAGTATGGGAAAACTTGACCCGATACCGCCAAACACGACTAGTACTCCGCGTGCTTCATCGAAGGCCATCGACAGCTCGCGCCGGGTTGGCGGGCCGCCGGCGGACAAGAGTGTCCAGGTAGTGCCGTCCCATGCCCAAAGATCGGCGTAATGTGTTGGAAAGCAACCAACGCCGCCAAACAAGAGTACTACATCTCTAGCGGAGTCGTAGACCATCTTGCCGGCGCGGCGGGCGGCTGGGCCGGTGGTAGCGACGCGAGTCCAAGCGTTGCCATCCCATTCCCACGTCTCGCCACTATCGGTGCAATTGTCGCCGCCTCCGAACCAAACTGTCCTTCGTCGGAGCGGGTCGTGAGCCATCATGCCCAACTGCGCGAAGGGCGGAGCAATCTCAGTCGCGGTGCTAATCCAACCCGGCGCGCAGCCGACTCCATCCGGCGCGCGATCAAATTCAATGACGAACGAGGTAACGAAGTCGGCGTTAGTGCCGCACCTCGTCGGATCGTCTACGAGATCGTTCCACGTTGCTGAACGGACGGACGCTCCGTTCGCCCAATAGTGAACACGATTTTCGTTTGAACATTCGAGGCCTGTCGTACCAGCGTTGTTCGGCTGTCCGGCACCCCAACCTGAAAAACCCCATGGTTCCTGAGTCCATGTCCATCCGGCGCCAGGTTCGGCACTCTGGGCCAGTTGGGTTCCGCCGATCCATGGTCCAAAGTTCGCATTGGAGTTGCTGGCGGTACGCCAATACGTTGGGTCGTTTATGAGCGAAAAAATGAACTGATTTTCGGCGGCTGAGTTCACGCTTGCCAGATACCCACCTTGGCTCTCCGCGAACAATCGGGCTGCGCTCCAAGAAAACGCGTCCGGCATGACGACCACTCGGTAGTAGTGTCCGTTCTCACACCACACTGACGTCCGACTTTGGGTCTGTGCAACTGCAGCAGATGCAAACAAAGCGAGCAACGGCAAAGCAAAACCGAGAGTTCTCATCCTTAACCCCTTCCAGATCACGAGCGTGATCACGCCTCGGCGAAATCATACCCCGCCACATAGCGGCCTGTCTTCAGCTTCACGAGCTGCCGCAGGATGTCGTTGCACAGCGTGCTTGCGCCGAAGCGGAAGTAGTCGTTGGTCATCCAGGGGTTGCCGGCGACGGCGTCGAAGCCGCGGACGTTGAGGGGGCCCATGACTTCGTGGACCATGACGAGGTAGTGGACGCTTTGCTTGGCGGTGCGAATGCCGCCGGCGGGTTTCATGCCGACGAGGTTGCCGGTTTCGAGGTACCAGTCGCGGATGGCTTCGAGCATGACGAGTGTGACGGGCATCGTCGCGGCGGGTTGCACTTTGCCGGTGCTGGTTTTGATGAAGTCCACGTTGCCGTCGCCCGTGCCGCTGGGGCAGACCTCGTGCATCGCGCGAATGGAGATGTCGCTGGCGAGACGCACGTTGTCGAGCGTTTCGAGTTCGCCGGTTTCGAGAATGACTTTGAGGTGTGCGTACGTGCCATCGTCGCGGCGGCAGGCTTTCTTGGTTTCGCGCACTTCTTCCCAGAGTTTGTCGTGCTTGCCCGCGAGGAACAAACCGCGTGAGATGACCATGTCGATTTCGTCGGCGCCCATGCGCACGGCTGAGCGAACGTCTTCGAGGCGGACGTCGAGCGGGAACTGGCCACTGGGGAAGCCCGTCGCGACGGCGGCGATCTTGACGCTGCTGGGGTTACTGGGCGAGCGAAGCATCTCGACGCATGTGGGAATGAGGCTCGGATAAACGCAGACCGCGCCGACGCTGGGGAGGCGCAGACCAAGCACGCGCTCGTCACGCTCGTAGGGGCGCGCGGCTTTGGCGCAGAGGGCGCGGACTTTCTCGGGGCTGTCTTTACCTTCGAGTGTCGTCAGGTCCAGCATGCTCAGCGCGGTCAGCAGCAGCTCACGCTTGCTGGCGTTCTTGATGGATCGCTTGGTGAATGACGCGGCCCGCTCGGCGGCCATGGTTGCATCGACGGGACGGGGACGGAGGGGCGAAGGCATGAGCAATCGTAGTTGCCGCGCGTGAAAGACGCGGTAAGCCGGTATGTGCTGCGTCGCATGCCCGATATCGCTGCAATTCCGCCGACATTCGGCGGTGGTTCGTTGGTGATTCGTTGGTGATTCATGCGGCGGCCGACACCTACTCTCCGCATATGACAGTCCTCGACACTCTTGCAAAGAACAAGCCCGCCGCGCAGCAGCGATTGATTGACTGGCTGCGCATTCCCAGTATTTCGACGGACCCCAAGTACGCGGGCGACTGCCGAAAGGCGGCGCAGTGGGCGTGTGATCAGTTGCTGGAGCTGGGCTTTGAAGCGCGCCTGGTGGAAACGGGCGATGTGACCAACGGCAAGGGCTCGGGACATCCGGTGGTGCTCGCGACGATTGCGTCCAAGGCTGGCTATGCAGGGCCGCACGTGCTTTTCTATGGACACTACGACGTGCAGCCGGTTGATCCGCTGAACCTGTGGGAGAGCGATCCGTTCAACCCGGTTGTGCGTGCGGCACGCGCGGGCGAACATGGCGGCGAGCGCATCGTGGCTCGCGGAGCGGTGGATGACAAGGGCCAGGTGGCGACGTTCCTTGAAGCGTGCCGGGCTTGGAAGCAGACGAGCGGCCACGCAACCAACGGTGCGGCATACACGATTCTGCTGGAAGGCGAAGAAGAGAGCGGCAGCGCGAATCTCGAACGCTTCGTGCGCGATCACGCCGCGATGCTGAAGAAGACGGATGTGTGTCTCATCAGCGATACGGGCATGGTGGATCGCGATAAGCCGGCCATCACGTACGGCGTGCGCGGGCTGGCGTACACGCAGGTGACGCTGCACGCAAGCAACCAAGACTTGCACAGCGGCCTGTGGGGCGGTCGGTGCCCGAATCCGATTACCGAGTTGTGCTACGTGCTGTCGCAGTTGCACGACAAGGACCGGCGGATCACGATTCCGGGGTTCTATGACGATGTGCGCCCGATCTCGCAGGGTGAGCGCGAAGCGTGGGCGAAGTTGAGTGCTGATACGGGCGTGACGGCGGAGAGCACGCTGGCGAAGATTGGCCTGACGCGTGCGGCGGACGTGGGTGAGAGCGGGTACACGTTCCTCGAGCGTGAGTGGGGGCGGCCCACGGCGGAGATCAACGGCATTTGGGGCGGCTACACGGGCGAGGGCGCCAAGACCGTGATTCCCGCAAAGGCGAGTGCGAAGATTTCGTTCCGTCTGGTTGCAGATCAGAAGCCGGAAGTCATCACGCAGCAGTTCTTCGCGTGGCTCAACAGCAAGACGCCGCCGGGCTGCAAGTGGGAACTCGAAGACCTGCACGGCGGCTACGGCGTGACGACGCCGACGGAGAGTGTGACGCTCAAGAAGGCCATGAAGGCACTCGAACGCGCCGCAGGCAAGGCTCCGTACATGATCAAGTCGGGCGGCAGCATTCCCGTCGCGGGCATGCTCAAGAGCATGCTCGGTCTCGACACGATCTTCATGGGCTTTGGCCTTGATGACGACCGCGTGCACAGCCCCAACGAGAAGTTTGAGATGGCGTGCTTTGAGATGGGCATGAAGGCGCACGCGATGCTCATTGATGAACTGACCAAGTGAACTGATCGCGCTGCTGAGCACACGCCATGACCACTTCACACTGGCAACGCAGCAACCGGCTCGGCACGCTTCATAGCGATGTGGTGGTTGTTGGTGCCGGCATCTGCGGCATCTCTGCGGCGTTGCACCTGCAGCGGCGTGGGCTAAGCGTGCGCGTCGTCGAACGCGGCGTCGTGGGTGGTGTGGGCAGCGGCGCGAGCGCTCGCAACGCGGGCTTTCTCATGCGGGGCTGTGCCGACAACTACGCCGACGCGGTGAAGCAGTATGGCCGGGCCAAGGCGGCGATGCTGTGGCGGCTGACGGAGCGCAACCTCGAAGGTTTGCGGCGCGAAGGCGTGGATTCGTTGCCTGCGACGCAGCGCGTGCCCAGCGTGCTGCTGGCGCTGGGTGAGCAGGAACTTGGCCGACTGCGCGAGAGCCTGACGCTGATGCGTGAGGACGGCTTTGCGGTGGACTGGTGGGACGACGCGAACAACCCGCGCGATGCCGCGTGGCGAGCGGCGAGCGGCGGACGCGCAAAGGCTCTGGGCGCACTTGTCAATCCGCACGATGGCGCCACCAACGGCGTACACGCACTGCGCATGCTGGCGGCCAAACTGCTCTGCCCCGTGCACGAACAGCAAGAGGTACACGCCATCGAGCAGCACGGCACAGGCGTGCGCGTGCACGTGACCGACGGCGAACTGCTCGCCCGCAAGGTGCTGGTGTGTACGAACGCGTACGTGCCGCTGCTGCTGCCGGGCTTTGCGGGCGTGGTCGAGCCCAAGCGAGGTCAGATGCTCGCCATTCGCCCGGGCGTCTTCCAACTCGCGGCGAGCTACTACGCCAACTTCGGCAGCGAGTACTTCCGCCAGACGTGGGACGGCAGCGTGGTCGTGGGCGGCTGCCGCACGTATCACGCCGAGAAGGAAACGGGCTACGAAGACCGTGTGACGCCGTGGGTGCAGGATGATCTCGAACGCTTCACACGCGATGTGCTGGGCGAGTTCTCGCGAAGCGACATCACCGCGCGGTGGTCAGGTGTCATGGGCTTCACGCAGCATCACTTGCCGATCGTGACGCGATGCTGGGGCGAGAATGCGGCGGCTTCACACGCTTCGCGTGATGGCGCGGGCGAAGCGAAGAGCGACAATGTCTGGTTCTGCGGCGGCTTCACGGGCCATGGCATGAGCATGGCGTATGAAGTGTCGCGGCTGGCGGTTGCAGAGATGCTCGACGGCGCCGAGAGCGGCTTCGGCGTGCCGATCTAATCGACAGCCTGCCTGCGTTCGTGCCCCCGTGCCTTCGTGCCTCCGTGCCTCCGTGCCTCTGGTCCCCGCTCACAACTTCTTCAACGCACCCACCAACGCATCAATATGCTGCGTCGTGTGCGCCGCCGAGATCTGGCAGCGAAGCCGTGCGTGGCCTTCGGGCACGACGGGGTAGCCGAAGCCGATGACGAAGACGCCCAGGTCGAGCAATCGCTTGCTCATCGCGATGGCTTTCGCCGTGTCGTGCACGATGATGGGGCAGATGGCGGTGGGGCTGGGCAGCACATCAAAGCCTGCGGCCTTGAGTTGTTGGCGGGCGTACTGCACGTTGTCTTTCAGTCGCTGCACGCGCTCCGGCTCGCGCAGCGTGATCTCAATTGCCTTCTGCGCACTGGCCGCCACCGTCACCGGGAGCGCATTCGAAAAGAGCGTGGGCCGCCCGCGCTGGATGATGAGGTCGATTGCCTGCTGCGTGCCCGCCACAAACCCGCCCGCGCCGCCGCCCAGTGCCTTGCCCAGCGTGCCCGTAAAGAGATCCACGCGGCCCGCTCCCCCTTCGTGCCTGCGTGCCTCCGTGCCTTCGTGCCTCAACCCATCCACCATCCCCCAGTGCTCATGCGTCCCGCGTCCCAGCTTCCCCATTACGCCGTGGCCGTGGCTGTCGTCCACCACCAGCATCGCGTTGTATTCATCGCACAGCTTGCGCATGGCGGGCAAGTCCGCGATGCTGCCTTCCATGCTGAACACGCCGTCCGTCACCACCCAAATCTGCCCGGTCACTTCCTTGTTGACCTTCGCCGCTTCGAGCGCGGCACGCAGGCTCTTCTCCCCTTCCAGCACGTTGTTGCGATACACCGCCTTGTGCACGCCCTTCTTGATCGTCGTCGCCAGGCGAATGCTGTCGATGATGCACGCGTGGTTGAGTTCATCGCTGATGATGATGTCACCGGCCTCGCACAGCGTGGGAAAGACCGCTTCGTTGGCCGTCCACGCGCTCACGAACGTGTACGACGCCTCGGTGCCCATGTACCGCGCGATTGTTTTCTCCAACTCCCAGTGCGGACCAAACGTGCCGCAGATGAACCGCACGCTCGCCGTCCCCGCGCCGTAATCACGCAGGGCCTTCGCGCCCGCTTCGACGACCTCCGGATGATTCGCCAGCCCCAGGTAGTTGTTGGAGCAGAAGCACAGCACCTTCTGCTTGCGTCCTTCGCGAACCAGCGTGATCTCCGCATCCATCGGCCCGTCGATCGTCTGGAGCTGCTTCCACAGTCCATCAGCGCGAAGTTGCTTGAAGAGAGCATCGGTACGTGTGGCGAAGGGTGTCATGGGCGGAGGGTACGTGTGCGTGCGGGGAGGGGCAATGTGGGTGCTCGCGCTGACTGGCAAGAGCGTGCAGCGTGCAGCGTGAAGCTGACATGTTGGTGCGAGCGGGCGACTGCTGACAATTCGCTGCTTCTCGCTCCCACAATCAACAAAGCGGGCCCGAGCACCAAGCCCAGGCCCGCTTCCTGTTCATGTCAGCTTCCAGCTTCACGCTGTCAGCTTCTATCTTCACGCCACTTCCCGCACATCCTGCCGCTCAATCTCCGCGCCTTCCACGCTCACGCTGCTGCGGCCGGGGCCTTGGCGACCAAAGTTGATGGTGATGGGGTCGCTGGTCAGGCCTGCGGTGGGGCCGCGTTGGCCTTGGATGGTGTACTGCACGCTGTCGGGCCCGGCGACGAACGTCGTGTCCGTGAAGCTGCGCAGCCCGCTGATGCCCACAAAGGCGTAGTCGCCCGTCGAACCGATGCGACGCCGCACGATGTACGTGGTGCCGCTGGCGCCAACGGGGTTGGCGACTTTCCACTTGAGCGTGATGGCCCCGCTCGCGGGTTCGATGGCAACCGTCACGTTGTTGGGCCTGCCGGGCGGCGGCAGCGGCGCGGCCGTGCCGGGCACGGGCAAGTCCGCAAGGACGTAAATCTCGGTGGGCTTGGGCTGGTCTTCGGCGTACGCGCGGATGTCGCGGATCAGATCCGCCGCCGCCCGCCGCGCATCGCGCACGGCATCCTGCTGCAGTTCCGTCGCGTTTTCCAGAGCCTGCCGGGCCGCAAGCTGCTGGTTGTACCGCTCACGCGCTGCCTGCGCCAGCCCGCTGAACGCAGCCGCTTTCTGCGATGTGACCCCGATCTGAGCAGCATTGGCAACCCAGGTCGCCGCGCGCAGATCGGACCAATCAAGGAAGTCTTGCAATTTGCTAGGCACTATTGCCATGGTGAAACTCCGGAGCGAGCGAGCGAGCCAGCGAGCAAGCGAGCAAGGGGAAAAGGCAAGTGCGCGTCCGTGCGCCGTCTGTCTTTCGCCCTCGCTCGCTCATTCGCTTGCTCGCTCGCTCGCTTCTCCTTGCGCCCCCGCCCCCTTGCAACACGCAAAGCCAGCAAGCGCGCTGTTGATGCACCACGTATCGCACAACACCTGGCGCGACTTCAACGCCTGTGACGATTTTTCTGCGAGAGAAGACAGAAAGGCGGTCGCGCCCACGCGGCGGCGGCACAAGCAGGGGCGGAGTTTGGCGGAGAATGCGGAGGTGGGGGAGGGGTGTGAGAGCAAAACCGCAATGGCGACGCGCCAGCGAGGGTCACGTGCCCGCCATGCGCAAAACCAACGCCAAAAACGGCCAATCTGCGGCCACAAACCGCCAATCCACTGCCACAGATTGCCAATCCCATGGCCCAAACCGCCAATCTGCTGGCCCAAATTGCCAATCCCATGGCCCGAGTTGCCAACCTGATGGCCCAAGTTGCCAATCTGCTGGCCCGGATTGGCAATCTATGGCCACAGATTGGTGATTGATGGGCGTGGATTGGGTGGTCGCAGCAAGTGCGCTATCGCTTGTCTGGGTCGGTGGAGTCCGCAGCGTCACTGGTCACGCGCGCGTCCTTCAACCTCTGGATCGCGTCGGACTCCGACGGTGCGGGTTCCAGCATTTCGCGGGTGACATTCGAGTATGGCCACCTAATCATCGGACCGGTGGCACGCCAACAGGTATGAAACACCGTTGGATCGTTGCATACCCACCGTTCAATACGCTGGCTAGCGGAAGCTGTGGTGCCGTTGACTGCCAAGAGGTAATCACGAACGTTCTTGATTATCGTCACCATGATCTCAGTCTGCAGAGCCAGCGAATCGGGCGTCCAAGATCGCAAGTGCAACACAAGTGTTTGGTGATGGCGTTCCTCACGCTCGGGTTGCAGCTCACTCTGGACCTTCTGCTGAACAAAAAAGCCAGCTCCATATCCACATCCTTCCATTACGACCGGTTTGGTGTCCTCGGGATGTTCTTGGTTCATTGAAGAACGCGTCATGGTCACCGACACCGGGCCAGGATGAATACGAAGCCCGTGCTTGATTGCCGCGTATTCCTTTCTGACCACGGGATCGAGGAACTCTTGTGAGAGTCTTGCAAGGAATCGAGGAAGATGTGAGACGTAGTCGCGCAATCTCGCATCTTCTGCTTTGTCGCAGTTCCGAAACACCTCGGCCACCGCAACGCTCCAGTCCATCGCTCGCTCGCCCCTATAGGTGAGCATGGGCTGATTTCGGGCCAGACACTCAACAACGTGGTCGAGTTCCTTTGCCTGATACGCTGTTAGCCACATCGCGGCACCGTGCGGTGATTGCAGTGCAGCCCCGAACATAGCGAACAACATTTCTGCGGCTTGATCGCGCATCAGGCGAATCTGAACGGCAGCATGCTGTGATGCTCGTTCCCCTTCGAGCCTTCCAACGGCATTCATGATGGTTATGAAGTAGTCGGGATCGACTCCGCTGAGCAGCAGTCGGTTATCTCTAGCAACATCGTCCGACCAGTGAATGATTGCGCGTGCCTTGAAAGCAACCGGTATACCGGAAAGAGCCATCTCGTTCACTCCATTGGGATTCGTATCGTAATCAACGCTGGTCTTCCGCCTTACATGCCAGAGGAATGGGCTTCGCCCCTTCCTCCGGCACCTCCTTCCCCAGAGGCGTGGGCGTGCGCGGGGGTTTGGCACGAATGCCGAATCACGCATGCCGAATGCCGCGCCTTCACCCACGCACGCCGCCCCCGGCATCGGCCTTCCGCCTTCCCCTCGCTCGCTCGCTCGCTTGCTCGCTCGCTCGCTCCCCTTCGTGCCCCCGTGCCTGCGTGCCTTCGTGCCTGCGGTCTTCGCCTCGCTGGCTCGCTCCCCTCCGTGCCCCCGTGCCTCCGTGCCTTCGTGCCTGCCCCCCCGTGACACACTCGTGACAATCCCGCCAGCATCCCTTGTCCCTCTTGCTCGTATCTTCATAGTGATCGCGGCCAAGCGTGGTGTTTCGCGGCGGCGGGCGGTGCGCAAGGTGAGTACCCTGTGCCCCCCCGGCTTTGCGTCACGCGAGGACGGGTTGTTGTGGCGTTTTTGGGTTTGTTCGCAAGCGTTCACGGACGCTTGACTGTTCACCGGGCCATGGTGGCCCAATTTCAGGCCTGTATTGGGCCTCTTGGAGTGATTCCGCATGCCGGCGAGCAATGTGTGCTGGGGCATTGAAGTGGGGGCCGCGGCCATCAAGGCCGTGAAGCTGGAGAACCTGGGCGATGGCAAGTGCCGTCTGGTGGACTGGGCCATTGTCCAGCACCCCAAGGTGCTGTCGACGCCGGGCGTTGATCCCAACGACGTGATCCGCGTTGCGCTGGGGCAGTTCACCAATCAGGTGGACTTGTCCAAGGCGACGATTGCGATTTCGGTGCCGGGGCACAGCAGTTTCGCCCGGTTTGCCAAGCTGCCGCCCGTGGAACCCAAGAAGGTTGCCGAGATCATCAAGTTCGAGGCGGCCCAGCAGATTCCTTTCCCCCTGGAGCAGGTGGAATGGGACTACCAAACCTTTGTGACGCCCGACAGCCCTGAGCTCGAAGTGGGGATCTTCGCGATCACCAAGGAGCGGGTGCAGGAGCAGTTGTCGCGCCTGGATGACGTGGGGATTACCCCTGACTTTGTGGTCCAGAGCCCTATTGCGGTGTACAACGCGTTGGCGTATGACCTGGACTTTGGCGACAAGACGCCCGGGACCATCATTGTGGACATCGGCACGACCAGCACCGACCTGGTGGTGGCGACGCCCGGCCGCATGTGGGTCCGCACTTTCCCCCTGGGCGGGCACCAGTTCACCGAGGCGCTGGTCAATCAGTTCCAGTTGAGCTACCCCAAAGCCGAGAAACTCAAGCGCGAAGCCCAGGACACCAAGCACGCACGCCAGGTTTTCCAGGCGATGCGGCCGGTATTTACGGACCTTGCCCAGGACATCCAGCGCAGCATCGGGTATTTCCAGAGCCTCAACCGCGATGCCGAACTGACCCGCGTGATTGGCGTGGGCGCAACGTGGAACCTGCCCGGCCTGCGCAAGTACCTCAAGCAGCAACTGGGGCTTGACGTGTACCGCATCGATACCTTTAAGAAGGTGGGCACCGGCGGCGGCGGGTTTGGGGAAGATGCCGACAACGAAGAGGCCACAGCGGCAGCGGCGGCGGCGGATCCCAACGATCGCAATGCCCAGTTCAACCGCGTGAGCCTGGAGATGGCGACCGCGTACGGCCTTGCGCTGCAAGGACTTGGGCTCAACAGCGTGTCCGGCAACCTGATGCCCACGACGCTGGTGCGCAGGAGCATGTGGCGCGAGAAGGGCAAGTGGTTTGGCATGGCAGCTGGTGTCGCCGCGGCGACGGCGGGCGTCATGTTCATTAACCCGCTCCGCAACTACTTTGCAGTCAACAGCCCCGATGCACGCCCGGATGCGATGATCCAGCAGACGCTGCGTCAGGCCAATGACCTCAAGCGTCAGGCCGATGAGGCCCAGGTGACGACGGCGGGCACGCCGGACTTCAAGGCGGCCAACCTGGTTGCGCTGCAGGACAAGCGTGAGGCGTATCAATATGTAGTCGCTGACCTGCAGGCGATGTTCGCCGATGCCAACGCCCGCAAGGAAAAGTGGGCGGAAGCGGTGAGTATCCCCGGTCAGCCGCCGGTGACGATGCCTGAAGGGCCGGCCCTGCGGATGATGAGCGTGCAGACGATGTATCTGCCGCCCGTTGATCCCAACGCCGCGCCCAGCCGGGACGGCGCTTCGCGCGTGGAATCCGACCAGGAGAGCTTTGTCAACTGGACGGAAGAGCACCAGAAGTACCCGCGGATTGAAGTGCTGCTGACGGTGGACACCGCCGTGCCCGAGCCCCGCAAGTTCATGCAGGCGGCGGTGCAGCAGTGGCTGCGCGACAACGCTCGCCGCGAGGGCGTGCGGGCGGATCTGCCGTATGAACTGGTCTACACCGGCGCGTTCCTGCTGGAAGAGACGGCGGCGGCGGACACGGCCGGGATGAACGCCGGTTCGCAGACGGCGTCAAGCCAGGAAGCCGGCACGCGTCGCAACACGCGTGACAGCGCCCGCGGCATGCTGGGCGGAACGCGTCGCAACACGCGAGCGGCGACCACATCGCGGGCAATTGCGGGTGAAGCCGCGGCGGCCCGTGTGGCGGCGGGCGACGGGCTTTCGATCAATGACATGGCTCCGCTGGATGCTCCGGCGGATGTGTTCGCGACAGGCACGGCCAACGCCGCCTTCGCCTTCGGACTTGTCTTCAAACCGCCGACGCCGCCTGCTGAAGGCACGGACGCCGGGGCCACCACGCCCACGACGGGAGGTACGCAATGAAAGTGACTGCCAAAGACATTCTGGCGTGGGTCAAGAGCCACATCGTGATCGTCGTGAGCGTGATCTTCATCCTCGCGATCCTGCCGGTGGCGTTCATCGTCAGCAGCGGCTGGCTGAAGAAGATCGTGAACACGCAGCAGGAGGCCGCCAGCAAGGAACTGACGGCGGTGAAGGGGGCGGACATCACGTACAACCTGCTGCAGGTTGATCCCGCGCAGCCGGTTGTGAGCGAGAAGAACGCGCCCAACGCCGCGCTGATTGACTTCTTCAAGAAGGCCAACGAACGCATCGCGGCTTCGGCGGCGACGGCGACGACCAAGGGCGTGGAGTTCAATCAGGGCAAGGGCCCGCTGGCGGCAGCGGTGGGGCGCAGCGAATACAAGCCGCTGGTGGAGGGGCTCTTCCCCAAGCCCGCGCTGACCGAAGCGCAGGCGTCGAGCCCGACCGCCGGCGACGTGTTTGTCGAGAAGGAAGCCATCAAGCTCAATGAGATGGAAGACGCCATGCTGGGCAAGCGCGGGCGACCCAACCCGTATGGCCAGTTGCTGGCGGGCGTGCGCGCGGGCGGTCCGCTGGACGCGATTCGTCTCGAAGAGACTCTCCGTGACATGCGGGCCCGTGAGATCGAGAAGATCACCAGCAACGCCCGTCAGTTGACGGAAGAAGAAGCCGCGCGGCTCAAGTCGCAGCTGCAGGATCGGCGTCTGGCGGAATTGCAGGCCAACGCCCGTCGCGCGGGTGTGTTCATGACGCTTGAGGCTCTGCTGACCAACTCCGGCTCTGCCAGCACCCCCGGCCCGCGCGGTCGGCGGGCAGCGGGCAGCGACCCCAACACCCTGAGCCCGATCGTGCACGAGCGCATCGCGCCGGCGGAACTCACCCGTCCCAACATGTTCCTCAAGCAGTGGGACCTGTGGGTGCTGGGAGACTTCATGGCGGCGGTGCGTCTGGCCAATCAGGGCAGCGACGGGGCCGACAAGGCGGTTGTCAAGCGGATCGAGAGCATCGAGATTCGCATGCCCGAAGGCATCAAGCCCATTGATACGGGCACGAGGATCGAAGATCCGGAATTGGCCGCGCTGATGGCGGCTGAGCCTGAGGCTCCGCCCGCCAGCGACGTGCCGGCGGGCATGGTGCCGCTGGACAAGAGCAAGAGCATCACCGGTCGCGTGCGCGGCGGGTGGAACGAGATCTATGAAGTGCGGCGCATCAAGGCGACGTGCGTGGTTTCTTCGGCGCGTCTGAATGAGTTTCTCGCGGCGATCGCTCGCGTGAACTACATGAGCGTGACTGATCTGGACATCACGGAAGTTGACGCGTGGGCCGCGCTCGAGGAAGGGTACTTCTACGGCGACGAGCACGTTGTGCGCGTCACGCTGGAGATCGAGAGCATCTGGCTCAAGAGCTGGCTGGTCCCGATGATGCCTGAAGAGCTGCGCAAGGCTCTGGGCATGAAGGTTGAAGAGGCCATTCCGCCGGCGTAAGTCCATCGACCTGGCCGCCCGCGGCCAGGACCATCAGCATCGCACGTTTGCACCATCACACTCATCACCGCGGCTTCAGAGCCGCGTGCAGCACGAGGAAGTTCACATGAAACTCAAGGGAATCAAGCCTTGGGAGCAGCACATCGAGAAGGGCGTCCTTGGCCTGTGCGGCATCGCACTCGCCGGCGGCCTGGTGTGGCAACTGTTCATTCAGAAGGCTGAAGTGAAAGTCGGCAGTGACACTGTGGCGCCCGCCGACGCGTTTGATCCGGTGAAGGCCGAGGCTGATCGGCTTCGCGCCCGTATTGAGACGGCCGATCCGCGATTGCCGGAGATTCCCAACGTGGATCTCGCTTCGCGGCTGAAGCTGGGTGCAAACGCGCCTGCGGTCGCGACTGCGGGTACGCCAACGCCCTTTGGCCCCAACCCGCGTGTGCGCGTGTCGGGTCCGGCGGTGCAGATCGCCAATTCGGCGTTCGCGCTGCCGACGATCGCCGCACCGACGGCGGTGGTTGCTGCGTCGTACCGCGCGACTGTTGATCCGGTTGAAGCGGCCAGCCTGCCTGAACTGGCGGCGATTCTGCCGCCGCAGCAGCCGTTTGACAAGGCGAGCGTGAGCATCGAAGCGACCTTCAACGGCGCGCAAGTGGCTGAACTGCTCGTGACGGATCCGGACGGCCCTGGCCCGCTGGAGCCAATGCCTCAGAGTTGGTGGCGTGATGTGGCGACCGAAACGCCCAGCATCGCCATCGTGGGTGTCGAAGTCGAGCGTCGCGTGGTGCGTGGGGCTGATGGTCGCACGCCTGCCGAAGCCGACGCGGTGAGTGTGGTGCCCCCCATGCCGGGCCGGGCATCGTTCATCGAAGTGTGGAAGGAAGAAGCTCGCAGTGCGGGCGATGTGCCGCCGCTGGTGGAAGAAGTCACGGTCGCGATCGAGGACGTCCTGCGTCCTGAGTTCTATCGCACGATCGCGGGCCCTGCGTGGGAACCGCCTTCGGAGATGATCGTCGCGACGACGGATGATCCCAACGCGCGGCAGATTCGCAGCCTGAAGAACCGTATCGGACAGATCGATACGTCGCTGCGTCGCCTGCAGGCGGCTCCCACGCCGCCCCGGCGTGAGGCCAATCGCGATGATCAGTCCAGCCGCAGTGGCGGTCGCGGCCCGGGTCGCGGTGCACCTGCGCAGGGTGAAGGTCGCGACGCTGACGGACCTGAGCAGGACAAGGAGCGGGCGATCAAGCGTCTGCAGGATGAACGCGCGCGGCTGGTGGAACGGCTGAAAGGGCTGGGAGACAAGTCCCAGAATGAAGCCGAGGTGACCCAGCCTGCGGTGGAAGACGTGCGTCCGTGGATCGCTCGCAACGACCTCAAGATCTTCGCCCACGATCTGACGGTGGAGCCGGGCGCGGAGTATCAGTACCGCGTTCGCATCGTCATGAACAATCCGCTGTTTGGACGCGGTCTGCAGGAATCGCAGAAGGAACTGTCGGAGCAGCCGCTGATGACTTCCGCGTGGAGCGAGTGGACCAGCGTGGTGCCGGTGGATCGCAACAGCGAGTTCTTTATTGTGAGCGCGGGCAACGACCCGCTGACGGGCCGGCCCACGGCGAGCGCGCAGTTGTTTGATTTCTACTACGGGTTCTACCGCCGGGCTTCGGCCTCGGTGGAGCCGGGCGACAGCTTCCGCGGGAGCGCACGCCTGCCTGAAACGCTGCCCAACTTCTTTGACTTTGAGAAGCTGAAGGTCGATGTGGCTGCCGGCAACCTGCCCGCGGCGCCTGGTGCAGGCTCACCGGGCAACCCCGGTCGGCGCACGCAACCGCCGCCTCCGCCGGATGATCAGGGCGAACAGGGCGGTGGACGCTTGGGGGCTACTGCTCCGACAACGCCCAGCACGCCGGCAACCCCAGTGGATCGCGGTCCTGGCACGATTGCACCGCCAGAAACGCGGGTGCTGACGGTGCCTTCGATCTTCCTGGGCATTCGTCAGGTTCCCGGTCTTGACAGCAACAACAACCCCGTCATGCGTACCCACGCGGTCCTGCGTGACCAAACCAACAGCGTCAGCAGCTTCTCTGCGGAGGCGGTTCGCAATAGCGAGCTCTACAAGCGTTTGTCTGCGAATGCGGAGCTGGGCGAGCGTCAGGGCAAGGAAGAGGACACGAACGTGCCGCCGCCCCCGGGCGGACGGCAGGCGCCCCGTCCTGAGCGTCCGGCCCCTGGCGGTGGT
>VYMG01000107.1_pt1 | contig 40648 bp, 33 predicted proteins | sample 5115261 | NCBI WGS metagenome assembly VYMG01 (sample SAMN12291781, study PRJNA351875) | freshwater metagenome | isolation source: freshwater lake | place: USA: Michigan, Wintergreen Lake | collected 2013-08-08
TACGCGGGTAAAAACCGACGAATATTAATACGAAGGTTTTCATGAAACACCATGCAATCACATATATTATTGTGTATTGTTTTTTTATCGGCTTTATGGGGCAAATCCCTGCATTTGCCCCGCCGGCATCATCCGGTAAAGCCAAGCGTTCTTTACGCCACATTAAATCCGCCATTTCCAAAACAAAAAAAGAAATTAAGCGATTAAGTTCCAAAGAAACACAACGCCAATCCCGTATTCAATCATTGCAATCGGCAAGTAAATCATTGCAAAAAAAAGCCGGAGTGCTGGCTGAACGACTGACGGTATTGCATGATTCCACCGCAGAATTACAAAACCGTGCATTGCAACTTTCTTCCCAAGAAAAAATAGTACGAAAAACAATATTCACCCTTGCAAGAGCATACCCTTTGCCGTATATGCAAGCCAATATAATGGCATATAACCCACGCTATACTGCACAAAAAAAAGCAATTACTGCTCATATATCGGCTCTTGATAATCAAAGAAAAAAAATACACAGTCATTATGACAGTGTAAAAGCAGAAACAGAAAAATTAGATTCCCTTGCAGGCACTAATGAAATTGAATTATATTTAACAACAGACCAACAATCACGTTTGGAACAAGCTATTGCCGAAAATTCACGACAATTAACGGCAGTGCAAAAAAACAGGGAATTACTCGAAAAAGAATTACAGAAAAAAATTCAAAGTGCGCAGAAAATTGTTGCATTTATTCGTCAATCGGCTGCAAAGGAACGCTCTCAACGACAACAAAGCCATAATCGCCGCTCCGATGCATCAATGAAGCAATTATCAACACTTGCGCCGCGTTCAACATTTATGTATCCATTGCCGTCACGCTCACTATTGCGCCGTTACGGGTCATATAAAAATGAATCGTCCGGTGTGATTTTACAAAATCCGGGCATTGATTTTAAAGCAAAACCGGGCACTCGTGTTGTCAGCTCTGCCGAAGGAATCGTTTCTTTGGTCTATAATTTATCGGGTTATAATACCGTCATTATTGTTGAGCATAGTCAAGGCATTCGTACTGTGTATGGTAATTTATTCCGAACCTATGTGCGCAAAGGCGATAATGTGCAAAAAGGTCAGCCCTTGGGAATAACAGGGGAAACTATTGACGGTGCATATTTACATTTTGAAGTATGGCGAGGCTCCAATAATGTTAATCCATTGGGGCTATTGCGGTAAAAATCTACACAATAGCATCTGTAAAAAGAAAATTGTAATACATCAAAGAATTAATATATACAAGGTTCATTGTAGATTGACAATTTTCTTTCTACAGTATTAGAATTTTGCAAAAATGTTTATGAGTAAAAGTTTTATTTTATAATACAGGCTCATCTATGCGATTATATACACGATTAACGGATAAATGAGCTAAAAGAAAACTTAATGTGGATTCAGCCCCTTGATTGAGATTGAGATTATGTTCTTCAATGCCATCATAACATCCGCCGGTGCAAGGATTGTAGATGATTTGATGTAGATGATTATTACCCAAAAACCAATTAAAAGCAGTTCTCAGATTATCTTTATATCTTTCTTCATGAAAGACTTTGTAAAATTCTTCCAAGGCAATAATTGTATAACTTACATCAATAGGTTGCTCGCCTCCTAAGGGTTGAATGTTTTTACTGTCTTTTAAAAGCCATCCTTTATTTGATATAACTTTGATGCGACCATCAATAAATGTTTTTGAAAGTAAAAAGTCGAAACTATCCTTTGCCACATTTTTATAAGTAATATTTTTTGTTCTATTATATGCACACAGCATAGCTTCAGGTAATACACTATTCGCGTATGTTAAGTAATTTTCAAACCAGTGCCAATTGTCAGTTTTGACATAGTTATACATTTGTAATAAACGATTTGCAATTTCTTGCAGCAATGGTAAATTCTCTTGGTTGTTTTGATAGTATAAACCTTTAATAATAAATGCCATCGCTCTTGTTGAGTATATATCACAAAAGTGTGGTGTTATTCGTGCAAATATACGTTCGGCAGTGTCTGTTATATCGTCAGGAAGATAACCTTTTAATGAGATCACATATCCTAAAGCCCATACGGCTCTCCCATTACTGTCGTCAAGATTTTCACTGTAATTATTTGGTGTAAACTGATGTTGAAGATTAACATAATTCAAAAAGTATCCATTAGACTGTAAGCAATACTCGACAAAATGAAGATAGATGCGAATGAATGGAATGTGGGCTTGTTCAAGAGTTTTTTTAAAGTGCTGGCACATAACTATGAGTGCTCTTGCATTATCATCAAGGGTATATCCTGAATGTAAATCAGGGCTAACATATTTCGCAAACTGAATTATTCCGAAGTTGGTCGTCATTCGCTTCAAATGGTCAAAGTTGATGTCGGGAATGCGATAATGAATGTGAAACGCATCGGGTACTAATGTGTCAAAAAGGTACATGTGCGAAATAGCTGAGTTTTGCCAAGATGTTGATGCAGTGTTAAGACAATTGTTGGTAGAAAGTATTTCTCGTTCATCAGCATCTTCCAGTAAAGATATGACTGATTTTGATAATTGTGAAGAATTATTAAAATCAATGATTATGCCATTATGAGAATTTAAAACTTCTTTCGCATGGGGAATAGGGGTAGAAATTACGGGACAACCGCAACTTAGTGCATAAGAAAAAGTACCACTAACGGCTTGATTCGGATCTTTAGAGGTAAATAAATATATATCTGTCATTTGAAGATATTCCACTAGTTTGTGTAATGGTAAATATTCATTGACAAATTGAATATGATTCTGAATATTAAGGGCTTCTGCTTTATTTTTCAACATTTGTCTATATTTTTCACCCTCAGTGTGTAAAATTGCGGGGTGTGTCTTACCCAATATAAGAAATATGACATCAGGATAAATCTTAATAATATCCGGCAAAGCGTCCAGTGTGGTTTCTATACCTTTGCCTGCACTTAAAAAGCCAAATGTAGAGAGTATCTTTTTATCAGAAAGGTTATATGATTTTTTTATATTTTCAGGAATAACAGGTTGTACTAAATGAGTACCGTGAGGTATAACTTTAATGATATTAGCAGGAACATCATAGTCTTTTTGTAAGATACATGCAGCATTATTTGTCATAACAATTATTGAAGATGCAATAGTTGTCATGTCTTGAACTTTTGCTTTCATTTCCTTGTTCGGAAAAGGTAAAACAGTATGAAAAACAAATATTATGGGTTTACGAAGAGTATTAAAAAATATAGAGAATTCTACTTCCCATTTAGCAAAGAAGCCAAACTCATGTTGCATTACAACAACTTTGACTTCGGTGTCATTATTTATTTCTGAGGCTATTCTCATAAATGAGTCACGCTGATCTGTGTTGAGAACATATTTAGGGGAATGAGAGTATGTATGCTGTTCATTGTCAGATTCAAGAGCACAAATAGAGCACTGTAGCGTTTGTTCAAACTGATTTTCTAATGCGTGTATTAAATCTTGGGAATAAGTTGCAATTCCACATTCTCTTGGCGGAAATGATGTAATAAAAAGAACTTCCGGCAAAGTGGGGATAGTTCCTATAATATGAGCTGTCTCCAGCAATGGAATTTCTATTTTATTGAATGTTTGGCTTGCACGTTCTGATGTGCGATACGTGTTTATTTCATTAAATTTCATGATATAATTCTATGTAAGTTAATTTCATTCATTAGTTCATTCAAACTGACTAATGCAACAGCGATACGTTCATCTGCTGCTCCATAATATATATAAAGATTCGTATCCTCTATGATAGTACCGGTTGGGAAGCATACATTATTGACTTCACCCTTTAATTCCCAGTCTTCTTCAGGATAGAAAAGAGGATAGGGAAGACGTGCGATTTCTATTTGTGGATTTGCCAAGTCCAACAAAGCGGCGCAAGCAGAATAAACATACCCATCAGCACTCTCATGTACACCATGATAAATGATGAGCCATCCATCGGGTGTTTCAATCGGCGGACAGCCACTGCCAATATAACTCGATTCATGATTATATCTCGGCGAAAGTACTATATATTCATCAAAATGAGTTAGATAGCTCTGCCAGAATTGGTGTGTTATTTCTTCTAAACTTTCAATACTAACAACGATTTGAATATCCGGTTTAATTCGATGTAAAAAGAAAAATTTATTGTTTATTTTTCTTGGAAAAAAAATTAGGTTTTTATCCCATATATAATTGCTGCCGGTTTTGTCTGTACGATAGCTATTGAATAGTGAGTACTTCTTGTACACATCTTTTTCCAATTGTGTAAATGTCAAAAACTCTTCATAAGTTATTTGAGGTACTATCACACCATGCTTTTTCCAATGAATCAAATCATGCGACGTTGCTAATGCCCCTAAGGCATTTCTGCCATTATATGCCGTGTACGAAAGATAATAAGTGTCATCAATCTCTACAATTCTTGGGTCCTCAACACCTTGTAACTCATAATCATACTCTGGAAAAAGTATAGGTATATTGTTGCGTTTTTCGATAACTAAGGGCGAAGACAAAACACAGTAACCAATAGTTGAACGATTATCTTTTGCTAATGCTCTATAAAATAGATGGATAAAATTTCCTTTTTTTATGACAGCCGGATTTAATACCCCTTCATTTTCAAAAAAATTATCGGTTTTTTGTAACAATATACCTAGCTTTTTAACAGTAATCACAATGTTGTATTTAACGAATGACTTAGTAAGAATTTGACATTCTGCTTGATTGTATATCTCTCACGATTTATGGGAGATACAATCCTTAACTCATGAGAGCAAACACATATTGTTCCCATTGTGTTTTTATTCATCGTATCCGCTTTTGATTATTGTTGTAATCATTTTGAACTGTACATCTGCGTTGAATTTGTGTCTGGTGTGTGCCGGAATAACAATCCCTTCGCCTAATTCAAGCTGTATAGTCTTATCATCAATTGTCACTACGGCTTTACCATCAATAATTTGTACATAGGTATCGAATGGAATTGTTTTTTCATAAAGCTCTTCTCCGATTGCGATGGACGTTACTGTGACATTGCCGGTAGTTTTTCTAATAATTGTTTTGCTGACTACAGTGTTGGGAACATATTCGATAATCTCAATAATTATGTGAGGTTTCCCTTTTTCTATACCTTGTGTGATATTCATTATGTTTTCCTAAATGGAATAAGAAATATTGGTGTTTCAGAGTCTCTGATAAGTCTGAATGTATTACTACTTGCTAACATTTCGACAAAAGCACTGTGTGTGTGTGAGCCAATCATTATTATATCCACTTTGTACTTGTTTGTAAATTCTAATATTGTTGATACGGTTTCGCCATTCCCAATGACAATTTCAATACTTTCATCATGTAGTTCAAACTTTATTTTATCTAAAAAGTTTGTAATTACGTGTTCAAATGTTGAAACATTTTCAGGAGTTTGTTGAAATTCGAATGATGGACTACTATCACCGATGACGGAGTTATGTGTTGATAGTGAGCTAAATTTTGTATCATTAATAACATGCAATAAAATTATGTTGGCATTCATCGCTGATGCTATTTTATAACCGATGCGTGCTATCAGATGTGATGTTGATGAGTAATCAAGTGCAATTAATACTGTGATTTTCTGTTTCACGTTTTTTTGCCTTTAAGTTATTTTTGTTCTTTTAATAATTGTATTGACTATTATTGAATTCTGATGTACTTTGCTCATGTTATGCTGCTATTGTTAGTTGATTTACAACATGCCAAATTCCGGGTGTATTCCATGCTATACGACTTGCTTCTTGATGTTGATACCACGAATGTACGCTTCCGCTTAATGTCGCTGTAGTACCCAGTACAGAAACTGATATGTTGCTGTCATCAATGGAGCTTCTCTGCAGTGCTTTTTCTATGCCCTTTTTTTCCGGATGGTTGTGTGATTCTGACTTTATTCTGATATTATTCGTAATTCCTCTTACACCTGCAAGGTAATGGAGAGAATTTTGTACAGCTTGTTTTTGATAATGCCATGATAATTCGCCTTCTAAGCTAACCCAGCCATTCTCAACTTTAACTTTGATGTCACCACCGGACGGTATGAGCACATTTGACTTAAATGCAGTCAATATTTTTTCTGCAACTTCTTCGTCGGTTTGTGTCCAGATATTGGGAAATTTAACTTCGATATTCTCAACTAATGCCTTGACACCTTTGACTCTTTTTGCCGCATCTTCAGCCTCCATTTTTTTTAAATAGCTGTCAACAACACCTGTTAATGAAACAATGCCATTTTTTGCAGTAACTCCTATTTCAGCCGCGTGTAATAAAGGTTCCCATTTAATCGCATCTTGAACATCTTGCTGTAGTTTTTCATTGCTTTCCATAATTTTCTCCACGTATGTTGTAACTGAATTATTACAACCTCACAAAAGTACGAACTTATACATGGAAAAATCTTATACAATTAGGACTGTTTGTTGTATAATTAGTAGATATTTGATCACGGTATTTATATATCTTCTAAATTGGTTCTTTTTCTACTTGATTGATGCTTAAATTGAGAAGGTGTTAAACCGGTAACCTTTTTAAATTGCTTACATAAATGTGATACACTGCTATAATGCAATTTATATGAAATCTCGGTTAGACTTAACTGGTCGTATATAATGAGTTCTTTTATCCTTTCTACTTTGTGTAGAATAATAAAATGTTCTATTGTTATACCTTTGGTCTTTGAAAAAATGCTTGCTAAGTAATGGTAATTCTTATGTAGTTTCTCACTTAAAAGTGTTGAAAAATTAACATTAGGAACATCTTCTGCATAGTGAACTAGTTCGATAATCAAAGATATAATTTTTTCAATCAATATCGAATTTTTATCATCGAGTAATTCTAATCCTGATTTGTGTAACTCAGTTCTTAGTTCCTGACGCTTGTTATCACTTAAGGGAGTTGTCAGCTGCACTTCGCCTAACTCAACAAATAAATATGGGATGTTTAGTTTCTCCAACTCGTTTTTTACTAATAATTTACATCGAAGGCTAACCATGTTCTGAATAAATATTTTCATAAAAATGTAGGTATAGTGTGTTGAAACTTGAGACCGGAGCAGAGTTTGCTTCTGTAAAATTCTGTGTTTTAGCTATGTGTTTCTTGCTGATGATTTTCGGGTTACTCTCTACTCTATTTTGTTGTATAGACGAAAATGAAGTGTGTTGCATCTATCATTAGTTAATGAATGATGTATCTTCGGATAATTGAGCGTATAATTTATGAATACATAGCATAGACATTATATGTAAGTTAGCTGATTACTGTATCGAAAATAGAATTGAGCATATATCTATTATCAATTATATACTCTTCCCATTGGGCTAAATCTTCATGTTTTCACCAATAATTGTCATACCGGCGACTTTCGCACAACGATTGCACTTTTTTAGGAGGCGAGATAAGAAGTGTTTTCTCTCTTACCGATGGACATGATAACGAGTTTTTGTTCTGAGGAAAAGATGCTTTATAGTTCCCCAAAGAGAGATATCTTTGCCAAAATTACGATAATTTTTCGACATATCATTCTTGCAATGGTGGCTGTCACTCAAATGGCTCATCGTCTGGTAAGTATAGTATCTTTGTTGTGCAGTATTATCTTGTATCTTTCCAATGATTTGAATTGAAATTATATGTATCAGCTATCCTCACGCTCAATATTGCGCCGTTATGGGCATATAAAAATGAGTCGTCCGGTGTGATTTTACAAAATCCGGGCATTGATTTTAAGGCAAAACCGGGCACTCGTGTTGTCAGCTCTGCCGAAGGAATTGTTTCTTTAGTCTATAATGTATCGGGTTATAATACCGTCATTATTGTTGAGCATAGTCAAGGCATTCGTACTGTGTATGGTATATGAAGTTTGCTTCGTCATTGACTCCTGTGCAGAGATAATCGGCTCAATCATAGTCTGCAACACTTCTGAGAGAATGTTCTGCACTGTGAATGACAGTCAGTGGAGGTATATTATATAAGAATCCTAAATGTTCTATGAGATTGAGCAATGATTATTGCGAAGGATGGGCGCATAGTCATACTATATACTTTTTATTTTGTCATTATTCGGTAACAAAAGCTATGAAATTGTTTCTTTACAAGACAAGTAAGTGGTCAATTGTGGAATCCAAATAACCCGATGATAAAAAAAGGAGGCATGTTATGAAAATCATCATTGTCTTATTGTTAATTCTGAGCAGTGTTTCACTGAAAAGCCAAAGTATTCGCTTATACGATATAGATACGACGAATTTTCCATTGATGAAAGCCAAAGCGTATATCTATGATAAAGACGGTAAATATGTTGTACCGGATAAGTCAGAAGTATCGGTACGAGAACAAGGAATTGTGCGTCAAATGCGTAGTGTTCAAATTGGTCGTGCGCCACTTGAAGTCAAGGTTTCTGTCGGAATCAGCATTGATAATACTAGGTCAATGGACAAGTCATTATTTGGAGAAAAAGCATTAGAATTAGGTAAACGGACAGCGCAACAGTTAAGCCGATTATTGAACTCAGGGTCAGAGATAGCATTGCAAACAAGCGGCGCAAGGGAACGGATAGTCCGTGATTTTACCACCGACGGTGCATCACTTTCCGGTTTGATAGACAAAATTACCGCTACCATGACCACACGAAGCCGCGATTATTTGCTTGATCAACGAACAGGTATAGTCAATATACTAAAACGTGGCAAGCATAAGCGTGTAGCGATAGTGTGTACAGATGGATTGCGCGGTTCTCTGAGCGAGGATGAATTGCAAATGTGCAAGGATAGTTGCGCCGCCTATGGAGTGAAGGTGATTGCCATAATATATTCGCCCACAGGAACGGAAAGACAAGGAATCAAAACATCGTTGCGGGATTTAGCATTATCAACGAATGGGTATTATTATGATGGCATAGTGACACAAGAAAGCGTTGATCATGTTGTTCGGGAAATATATAGTTTTCTTCAAGAGAGTGAGCCATGTCGTGTCGAATGGGAAAGTGTACGCGGTTGCCAAAGTGAGAACGGTTTACGCAATGTTGAAATGAGCTATGCAGGTGCAACAAGCACATCGGACTACACAGTTGCATCAAATAATCGGGAATACATAGAATTTTCACCGAAAGTTGCGACATTTACTCGTCCTACGATAGGTAAGAGTGTTCGCCACAATGTGACATTATATGCTCGTAATGCTTCGTTCAATATCACCGGTGTACTCAGTTCGAATAATGCATTTACGATGCTTCCTTCGACATTTAGCGTTAAAGCGGGTGACAGTATCGTGGTGACGGTAGAGTATAATGCTTTGGACAGTGGTTATGCTTATAGTCATTTTCTCTTGCAAAGTGAGAATGGTTGTGCCCAAGAGTATTATGGACGTGGTGGTTATCCGGGGATAAGTCCTCGTAATAGTATGTTGAGAATAACGCAACCTGTTGGCGGTGAATTATTATTGTCGGGCAGCGATACACTTATCCGATGGGAAGGTGTGACACCGCAGGACACAGTGGGGTTAGATTTTAGTACCGATAATGGTATTACATGGTATTCGATTGCTCCACGCGCTTGGGGATTGCAGCACCGATGGAGAAATATTCCGGATATAGAAACAAATAAATGTAAAATACGGATAATCCATTATGATCAAAGGAATGATACACATGAAAATGCTACATTATTGAAAAAAATAGGTTATCGTGTGTTTTCTGATGATTTTCTGGGAGTAAAGAATGTATGGAGTCCACAAAGTGATAAAATAGCGGTAATGGGGCAGGATAATAATGAATATAAGATTATCATTGCTGAAGCAAAAACAGGAACAATAGTGCGTGAATTTCCCGGAACCAGCCCTAATATACAATGGAGCAATGATGGAAAAAAAATAGTAATTGCCGGTACAGATGTGCTTACTGTTTGGAGTGTTGAGACAGGCAATGTACTTGCATCATTACAAATGCCTATTGCTGATTTTCGGACTTGTGAGTATATATGGAGCCCGGATGATAAGTATATTGCTGCATATTTGTCCGACAGTAGTATAGTGATTTGGGATATTGAAAAAAGAATCAAAATTCGGACAATACATAATATTGCAATCACATGGAATGATATGACATGGAGCAAAGATGGCACTAGAATTTATTATATACATGAGAATGTGTTTTTTGCTCTTAATGTAAGTAAGGGTACTGTTGATAAAAAAATTGTGATAGATGATTTGAAAAACAATAAACAGCCTTTATTAAGTTCCGATCAAAAGAAAATATTATATATGTCTGAAATTAATGAAGCCCGTAGTATTGATATAGAAACCGAAGAACGCGAAAATTACTCTGCTCCCACTGCATCAGATGTACATTGGAGTCCCGATGGAAGTTTTTTTGCCATTGAAGAATATATTAATTCATTTGCAATACTTTGGGATACAAAAACGAATGCTCAGATTGCTGTAATAAAAGGTGATAAAACAAAGATTGAATCAATTATCTGGAGTCCTGATAGCAAAAAAATTCTCCTTAATACAAACAATATGAGTATCATGTACAATGCGGCGGATGGTTCGGAGCTTAACCGTGATAGTATTATATTTTCTGCCTATCAACAATACAATCACTGGAGCGCGAATAGTCTTTATCTTCTTGTAGAAAGTCGTTTTGTTCTTAATGTAAGTACAAAACAGCGAATAAGCAGTGTTGGTTTTGTTACTCCCAATCCTAGTCCTGATAAAGGAGAATGGAGTTCGGACGGTAATATTTTAGCTTTTGTAGCTGCTGAAGGCATGGTTCTTTGGAATAAGAATTTTCCCGATTCATTACGCATATTGGAGATACCTGTGAAATTTACTTCTCAGGTGAAAATACAATGGAGTTCCGATAATAGCAGATTAAGCGTCTGCGATTTTTATGGAAGATCAATAATATGGGATGTGGAAAAAGGAATAATCGTAAAAAAAACAATAGAGAAAACGCTAAAGTACAGAGAAGTAATTTTTAGTCCAAAAGACTATATCGTAGCATTAAATTATGGGAAGACATGCGCTATTTATGATATAATGAAAGATAGTATCTATCATGAGATACATTTTCAAGAAGATATACATAGTATTGCTTGGCATCCTCATGGCAGATACGTCGCTTTATCTTCTGAAGACAGTGTTGTAATTTGGGATAAAGACAATAATTCTTTTTCAGAAGTATTAATAATTGACAGTCTATATTATAGTACTCTTACATGGAGTCCGGATGGAACAATGTTAGCTATAAATGCTACAGGAAACGATAAGTTACATTTTCTTTTATGGAATATGAATACACATAAATATCAATTAAACATATATGGGAATAGTCAACGCTATTATATGTATAATGAAATTTTATGGAGTCCTGACAGTAAAAAGATCATACTAGTTGCAGATTATGGCACCATCTATGATGTAGAAACCGGTACAGTATTACGAAACTTAACTCTATTTCCATATACAAATGCAGTTAACCATTTGAGTAGTTTTGCTTGGTCATCAGATGATAGAATAGCAGCTTCTAATTCCTATGAAGGCGCATCATATATTTGGGATGCACGAACAGGATCGCTACTTCATGCTTTTCAGAAAAAAGCGTCTCATAGATACATTTATACATCACGAATGCTATGGAATTCTGAACAAAAATTATTATCTGAGTTTGATTATGCCAGTATCAAGTTATGGAATATCAATAGCAGTTCTTCTATTCTTGATGAAAAATTGTCAGAATCTGTTTCTATAAAAATAGAAAGACCCTTTCGGACTCAGTATCCATCCATTGATATAGGCGATTGTATCGTGGGACAAACAAAAGATACGATGATAGTAAATTTCTTTACAAATACGGGTATAGCTCCATGCACGGTGAAAGAAATACGATCTACATTTTCTTTTATTTCCGGTCATGCACCTTATACGCTCGCATCCGGTAAGTCACATTTTATCGAAGTATCATTTGCACCACAAGAGGAGGGAAGATTTGGCATGAATCTGACACTTATTACTCAATATAATGATACACTGCTATTCAAAATAATTGGAAGGGGTGTTTTACCACATCTTAAAGCACAAGATGCCTTTATTGATTGTGGCATAGTATCCGTCGGTAACAATAAAATACTTGCCGATACTATAGTCTTACAAAATATGATTGATGAGCCGATTACGGTAACATCTATTCGTCGTATTTTTCCGGGTGATTCTACTTATTCGATAGTATCGCCTGATAATACCATAGTTATTCCATCGAATAGCGAACAAAAATTAAGTGTTAAATTTATGCCATTATTGCAAGGTCGTCAAAGCGGTGAGATAGCAATATATCATGACGGTATAGGCAGCCCATTCATCGTGCATCTGTATGGTGAAGGTGTTGAGAATCCCTCATCTGTGCAAGAACCATTTGGGGAAGCAGGGACAAAATCATCGGCACATATATTTCCGAATCCGGCAAAGACTTTATTGCATTGCGAATTGGAAATTACTCAACCGGAAACAATTGAAATAATACTTTATTCGATGATGGGCGAAGCTATGGCAGAATTGCACAAATATGTTGATATAGCGGGATTGCATACATTCAATGTGCAACTTGAAACCGTTCCGTCGGGGCATTATTATCTTGCAGTGCGCTCGTCCTCAGCTTTACAGCATATTCCGGTCATGATTATGAAATAGTCTGTGATGTGTATAATTGTTCTCATTGATTCTTTTATTAATACGATATAAAAAAACTCCCTTCTTTACTCTATGAAAAGAGGGGAGTTTTATTTTTGAAAGAATATGATAGTTTCTTATGACAGATGCTGAAGTATTGTATGAATTGTTTGACGTAGATTTTTTCTATGCACAACTTTATCTAAAAATCCATGTTGTAAAACAGATTCGGAACGTTGGAAACCTTCGGGTAATTTTTTACGAATAAATTGTTCAATAACGCGAGGACCTGCAAAACCGATGAGTGCTTTGGGTTCGGCAATATTGACATCGCCCAACATAGCAAATGAGGCACTGACGCCGCCTGTTGTTGGATCAGTAAGAATGGAAATATAGGGTAAACCATTATCCGCAAGTTCTCCTAAAATAGCACTTGTTTTTGCCATTTGCATTAATGATAATGCGGACTCTTGCATACGTGCGCCGCCTGAAGCAGAAATAACAATAAGCGGGCATTTGTCAGTTAATGCTCTTTTGCCTGCACGATAAAATTTTTCACCGACGACGCTGCCCATACTGCCACCGATAAATCCGAAATTCATACAAGCGAATGATACATGGCGTCCCACAATATCACCGTAACCCACTGTGAGCGCATCGGGAAAATCAGATTTTTGATACGCTTCATTTAATCTCAGCGTATATGCTTTGGTATCCACAAAGTTAAGAGGGTCAGCACTTCGTACTTCGGTATCGGTATGAACAAATGTGCCCTGATCGAATAATATGTCCACATATTCTTCCCATGTAATACGGAAATGGTGATTGCAGCTGTGGCAAGTAAATAGATTTTCCTCAAATTGTTTTTTGTAAATAACCGTTTTGCATGAAGGACATTGCGTAAAAAGTCCATCAGGCATTTCTCGAGGAATATTATCACCAATATTTTGTTTTTTTCTTAAGAACCAAGACATAAAATCTCCTTATGTATTTTAATGATTTATCGAATTTCTACTTCGGTGGCATCATCACCGTAAATAGTTTTGAACCAAGTATCTGTAATGTCTTCGGGTTGTCCCTGAAAAATCATTTTCCCTCCTTTGAGCGCAATAACTCTTGTAGCATATTGGCGCACCAAGCTGAGGAAATGTAAATTACAGATAATGGTTTTTCCATGTTCTTTATTCACTTTTTCTAAATATTTCATGACAGAATGTGACGTAGCGGGGTCAAGCGATGCCACCGGCTCATCTGCAAGAATAATATCGGGATTTTGCATCAGAGTGCGGGCAATGGCTACTCTTTGTTGTTGTCCGCCGCTTAATTCATCGGCGCGTTGTTGTGCTTTATCGGGTATGCCCACAATTTCCAAATTATGCAAAGCGCGTTGTTTTTGTTCATCGGTAAATTTATTCATCAGAGCAGACATGACGGACATAGTGCTTAAATCGCCCGTAAGAACATTGTCGAGAACAGAATAACGAGGAATAAGATTAAAATGTTGAAATATCATACCGACGGAGCGTCTGTATTGACGTAGCTCTTTGCCTTGTATCGTTGTGACATCCTTGTTGCGAAATATAATAGAACCGGAAGTTGGTTCATGCAAACGATTGATGCAGCGTAATAATGTTGATTTACCCGAACCGCTTAATCCGATAATAACAAGAAACTCGCCTTCATTAACAGTGAAATTAATGTCTGTTAATGCCTGATTCCCATTTGGGTATGTTTTTGAAATATGTTGTAATTCCAATATCATACAATTATTCCATTGCTCGTGAATTTGCAATCTGTTCAGCTAATTTTTCGATAGTTAATGATGGTTTTGTCATACGTATATTGGTCATGGTTATTGCTTGAGCATGAAGCTCTGTTTCCCCGGAAGGATAGAGAAAGCAATATTCTGTACCCTGTAATTTTGTTTTACCTCGATAGACAATATCACATCCAATTTGAAGCGAATATTCAGCGGCATCGTTGATAATAATAAATCTTTCTTGCTTTTTTTCTTGCAAGCCCGAAAACTGCTTTTTATCAATTATCTTCCCATGTTCTTTGATAAGTATTGCTTTATCATCAAAGGTAAATTCCAATCCTTTATTATGAAGATAATCATGAGGCGTTGAACGAAAACCAATAGTAAAATTTTTGCCTGCTGTTGGAGTAATAGTTATATCCGTAATATGGTCTGCTGCTTCATTAAGCCCCAATGCCAGCGCACCACCCTTAAATATTCGCATTGAATTATCGGCAGTTTGTTCTACGCTGTCAATGTGGGAAATATTGATACAGCCGATATATTGTTTGGGTGTATATTTATTGAGCTGATAGATATATGGATTCGGAAGTATTGACGGAATAAGTGAACAGCCGGAAAGTATATTCCCGCATATTATGATGGAAATAATGTGAAGTGTAGATGATATTGGAAATGGTGTTTTCATTATTTTTTCCGCGAGTATCGTAATTCCGATTCTTTGAATAATCGTTCATTGATGCCTATGCCAAAGCCAAGATAAAAAGTGGTAAATTCGACAGCATCACCAACATCTATGTCCAATCTGTCTGTAACATTCGCAATAGGGTTACCGGTGACAACACCACCGGTCAGGTGCAAATTTACATATTCGTTTACGCCTAATTTCAGTGCTGCACTGACATTGAGCACGCGCGACGGATAATAATTATATTCAACAGATGGTTCAAGAATTAAATCGTCTTGAATGAGCGTATGCCAGTATCCTGCACGCAATGGGAAAACAGACATAGCAAATTCCTTTGCACCAAAAAATCCAAGATGAAGCAATGAAGTTCCTATGAAAACCCGTTTATCAATAAAAGGTAATGATAAGGTAACGGGTGCAATTCTCACGGAAAATCCATTAAATAATCCGGTTTGTGCTTGTTGCGTATTTCTGTTTCTTGCTGTTGGTTGAGTATAGCCGAATAAACTGGTATCGGCAGAGGACATATTTATTGAAAATGAGAGTAAGCCCACAGACCAAGAGCTGTGCTCGTGATTTTTCCATTCAATATCAAGTTCTTCCGGTTTATTAAGAAAATCTAATACTGAGGTGCCAAGCCCAATATAAGGGATGGTTGAAGATACTGATGCAGAAGTTGAGTTAAGTGAAGAATTAGCAAGATTAATTCCGGCAGCTAATCCGGCATAAATACGAAAATTTAATCCTCCGATAGAGCCAAAATCTAATGATACAGAGGCATTGCCATATTGCGAAGGGAAATAGCCGAATCCAAAAGCCGGCGTAATTGCTATGTAGGGAATGCTTTCACTCAAGTAAAAACGTTTGCGTATATAAATAGGGAAAATACTGACTAAGGATTTTGCATTATCTACCTCCGGCACAATCATTTCTACGGCACTGGTTCCGACGGTCCAATGTTTTGCATCACGAAACCACCGTAATCGCCATTCAAAAATACCAAAGCGATAGAGTCCTCCCGTAAATAGTACATCGCGTGTTTCACCCCTTTTAATGGAGCCGAACTCAGGATCAAAAATCCCGAACACACCAAATAATCCTGAGCCAAAACCTTCGGAGGGCGATGAAGTGCCCAATAATCCTACGCCCTCAAATAAACCGGCACGAATAAAATTGGGATAATATCGTTCCGACGTACTGTCATATTGCGTCTTTGTATGTGTAATTACTTTTGTGGTCGGTGAAGGAAAGATAATCCCATTATCACGAGGTCCGGGAGGATTATTAATGATTTTTTCTACTGTCGTATCGTTCACTGTAATAGTAAAGCGATCTTCTTCAATTCTTGTTAATTGTTTTTTTAACACACTCGTGCAACTTGAAAATAATATTGCAGCCAATAATGACAGAAAAATTATATGGAAACGGAATATGGAGTGTATCATAATTAGACCGATTTTTCTGTTATTATTCAACGGTAAATTCAAGAACAGTGTGCGAGTTTAGTATGGCTTTCACATGCGATTGACTGTGAATTTGTGCAACGCCTTCCGGTGTGCCGGTAAAAATACAATCACCGCGCCGTAAGCCAAACACAGAAGAAATATAGGCGATAAGTGCCGGAACACTTCGTTCCATTTGATTCGTATTGCCTTTCTGCCGTAATTCACCGTTCACATAGAGTTCAAGTTCTGCATTGGTATCATCAATACTGTGGGGGGGAATAACCGCGCTAAGAGGAGCCGATCCACGAAATGACTTGGCGGTTGCCCATGGTTCACCTTTTTGCTTAGCAATGGTTTGTATATCACGCAATGTAAGATCAACGCCCACAGCATAGCCGATAATGTAGTCTCTTGCTTCTTGTTCGGTAATAGTATCACCGTCTTTACCGATAATGACAACAAGCTCCACTTCGTGATGTAAGTTGTTTGAAAATTTAGGAATAGTGACTAATCCTGTATGTGGAGTGTATGCAGATGGGGGTTTCAAAAACACTAAAGGTGCACCGTCAGGTACTTCTGCACCCATCTCACGAGCATGAGCTGCAAAATTGCGTCCAATGCAGTACATTGTACCAATGGCGAGGGATGGTTGTTGTTCAGAAAAAGTATAAAAAACCATGTATGTTTCTTTCAAGTAAACAAATTATGATATGCCAACAATGACACACTTTATCTGCAAAAATCGGCTTTTTTGCCATACATCCGTACAAATCCGCTGAAAGTGCTATGATAAAAGTAGCGAATTTCCACATACTATGTGGTTTATCACTAGCTCTATATCAGTTGAGACGGGGCAATCTCATTTGTTTTGCCGTGTCCGAAATGGCTGCGGAGTCTTTTATTTGTGAAGGAATGACACCTTCCGGGGGTGGGTCGAAGTAATTAACCGAATCGCCCGTAGAGTCGGCAGGAATACCTGAAAATTGAAAAGTTTTTTTGTTAAAACCAAGAGATTGATCCTCATATATTTTTTTCATTAAACGTCCGAAAATGGGTGCGGCAGCTCTTCCACCTTGTCCATACCATCCCTGAAATTTGACTTTTCTGCTGTCAAATCCCGTCCAAACGCCGGCAACGAGTTCGGGCGTAAACCCAATAAACCAAGCATCTGCATAGTCATTGGTTGTGCCTGTTTTGCCACCGGCGGCATATTTATAGAATTGCCGAATGGAAGAGGCAGTGCCTGCATTAACAACACCTTCCATCATACGCACCATGGATTGCGCAGTCTTTTGACGCATGGCATCAATCACTTTTTTTGATTTTTTCTTTTCATAAATAATGTTGCCCATACGATCTTCAATTTTGGTAATGAAGAAAGGAGGGACATGAATACCTTGGTTGAGAAAAGTGCCATAAGCGGAGGTAATCTCCAATGGTCTTACTTCTTCTGCACCCAAAGCAAGTGCCGGATAAGCCTCCAAAGGCGAATGTATGCCACATCGTCGCGCTAATTGAACGACGCGTTCGGGGGTTGTGTGTTCTGTAATCAAACGTGCTGCTACGGAGTTGATGGAAAAGCGCAATGCAGAACTTAGCGGAATAGGTCCTCCCTCGCTGCTGCTGCCTGAAGGCGACCATACCTCACCGGAGGGTGATGTGTAAGAGTAAGGACCGCTTTCAATAAGAGAAGAGGGGGATAAACCATCTTCTAGCGCAGAAGCATACACAAATGGCTTGAACGATGAGCCGGGCTGCCTTTTGATTTGGACTGAGTGATTGAGTGAGTAACGTGCTTCGGGCGTCATACGCATTGCCTGAGGTGAAGCACCTACCATGCCGACAATAGCACCGGTCATTGGATTAAGCACAACAACACCGGTCTGAATAAGTGTGGTGCGACGCTTTACCGAATCAATAAAATTCTTGTTCGTTTTATATCTTTCACTGATTTTACGCTTTTCTTCTTCTGTTTCGGCGGCAATATAATCAGCTCTTCCACGGATGGCAGCAGACAAAAATGAACCGAGAATTTCTTTGTTGTTTGCCCATTTCCAAGACTTATCAAATTGATTCTGGAATCCGATAAGGTGTTCCTCAACAGCCGCATTAGCATAGCGTTGAATTTTAGTATTAAGAGTTGTATGAATAATTAACCCATCTCGGTACAAATCATAGCCCTTGGTCGCAAATTCGCCATTTTCATCTTTTTCAAGAGTCTGACGTACCAACTCGACAAAATGCGGTGCTATTCCAAGCCGAGATTGTTGTTTTTTTGGGGGCATTGTTATTGGTTGTTCAATGGATTCGGTATATTCCTTCGCACTAAGATTGCCATGTTCCATCATCATCGAAAGAACAAGGTTTCTTCTGCCAATGGCACGTTCATAGTTGTTGAGAGCATCGTAACCAACAGGATTCTTGAGTATAGCAACCATATACGCACATTCGGCTGTGGTGAGCTGAGTGGGGCTTTTGCCAAAAAAGAGCTGAGACGCGACCTGCAATCCATAAGCACCTCGCCCAAACCAAACAGTATTTGCATATAACTCAAGGATTTCTCTTTTTGTGTAGGTTTGTTCAATCTTGATAGCGGTGAATGCTTCGAGAATCTTACGGCGCAGGGTAGGGGATTGATCTAAAAACAATTTGCGGGCAAGTTGCTGCGTAATTGTCGAAGCACCTTCTCGTTTACCCATAAAGATATTCTTAAAGATAGCTTTGAAGGCTCGAGTAGTATGCACACCATAATGACTGTAAAATTCCCTGTCTTCTGTTGCAATAAGTGCTTCAATAAATGCCGGCGGGATGCTGTCATAAGGTAATTGTGTTCTTCTTTCGATAAAGAAGTAGTCCAATACATCGCCATCCGCACTCATAATCCGTGTTGCTAAATCTTGTTTAGGATTCTCCAAATCATTGAAAGACGGAACATTGCCATTGATGATAAAAAAAAGTATCAAACCAAGTGCCGCCAATAGGCAAGCAGTGATAACAAAAAATGTCGTAATAAGTTGTCGCAATGACATAGTAAATGCCGTTGATGATATATGATATGTCAAAATTACGGCAGAAACAGGTAATTCAGATGATAAAGGTCATAAATAGAAAGTGATGCCCCTTTGTTGGAAGCATCACTTTTCGTTCCTTTATAGGCTTTCGTTCTTGGTAAAGCATTGCAGAGTGCTTACTTCCCCCCGCGTTTTTTCTCTTTGTGTTCTGCTTTAAGAGTTTCATATTTTGCTTGTTGTTCCGATGTCAGAATTGCTTTGACTTTTGCATCGAGTTCTTGGGCAATTTCGCGCTTCTCTTCACGGGATTTATCCTCTTTTTTGCCATGTTCTGCACGAAAATCTTTCATCATTTCTTTCATTTTTGATTTTTGCTCTTCAGTCAAATTAAGTTCTTTCAAGATTTTTTTCATGTGACCATCACCGCGTGCAAAAAGATGGTTCGATGGCGAAAAGAGTACTATGCCGCATGTAATGAGTGCGAGTACCGAAATTTTTTTTGAGGTATTCATAAATACAATCCTTGTGAAAAATGAAAAAATATATGTAACCATAAAAAATTACAATCGTCGGCTTAGAGGCAAGAGACACAAAGGAGGTTTAATCGTCATCAATATATAATTTATCTCTGAAATTTCTCAACAAGCATTTGATACTAAAAATTACATGGGTTATATCAGATTTGTTCCATTGAATTGGGCGAGTTAAAAAATGTTATTTACATGTTGCTTATTGGCTGTATGAGTTGACTTTTTTCGTATCCATTTCTCAAACTCTACTCCGTGAAACACAATCAAAGACACAAGGATACACATTGCTAATTCTTGTAAAGTAAGGGCTTGTGTATGGAAAATATCTTGCAAAAATGGAATATAGATGAGAGCAAGTTGTAATATAAATGTGAGAAATACTGCTCCAACCAAGGGCATATTTGTAAATATACCTTGTTGGAAAAGAAAATAATTATGACTGCGAATCGAAAATACATGTCCCATTTGGCTGAAACAAAGGACAGTAAATACATACGTTTGCCATTTGGGATCATTGATGTGGATAACCCATGCTTGTAAACTCAAACACACTGCACCCATCAATAAACCAACCCATAGAATATGCCATCCCATGCCATCAGAAAAAATACTTTCATCAGGTTTGCGAGGGGGGATGTTCATAATGTTTTTCTCTGCGGGTTCTACAGCTAATGCTAATCCGGGTAAGCCGTCTGTGACAAGATTTATCCAAAGAATATGAACAGGCAATAACGGAATTGGTAAACCCAATAAAGGAGCAAGAAAAATAGTCCAAATTTCTCCGGCATTGCTTGTCATTGTATATTTAATGAATTTTCGGATATTATCATAAATCCGTCTTCCTTCTTTTACTGCTTTTACAATGGTAGCAAAATTATCATCAAGTAATACCAAATCAGCGGCTTCTTTACTTACATCGGTGCCGTTTATACCCATTGCTACACCAATATTTGCTGCTTTCAGTGAGGGAGCATCATTGACTCCATCACCTGTCATGGATACAAAATGTCCTTTGCTTTGCAATGTTCGCACGATACGAAGTTTTTGGTCTGGAGAAACGCGAGCATACACAGATACTTTTTCCACTTGCTCCAGAAAATCCTCATCGCTGATATGATGTAGTTCTGAACCTGTCATGACTATATCTTTTTCACTCAAAATACCTATACTTTTTGCAATCGCTTTTGCTGTTGCCGGATGATCACCGGTAATCATAACGGGTTTGATACCTGCTGTTTTGCATTCACTAATTGAAGCTTTTACTTCTTCTCGTGGTGGGTCAATTAAGCCGACAATTCCCGCAAGTGATAAATTGTTTTCTACTGTTTCATATATAAAAGGATTTGGTAATTCTTTGACAATTTTATATGCATACGCCAATACTCTTTTTCCTTCATTTGCCCATATATCAGAATATTGCTTCAAAATATTTTGTTCATTATTATTGGTGAGAGTTGCAAATATTGTTTCACTTGCCCCTTTGGTGACTATCAAAAATTGTCCATCATACTTATGCACTGTTGTCATACATTTTCTTTCTGAGTCAAAAGGTAATTCTGCAAGGCGAATATGTGATTTGTTTATCTCAATAAAATTTTCATAATGAAGATTTTCTACAATATTTTCTACCAACGCTAATTCCGTAGATTCGCCAAAAGGCTCTTTGAGAGTATTAAATTGTACATCATGATTAAGAGCGATTGACAAAGACAGCAAAGGCGAAACTTCGTGTTTTTCCACTACTCTCATTTTATTAAGTGTTAAAGTACCTGTTTTATCGCTGCATATATATGTTGCAGAACCTAAGGTCTCTACGGAAGGTAATTTTCGTACAAGAGCATGTATTTTTGCCAACCGAGATGCCCCACCTGATAAAACAATCGTTATCAGTGCCGGTAATGCTTCGGGAATTGCAGCAACCGCAAGACTGATGGAGAGCAGTAACATTGCGAAAGGGTCATCGCCACGTAAAAGTCCGGTAATAAATAAAATCGAACAGATAACTAACACTATATAAGAAAGTCTTTTGCCAAATTGTACCATTCTTGTTTGCAAAGGAGTCATGGCTTCGTTTTCTTGCAAAAGATTGGCAATCTTTCCTAATTCCGTTTGCATACCGGTAGCAATAACGACGCATTTAGCTCTTCCGTTTGATACTAAAGTACCTTTAAAAGCCATATTATACTGATCGCCAAGAGGGATATTGTGTTCACTCAATTCATTACTATTTTTATCCACAGCAACTGATTCGCCGGTCAAGGAAGATTCGTCTATTCGCACACTATGAGTTTCCATTAAGCGCATATCCGCAGGCACTACATTTCCGGCTTCAATAATAACGACATCTCCGGGTACTAATTCTCTGGAAGAAATAATAATTGACTGATTATCACGAAGCACTTGTGTTTGGGTAATACTCATTTTTTTGAGTGCTTCCATTGCTTTTTCTGCACGAAACTCTTGCGTAAAACCAATGATCGCATTAAGCACCACAATCACAAGAATAATAATGGTATCTGTTAAATCACCCATAATTCCAGATAAAACAGCCGCCGCAAGCAAGACAATAATCATAAAGTCTTTGAATTGATTCAAGAAAAGCATCCAAATCGGAAGATTCTTCTTTTCTTGTAATTCATTGAAACCAAAAATTGTTAAACGCTTTTGTGCTTCGACAGATGATAATCCTTGCGTCGTAGTATTCTGGGCTTGTATTATATTGGAAATGGACTGATTGTAGATATTCATGTTTACATTTAATCGGTGGTAAATCTATTGTATGATATATATAGCAGTGAAAAACAGAAATAGAGAGAACGCAGAATATTAATGCAGCGGTCGTTTTTTGACCATTCCTCCTTTAATATCATTGATTGAATGTTGGACAATAAATGCTTTTGCATCAATTTTTTCTATTTCTAAAATCAATTTTGTGACTTCTAAACGTGTTACCACACAAAATAAGGCACGTCCTCCCTCATGTTCAAAATCACCTCTTGTGCCATATCCCTTATCGGTCTTAAATACAGTGACCCCTTTGCCCAAATATTCCGTAATCTGTGTTTTTATTTCTTCTGCTTTAGGAGAAATGACATAAACTCCAATATATTCCTCAATACCATTGATGATAAAGTCCACAGTTTTCGACGCAGACAAATATGTTAGAATGGAGTACATGGCTGTTTCAATATTTAATAAAAGAGCAGCAATTAAAAATAATATAGTGTTAAAAACAGCTATAAAATCACCAACCGTCAGACTACTTCTTCGACTTACAGTAATTGCCATAACTTCTGTGCCGTCTATTACTGCACCACCCCTAATTGCAAATCCTATGCCGGCACCAAGAAAAAAACCGCCGAATACTGCAATCAAAAGAGTATCTTTCGTAAAAACGGGGAGTTGTAAAAAATGTACTAATAAAGAGAGAACTATGATTGCCAATATACTTTTTAGGGCAAATTCTTTGGATATTTGACGTACACTAATAATGATAAACGGCAAGTTTACTGCAATAATAAGAATACCTAAATCTATTTTAGTGAAAATATTCAGTAATAGAGAAACACCCATTGCGCCGCCATCTAAGAAACCGTTGGGCAATAAAAAACCTTTTAAGCCAATACTTGCCATGATTACCCCAAGCGTTATGAGGATAACATCTTTAATATAACGTACATAGACACGTCGTTTTACGGTATTTATCATTGTCATCTCCATTTTTTACACTATCTTTTTGTTAAAAATAACAGCAAAATCATATTAACATTATGTTTGACCAACTGTGTTTTGTAATACTAAACCTTGCTCAAAATCAGTTATATTTCCCAAAGTGGTTTGGGCTATTTCTGTCATTGCTTCATGAGTAAAAAATGCCTGATGTGCAGTAATGAGAACATTAGGAAATGACATCAGACGCAAAATCAACTCATCTTGAATGATAAACTCCGAAAAATCTCTGAAAAATAATACATCTTCTTGTTCATAGACATCAAGCCCCAAATAACCTAAATGTTTCGATTTTAAGGATTGTATAACTGCTTTAGTATCAATCAAACCACCCCTGCCCGTATTGATAAGCATTGCGCCCTTTTTCATCAATGCTAAAGATTGAGCATTAATGATATGATGTGTATGTTCGTTTAACGGACAATGTAATGAAATAATGTCTGAGCATTGCAATAAATTTGGTAAATCGGTATATTCTATACCTGTTTTTAGTAATTCATCGTTTTGAATAATGTCATGTGCTAAAACTTTACATCCCATTCCTTGCATAATTCGGCAAAACGTTGCTCCAATTTTACCAATACCGATTACCCCCACGGTTTTACCAAATATATCAAATCCCATCAACCTGTCTAAAGAAAAATTGCCATCACGCACACGGTTATATGCTTTGTGCGTCTTGCGATTAAGGGTTAATATTAATGCTAATGTGTGTTCAGCAACAGCATGGGGCGAATAAGAAGGCACTCTTACTACTGTTAAGCCATATTCCTTGGCTGCTTGTAAATTTACATTGTTATATCCGGCACAGCGAAGTGCAATAAGTTTTATTCCTAGTTCTGCCAATGTACACATAACTTTTGTATTCAGTGTGTCGTTGACGAAGACACATACAGCCTCACTATCTTGGGCAAGAATTGCTGTTTCCTCTGTTAATGGTGCATCGATATATTGTACTGTGTGTACTTCGTTATTTGCATTAAAGTATGTTTTATCATACGATTGTGTTGAAAAAAATGTGATTTTCATGGTATGTCTATTGAGTGTAATGAGGTAAAAAACGGTATCGAATATATGAAAAGAGTGACTATAACACACTCAAAATATTTTATCACATTTGAAAAATGATGTATTGTAAAATCATAATAGATTTTTCTATAAACACAACGTTTTTCGCTGAGGGACGCTGAAAGACAGATAAAATATTTTGTATATGAAAAAAGCATACAGCAGTACAAAATTTGTCAGAAATGAACAATGTGGTAATGGCTGATTGAATCCTATTGTAGAAATGATAGAGCAGTTATACGTTTTTTTACTACACATTTCTCATTGTAGTGTATTTCATAACTTTTTATATTCGTTCATTACTACCTTGTCTTCTATAGCACTATATACGATATTAAGGGTACAGACAAATGTAATAAACTGAAAAAAAGTACGACTATTTTGATTGATATTGCAGCGATATGACTGTCCTTATAATATAGGTACGACATCATGTAATTTATCAAGTCGATCACTATATACACAGTATTCAATGAGAATAATAGTGGAGTGATGATAATATCTTGGACTATATAAAAGAATGTGTATCTTGATGATATCATGTGGACTACTTGAACTTTCTTCAGTTCATTTAGTCATGTCCTTGACATGTAAAATACATAAGTAATGTGATGATTCCTTGTAGAATTTTTGTCATGAAATTGTATGTTTTTCTATGCAATATTTGATGTACACTATTGTTGTGAAAGGAATACTATAACTTCTTCGCAATATTTTTGTCTATTTCCTTTCATTAAATACCTTTTTGTTTTGATAAGGTATTGTCCGATGTATGATTATTGCTTAAAAAGTCACAATATTCCTTTTTACTCTAAGTAAGGTGCAGTCAAAACAGGGTTTATACGTTGCCGTAATAATGCTATCATTGTGCATTTTTTTCTGTCATATTCGATTCGGACTCAGATTCTGAGTTTGGGTTAGCTAAATATGTTGGTAAACTTAAACCTGCCATATTAAATAAATCATTGAGTGGGGGAACCGTTTTCATCATACCCGACACAAAATTGGCGGTTGATCCGTTCCCATTTGTAGTATTACCTGAGTCCCAGACAGTAATTTTATCAATTTTAATATTTTTTACAGCTTCTACTTGAGTTTTTACCAGTTCGGGTAATTTTTCAATCAGTAATAATTGAAATGCTTTGGTCGGGTCTCCACCTGCTGCCGATACAACATCTTTGTATCCTTCTGCTTGTTTTGTTAGTATTTCGAATAATCCTTTGGCTTCTGCTTCCATTTTTGCAAAGATAGCATCAGCTTCGCCTTTTGCTTTTTCTCGGATTTTTTCGGCTTCTGCCTGCGCTTCAATGATGGCTCTTTGTTTTGCAATTTCGGCTGGTATCACAATATTTGCAATTTGTGTTGAACGTTCTCTTTCAGAACGCGCTAATTCTGCTTTTTGTTCAGCCATATAAGCGGCTTCCAACGCTTTTGCTTGTTGTACTTTTTCTGCTGAAATAGCAATGCGCATTGATTCTGCTTCTTTTTCACGGCGCAGAGCTTCGGAATTTGCTATGGCTATACGTGCTTCATTTTCACCTTGAATTGCAATAGCATTTGCCTCTGATGTTTTAATCCTTGTGTCTCTTTCGGCTTCAGCTTTTCCTATTGACTCATCTTTTTTTGCAGATGCAATGCTGATTTCTTTATCTTTTTGCGTTGCAGCTATGCTGATTTCTCTGTCTTTTTGTGTTATTGCAATTTTCACATCTCTGTCTCTGTGAGTTTCTGCAATTTGTGTATCTTTTTCTCTGTCGGCAAGAGCTTTACCGGTTTCACCGATTTTTTCTTGTTCTGCAACACTGACTTTTGCCTCATTTATAGCTTTTGCGGCAGCTTCTTTACCCAATGCTTCAATATAGCCGGATTCATCTTTGATATCTGTGACATTGACATTGATTAATTTGAGACCGATTTTTTTAAGTTCAGAGTCCACATTTTTTGAAATATTATCTAAGAATTTATCTCGATCTGAGTTTATTTCTTCGATAGTCATTGTGGCAATAACTAATCGTAATTGACCGAATAATATATCTTTGGCTAATTCTTGAATATTTTCCGATGACAGTCCAAGCAAGCGTTCAGCTGCTGTATTCATATTTTCGGGTTCAGTAGATATTGCGATGGTAAACCGACAAGGCACATCAACACGGATATTTTGACGGCTTAATGCATTCGTAAGATTAGCTTCGATGGATAGGGGTTTTAAATCAAGAAATGAATAATCTTGTATAACGGGCCATATAAAGGAGCCGCCACCATGAACACATCGTGCGGATGTGCCACCTGTCCTGCCATAAATGACAAGAATTTTATCGGAAGGACAACGTTTGTAACGTGAAATGAGTGCTGTAATAGTAATAAACAAGACTATTGCTGCAACTGCGATGAGAATGATAGTTGGTTCCATAAGACTATTATTATAAGGGTTCTACAAGAAGAATTGTATGTTCAATATTAATTACTTTTATCGGTGTATTGGTCTGAATTGCATCATATTCTGTCATTGCATCCAATTCGTGAACGGCACCGTTGACACTTATGAGCACTTTGCCTTTGCCTGTTCTTTTTTCAGGAATTGTCAGATATACTTCTCCTGTTTTGAAGAGTGTTTGCTCCATTGTGAATGTATTATCTTCAGCAAGTTTAAGAATTAGTTTAATTAGGGCAAAAAAAGAAAAAACGAAGAGTGTGCCTATGCCGAAGGAAAAAGCGATAAGCAGAAAAGAGTTTTCAATAACAGAGTGAAAAGCAATACCGCCCCAACTGAATCCCAAAAGAAAGTTGATCAGATTACGTAATGAGAATAATTGAAAGGGTGTATCATGTGTACCCACTTCGGTGCTATGACTCAATTCAATAGAATCTGCATAATGGGAACTGCTGCCTATCAATGTCATGATTGATTGAAGCAAAAAAATAATACTGCTTGGAATGGCAATGTACCAGAATGTTTTCAGCAGTGGATCTAATGGGTCTAATAATTCCATAATAGTCTATCAGATAAAATCTACATGACTTGAGAGTCAATGACATTTATGAATGTAATTATGGTTATGTACTCAAAAAGTTGCATCTTCAATTTCTTACTCATTACAACTTTTAGAACGTTGTTCTTCAAAAATACTGAATCACGCTGAGTTATGGATAAAGAAAAATGTGGTTGTAGAATAAAGCATGGCGATACACAAGGAAAGTACGGGCTTCATAGAACTAAAAAACCCCTCAGCTAAAAAGCTAAGGGGTTTCTGTTGTACCACATTGTGGTGAAGAAATACTACTGTATGTTCTTAATTTCTTACTCTTACGGAATCGCGTGGTTTACCGTCGCGAGGACCACGTGGGCATGGAACTTCACCGGTAGTTAACCAATTTGTCCAGATAGTTAATTGTTCCGCTGTTAAGATACCTGCGATTTGTCCATAGAGGGTTGTTTTACATGCTTCTAAAGCTGCTTTGAGTGCTTCGTCGGCTGCTTGCATTTCTGCTTTAGCCGCTTCTTGAGCCGCTTTCATCTGGGTTGCTGCATCTTCACGTGTGATTGTGCCTGCTTTAACTTGTTCGCGAAGGGATTTACCTAATTCTTGCAGACGTGTGCGTACCGGTTGTGTCGCTGTTTTGTGTGCATCTAATGCTGCTTTAACGCAATCACGGTGAGCTGTCATTAATGGTTCAAGTGCCGTTTTTTGTTCTGCTGTCAATTGAAGGCAAGGAAGTATTGCGCGCAAATCATCACGTTTTACGTTGGGGCGACGACCTTTGCGTCCATCGCGCATTGATTCAGTTGCTGCCCACTCCGGAGAATTGGTCGTGATGCCATTCATAAAGAGTGCTTCGGTTGTAATGTTATCGGTTACCACGAATGATGCTTGTTCGTTTGAACTGTTGTCATAGTTCGATGCAACTGGAGTTGAGTCATTGGAACAGCCAACAAAACCTAATGTGGCTGCGAAGGCGAATGCAAGAGCGAGATTTGCGAACTTGCCAAAAACTGAGTTTTTCATAATGAAACCTTTGATTGATAAAGTATAAAAAATTTTGTTGATTGCTCTTTCAGATTCCGTACCGGTTCCGGCTTCTGTGGATAGTAATGCAGCCCGAATAATTTTGTTACAGCGAACTCATCATTTTTTTATAACGTTCATTCCAAAGAGACGCTTTGGAAAAAATTAAAACGATAACATATCCTTTTCATACCTAATCAATGAAGCCCAATTCTTTACCAACCTCAGCAAATACCTCAAGAATACGATCAAGATGTTCATCTTCATGAGATGCCATATAGCTTGTGCGCATCATACTCATCGTGGGAGGAACGCCCGGCGGAATAAAAGCATTGACAAAAACGCCTTTATCATACAGTTTACGCCAGAAGAACAGTGCTTTTTCCACATCGCCAACAATTACAGGCACTATGCCCGTACGGCTATCAATTATAGTGAAACCTAAATCCGTAAAACCTTTTCGCATTTTGTCTGCATTAGCCACAAGCTTGGTGACTAACTCCGGTTGTTGCTCGAGAATCTCAAGTGCCGCCAATGCTGCAGCGCAAGATGCCGGGGTTGGACTTGCACTAAAAATTAAAGCAGGGGAATGATGTTTTAGGAAATTTATTACTCTCTCGGGACCACCAATGAAACCACCTAATGATGCAAAGGTTTTGGAGAAGGTTCCCATAGTCATATCAGTTTTATCAACAACACCAAAATGACTTGCCGTACCGCGTCCTCCAACGCCAACCACACCTGTTGCATGAGCATCATCCACAAGAACACGAGCACCGTATTTATGTGAAATTTCAAGCAGTTCGGGTAGATGTACTAACTCACCTGAAACCGAAAATACGCCATCGGTGACAACAAGCTTACCGGCATTATCGGGAATACGTTGCAATGTTTTTTCTAAGTCCGCCATATCATTGTGTTTATAGCGTACAAACTCGGCAAACCCGCCTTTTGCCAACATAGCACCATTAATGATGCATGCATGATTTTCTTTATCGGAAACAACATAATCACCTTTGCTTACAAGACCCGAAATTGCCCCTAAAGCTGTTTGGTAACCCGTTGAAAATAATAATATTGATTCATACCCTAAAAATTTCGCAAGTTTTGCCTCAAGTTCATTATGTAAATCTATGGTACCGGTCAAATACCGTGAACCGGAACACCCTGTGCCATAACGATTGATTGCATCAATTGCTGCTTGGCGCACTTTGGGATGAGCAGTAAGACCGAGATAATTATTCGAACCTGCCATGATAACTTTTCGCCCTTCAATGCTAACAACAGGTCCTTCATTTTCTTCGATTGCTCTGAAATAAGGATACAAGCCCGCAGCTTTCACTTCATCGGCTTTGGTGAACTCAACACACTTCTGAAATAAATCCATTTTACTCTTTTTCTCCGTTTACTTTGTAACTATTATGAAAAATTTATACGCAAATTAAGCAATCATGACGAAAACATTGAGTTGTTGTATTTCTACTTAGCTTGTGAATCGTTATCAAAATGTGTTGTTCTACTCATTTCTGCACTCAAAGTTACGCTATGTTTACAATGATTTGAGTGGTTTTCTTGACTGATTTTCTATAAGTGCGATGAGTTGAAACACACAATACGTCAGAACCGCTACATTGTTGATAAGCCGTTAACAGCTTTGAATAGTTTTGCGTAACAAAAACACTCTGTGCTTTTCTTTTTCATTAAAAATCAACTTACAATGTTATGAGCGAGATTGAGTCAGTATATTTGTTCCGTCAATACAATAATCGTACGCATGAAGCTGCAAGAAACACAGATAGAAGAAGTTCGAAACCGCTCCGATATAGTGGAAATTATTGGAGAAACAGTTCGATTACGCCCTCAAGGCAAATCGTTTGTGGGTCTGTGTCCTTTCCATGCCGATAAGCATCCCTCTATGAATGTCAATCCTCACATGGGGATTTTTAAGTGCTTTTCTTGTGGCAAAGGGGGGAATGTCATTACGTATATGATGGAGTATTACAAGTTGCCGTTTATTGAAGCCGTCAAACAATTGGCAAGTCGTGCGGGGATTTTGCTGCCGGAAGAACATGAGCAGCCCGATAGTGACCTTCAGAACAACATGGAAACACTTCGAGCTGTAATGATTGAAGCGCAATATCTTTATGCTGAGATGCTGAAAAATCGAGAGGCTTCTCAGGCACAAAAGTATATCAATGCACGTGGATTTTCACAGCAGACAGTGCAACAGTTCTCGCTTGGATTTTCACCGGATTCATGGAAATTTCTGTATGAATCTTTCATAAAAAAAGGGTATAAAGAGGAAACACTCGAAGAAGCCGGACTCATTATCCGTAAAGACGACGGTGCTGTCTATGACCGTTTCCGCAATAGATTGATGTTTCCCATTCATGATGTGTCGGGGCGCACAATCGGATTCGGTGCCCGGCAATTAACAAATGAAAAAGGTCAAGCAAAGTATATAAATTCACCCGAAACAGCACTCTATAGCAAAAGTCGTGTGCTGTATGGATTGTATCAAGCTAAGAATGCTATTAGAAACCACGATGCAGCTATCATGACTGAGGGATATGCAGATACGATTACACTTCATCAATTTGGATTTACTCAAACGATAGCATCAAGCGGTACTGCACTTACCCGTGAACAATTACAGCTTCTGAGCCGCTTTACAAAAAATGTATTTATAGCATACGATGGTGACGGCGCAGGGCAAACAGCGACAATACGTGGGCTGGAGCTTGCTTTAGAAGAAGGGTTCAATGTGAAGATTATGCAGTTTCCCGAAGGCGAAGACCCCGATAGTTTTATTCGTAACAGAGGGGCTGATGCTTTCCGATCAGCAATGCTATCGGCGCAATCTTTTCTGGAATTTCGTTTGAATGCATTGCGTTCAGACGGTGTGCTGGCTGACCCACCGCGATTAGCACAAGCAATTCGTGAGCTTATTGACCTGATTGTCCGTATTCCTGATACGATGCAGCATGATATGCTTTTACAACAACTATGGGATTCATTGCGATTAAGCGAAATGCAGTTACGACGCATGTATGAAGAGTATGAAGTGCGTATGAAAAAACGTAACAGGATGCCGCGTGAACAACGGTTAGCCCCATATCAACAATTAGCTCATGATAATCAATCTCAACCAACAGTCACGGAGACAATGCCACCGGTTAAAGAAATTGCGGCTGAGGAAAAAGAGCTTTTACGTTTGATACTTACGAATCCAAAAGTATTGAGGTTTATGACACAAACTTTGGAAGTAAGCCCCGATACTATGATAACACCATTTGGCAAATCTCTTTTGTTTAGGGCGATTGAAGCCATGAACTCGAATGCATCCGATATGTATGCTGCGCTGATTGAACATGAAAATGCCGATGATGCGATGCGTGATTTCTTAGCGGGCATAGTAATGAAACGCGATGCACCAAGTACAAATTGGAAAAATTTTGAAGTAGAAATACCCAATGAAAATCAAAAGAAAATTATGACAGATTGCTTGTTTCGTTTACGTATTAAAAATATTGATAAACAAGTAAGTGAAATTAAAAATAAAATATCTGATAATCTGATTGAATCCGATATTGAAATATTAAAAACCATAACCAATTTGACCAAAGAAAAAAATAATCTTCTGCAACAATTACGTTCGGGTATTTAATAATTGTAATAAAGCTGAAATGTGATAAAACAATTCTTCTCATATTGCCTGTTTATGACAATGCTTTTCTTTTTTTTGGCTTATATACAAGTAAAAGCTGAAGAAAAAAACACACAAGGGTTGATTGTCGGAATACAAAATTGGGACAAAACAATCGTAGAAGCCGGTTATCTCTTCGGACGAAAAATAGAGTGGGTAGAGTCTAAATCAATAAAAGGGTATGGTGGTCTTGGGCTGGGTTTGGAATTAGGAAATTCGGCATCAAATGACAGTCCATTACTGGGTTTGAAAGTTGCATATACAATAAATATGTTTATTTCTTTCGGTGGAAGTGTTATCTATTATACAGACTTTTCCACATGGGGTTTGCGTTTCCGTCCCGAAATAGGTGTCAGTATGTTTGGAGTACGCATAGTCTATGGGCGCAATTCCACCATGTTGAAACCCAATTTTTCAGGTATAAACAACAATGTAATGAGCGTGACGCTATTTATTCCTATGTAGGTATTTGACTTGAATATTCATCTTTGCATGGAGCGTGATGAATGTGGATACGTTACTACAATGAAGTATGGAGAATTGTGAACAACTATTCAAGAGAAGCAGCACTATTCAGTATCAGTTAATGACACCAAAATTCAGACAGAGGAATATACCTCCAAAATTATCGATGGGGAGGTCTTTAATGCTTTCAAGTCCCTTTCCACCGAAAGGTATGGAGTAATAGCGTATTTCTACTCCTAAGGCACTGCCCCCGCCAAAATTTCCTATATTGGCTCCGATGCCAAGATACCCCCCGGGACGAGTGTACCAACGAGCGTCGGGCAGAGAACCGAAAAAGTTTTGTTCATGCCCTTGATAAGGACCTTCCATAATAAACGTTCCCCCTAAGGCTGCCGAGACATGAGGTCGCAAGCTTTCAGTAATGTCGTCTTTGAACAAGCGATACCGCGTGCCGATGAGTAAAGGAAACATAAGTAAACGATTCACTTTATTTGGAACGTATATGCCGGTGCGGTCAAAAACCTCAAATTCATCACTGTTGCGAGCACCGGATCCGGCAAGAGTGATTGAAACTACCAGCTGTTCGTTTAATGCCCACTGATAGCCAAATCCGAAACCGAATCCGTGAGTAGATAAGTACAGTTCACCGGCAAAGCCCTGTTTTCGGGCGCGAAAGATATTAGTGTCAGAAATCAAAGGACGTGGGCTTGAAAAAATCATCGTGGTATCGGATGGGTCAACCGGTGGTAAACCCGGTAATTGTCCGTAAATATTACTGTTAGAAAACAAAAGAGTAATCAACATTACAAGCAGGGACAGTCCCGATTTCCTCAAAATGTAGCGCATAAATGAAGGTGTTATCGTGAATAATTTTTATAGAATCGTGCGTGCAAAGAGTAAAATGGATTGCTGCACACACCAACTTCCTTAAATTTGTGTTGTAAAATTAGCAAACACTACATGGAACTGCAACATTTTCTCCGTAAAGTGGAGTCAATATTTCCTTTGAATTCAGCCATCGAGTATGACAAGGTTGGATTGCAACTTGATAGTGGCAAAAAGGAAGTGACTCGCTGTCTTATTGCCTATGAAATTACCGATGAGGTTGCAGCCGAGGCATATAGCGGTGGATTTGATTGTATAGTCGCATTTCATCCGCTTATTTTTTTTCCTCTTCAGACAATATCTTCTGACCGCCGTGTTGGACGTGTTATTACTAACTTGATTGCAGCCGGAATAGCTGTTGTTGTCGTACATACAAATCTCGACACACATCCGCGCGGGACTAATATGATTTTGGCACAAATGTTAGGACTTAGTGAGTGTATATTTATGCAGTCCAATCCATATCACACGGACAGAGGAATGGGTGTCATAGGAAAATGGAGTGAACCGAAAAGCGTCAAAGATGCTGCTGCATTGGTTGCACATCAATTAAAATCACGAGTACGTTATGCAGCAACAGACATCAATCAGATGATTTCCAAAGTGGCTATTGTTGCTGGCAGCGGCTATGATTTCCTTGATTATGCAATAAAACAAGGGGCGGAAGTATTGATTACCGCAGATGCAAAATATCATAATTTTCATGCGGCAAAAGATACTATAGCACTCATAGAAGCAGGGCATCAGGAAATGGAAAGTCATGTCCCGGATATTCTTTATTCTTTATTGAGTGAAGAAATCAAGGATGTAGATTTTCACAGATCCATACTGAACACTAATCCGATACATTATATTTGAAATACTTTATTTTTATACTTACTTACTAATTATTTATGCACGCACAAATTCAATTTATCGCACAACTTGCTGAAATTGATGAACAAATGGATGAATTCCACCAAGAGTTAGGAGATTTACCCGGAGAAGTTAAAGAAGCAGAAAAAAAACTACGTCAGAAAAATTCTTTGGTAGAAGAAACACAATCGCTCTTAGATGAACTTTTGGATTTTCGTGCAAAATCCGGACACATGCTTGAAGATTTAAAAACGCGAGAAACCAAGTATGCTCAACAGCAGTTTCAGGTCAGAAATAACAGAGAGTTTGATGCTATCACCAATGAAATAGAAAACATCAGAAAAGAACGCGAACATATCAACGAAAAATTGCGTACTTCGACGATAAAAGAAGATAATTTACGGTTGATTCTCAGCCAACAGCAAAAAGATTATGAGGAAGTAAAAGCTATACTTGATGAAAAAGAAAGCCAACTTACAGAGCTTTCCGGAAGTCACAGCGAAGAAATTCGTAACCTTATACATCGCCGCACAGAACTTACTACGACTATTAAGCCGAGTGTTTTGGAAGAATATGAACGAATCAGAACATTTCACACGGATGCCGCGGTTAAAGTGCGTCGTAATTGCTGTTCAGGGTGCTTTAGTGCGGTGCCGCCTCAAAAATTGGTAGAAATGCGCACAAAATTAGATCTCATATTCACATGTGAACATTGCGGGAGAATACTCATAACTGACGGTATGTAATCCAAAAAATCGTAAGTGTGGGAAGAATGGGCGATAGCATTAGTTTCTAATGAGGAAAGTCCGAACACCAAAGAGCAACACGCTTTATAACATAAAGGCGGTGATGATTGGTAACAATACAAGCCGACGGAAAGTGCAACAGAAAGCAAACCGCTGTGTATGTACAATACATAGTAAGGGTGAAATGGTGAGGTAAGAGCTTACCGCATTCCAGGTAACTGTAATGGCATGGCAAACCCCGTGTGGTGCAAGGCGAAATAGGAACAGTAATTCAGCAGAATAAAGGACTGCTCGTTTTTTTGTCAATGAAATACTTGACGTGCTGTTTGGGTACGCCGCTTGAAGATAATGGCAACATTATTTCCAGATACATTGTCGCCTCCGTTAGCAATAACGAAGACAGAATTCGGCTTACAATTCTTTTCACACTTTTTGATTTAAGGCATATATATGAAATTGCCTAATGACGATATTATTTTGGAGCTGCTACCCGAATTTTTAGATTCTTGGTTGCATGACATGGAGTATGTGCTACCGCAATTAATCAGTGAAAAAAATGGCGCAGACTTACGGCGCTTTGGGCATACTCTTAAAGGAAGTGCTGCTCAATTTGGCTTTGAGGAATTACGTGATATGGGAATAAAAATGATGTCGTTTGCCGAGCTGAACGATTTTGATAATGCCGAAGATTTTGCAAAAGCTATTGTGCAGCATTTATTCGAAATTAAACAATTTATTGAGTCACAAAATTTATCATCATAACACTTTTTATTATGAAATTATTTTCTTTCGTCATAACGGTAATGATGTTGTCTGCCAATATTCTTGTGGCACAAGAACGCATAGCCGTCTTACCGTTTCGCAATATGGATGGATTGCTGTCACTTACTCCCTTGTGCTCACAATTGGCTGATACTGTTGCGGTTGAGTTAGCCAAAACCGATCCGCAAGAAAAATTTATTCATGTGGTTCCTTCCGATTCCGTGAATGAAGTGTTGGCTTCGCTAAATCTTGATCCGCAAAACCCGCAATATGACTCTGATTTGTGGAAAGCTGTGGCTATGCTCAATATTCGCCGTGTGGTTTCAGGGGGATTTAATTTACAAGGTGATAAGTTGTTAGTGAATGTCTATATCTATGAAGTTACAACAAAATTACCTGACCCTGTGAATCAAGCAAAAAATTTGTTTAAACCAAAAGATCAGATAATGGAAATTATTCCAAAGATTATTAAAAAAATATCGCCCGCATTTGTTCGATGATATGCGCTCTTGCGACTCTGATAATTTTTATGTACAATCACCGTCCATTGCGTCGGTGATTTTTTTTATAGAAGAGTAAACAAACTCCATGATACAATGTTCGATTCTTACTATTGGTGATGAGATTTGCATAGGGCAAATAGTCAATACAAATGCTGCATGGATTGCTGCGCATTGTTCTGAAATCGGTTGTGAAGTCATTGCTCACTCAATCGTTGGAGATGATAGTGAAGAAATTAAATCGGAGTTAAAGCGCTTATCGCAAATTTCCGATTATGTGTTTTTGACCGGTGGTCTTGGACCCACCCATGATGATGTGACAAAAAAAGTGTTATGTGAATATTTTAATGATTCATATATCTGGCATGAACCAACATTGGTATGGTTACAAGACTTTTATGCTCGTCGCGGCAGACCATTGACCGAGCGCAATAAACTACAGGCATTTTTACCTTCTGTGTGCGAAGTCTTATCGAATGAAAGAGGAACTGCTCCGGGTATGCTTTTTCAAAAAGATGGAACTATTGTTGTTTCAATGCCCGGAGAATGATGTATATTATGGAACAGCATATTTTTCCACGTATTGAACAACATTTTTTGTTGCAACATCAAACGAGAAATATGTATAGAACTTTGATGACAATAGGCGTGGCGGAATCCGACCTTGCTGACATGATTGGCGATGTCAGCAAATTTCTTGACCCTCATTCATCACTCGCATTTTTACCATCCTACTCAGGTGTTCGATTACGCATTGGTGCGCATGATGTGCACACCGACAAAGCTATTGAAATTTTGAATTCACTTGAAAAAATTCTAAGGCAAAAAGCCGGTAAATTTATTTATGGTTCCGATAATATTTCTATTGAAAAAACAGTTGCCCAATTATTAACCGAAAGGGGAGAAACCGTTTCCGTAGCAGAATCCTGCACAGGAGGAAAAATAGGTGCCGCATTTACGGATTTGTCCGGAAGTTCCGCATATTTTATCGGTGGAGTCCTTGCATATTCGAATACTGTAAAAGTGCAAGAATTGGGAGTAAAAAGCGAGGAAATTGAGCAATATGGAGCTGTGAGCGAAGAAGTTGCACGCTCAATGAGTCAAGGGGTGAGACATAAATTACAGACAGATTATGGCATTGCTGCGACGGGAGTAGCGGGACCCGATGGCGGATCAGATGAAAAACCTGTTGGCACTGTATGGATTGCACTTTCTACACCGTCAACAACAATAACCAAGCGATATATTTTTGGTAATGACCGAGCAGCAAATCGTGACAGAACCGTAGGAGCTGCTTTTGATATGCTGTATCGTTATTTGAAAAGTAGGAACGATGATAATTCTGGCAATTGAATCTTCATGTGATGAAACTGCGGCAGCAGTAATAAAAAATGGTAAGGTGTTGAGCAATATTGTGTCATCGCAAACTGAACATTCGGCTTTTGGAGGAGTTATTCCCGAAATTGCCTCAAGAGCACATTTGCGTATGATTTCTACTGTTGTAAATCAAGCTTTATCAAAATCGCGACTCACACTTGCCGACATAGAAGCAATTGCAGTAACAACATCACCCGGGCTTGCTGGAGCTTTGCTTGTAGGGGCTAATTTTGCAAAAGGGCTTGCACTGCGATTGAACATTCCGCTTATACCTGTCAATCATATTGAAGGGCATTTGTACTCGGGATTTTTAGTATCCGAGACAATAGAATTTCCATTTATTTCTTTAGTAGTCAGCGGTGGGCACACTTCGTTATTTTATGTTACATCATTTCATGAATATTCCATTTTAGGCTCAACTCGTGATGATGCAGCAGGCGAAGCATTCGATAAAACATCGAAAATGCTCGGATTGGGCTATCCCGGAGGACCTATTATGGATAAATTGGCAAAAAATGGTAATCCAAGTGCATATATCTTCCCGCGTGCAATGATGCAAAAAGATTCCCTCCAATTCAGTTACAGCGGATTAAAAACTGCTGTACGTGTATTCTTGCAACATAATTATCCCGAAGGTGATTTCCATGATAATATTCATAATATTTGTGCTTCGGTGCAGGAAGCAATTATTGAACCATTGGTGAAAAAATCATTTAATGCTTTGAAGCAAATGAAAGTAAATACCTTAGTCGTTGCCGGAGGGGTGTCTGCCAATTCCCGATTACGCTCCGAATTGGAACGGTTAGCACAGAAAAAATCTGTCAAACTTTTTATACCTGATATACAGTATTGTATTGATAATGCAGCTATGATTGGTTCTTTGGCAGAAAAAAAAATTACCAAACAAAAAACATCAGACCATTATATGTCATACAATATCACGGTCAATTCGTCGGCATTGCGCTCACCTAAAAAATAATTATCAATAATTTCTGAATGATAAGCATTCGTATAGGTTTACTATGAATGAAACAACAGCAAAACATAAGGAATATTTTTTTGAGATAGATGAGCGAGGAAATGTTCTTCATAACGGGGTGGAAATAGATGACAAACCATTTATTCATGTTTTTTTTACTCGATTAAAAGAAAACACAACCGGCAAATACAATGATTACCCGTATTATTCGCCGTCAGGTTATGAAATAAATTTTGTGCAACCGGTTGATACACCAATAGTTTATCAACGATGGGAGAATGATAAATTATGGTATCATGATACATTGTCGGTACCATTTGAGCAAGAATCTTTAACAGTGTCAGATGACGGAATTTTATATCATACAGCAAAAGTAGGTGGCAAAGGGCGCATTGCAATGCCTGCACTTATGCACCTTACCGAACATATTGAGCCATTCGGAGAGTACTTCCAATTCCGTCACCCCGATACAGGAAAAACTTCAATCATTGAACCTACAATTATGCCGAGCCATCTTCGATTTCTGCACCCGAGAAAGGACAATACTTGCTTTGGGTGTGGTGATGCTAATCCTCATGGTTTACAACTTTCATTCCTCTATAATGAACAAGAAAAAGCAGCAGAATCATGGTTCGTGCCACCATCGTTTATGAATGGTTCTTTAGGAATAATGCATGGTGGATTTGTGGCTCTTTTGCTCGATGAAGTTATGGGAAAAACTCTTTCAGGACAAGGGGTTAAAGCACCAACAGGTACATTAAATGTTCGCTATCACAGACCAACACCCATAGGGCAGACTTTGTACCTGAAAGGCAAACAAATAAGTGAACAGGGGCGCAAGTTCGTCATTCATGGCGAAATACGCGATGAACATCATCAATTGCTTGCAGAAGCGGAAGGACTGTTCATTCGCATACATATCACCACTTGATTGTTTCTATGAACAAAGCATCTTTTCTTGTCTTCGTTATTGTTCTTCAGATCATATTCCTTTTAACAGATGTTTATGTATTGCATCGTTGGAAAAAATTTGTGCAACAAAAACGATGGAGCACACTATTTTTTACCGTGCCATACATCGTGATGTTTTTCGCAGTTATCTGCAATATATATGTGAATGTTCGACGTATGAATGTCGGTGCTATTCCATTATTTGATTTAATACTTTACAATGCAGTCATCGTATGGTATTTACCTAAGTTACCTATTGCTCTGACTTTACTGTTTACAGATTCCATAAAATTTCTAAAATGGTTATGGAACAGAATTAGTTTTCATAAAAACACACCTTCATTATCAGAAACACAACCGGAAAATGTGCCGCGCAGAGAACTATTAAAAAATGTGGGCTGGTCATTGGCGGCAGCACCATTTATTATCGTAGGGGATGGATTGCTGCGTAAAGTGACAAATTTT
>VYMG01000093.1_pt1 | contig 40077 bp, 23 predicted proteins | sample 5115261 | NCBI WGS metagenome assembly VYMG01 (sample SAMN12291781, study PRJNA351875) | freshwater metagenome | isolation source: freshwater lake | place: USA: Michigan, Wintergreen Lake | collected 2013-08-08
GCTTGCTGAATAATGGTAAAACCCTTTTAAAATAAAGCTTTTGACCTGTTAAAGTCCGATGTTGGTGCAAGAAAATAGGATTGGGACTTTCAAAAACCTTGCATTATCCTTCTTGTAGTACATCGCTTGGTACAAAAAACCAGGGCAACAAAGCCTGAAACGACCGGCTCCTGACTCCTGACTCCTGACTCCTACCACCACCGAAAAACTTTTTCAGCAGACCCTAACTATGAGAGCGATCGAGTCCCGATTAACTAGCCTAGAAAATGGACAATCAGAAATCAAGTCAGACATCAAGTCTCTGAGTGCAAAAACAGAAAATATCGATAAGCGGCTCACCTCGATCGAAACCCGTCTAGAAGATTGGAAACCGTCGATCGACAAAACAGCCGATCTTGCCGAAAAAGTAGGGGAACTGAAAAACGGGCGCTCAATCGCTTTTTTGATATTGGGTGCGATTATCGGTTGGTTCGCTCGCAACTCGATCAAACCCTAGAAACTTTTAACAATCTTTGTCACTGTCGAGGTGGCAAAAAAGGCCCTAGAATGGGAAACATCTACTGCTAACTGATAACTGATTACTGTTTACTGTTTACTGATAACTGAGCGAGAAACATACCAAGTAAAACCACCGCCGATAACTGCCATAACTGCTAAAGCTAATAGTACCGGTCGGAGTCCGAATTGAGTTTCAGCGATACCGGCGACAGCTAAGGGTAAAGAGAGGGCAATATTAACGGCATTATTTTCTAAACCAAAGACTTTACCGCGCATTTCAGGGGGTGTATCTGCCTGTAGGGTAGTTTGCATGGGAACCCCGACTAAAGCGGCAAAAATGCCCAATAAAGCCGTCATAGCGAAGGCTAAAATTAAACTCTTTGTGGCTAGAGATAAACCGATTAAAGCTGCCGCCATACCCAGAGAACCCCAGAGACTTAATTGGGTGTGGGAGAATTTTTGACCCCAATAACCCAAAGTAATCGCACTAACTGCCATTCCTGCACCACAGGAGGCTAATAAAAAGCCAAATTGAGAAGCTTTTAACCCGGGTAGTTTTTCCGCCATACTGACGGCTAATACCGATAGAGCAGCAAAAATACAGAATAAGATGACTAATTGAATCAGGGCGTTACGAACTTTATGATTTTTGTTGAGGTAACGAATGCCGTCGCGGATATCTTCCCAAACATGGGGCTGTTCTGCGGTAGGAATGACATATTTTTCGTTAGTTCGCAGGATAATTAGAATTAAACCGGCAATTATATAAAAAGCACCGACAATCATCACTTTGCCAATATCAAATTGTCCGGCTCTCGTGCCGAAAATACTATCAGCAAAAGCTAATAAAGGTTCACCGATGGCAAAACCGATAATTAATACCGCCATGGTGGTTAAAGTGTTGAGGGAATTAGCCGGCAAAAGATGACGGCGTTTTACCACTAATGGCAGGGTAGATTGTTCGGCGGGGGCAAAAAATTGGGTTAAGGTGGAGACAAGAAAAGTAATGACTAACAACAGGAAAAAACCGAAGGGTAAATTAAATTCTCCTTGTAGCCGGTAATGCCAATTTCTTAAACCTTCCGGCAGCCAACCGAGGGGAACGGCTAAAGTTTGCTCGCGCACTAACCATAATAATAGGGGAATGAGGAGGACAAAAGCCCCGCGTAAAAGGTTAGAAATAACTAAAACTTGTTTTTTTAACCATCTATCAACATATACACCCGCCACCGAACCCACTAACACCGCCGGAATTGTATTAGCAATCATTATCGCCGATACCCAGCCACTAATTGACTGATCGGCTTTTTGGTAATGGGTGGCAATTAGGGAGATCATCAGGACTAAATAGAATTTATCCGCTAATTGGGAAAAAATTCCCCCCGCCCAGAGAATGAGAAAGCGCGGGTTTTTTAGCACTGGGGCAAAACCCTGACTAGGATTGGATTTGGGCGCACGTTTAGGCAAGCGGTTCATGGTTTCTGTGTCGGATTGCCTCGGTGAGGAATCGGAAGAATTAAAAACAGGAGTGGAGGAGTCGCTAGACGTAGCGTCGTCAGTTTCTGAGTCAAACAGTTGCATTATGATGATTGTTGCTATCTGTTTAAAATTCTAAGGGAGATAAACCCTCAACTAATGCCGAGGAGCGAAAAGTTTTTCCCAGATGATACTGAGTATAGCGGCGCAGCAGGCGATCGAGGTTAATCCAAGCTAGTTCTGAGGTAAGGTTTTCTTGGGGGGGAAAATCTGTTTTTCCTAGGCATTGCAGTAATTGCAGTTCTTGCCGCGTCAGTTTACTATCGATTTTGGGCGGGTTGATTGTTTCTGTGAGGGCAGCTAGATCTATTATTCCCCCTGCCTCGAAACTGAATCCTAGGCAATTGTCCCTAATTAAAGCTTTTCCCGTCAACAGGCAGTTATGGACTTGCGGCACTAAGCCAGCAATTATTAAGAAATGAAAAATTGCTTGACAAAGATAGGGAAGTATGTATTGATTTTCGTCGAGGACTTCAATTCTGGCCAGATGGCCGCAGATTAATTCGTATAATTCCCTCTGGGGTTGTTCGCTCAGGGCGATCGCCAAAACCAGTTCACAGAGGTATTGACTAACGGTGAGTTTGGCGAGATTTTGACTTAATTTGGGATAAGATTCGATAGTTTCAGCTTGAACGACCTTATCTAGGGATTTTCCTGCGACTATCAACAGATTATTGACCACAAATAGTTCACTTCTACCCCGCAGGGAAGATTTATACTTGCGCGCACCGGGAGCGATGGCTCTAATTAAACCATATTCGGCGGTCAAAATAGTTAACAGGCGATCGGCTTCTCCGAAGGCCATTCCTTGCAGATTGATTCCAGTAGCTTGATAGGTACGAGACATCATTTAATAATTAACTAGGGTCTGCTGAAAAAGTTTTTCGTGGGGACAGGGTGTGGGGTGTAGGGTTTTACCGATTTTGAGGGGGTCAATTACCTAATTTTCAGGGAAAAAGTCCCTGAAATTTCCCCCCGATCACTCCCATATCTGCTACTTTTTGATTGACAAAAGGTCTAAAAGTCTTACCCAACAAGGTTTTTAGATTTTTTCGGCAAACCCTAGCTAATTGTCTTCCCAAAAAGACTTGAGCTAATCACCAAGCAAAGGGGAATCAGTCAGGACTATGGGGGAGATGCTATGGAGGTTAGCGGACTCGAACCGCTGACATCCTGCTTGCAAAGCAGGCGCTCTACCAACTGAGCTAAACCCCCGATCTGGTTTTTAAGACACTCTCGTTATTATAACCTATAGTGAAAAATATTACAAGTTAATTTTCCCTTTGCTTGCCATGTCTTATCTAGTCGCCACTTTTTACCAGTTTGTGGCTTTGTCAGATTATCGTCAAAAACAGCCAGAAATACAAAAATACTGCCAAGAAAGAGGCATTAAAGGAACTATTCTTCTGGCAGCCGAGGGGATTAATGCAACGATCGCTGGGAACAGTCAAGCGATCGCCGAGGTGATTAGTTGGTTAAAAACCGATACTCGTTTAGCGAATCTAGAGGTGAAAGAGTCTGTTTGCGATTATTTGCCCTTTCAACGCTTAAAAATTCGCTTAAAAAAGGAAATTGTGACTTTTGGTCAACCCAAGGCTAATCCTCTCGAAAAAACAGGAATTCATCTCAAAACTGAACAGTGGAATCAATTGCTGAAAGAGCCGGATGTGGTAGTTATCGATACTCGTAATAATTATGAAGTGGCGATCGGTACTTTTGCGGGAGCGCTTAACCCGGAAATAGGGCATTTTCGCCAATTTCCTGAGTATATTCAGGACAATTTTGATAGTATTAACGATAAGAAAATAGCTCTTTTTTGTACGGGGGGAATTCGCTGTGAAAAGGCGGCAGCTTTTTTATTAAATCAAGGCTTTTCTCAAGTTTATCAGCTAGAGGGAGGTATTTTGAAATACTTAGAAGAAGTTAGTCCCGATCAAAGTCTTTGGCAAGGAGAATGTTTCGTTTTCGATCAAAGAGTGGCACTAACAGCTAATTTAGAGGTAGGACATTATGAAATGTGTCCCGCTTGCGGTCATCCCATCGATGAAAAAGATAAACAATCCCCCAATTACCAAGCAGGAATATCTTGTCCCTATTGTAGTTGATTTTATCCTATTGTCCCGCTCTCATCTCCCTACTTTTCTAGTATCTGGTTACTGTTTTTTGCGGATTTGTGTACCAGAAATCATGTCATGAAGGGTGCGTTTTTTCTTTGTCCAGGCTGCCAGTAAAAAGCCCAAATATAAGGGAGCAGTGGAGAGACATTTTAGTAAGTAGCGGCGATTTGCTCTCGCAAAAGATATGCGTCTTCCTTCGCTATCGGTGACGGATAAATCAAAAAACATTTTACCAATAGTGGCTTTAAAAAGATATTCTAAGAAAACATAATATAACCATTTAATAACTATTCCTAAACCGAGAGCAGTCAGGATGGCAATATGTTCGTGAGTAAAGTTAATTTTGGCTTGAATATTATAGATAATTGCCGCTATAAATAAAGCAAACCCGATAATTGTTGTTCCAGTTGCACTTAATCCTGCCGCATAGTAAACCCAGATTTCTTTGGCTATATCAAAATTAAGATTTAAATCTTGAAAAGTTGACCATTCTTGTAAGCGAAAACAGATATAACCACCTAATAAAGCCGCGATAATAAGAACTATAAAAGAATCAATTAAAGAGGCTTTTAACCGGAGCCAAAACCCGGCATAACTGGGAGAAATTGCAGCGAGTAAAGAAATAAGTGCAGGATTGGGAATAGGAATAATTTTAGGTTTTTCAGGAGAAGAATTTTTAGTTTTTTTAGTTTTTTTAGTTTTTTTAGTTTGATGGGGATTGGCTTTAATATCAGTAATAATTTTTAGCAAAGTTTTGGTATCTTTAGGTCGATCAATAGGTTTTTCTGCCATTAAATTATCGATAAAATCTGCTAATCGAGAAGGAATTTTTGGGGTATATTTACGCCAGTTAAATTCATTGGTATTAATATTATAAATTTTCGGGTCACTGGGTTCTTTACCGGTTAACAAAAAGACGAAAGTTTTGCCCAAAGCATAAAAGTCTGATTGGGGGACAGAGTGACCACGAGATTGTTCAGGGGGAGCATATCCGGGGGTATAAATTCCTGTATTTTTGCCTCCTGCTAGGACGGTTTTAGTTACTTGTCGCGCTGCCCCAAAATCAATTAAAACTAATTGACTATCGGGTTTTAAGATAATATTAGAGGGTTTGATGTCGCGATGATAGAATTTATGTTTATGAACTTCGTGGAGAATATTAGCTAACTGAGTTAACCAATCCAAAGCGAGATTATAATCAATCGGTTTAAATCCTCTTTGTTTTTGATATTCTTCTAAGTCAATACCAGCAATTTTCTCCATGACTAAACAGTGTAAAGCAGTTTGACTCTCCCGGGGATGATAAATAAAATAGTTTTCTCCTTTGGGAATACCGGGGTGATTTAATTGTTTTAAAAGATTAGCTTCCTGTTGAAATAAATCAATAGCTTTGCTGGAATCGTAGGTAAGAACTTTTAATACTTTGGGTATTTTATGTTCATCTATCACTTCATAGGTATTACCAAATCCACCTTTGGCACTCAATAAATTTGTGACTCGATATTTACCATTTAAAAGCAAGTCGGAACCACAGGATTGACAGTAACGACTCTCCGTGATAGTTTTCGGTTTAGGACAATGAGGATTAATACAAAAACTCATGGATTTTATTGGTAGAGTACAAAATAAACTTGATGATTAAAATATCCCCTGATATATTTAAGGTTTATTGCCAAGAAAAAAGCCGCGCAATCCCAAAGTTACCACGGCACTTAAAAAAGCTACAACCATGGGGATAATCAGGGATTTAAACCCTTTCAAGTCCGCAATATCTTTAACTAGGATTGCATAACTATCTTCGACTTTTTCCAGTCGTTTATCCATTGTTTCGACTTTCTGATCAAGAGTTTTAATATCTCCTTTGATTTCTGTGACTTCCACCTTTAAATCATTAACATCTTTTTGGAGACTGTCAAATTTTTGATTAACATCTTTTTGGAGACTGTCAAATTTTTGATCCATATCTCTTTGGAGATTGTCGATTTTCTGATCCACATCTCTTTGGAGACTGTCAAATTTTTGATTAACATCTCTTTGGAGACTGTCAAATTTGTGATCCATATCTCTTTGGAGATTGTCGATTTTACTCTCGATCCTTGTCAGGACAGATTCGAGAGAATAGGTAACGGTTTCGCTAGTTTGTGTCATCATTAAAAACCTCTTGAAAATAACTACTTTCTTGAAATAAAAAATCAAGGTTTATTGCCAAGAAAAAAGCCGCGCAATCCCAAAGTGACCACGGCACTTAAAAAAGCCACAACCATGGGGATAATCAGGTATTTAAACCCTTTCAAGTCCGCAATATCTTTAACTAGGATTGCATAACTATCTTCGACTTTTTCCAGTCGTTTATCCATTGTTTCGACTTTCTGATCAAGAATTTTAATATCTCCTTTGATTTCTGTGACTTCCACCTTTAAATCATTAACATCTTTTTGGAGACTGTCAAATTTGTAATCCATATCTCTTTGGAGATTGTCGATTTTCTGATCCACATCTCTTTGGAGACTGTCAAATTTTTGATTAACATCTCTTTGGAGAGAGTCAATTTTCTGATTAACATCTCTTTGGAGACTGTCGATTTTACTCTCGATCCTTGTCAGGACAGATTCGAGAGAATAGGTAACGGTTTCGCTAGTTTGTGTCATAGTTAAAACCCTCTGGTCGATATAGCCAAATATAATTAGGTTATGCTGAAACAGTTTTTCGTGGGGGTGGGGTGTCGGGTGTGGGGTTTTAGCCATTTTCAGGTGGTCAATTGCCTAATTTTCAGGGAAAAAGTCCCGGAATTTTCCCCTCTGATCACTCCAATGGCTGGCACTTTTTGATGGCAAAAAAGCCTAAAGATATTATCCAACAAAGTTTTTAGCTTTATTCAGCAGACCCTAATTATTCCCCTATTGCCTATTGCTAGAGCCAAGGACGATTTTGCTGCCGGAAAATTTTCAATTGTGGCCAGAGATCGATCGTGGTAATTTAAGAAAGCGATCGGGGAACTCTAACAGGGAAGATCCCGACCCTAGCGAGGGAGTGCCTGTTTAACCGTCTGTCCTATGTACAAGTCTATTACTGTTTTAACGCTGCTGACGGGAATTATCGCCGTTGATGTGGTTTTTGCTCAATCCACTGTTAATCTTCCCATCACAGTTAAACGGGGAGAATCCTACGAAGGATTATTGACTAGAGCATCGCAATTAGCAGAGAAAACTATCATCAGTCGTTTTAATCAACAACAGGGTCTTAATAAAATTGATTTATTAATAACGGCCGAAAAATCAGGGGCGATCGCACCTCTCCTCTCGGTGAAGGTATCCCGTCAAGATTGGTTTGGCCATCCCAATATTCAACGCTGGGCTAATGTTTTTCCCTTTGGCAAAGATCTCCTCGGTTTTAGCTCTCCCGCACCCGTCGTCACCCCTAAAAGTCCCCCCGCTGCCGTTAATCCCACGCCATCTCCAGCACCATCTCCCACCGCTACCACTCCTCCTCCTCCCCCTGCTTTACCCTTCGAGGACGGGCCGAATAATGCTCCCCCAATCCCCATTCCTAACCAAAGATTAACCACTCCAGCTAATCGTTAATCGATAGGAAAAGGAGGGGCTTTCGGCAGATATATTGACTTTTAAGTGGCAAAACGGGGCTGAAACCAGTCTAGGGGAAAAATATCATCTTCTTGGGCGGTTTCTGTCCAACCGGTGACGCTCTCAAAACAAGTCCCCGTCAAGTTAGCACCCCTCAAGTCCGCTCCCTGTAGATTTACCTCTTGTAAACGAGCTCCCGCTAGATTAGCACCCGCTAAATTGGCCCCGCGTAAATCACTACCCGTCAGACGTGCCTCGCTAAAATTAGCCCTTTCTAAATTGGCCCCCTGAAAGTCCACCTCTTTAAGAAAAGAGCCGCTAAAATTGGCTTCCCTTGCGGAAATCTGACGACATTTAGCCCCACTTAACCGCGCTTCCTGCAAATTAGCCCAATTGAGATTGACTTTATCTAGGGTTGCCTCCCGGAGATTAACTAAGTATAAATTCGCCCCGCATAAATTCGCCCCGCATAAATTCGCCCCCCGGAGATTAGCATGGGAAAGATCCGCCCCACTTAATCGCGAGTTACGCAGGTTTGCCTGTACCATAAAGGCTCCGGTGAGATTGGCTTTGGTTAAGTCCGCTTCCACTAATTGCGCTTGACTTAATTTGGCATAGGTTAAATTCGCCCAATTCAAACTCGCTCCCCGCAGATTTGATTTAGTCAGAAAAGAGCGACTCAAATTAGTTCCGCACAAATTGGCCGCCGCAAAATTGACAGCGATTAGAGTCACTTGTTGTAGATCTAGACTCATCAAGTCAATGGCTAAAAAATCCCGCTCTCCTTGTTCGTAGAGTCTTAGTAACTGATTAACTTTCATCTCCCTTCTTCTACTTTAAGATGGTGGTTAAGAAGTAATCAACAAAAGCACCCAAAAACTTCGTCTGATAACTAACTCAGCTTTTAGACGAGTTAGTTATCAGGCTCTCTTTTGAGTTTATGTAAAGTTTTTTATCGATTTTTTAAGGGAAGATAACCCGAACAGCAAGTTAATTTTAATCATAGTTAAATAGCTTGGCTAAAACAGTTTGACTGGTTTTTCCAATTCTACCCCAGTCCATCGGGTAATCAGTATCTGAAACTACTCTTGTTAAAAAACTTATCTATTGTTCAAACTCGATTATATTTAACCCAGCCAATTCTCCGTATTTTATCCGATAAGAGCGGTGGAGCCGAGAGGACTTTCAGGGTATTTTTACCCAAATCAATAGAGACGTTGCTAGGCAACGTCTCTACAAAAGTGGTATTTAATCAAGCTACTCAGAAACAGACAGAGGGGAAACCTTTTGGGCTTGAGCGAGATAGTACCATCCCGACGGGACAAATACCAGTGCGCTTAGGGTGGTTCCCATCACCCCGATGGAAATACAGAGAGCGAGGGGTTCCCAAAAAGCGCCGCCGTAGAGAAATAATGGCACAAATCCCGTCACCGTGGTTAAGGTAGTGGTGAGAATGTGACGGGTGGAAGCAATGACCACTTCCCGGATTGCCTTTCGTTGGCGTTGAAGATGGGGGGGTAAAGCTTGTAAAGCCGCTACCACGACAATAGAATCATTAACGGAAACCCCAACTAAGCCGATAGTGCCTAAAATCGACATGAATCCTAGGGGATATTCAAATAACCAGAGGGAAAATAAGGCTAGTCCAATCGAACTAATACCGACGACAGTAACTAGAGCAGCAAGACGGAAGGAGTTAAAAGAAAGAACAAGGGTTGATAGCATTAGAATCGTCAAGACTCCCACACTAGCAATTAGATTAGCCACAGCCGTATCTCTTTCTTCTTCCTCTCCGCCAAATTCGAGCCGATACCCTGGCGGAAGGGAAAATTTGCCCGATTCTAAGTTTTGGCGAAATTCGTCTAAAACCGTTGCAGCGATCGCATCAGCTTGAACATAGGCCTTCACCGTATTAATTCGCTTGCCATTTCGTCGAGGAATCGTGGCTAATTCGGGGAGAAAATCAAATTCTGCCACGGAGGAAAGGGAAATATTCGCCCGTTCAGCAGTGGCGGAATTACCGAGAATATTTAAAGAGGCAATTTGTGGCAGTTGCTCGCGATCGCGATTACCGACTCGGACTCGTACGGGTAATTCTTCTGTTGCTTCTAAAATCGAGCCACCCACAGAACCTTCTAAAAGGTTATCCAATTGACTTGCGATCGCCGCATTATCCAAACCAATCAGTCGAGCTTTTTCTTCATTAATTTTTAAGGCTAATTTAGCTTGAATTTCACTTAAATCAGCAACAGAATAGGTTATTTCGGGTATTTTTGCCAGTTCTTCCCGTAAGGACTCGCCAATTTTCCTTAACATCTCCAATTCTGAGCCATAAACCCTAATTTCGATCGGAGCGCCCACCGGTGGACCCTGTTCTAGGGGGCTGACTAATACCCTAGCCATCGGTAGAGCTTGACTTAATTGTTTTTGTAAGGTTTCGATCAATTGGGGATCATCAGAAACTTGCCGAAGTTGAATCAATGCTTGGGCAAAATTAGGAGAGTCTTTGACGCCATCGGAGAGATTATAGTAGAAGGGGGGAGCATTACGCCCTAAAAACCAGTGAACTTCTGCAATTTCTCGATGATCTAGCAGTATTTTTTCAGCTTGAGCCACTTTTACCTGAGTTACTTCTAGGGTTGTGGTGGGGGCCAGTTCGATTTCTAGGGTTAACTGATCTCGTTCTGCCGGCGGAAAGAATTCTTCCGGGAGAGTGCCGGCGACAACAAAGCCAGCAATTGGAATAATCAAGCCAATAACCAGACCTAATACGGGAAAATAGAGAATTAACTTCAAAATTTGGCGATACAACTCCGTTAGGAGCGGTAAATTAATTCCCGTATCCCACCAATGGGTTTTTGTCTGGTGCGATCGATGAGTCAGTTGATATAAACGTAAACTGAGAATAGGAATAATCGTTAGGGACAAAATTAGAGAACTAACCAAGGCTAAGATCACTGTTTGGGCGATAGTACGCACGAATTCGCCGGTGCCTCCTTGCAAAAGAGCGATCGGCATAAAAGACAAAATCGTGGTTAGGGTAGAAGCTAAGAGGGGAATCCCTAACTGTTTAACGGTTTCAGCAACAATATGTTCGTGAGCTATTCCGGTCCGTAGTCCTTTTTGCAGTTCATCGACAATCACAATAGCGTTATCGATCAAAAGTCCCAAAGCAATAACAATTCCTGTCACCGACATTTGATGTAGGGGAATTTGCCAGAGATTCATACCAGCAAAGACCATCAGGATCGATAAGGGCAAGGATAGACTTACTACCAAGGCGGACTGCCATCCCATCATCACAAAAGCTGTCCCCATGACACAGAGTAGCCCTAGGATCATGTTGCTGAATAATCCATCGATTCGGTTAGCCACATAACGATTTTGGGCAAAAATTATCTTGAGGCTAACACCTTGGGGGAGAGAGGGTCGAAACAGATCTAACTTGGCCTGGGCTGCCGTTGTCCATTCATCTATGCGTTGCCCCGATTCCATCATAGCGGCCACCACAATAGCCGGTTTACCGTTAATAATAGTTAGTTCTGGCGGCGGTTCTTGAATTCCCCTGGTAACTAGGGCGATATCTCCTAAACGGGTAAATTGTCCCTCATTACTGTAACGAATCGGAATTGCTCGAATCCGAGAGAGTGATTCTAAACTGGTATCGACTTCCAATAATAAATTATTGCGATTGCTGCGAAGTTGTCCGGCGGCGACCTTGGCATCACTGGTTTGAATTTGTTGGGCAACTTCGACGGCGGTTAGGCCCAGGGAGGATAATTTCACCGGATCGATTTCGACTAAAATTTCCTCGGCCGGAACCCCGACTAATTCGACCCTTTCGGTTCCCCAAAGGGCTTCTAATTCATCGAACAGTTCTTGGCCAAGTCGGCGTAAAATAGCGTAATTAGGAGCGGTATCTAGATCCCAAAGGATGGCAGTCAATAAACTAAAGGCTTTACTATATCCTTCTTCGTATAAGGGTCTTTGGGCTTCTGGGGGTAGTTCCGGGATGACATCGGTAATCCGATCGCGAATGCGTGACCAGACGGGATCCACATCAGTCACTTCATCTTTAAGTTGAATATTGACCGTGGAACTCCCTAATTCTGAGGAGGACTCAATCAGGTTAATTTCTTTGATGCTAGAGAGAGATTGTTCAATTTTTTCGGTCACTAGGGATTCGACCCGATAAGGACTGGCACCGGGTAAATTGGTGGTAATGGTGGCACCTCGATTAATTGTTTCGGGATCTTCCATGCGCGGCAAAATTTGAAAGGAAGACAATCCCCAGACAATAATCAGAATTAAGGTCAGAATTAGTAATCTAGGTTTACGTTCAAATAAGTTATTCATTGGAGATTATTAGGGATAATAAAGCTGATTAATGACCGCTGACTACCAAATTTCCACCATTTGCCCGGGTACGATGCGGTGAACCCCTTCGACGATCACTCGATCACCGGAGGTTAAAGTCCCGCGCACCAACAAGCGATCGCCTTGAATCGCTAGAACTTCTAAATCTTGGCGTTTGACGGTAAATTGTCGAGGATTATCGGGATTAGCTGCTCCTAGAACATAGGAAGACCATAATCCTCTCGTGCCTTGTACTAAAGCTTCTGTGGGCAACCAATAGCCCGATTGTGGAACTGATTGAGATAATTCTAGGCTGACCACTTGCCCCGGAATCAGGCCTTGAGTCTGATTTAAACTTAAAATAACCGTGGCGGTACGGGTAGTCGGATCAACTTGGGGCAAGGTTGCAGTGACTTGTCCTGTTACTATTTTGTCACCAATTTTTAAACGATGTTTACTCCCAATTGGTAATTTTTCGGACTGGTCAACGGGAACCCCTATACGCGCTTCAAGTTGATTACTTTCGACCAAACGAACGATCGGATTACTTGCAGAAACAACAGTGCCAATATTGACGTGAAGGAGGGCAATAGTGCCATCGTAGGGTGCTTGAAGTTGGCTTTTCTCAATCTCTAAGTTAATATTCTTCAGTTGGGCATCAAATTGGTCAATAACGGCTTTTTGCAGAGAAATCAATTCGGGACGAGTACCGGCCTTGAGTTCATCTAATTCACTTTGGGCTTGATCAATTCTCGCTTGTTGGGCATTAACATCGGTTTGCACTTCTTCGAGTTGTTCTCTAGTAATTGCCCCTTCTTGATACAATCCTAGCCGTCTTTGGTATTTAGATTCGGCTAAAGCTAATTGTTCCCTGAGATCTCGGACTTTTGCTTGGGCTGCGGCGATACTTTCTTTCCTGGAACCAGCTTGTAATTCTTGCAGTTTAGCCGTAGCTTGCGCTCGCTGGGCGATGAGTTCTTGTTTTTGTGCTTCTAAATTGCCTGTATCTAGAGTAGCAATTAAAGTACCTCGGCGTACCTCTTGACCCTCTTGAACCAATAAACTAATTAATTGTCCCGAACGCTCAAATCCTAGTTCACTTGTCCGTTTAGCCACAATATTACCCGTATAACGGCGCGGTTCTTGATGATGGGTGACAGGAGTTAAAGTTAAGGTTCGCACCGGTAAGGCTGTCGTCTTGCTCTTATCGATTGCTAACGAAGCGCTTTCTTCTGCGGTGGTGGATTCAGAGGTGTCTTCTAAGAGGACATTACGCAGGGTAGGATAGGCAAAAACCGAGGTGGCTGCTAGGATACCAGTAATAATTAATCGCCAGGGCAATCGCAGTTTTTTGATGGCAGTTTCTTGATGTTTGGTGACGGGATTGGGGGAAGTCATAATCTAGTTCCAAATGAGTAGGGTTTAGTCAAGAGTAATAACAGATTAGCGAGGAAAGAACTATTTTTTTATGGCATAAGACCGGAGGACAAAAGCCGCTGCTAGGGATAATATACCGGCGGACAAAAAGGCAATTTGTACCCCCCAGGGGTTATCAGGAGTTTTCCCGAAAGAAAGGATTAATCCTGTTAGAAAAGACCCCGCACCTTGGCTAAATTGAATTAGAAGACCCCTGGTTCCAAAAAATATTGCTTCTCGGCCCATTCCTTGTTGCTCCGCATCTTGATCGATAATGTCCGATAACATGGCATTCGGCAGACTAAAAAAGCTGGCTAGGGCTAAATTAGCGATGATCGAAAGGATTAACCAAGGAATCAAAGAATCTTGCCACCAAAAGCGACCACAGGCCATGGCAATCATACCAAGGCCAACCCAGATTAAAGAACCTTGAAAAACCAGTTTTTTGCCATATTTTTGCGCTAAGGGTAAAACTAGGGTAAATCCAGCCAAGGCACTCCCGACGATAATAGTATTAATCACGGCGGCAAAACTTACCTCTCGTTTGAGGAGAGCAATTACTAAAAAAGTCGGAATCACCGAGATAATACTAATCACCATCCACGCCAAAATCATGGTGATCATATAGATACAAAAAGTCCGATTAGTAAAAGCCGCCGTTAAGGTGGTTTTAAAGCTAGGATATTTGCCCTTAGAAGGAGTATATTCTTCTTTTTCTAGCAAGGGCATGGCTAGAGTAATTACCCCAATAAGACTAATAGCAATCCCCATGCCCTGAAAGCCATAGCTATCAGTTAACCAAGGGGCAATAATCCCACCAATGGTGGCACCAACTAAACCAAAAATTCCGATTTGAGTTGATAATTTAACCCTTCCTTCTGGGCTTTTAGCGAGAGTGGGCAACCAGGCTAAATAGGGAACATGGTAGGATGCCATACCCACATAAAACACCCAAAGCATGGTGACTAAATAAATGAAGTAAGTGGTTTGATTTAAGTTATTAGGGGGATTAAACAACAGGATAAAACCACCAATTAAAGGGAGTAAACTGACCAGTATAAATGGTCTTCTTTTGCCCCAAGGACTCCAAAAGCGATCGGAAAAATAACCGATCACTGGCTGCACAAAAGCCCCAGCAATACGGCTAATCATTATCGCTATCCCCACTAAAGCAGAGGGCAATAAAATGGATAAGTTATAGTCATTGGGAATGCCAGGGTCGTAGCGATAGATTAGCATGGTTAGAAGGGCATTATTAACGATAAAGTTACCAAACCAACCAGTGATATAAGGAAGATAATCTATTCGGAGATGTTGCCATTTCCTAGAAGTGCTAGAAGTCATTAGAATTGGGGGATAGATGGGCAGTTAGCAGTAGATTGTTAGACTTATTTAAAGAAATTCGTAGCGACCGGGTGAGAGAATGTGATTGGGATCCAAGCTGTCTTTAATTTTCTGGATTAAGCAACTATAATCGTCTTTGGCTAGGGGTAAACTATTCATAGAGTGGGTACTAAGACGGTAGGGATAATAGCCTTTATTGATCAATTCTGCCAACATTTCATCGTGACAATTTAAGGCTTTTTGGTCTTCTCCTTCTAGCAATCGATCATAAAAAATGGCAGCATTGATGTTGATATTGCGCTCGGTAATACAGTTAATGCCGATATTAGGTTCATAACCATATTTTTGAGCGATGCTGCTGATAATATTGAGAGCATTTCTGAGATGATTTCCCAGAAAAGGAACGGCGGGAACACACCAAATCATGCCACAGGCATCCAGATCTAAATTCAACTTATCAGTGGGAGGCGTTTTTTTGCGCCAATAGGCCATTTTCAGCACTTTTTCGGTAATCATTCCTCGTTGGGGATTTTTGTGATAAATTAAATCCACCTTGTCCTTAATTTCCACACCGGTAAATACTTTAAAAATGGGACTCATTTTGCTGGCCATTTTGAACTTATTTTCATCAAAAAACATAAGTTTATTGACAATTCCTTTCAAGGCTTTTTCAATTAGTTTTCTTTCGACTTTTCCCTGTTCTGGTGAAGCCGAATATAAAGCTCCTTCTCCTATCCAAACACCGCCGCCCCATTGATGACTTAATTGTTCTAACAAATCGGGGGGTAAAGGAGTTTTTTCTTGGCATTCCTGCCAGGGATATTGTTGTTGAATGGACAACATTCGGTAGTTATTATTAATGTGGAAGGTCGTTTTAATTACCCCTGCCATTTTCAGTTGACGTAGTTTATCGATCAATAACTCTAATTTATTTTCTTGATCGATGCTATAGAAAAAAGCCTGAAAATATTCAGGATATGGCGTTAACCAAAAAGTCATTTTGGTGACGATTCCTAGGTTAGATTGGGTAAAAATTCCATCAAAATAGGGACCGACTCCCCAACGATTGACCGCCCCTATTTGGGAATTTTCAAAGCGATTAAATCCCGTATGAACACATTCACCGGTGGGCAAAACTACTTCCATTCCACAGACATGATTAAAGCGATCGCCCAAAATTCCTTTGGCTTCACCTCGTTCGAGAACATTGCCAATAATACTAGAATCAGGAGTCGAACCAGTGACACTCATTAATAATTTATTGCCATTTTTTTGCAAAAAATCGTAGAGTTGTCGCTGAGTAACACCCGCTTCAATAGTTACATAAGCTAGGGTTTCATTGTAATCCAAAATCTGATTTAATCGACTCAAATCCATTAAAACCGAACCGGTGCGGCTAGGAACTCGCGAACCATAACCCCAATTTTTACCTGTACTAATAGGATAGACAGGGGTTTGATAGCGATTAGCAATTTTTAGAGATTCTTGGACTTCTTGACGATTACCCGGGCGAATAATTGCCGGGATTTTAGCATGGGTTTCGTAGGTAGCGGTCTCGGCTTCTAGGCGTTTTTTGTTATCGGTGCTGACATATTCGGAGCCTAATAAATTTTCCCATTCTTGTAGAGCGTCAGTTAAATTGTCGCTAATAATATTTTCGGAAACAATTAGAGAGTCCATGGTATTTTCTTTCTCCTTTAAATTCAGATATGAGGGGTAATTAAAGGGCCCTAGGGAACCGGCCCTGCTATCCGTGGCAATTAACTTTTAAGCGGTTGCTGTTTGCGAGAGAAAATTGCGTTAAAACTAGGAATAAAACGGGGAGTATTGGCGAAAACTGCTTGATAATTGGTGTCTTGACTCAAAGCTTCTTCTTCAGCCGGAATGCGTTGGATTAATAACCAAGCATTCAGGAGACTAAAGACTATAGATGTCAGATAAGCGGTATGAAACAGGGGAACCACCGCTAATTCCGTGATCATGGCGCACCAGTTAGGATGACGGATATATTGATAAATGCCATTGTCGATCACGGGTGTCTGGGGAACCGTGACCACCTTATGAATCCAGCGATCGCCTAAAGCTTCAATGGAGGCATAGCGGAGCTTTTGAGCTAAAAAGGTAGTAATTAGGGAAAATAAAGCCAATGCTGGAATAAAAGGTCTGTTGAGCAGATAAACTTCCCCGATCATGCAAAGCATCCAGCTAGATTGGAAAATCTTGACGAATCCCACATAATTAGAACTATGCAGTTTGCCTCCCTCCGCTAAGACTTTGGCCATATTCTGTTTACTCAGACGAGTAACGCGCACTCGTTGGACAATAATGTAACTAATCAGGGCAATGAAAACTATTTGGCTTAACATCCTTAAATATCCTTAGAATTGAACTAAAATGGCTTCTTGAGCAAATCCAGGCCCCATGGAAATTATTAATCCGTAGGAACCCGTGGGAGGATGGGGACGGGAGAGGGTTTCATCGAGAATGCAGAGGATAGTAGCAGAGGCAATATTGCCAATTTCTGCCAAAATATCCCAACTAACCTGTAAAACATCCGGTTCTAACTGGAATTCTTCAACTATTGCATCTAGAATCTTTGGACCCCCCGGATGCACCATCCAACAGACAATTTCGTCGAGGGAAACTCCTGTTTTTTCCAGTAAAGATGTCACCGCTTTTCTCACCCCACCCTTGACGTAATCAGAGACTTCTGGGCGAAGAATTTGGCGAAAACCGTAGTCTGTTAAAGGTAATGCCATTAAATGCTCTGTGTGGGGCATTAACAGCGATTGAGTGCCGATAATCTTCAGTTTTGCTTTACCTTGCTTGACTAAGGGATGTTCATCTCCCGCTAAGAGAACCGTGCCGACTCCATCGCCAAATAAAGCCGCTACCACAAGGGTCATAATGATATTGCTATATTGAGACGGATCTTCGGGTAATTGTCCCAATAATTCCGTTAAATCGCTATGAATTGACCCTTGCCAAAGGCCAGAGGAGGGATCGGTGGTAAACAAGATCGCTGCTTCGGTGGGATGTCCTTGCAGATAATCGTTTACTCTGGCTAATCCTTGGGCACCCCCCAAACAGCCGACACCCGATAACGCTTGCCGCTTGATATCGAGGGAAAAATCTAGACGATTGAGGAGTAAACTTTCTAGGGAAGGAACGGAAGGAAGAACAGTAACGGAGGTAACTAGGGAGATTTCTTTAGGAGAAAGAGCGGCTTTTTTCAGCAAATTAGTTACTGTCGATGTTACTAAATCCATAGTTAGATCGACCATTTGACGAAAGGGTTGGGCGATTCCGGGAGGATTATCGGCATCGAATTCATCTAGGGGAATGGTGAAGTATCGCCCTTGAATTTTGACATTACTGAAAAAACGATGAATTTGTTCTAAATCAAAAAAGGTTTGTTCCTGGAAGTCGAGATGATTTCTGAGGCAATAATCTTGAAGAAGATTAGCACAATGATTTCTGATATTGACTTCTAGAACCTCTTGGGGATAGTAATGTTCTGGAAAACCGGTAGCTGTCTCAATAATGTAGGGCATTGGAGTTAAGATAGAGGGATTTCAGGGGGTGAATTATGGTGGGAGATTTAAGCCAGTAATCGGCGAGCTAATCCTTGGGCTTGGCGTATATAACCCAATTTGTCAATCACTAAGGAGTGAGTACCGCTATGGTGTTTATTGTCGGCGCTTAAATTGGAACTAATTTGACGTTTTAGCTTTTCAAATTTATAGACAAACCGGGATTTTTTATCCTGAGCTTGTAGATAAGCTGCCACTAAATTACTTTGTTCTTCAAATACTCGCCAGTGGGTGCCAGTGGGATGAACCATTCCGATGACAAACAGGTTATTTTCCTCTGGGTGAAAAACATTCATATAGAGGTTGGGCTGGGTGGTTCCTTCTTGCCAATTCAAATCCGATTTGTCAATAAAAGAAAATTCAATTTTGTAACCAGTTGCGTAGATAATCAGATCAATTTCTTCTGTACTGCCATCGGCAAAAATAACTTTCTTTCCGTCTAATTCTTGGATATTAGGCTTATGGCTGACATCTCCATGCACATAATAACGATAGATTTGTTGGTCACTGTTGGGAATAATTAGACCGTTACTTTTACAGTCTGTAGGAATATTGAGCTTTTTGAGATTAACTCCTTGTAAAAATAGAGCTATTGGTGATAATAAAGCCATCATTTTCATGTGTTCTTGGGCTGGAATTAGATTCATAATTGGCGTGTTAATCATCACCCATTCTGGGGGCAAACCAAACAAAAATTTCGGCATACAGAGAAAGCCACGACGGGTACTATGGAAAGTTTTACTACCATTGATAGCCGCTTCGACGACTAAATCCATGGCTGATTGTCCCGCTCCAACTACTAGGACTTTTTTAGCATTTAGTTGAGCAGGATTATCATAATCTTTTGCATGGATAATTTCACCGTCAAAATGACCAGTAAATTGAGGAATATTCGGTTTATTGTGATAACCACTAGCGATTAAAACTCCTCGGTATCGTCTGGTTTCTTGGTTGCTAAGGCTGACATCCCAAAAGTTACCCACCTTTTTTACTTTCTCTACGCTGAGATTAAATTCCATGAAATCATAGAGATTGAAATGAGCGGCATAATTGCGAAGATATTCATAGACTAACCGATGATTGGGATAATCTGGGTAATCTTTTGGCATGGGAAAATCGGAAAAAGGTTGTGTGGTTTTATGGCCAATTAGATGCGTATTTTTATACATTGGACTATCGGGACGGTCATAAATCCAAATACCCCCAACATCCTGAGCAGATTCGATAACATTAAAGGGAATTTTGGCTTTGCTTAAGGCTCTAGCCGCCGCTAATCCTGCGGCACCAGCCCCAATAATACAGTATTGCTCTTTGTAATCTAAAGTCATGATTTTTCTCCCTTGAATAATTGGTTAATTAGGCAGTCATTTGTTCAGGAAACTCTCGTAAACTTTGGCAAATTATTTTCATAATTTTCTCCGTATGTTGATTGATAAAGAAATGTCCTCCTGGTAAGGTATGCAGGACAAAATCTTGATTGGTTTGCAGTTGCCATTGTTGTAATTGAGGTGCAGAAACCTTGGCATCGTTGTCGCCTCCAAAAACGGTAATAGGACAATTTAAGGGTTGACCTTGTTGATAAGAATAGGTCTCTAGGAGTTTGAAATCTGCTCGTAAAATTGGTAAAAAAGCCGCCATTAAATCGGGATTTTTGAGGAGAGTTTCCGGAGTTCCTTGAAAATGACCTAAAGCTGCTAAAAATTGCTCATCTCCCAGACGATGAATGGGTAAATCGGGATTGACAATTTGAGGCGCTCGAAATCCAGACATAAATAAATGTTGGGGCAGATTTTGCCGAGTTTTCGCTAATTCTCTGGTTAATTCAAAACTGATTAAAGAACCCATGCTATGACCAAAAAAAGCATAAGGTTGGTCTAAATAGGGAGTCAGAATCGGAATGAGACGATTAATCAGGGATTTTAGCGATGTAATCGCAGTTTCCTGAAGGCGCGTTTCGCGTCCGGGTAGTTGAATCGCCCAAAATTCCACTTGCGTGGGGCAGTAATTCAGCCAATTTTGGAATACGGAGGCACCCCCACCGGCGTAGGGAAAACAAAATAGACGAATGCGGGCGTTAGGATTAGCTTGTTTACGAATTAGCCAAAGTTTCGGATCATTAGAGATATTTTCGGCTTTAGTCGTCCTGATTGGTTTTTTCTGTTTTGAGGGGAGAGGAGTTTTGTTGCTAGTTGCAGGTTGGGAGTTTTGGGTGATTAAGTTGAATATTTGCGGTAAAAACTGCTCAATACTCAATCCCGTTAGGTATTCCACGGGAACAATAATTTTTAAATCCTCCTCTAGTTGACGTCGTAATTGACTGGACATGAGAGAATCTAAGCCTAAACTAGAGAGCGGTTGCTTGGTATGTAGCTTGACCATGGATAAACCGGTAATCTGTTCTAAAACACCGATAATGTAGGTTTCTAGTTGTTTAAGCTGTTGCTCTGCGGGTGTGGCCAAAAGAGAGTCAAGGGTAATTAGATGACCAGAAGATGATGCAGTGGTGGTTTTGACAACTTCTGGCGGTTGAGGAGGTGTTTCTAGGAGATATTTCGACAATTTAGGCAATAATTGCGCTTCTTCTGCGGTCAAGTCGCCTGTTTTTAGCCAATAACTACTTCTTTCAAAGGTGTAGGTCGGTAAGATACAGGGTTTACTGTCTTGATTGGCCGTTATCTCTTGCCAATTCAGAGCGAATCCCCGCAGATAAAGCTGACTGACACTCTCGAGGATTTGTTGTCGGTCAGAGGTTTGACGACGCAAACTGGGCAACCAAAGACAGGGATGATTTTTATCCACTACGCTGCCCATGGCCGATAAAACGGGATGGGGTCCGCATTCGACAAATACCTCATAACCGTTGTCCAGTAAGGTTTTTATCCCATCGGCAAAGCGAACAGAAGACCGGAGATGACGACACCAATAATCGGCAGTAGTGACCTCAAAATTGACTAAGTTGCCATTAAGGTTAGAAATTAAGGCTCGTTGGGGGGGATGATAGGTGATAGTTTCAGCAATTTGTCGGAACTCGTCTAAAATTTCCTCCATCAGAGGGGAATGAAAAGCTTGAGAGACATTTAACGGGGTAATTTTCAGATTTTTGACCTGAAGCTGTTTTACCAGGGTTTCTATGGTCTCTGCAGCACCGGAGAGGACAATATTATCCTGACCATTAATAGCGGCAATAGCTACCTGAGATTGAAAGGGGACAATTAAGGGACTAATTTCAGCTTCACTAGCGGAGATAACGACCATTGAGCCACTTTTTCCCACAGAATCCATCAATTTAGCCCGATAGAAGACTAATTTTAAGGCATCTTCTAAACTAAAGACTCCAGCAACACAGGCGGCCACATATTCCCCTAAACTATGACCCATGACCCCATGGGGGGTAATTCCCCAGGATTCCCAGAGTTTAAAAAGGGCGTATTCGAGAGCAAATAGGGCAGGTTGGGTGTAAAAAGTTTGATTGAGATGATTTTCTTGGTCAATAATCTCCGTTAGGCAATAGTCCCCATATTGACGGAGAATTTGATCACAGCGATCGAGTGTTTGACGAAATAGAGGATAGGATTGGTATAGTTCCCTTCCCATACCCGGGTATTGAGAACCCTGTCCCGGAAAGAGAAAGGCAATTTTTGCCCGATTTTTGCCACTAAATTCACTTTTTTGGCGAAAAGAACTCGGTTCACCCTGAACGAAAGCGGTTAATTTTTCTTGAAGTTGGCAGTGACTAGAGACAATACAGGTGAAACGATGGGGTAATTGGGAGCGACTGCGATTGCTAGTAGCACAAATGGAGCTTAAAGCAATATTGTTAGCATTTTCTAGGTAATTTGCGTATTTTTGGGCTAGTTTGATTAAAGCCGATTCGGTCTTGGCTGAGAGGGTGAACAGATAGGGCGATGAATCAGCTGCCGCAGTCGTTTGAGGTTCGTAAGGGTATTCTTCGAGAATAATATGGGCATTAGTGCCATTTAAGCCAAAAGAACTAACTCCAGCTAAACGAGAAGAATTTTCACTAACCCATTCACGGTTTTTAGTCGGAACTTTCAGCGACTGATTTTCCCAGTCTAGATGGGGTGTCGGTTGCTGGAAGTGGAGATGGGGGGTAATTTGTCGATGTTGCAAGCATAAAATCACTTTCATCAGTCCGGCAATACCAGCGGCCGCTTCTAGATGGCCGATATTAGTTTTGACGGAACCAACCCAAACCGGTTGGGGATTTTTAGCAAAAACTGTCGATAATGCGCCTAATTCAATGGGATCGCCCAAAGAAGTGCCAGTTCCATGGGCTTCAATATAGCTAATGTCCTCTGGCTTTACCTGAGCATTTTTTAAAGCCTGACGAATCAATTGTTCTTGACTAAGTTGATTGGGAACTGTTAAACCGCTACTCATACCGCCATGGTTAACGGCCGAACCTTTAATTAGTCCTAAAATCAAGTTATTATCCCGAATAGCCGCAGATAAAGACTTTAAAACTATAATACCGCCGCCTTCTCCCCGCACATAGCCATTTGCTGTTTTATCAAAGGTTTTACAACGACCGTCAGGAGACAACATCTGGGCGCGGGATTCCATGATAGTAACGAAGGGAGTTAACATTAGGTTGACTCCCCCGGCTAGGGCAACTTCACACTCGTTATTGCGTAAACTTTGGCAAGCTAAATGAACAGCGACTAAAGAGGAGGCACAAGCAGTATCAACCGTTAAAGTTGGGCCATGAAATCCAAAAAGATAGGATAAACGTCCTGAAGCTACACTTTTAGCATTTCCCGTTCCCGTATAGGCATCAATCAGATCGGGATGATGGCTAAAATGGGAGTAATCTTGAGTCATCATGCCTATAAATACCCCCGTTTGACTTCCTCGCCGATTTAAGGGTGATATTCCCGCATTTTCCAGAGCTTCCCAGGCTAGTTCCAGCAGTAACCGCTGTTGCGGATCCATTTGTGCCACTTCCCGGGGAGAAAGACCAAAAAAATCAGCGTCAAATTGATCTATCGGTTGATTTAAGAAGCCACCGTGACGGGTATAGACTTTTCCCCTCGCATCGGGTTTAGGATCGTAATAATTGTCAATATTCCAGCGTTGCGGCGGAATTTCGCTGATGGCATCGGTTCCTGATTGCAATAATTCCCAAAAAGTTTCCGGGGAATTAGCTCCCTGGGGAAAGCGACAGGACATACCAATAATTGCAATTGGTTCATTCTTGGCTTTTTCTAGGGTATGTAGCTTAGTTTTTAAGACCTTAATTTGATTTAAGGCATCTTTTATTAAGCTCAGTTGATCAGGTTTGGCAGGTATTTGTGTCATGGTAAACAGGTTATTTAGATAGGGTTTGAGGTCTGCTTTTCTAACCTAAGGAATTTAACTCCTGTAGCAGCAAATCGGACAATTCTTCTAGGGATAAATCTTCTTCGTTGAGCAAATCAAGATTGCTATCTTGATTTGCTCCTATTGCTAAGGGTTTTAAACTAAAGTCAAGGTCAATAACTTCAGCTACTAGATAATCGACCAAACTGGTCACTGTTGGGTATTTAAAAGTGATAGTTGCCGCCAGAGATTTACCTAAATCCTTGGCTAAACAATTGCGTAATTCCACCGTCATTAAAGAATCCATTCCCAACTCAAAAAAACCTTGGTCAACTTTGGTAAATTCTCTAGCCGGAATACCGAGAATTTCTGCTACAATCCCTTGAACATGAGCAGTCAAAGCCGCAAAACGCTCCTCAATTGGTACTGTCATTAAGACATCAATAAAATTATTGTCTGGGGTTAATTTTTGGGCTGAAAAACTCTGGAAATCTCGTAATAAAGGTGGATTTTTTTGATTCTCGAAACTGTTTAAAAAGCTATTCCAATTGAGAGAAGCGACAGTTACCTGTGTCCGAGAAGTCTTCAGCAATGTTTCGAGGAGATGCAAACATTTTTGGGGATCAAGAGGGGTAAAACCCTGTTTAATTAGCCTTTTTTTCGCTTTTTCGCCTAAATTTTCGGCCATACCACCCTCTGCCCAGGGACCCCAATTAATGGTCAGGGCCGGCAGTCCTTGCGCTTGACGATAATGGGCTAGACTATCTAAAAAGGCATTAGCACTAGCATAATTACTCTGTCCAGAAGACCCTAACACCGAGGCCATCGAGGAAAAACTAATAAACCAGTCTAAATCAACTTCTTGACTGAGGAGATGCAAATTCCAAGCGCCGAGTATTTTGGGGGAAAAGACGCGCTCAAATTTCTCCCAAGTCTGTTTGGATAAGCTGGCATCCTCTAACACCCCGGCCGTGTGAATAATGCCTTTTAAGGGGGGTAACTGTTGCTCGATTATCTCAAAAGCCCGACGCATTTGGCCAAAGTCGCTAACGTCGGCGGCAAAAACTTCTACATTGGTTCCCTCTTGTCGCCATTGGTCTATAATTGGTTTGGTTTCTGGAGTTATTCCCCGGCGACTTAGTAAGACGAGGGATGTTGCTCCTTTTTTCCTTAACCAATTAGCCACTTGCTGCCCTAAAGCGCCTAGACCACCACTAATAAGATAGGTGGCATTTTCGGCAATTTCTCGGTTTTTTAGCGACGATTTCGGGATAAATCGCCCTAAACGAGCTACATAGCTCTGGCCTTGCCGCCAAGCGATTTGATTTTCCTCCTCCGAACTTTGTAAAGATTGGAACACCTCTAGGGCTAAGGTGTGGCTATCCTGAAATTTATCTCCATCTAGACACAGACAGCGCAATTCTGGGTGTTCTAGGGCAATAGTCCGTCCTAATCCCCAGAGGGAACTTTGGGCAAGGGCAATCACTGTGGGCTGAGAAGGAATGTATTGAGCCGATTGGGTGACAATATAGAGGCGAGGAGAGTGATTAACCTCTATTTTGCCTAGTTCTTGCACTATTTCCAGCAAAGTTCCACAAATTCGCTCTTGAGTGGCCGCTAGGTTTTGATTATTTTCTAAAGCTTGGTCGTCATCGATTCCCCAGAGATAAATTAGACCTTGATAGGGTTTTTTGAGGAGATATTGCCAAGTCTGGCGATTGTTTTCGGTGATAAGTTGGCATCTATGCCCTTGTTGCACCAATTTTTCGGCTAATTGTTGCCCCACTCCCTTTTTGTCAGCAAAAATTAACCAATCTCCTGTTTCTGTCCAATCCATTCCCGTCAAGTCCGTGGCTTGCCAAGTAATTTCGTATAAACTATCATTGAGGTCGTTGGTCTGGGAAAAGAGGGTTTCTGGCCGGGCCTGTTGAAAGGTTAATCCGTCAATTTGGCTAATTAATTGACCCGATTCGCTGAAAATAGTCAAATCAGCGATTAAGATGCCGTTTTCCCAATTGCTATGGCTGAAGCGACCATGACAGTATATAGAGGTGTCCTTAACTCCCGAAAAGGTCAATCGATCAATATTAGTGGGAAGATAGGTGGTATTCCCCGCAGGAAATAGTGCCGACATAGCGTGAAAGCAACCATCAAGTAAGACAGGATGTAGCTGGTAATCCACCGCTTGCGAGAGTAGATGGGAAGAAAGTTGAATTTTTGCGACAATTTCGGACTGATTGCGGTAAAGTTCCTGGATAACTCGAAAACTTTCCCCGTAGTTCACTCCTTTACTTGAACAGTCCTGATAATGCTGTGCAATTTCGATTTTTTGGTGACAACGGTTCCGGATATCTGTCCAATTGCAGCTGGGTAAGTCCTGGTTTTCATTGGTTAAATTACCCGATAGATGCAGTAGGGAAACTTCCCCTTCCCCAAGACTGAGAATCTGAAATTGTCCCCCCGCTAGTAAGCTTAACTGTACCTTTTTACTCTGGTTTTCTGAGAAAATTAAGGGTCGATTCAGACTCAATTGACCAATAGTAAACTGCTGATTGGGATATTGTTGACCGGCTGCCACTATAATCATCTCTAGATAGGCCGCAGCCGGGAAAACTACCTGGCCAAAAACTTGATGTTCTTGCAGATAGCTCGGATAGCACGGAGAAAGAGAGGATTGATAGTGAACATCCTTTGACCCCAATAGATGCAGCGGTTGCTGTAGGAGAGGGTGGAAAGCTGCTACTGTCGGGGTTTTTAGCTGAGAATCAATGTAATCTAACCAATAGCGTTTTCTTTGGAAGGGATAGGTCGGTAAGGGGATTTTTTCGCGTAAATAATCCAGGTCGAATCCATTCCAGTCAATTTTGACCCCTTTTACATAAAGGGTCGCTAAACTTTGGAGTAGGGTTTCCCAATTTGACTGTTTTGGCGATAAACTAGCTAACCAGAGACCTCGCTCAGGGAGATTTTGCTGACCTAGGCTAATTAAGGTGGTTTTTGGGCCAATTTCTAGGAATATTTCCGTATTTAACTCTCCTAATCTTTCTATACCCCGGGCAAACTCTACGGGAGAAAGTAGATGATTAACCCAATATTGGGAAGTTGCTATCTCTGCATCGATAACATCCCCAGTCAGATTAGAAATAAGGGGAAGATGCGGAGAATGATAGGTGATAGTTTCGGCAATCTTGGCAAATTCCCCCACCATACCCGTCATTAAGGGAGAATGGAAAGCATGGGAAACCGCTAAAGTCTGACTTTCAATGCCTCTCTGATTAAAGTTAGTGATTAAATGGTTAATAGCCTCAGTTTCACCAGAAATGACCGTATTTTCGCGACTATTGACCGCAGCAATGGTACAGATGCCCCTAATCTTCCTCAGATGATTGGTCACGGTGTCGGAATCGGTAAAAATTGCCGCCATTATGCCGTTTTTCGGTAATGTCTGCATTAAGCGTCCCCGATGGGCAATTAACTTCAAACCGTCTTCTAAGCTAAAGACTCCCGCTAAACAAGCGGCCACATATTCCCCTAAACTATGACCGATGAGAGCATCGGGTTTCACTCCCCAAGATAACCAGAGTTGGGCGAGGGCATATTCCAGAGAAAATAGGGTAATTTGACTGTAAAAAGTCTGATTAATCAACTGACTGGTTTTTTCGTCACCATATAACACTTGCAGTAAGGATTTCACCCCATAGCTCCGTAAAATTTCGTCACATTTCTCTAAAGTTTGGCGAAAAGTCGGTTGCGTTTCGTAGAGTTCCCTGGCCATTCCGGGATATTGTGAACCCTGTCCCGTACACATAAAAGCCAGTTTAGGGGCTTTTTTCGAGGTTAAAAGACTTTTTTGACCTGAAAAGCGATTTTCACCCCTAATAAAGTCTTTTAAAGCTTGCTCAAGCTGTTTTTGAGCCACAAAGGGAATAGCTAAACGATGCTCAAAATGCGATCGCCCAGTATTAGCGGTATAGGCCACATTTGCCATAACCGTCTGGGAATTTTGACCTAAAAAATCGTAGTAGCGTTGAGCTAATTCCCGTAAGGCCGGCTCACTTTTCGCCGAAAGGGTAATTAAATGACAAGGACGTTCTAAATGAGGTTTTTCGTCACCAAGCCGCTCAAAATTGCTTTCCTCAACGATTAAATGGACGTTAGTACCACTCATCCCAAAAGCGCTCACCCCAGCCCGTCGGACTCCTTCTCGGACCAACCAAGGGGTAAGAGTGGTGGGGATTTTGACCGGCAGCTTTTCCCAGGGAATATAGGGATTAGGGTTCTTAAAATGAAGATTAGGGGCGATTTGCTGATTTTGTAACTGTAAAACTGTCTTAATTAACGCCGCAATCCCCGCAGCTCCTTCCAGATGCCCCATATTAGTTTTCACGGTTCCCAAAATCAGGGGGTTATCTTGACTATGACCCTGGCCATAAATTTTCCCTAAGGATAAAACCTCGATGGGATCTCCTAAAGATGTACCTGTACCGTGAACTTCGACGTATTGCAGATCTTTAGGTTGAATTTTCGCTCTTTCGAGGGCTTGTCTGAGTAAAGCTTCCTGTGCCTGACCATTGGGGGCGGTTAAGCCATTACTTTTTCCATCGTGATTGACAGCCGAACCGCGAATTTGGGCGAAAATGAGATTGCCATCTCGGAGAGCATCACTGAGACGTTTTAAGACCACGACACCGCAACCTTCGCCCCGACCATAACCATCGGCCGAAGCATCAAAGGTTTTACTGCGACCCTGGGGAGAAACGGCTTTTAACTTACAATTACTAATCGCAGTGGCCGGGGTTAACATCAGATTTACCCCCCCCGCTAAAGCGAGATTACATTCTTGGCCGCGCAGACTTTGACAGGCCAAATGTACTGCCAAGAGGGAGGAGGAACAGGCCGTATCAATTTGCAGAGTCGGACCGTGAAACCCAAATAGATAAGAGATTCTGCCGACGGCAATAGCGCGACTGGTTCCTAAACTGTTGTAAGCATCAATGTGATTGACTACGCCTTGATGAAAACACAATTGGGCATAATCATCGCGAAAAATGCCCATAAATACGCCAGTTTGACTATTAATCAAACTTTCTGGCGCAATAGCCGCATTTTCTAGGGATTCCCAACAGACTTCTAACAGTAACCGTTGTTGCGGATCCATGGCGGCGGCTTCCCGGGGTGAGATGCCGAAGAAAGCTGGGTCAAATTCGTCAACTTTGTCTAAAAATGCCCCTTCCCGACTATACATTTTACCCGGAACATCGGCATCTTGGTGATAATAATCAGCAATATTCCAACGTTCTAGAGGAATTTCCGTTACTGCATCGATGCCATTAACCAATAACTGCCAATAACTCTCGGAATCATTGACTCCTGCGGGAAAACGACAGCCTATCCCCACAATAGCGATGGGTTCGGTTTGCGCTTTGACCATTGCATCGAGGTGTTTGTATTGTTCTAAAAAAGCTTGTTTTTGTTGATTCATATTGCTAACAACTCTTGTTATGTCACTTTCATCTCAGGTTATGCGTGGGAAAAAGTCACGGATAAGCAGGAAAAACCTTGATACTGTCGGGATGGGAAAATTTAGTGGCATAGTCACAATTGTCCCCATGACTCTGAGGTGGGGGATAGGTCAAGGGAAATTAGCTATCCTATCCCCACCAGCGATTAACTAAAGAAGGCAGAGATTTCTTCTTCGGATATTTGGGGTAAAATTGCTAAAATTTCGCTTTTTTCTCGATTATTTGCCGATTCAGCTGCGATATTGCTTTGATTAATCTGGTTAGCTAAATATTCTGCCAAACTATCAATAGTGGGATAATTCCAAACAATGGTGGCTTCGACGGGAATTCCCGACCAATCGGCCAGATCTTGGGCTAATTCCACGGCAAAAATTGAATCTAAGCCAAAATCAGCAAAAGACTGGCTGGTTTGGATAGTGGCTGGATTGACCTTTAATTTCTGGTGTAACCAATTACCTAACCACATTTCCACCTTTTCGGGAGTTTGTTGGCTAAGAAGGGACTTTTTCGGACTAGAGGGGATATTTACTCGGTCTTGCGGCGGTTGACTAGCAATTTCGACCAGAGAAGTTTCAGCTTGAGGATGAGTCTGTTTAGCTTCTGGTTCCAACATCAATAACTCGTCGAGTTGATAATCGGAACCGTCTAGACGTTGTTCGATATCATCAATAGATTGAGTATAATCGAGGATACGATCGCGGATAGTCGCCACCGAAGAAGCAAAGTTTTCTTCGGGTGTTCCCCGGAGAGCTTTCTGCACACATAAATCAAACTGCAATTGACTCCAAGCTAGGGCATGACTGTACTTTTCCCCGGGGTGAATTTGGGCCATTTTCGCCGTTGTTGCTACTAAAGCGGCGTAACAACCCAATTCTCCGATTAAAGAATAAGCCCAAGCTAAGGCGGCAGAACGATCACCCCAGAGATTAGACTGGAGACAACGCTGATTAATAGATTGGGCAGTGCTGTGGAGTTGCAGGGCAATTTCGGGCGCTTCCAGAACTTTTGTCAGAAATTCGCCTAATTTGTCCGTATGGGTGATACTTTTGCCCAAAAAGATTTTCAAACTCTCGTTAGGACCTTCGCCAATTCGTAAAACTCTGGCATCCCGGAGAATTTGCGGGGCAAGATTAGTTTCCATGTAACCTCTACCCCCGAGCATCTGAACAAGACTATCGGCCGCTTCCCAGAGGTAATCAGCCCCCGTAATCTTGGCAATAACGGCCATTTCCCTGGGAACGGCAACTTTTTGGTCTAATGCGGTGGTAATACACTTTAAGAGACTGGACAAGGCCACAGTAGCCCCAGTTAAATGGTCAAAACGGGCTAAAGTAATCGGACTTTCTAGCAATTTACCGGTAGCGATCGAACGACGGCTGGCATAACGTAACATTAATTGTAAACAGCGTTTCATGCCGCCAACTCCCATCATGCCAATGCCTAAACGGGCATAAAGTAAAGCATCGTCGGCGGGTTCAGTGCCATTGCCCAATTCTCCCAGCAATTGCTCTTTAGTGACTAAAACATCCTCAAAATAGATGGCATTTTGCATAATTCCCCGTAATCCCATAGTTAGGGATTCAGGTCCCAAACGCAGACCGGGGGTACCTTGACGGACAAGAAAACCTGTCAAACCGTTATTCCCCGGTTCTTCCGAATCAAGCAAACGGACAAAAACATTAATCATTCCGGCCCAAGCGGAACCATTCCAACGCTTAATGCCGCGAATTCGCCATTTATCTCGACCATCTGGCACCGCAACGGTACTAATTGCCCCGATATTCGCTCCTGCTTCGGGTTCCGTCATGCCAAAGGAGGATAATTGTCTTCCTGTCGCTAAAAGAGGTAATAATTCTTGCTTGAGGGAAATAGTCCCGTAGTTGAGCAGCGGACGGATACCTAAGCTGTTATTGAGACTCACCATCGTCGCCAAGGTTAAATCAATGGCGGCTAATTGTTCCATCACCTGGAGAAAATTGCGATTATTAAGGGCTATTCCCCCGTATTCTTCAGGAATCTGCATTCCCATCAGTCCTTGATTGCCAAAATCCATGACAATATAGGGCGGCACACAACGACGGTCATCAATCAGATGGGAATTAATGCGAGTTTTGGCGTAATCTCGCAACCAAGTCAAGATTTGCTCGGTTTTTTCTTGACTAGCGGTTGTGGGGTCAGCTTGGTGACTGCTGAGGGGGAGGGTTAGCGTCGGCATAGGGGATGAAATTAGTGGAAGTTGCTGGTTTAAATACTGTTGACGGCAAGCGTGGCGTTGAATTTTGCCGCTAGAAGTTTTGGACAGAGATGCGGGTTTGATAAAAGCGATATCGTAAACTTGCAATTCGTGTTCTTGAAAAACGGCTCGACGAACTGCTTCTAGGGCTTTTTGCTGGTTAAAACGGCGAATTGCCGTTCTTTCTACCTCTTGAACTAGGACTAACTTTTCTTCTGCCTCGATTTCTACGGTAAAGGCGGCAGTTCCACTGGGGCAAAAGTCGGGATAGCATTGTTCTACGGTCTGTTCGATATCCTGGGGATAGTAGTTACCGCCGCGAATAATCATCAGGTCTTTCAAGCGTCCGGTGATGTATAGTTGACCCTGATGAATAAAACCTAAATCCCCTGTACGCAAATAAAAACCCTGTCCAGTATCGGCGATAACTGCTTGAAAAGTTTTTTCTGTAGCTTCGGGATGTTGCCAATAGCCTTGGGCAACGGTTTTGCCTTTCACCCAAATTTCTCCCACCTGCTGGGAGGTACAGCGTTGACAGGTTTCAGGATTAACAATGGCAATTTCTGTGTCGATTTCTGTTTGTCCACAACTGACTAAGGGTTGAGAATTTGGGCTTTTTTCCGTAAAAACGATTTGATAACGGTTTAAAGCGGCTTTTTCCACCCAGCAGATTTGAGGAACTTGATTTTTCCTGACAGCAGCAACTTTTAAGGTGGCCTCGGCTAAACCATAACCCGGACAAAAGGCGGCAAACTCAAAACCACAGGGGGCAAATTTACGAGCAAATTCGCTTAAAATTTCCATTCTTACGGTTTCTGCGCCATTTAAAGCCACTTTCCAACTGCTTAAGTCTAAATCCGTTAGCTGCTCCTCTTTAATCTTGTCAAGACAACGTTTATAGGCAAAATTAGGGGCGGCAGTGTGGGTGGCCTTGTATTTGCTGATGGCATTTAACCAACCGAAAGGACGTTGTAAAAAGGAAACCGGAGACATTAGATAACAGGGAAATCCTCGATAAAAAGGCAGTAAAATGCCATAAATTAGCCCCATATCATGAAAAGTTGGCAACCATGTCACCATAACGCTCTTTTCATCGTGTTCCCAGCCTAAATCTAAATCTCGGAGGTTGGTCAAAAGATTCTCGTGATTGACCATCACTCCTTTGGGAGTCCCCGTGGAACCAGAGGTGTATTGTAAAAAGGCTAAGGTATCTGCTTTTATCTGAGTGGGGTGGTCTTCGGCTAAACTTTTGCCGATTAAGCTATCCGTAGCTAGAAAGGGAATATCTCTGTCTAGTTGTGTTTTTAATTGGGCTAATTCCGATTGTGTGCTTAAAAGTAAGCTTGCTTGCGAATTATTAAGAATAGAAGTTAAGCGAGCCATCTTTTGGTTTTTCTTGGGCAAATTAACTGGAATTGCCACTACTCCTGCTAATAAACAGCCGAAAAACCCACTAATAAACTCTAATCCCGAAGGGTATGCTAATAAAACTCGTTCTCCCGGTAATAGAATCGATTGTAGAATATTTGCGATCGCTTGAGCTTCTCGAAATAATTCCCCGTAGGTAAGGCGTTTTTCTTCGGTTTCCCCATCGACTAAAAAGGTATAAGCAGTTTTTTGGGGTTGGTATTGGGCGCGATAACGAATAATTTCGACTAAATTGCTTATTTCTGACAAATTAAGCTTAGTATCTAAACAAAGGGTCATTGTTTCACTCCTCATTATTAAATGGAATCGAAGACAAAGATTTAATCCCCTCGCACCGAGACAAGTTTCTGGTGACGGAGAGCGAATGGAATTCTAGGGATGATTTGGGCTTAAATTAAAGGTTTCTCCGTAAATTTCGCCATAGCAGAGCTTCTGAGTCCCAAAACGTCCCCCATACTCGCTCAAAGGTTCATCAGCGTATCCCAGGGCCAACAGACAACAGACATCGACCGTATCGGGAATTTGGAAATACTCGCGCAAGGGTTTAGCCACAAATCCTTCTAGGGGACAACTATCCACCCCCAAGCTTTGCGCCGCTATCATGAGATAAGTAACCGCAATCATAACTTGTCGGTTGCTCCAAGCTTCTGGAGACTGATAACAGGGTTTAAATTGGAAAAAAGGCGGAATGGCCATGTGCATGAACTTGGCCCGTTTTTCGGAAATCGTCCCCTCTTGCTTTCCTAACTCAATCACTTGATTAATGTAACCACGATGGTTAACTTGGCGATCGCCACAACAGATTAAAACCACGGGTGCATCGACCAATTTATCTTGTTCAAAGCCGAATTCTCGCAATTTTGCCTTATTTTCTGGTTCTCTAACCACAATAAATCGCCATGGTTGCAAATTATAACTAGAGGGTGCTTGGAATCCTAAACGAAAAATTTCCGCTAAAATTTCTTCGGGAATGGCATCGGTGCGAAATTTACGAGTAGAGCGTCTTTTTTGAAATATTTCAGCAATATTCATCATCTAACCCCTTTTATAAGACGTTTTCAACGGTTTAACCTAAAAAACTTTCGGGAATGGCCGGTCCCCATTGATAGAGAATATCTAACCCACCCGCGTGAAGTTCTGGCTCGGTAGTTTGCTCGAAAAGGTCTCCATCGGTAAAATGTTCAATTAGGCTACCGAAAGGATCTTGCCAATAGTCAAACACTTGACTTCCCAACAAATGGCGACCAATTCCCCACACAGGAGTCCATTCTTTTTCTCGTAACCAATCGTGGCCGATTTTAATAGAGTCAAAATCTTGCACCTCGAAGGCAGTATGATGGACTTTGGGGTGAGAACCTTGCAACATGGCGATGGTGTGATGATCAACCCATTCCTCTCCCCGTTGACAACGAAGAAAACCCCCGACTCGTAAACTGGGATGGCCGTAATAAATTAAATCTGTTGCTTTTAAGCCAAAAGTCTGCTGATACCAGTGATAGCTTTCCTCAAAGTCTTTGACATCAATAGCTAGATGACCTAGACGTAAAATAGGTGCGGGTTCTTTTTTCGGCCTTTGGGTGCGACCTAAACGGGTTTTCTGACTAGCGTGATTCCATTGCAAGGGTTCAGGAATCGGCAAAGGTTCCACTTCCTCGATACCGTAGACCAATTCTAGGTTAAAACCGTTGGGGTCAATAATTTTGATGCGCTGACCCCCACCAGGGGTGAACATCCTTTCCACAGGAGAAGCGGAGGCTAAAGTGGCTAGTTCATGTAAAACGGATTCTGATGTCGCTTCTAGGGCAAAACTGACAAATTTAGCTTCTTTTCCCCATTCTACGACATAGACAAACTGTTTTTTGCCTCTACCTCGCATATACAAGGCTGTATCGGTTTTAACCGCGGTAATCAGGCCAAAATCCGTCAAAAAACGTTCACAGAGGTCTAAATCCGGATGTTGATAGGTAACGTAGGCAATATCAGCAATTTTAGTCATACTCGGTCATCCAGTGGAATTGTCTAATTCGGCACAAAATAGCCAGGCAGATAGCGGTCAAAGTGCTGCCATAGCAAGGGTGAAAAGACTATTAAGAAAATCTGAACCTTGTTGTGGTTGATTATTCCATTGTGGGTACACCCACAGTCAACGGCTAATTTTTCTTGCCCTCAATTGCTATCCCAGACTGGAGTTTGAGTAACTTGGGGGTGGAGAAAAACCTTGGGGAACTTCGGGGTTTTGCGGAAAATTTTTTTGAGAGATGTGGTCAAGGTCGTCCCGAAAAATCCGCTATCGTTGCCATAACGGGAAATTCATGTTACCACTTGGAAATACTTGGACTGTCAACAGCCACAACCACTGGGCCTGCCAAATAGGTCCAAGTGGATAAGTAAAAAAACTCAGAAAATAGCAGAGAACCCGTTGTGGAGGATGAATCAAACCTTGCCAGACCCCCTAAAAATCGATTCGGATTTAGCATCACCGCTAAACAAGAGATCAAAGCTTGCACTCAAAAAGGAGGATAGGAAACTCACTGTTTTAAGTTTATTCCCTAACCAAATCATTACTTAAATTTCTCAATTACCAACAAAGTCCTTAATTACTAAACTTGAGATCATGTCTAGAAAAGTTACTTATGGGGATATTCCCAGGCAAAGAACCAAATATCTGCTTAATGCTCTGTTAAAGTTTGCTAACTACGAGGTTGATAATTGTGAAAATCTGGCTATTAAATTTAGCTGGATTAATGAGAAAAAATTGAAAATTCAAGCCGAACTTAATGCTTTAGAAATGCTGACAGAAAAATGTGGTCAAAGGCTGGAGTTATGGCAAATTCGGGATGCTTTGACGGAATATCTTAACGAAAAATTTTTAGGTATTTTGGAAGATCATCGTCTCAATAATCAAGGAAAAATTCGTACTTTTCAAATTACTTTTTGGCAACGGGGTCATGATATTTTAACTAACCTAAGGAGCTTTGATCAAGAGTGGGCAAACAAAAGTAAACATCAATCTCCCGCAATTGCTGCTATTTTCTCCTCTTTAGATGAGGAAAAACAACAGGATTACCAGACCTATATTAAAGATTATGTAAAACGTCCACCTCTGGAGGAAAATTGTCTCAAAGTTCTTCAGCAAGAACAATCGTTGCTAAGAATTCGCGCACCTCATAATAGTGGCAAAACCCGTTTAGTTAATTGGTTAGTCCATCATCTCAAACAAGATAATTATCAACCAGTTATCATTGATTGTGAGGAGGAAAAAGCTACTATTGCCCTTAGTTGTGAAGACTTGCTGCTGTCGATTTGTCGTACCATTACCCAAGAATTAAAGATTAACGAATCTCTTCTCGATAAATTTTGGTCTCGTCCCGGAACTCCTGCCCACAAAACTCGACGATATTTAGAGGAATATGTTCTCCAACCCAGCGCTAATCCGCTGGTTTTTGTCTTTGAAAAATTTGATACAATTTTGGAAACTGAAACCCTCGGTAATGAAATTTGTGGTATTCTCAGAAGTTGGCATGAAAGACGTTCCCCACCTTGGCGGAAACTGCGCTTAATTATTATTCATTCAACGGAATTTTATAGCAACTACGATTTTTATGCCTCTCCCTTAATTGGTGTAGGTTATGTGGCTAGTTTATCGGATTTTAATGCGGAACAAGTTCTCTCTTTCGCTCAAGTTAATGGCATTAATTGGACGTTATCAGATGTTAACAAGGTCATGAACTTAGTGGGAGGTAATCCTTATTTAATTAAGTTAATCTTGGTAAAATTGCAAGAAGGGAATTCTCTAGAAAAGGTTCTAGATGATGCCTTGCAGGGACGAGAGCCATTTCAAAGTCATTTTTTCCTACTGATGAGATATCTGAAAAGTAATGCTAACCTACGGAATACTTTTAGGCAAATTCTTCAGAAAAAAGCTCTGACTCCGGCTCAAATGAAAGGAGAATCTGTCCAATTTTTGGAACGATTGGGACTGATCGACAAAAATTATGATACCCTAGAGGTGCGTTGCAATTTGTATCAAGTATATTTTGACGACTTGCTTGATTAGTCTCGTTGAGATTCCAAGTGAAACTGAATTGAGTTTTCAAGTTTTGCTTCTAACTTACTCTTAACCCTCACAGTAATTGGTTCTCGATTAGATTCGGATTCATTATCTACAAACCTGAGGGAATTCCCTGAGGTGAAACTGGCCGAAAGATTGAGGTTTTCTAAATATTCTTGTATCAACTCTGAAGAAATTTTATTCTGGGATTGCAAGGCTCTAATAGCAGCTATAAATGATTGGGCCGCATCATAACTGGTAGCGGTTCGCCAGCTAATATCTTCTTTCCATAAAGCTTGAGCATCTCTGACAAAATTTTGGGACTTAATTAGATGGGAAAACCAAGGCACAGCCAAAACTAAATTATCAATAAATTTACCGCTATCAACCAACATTTCATGTTCATACATGGAATGACTCCCTAAAAGAACTAGCTTATTTTTCAGATCTAGAGTGGTGCTGGTGTTCAACTGTTCAAGAGTATGGGATAATTCTACTAGCACAGAAGCTGATTCCAAACTGGGAAATAAGACAATTCCTCTAACTTGATCTTGGGAGAATGCTTTTAAAACTTCTGCGTCAATATCTAGGGAAGATGCTAAATCAATTACTTTAGTGATTTTACCGCCTTTTTTTTGGAAAGCTTGACGAAACTCTTGAGTAAGTTCTTGGCTATCAATCTGGTTAGAATTATTAAAAATAATTACCTTATCTAGATCATGTTTGCTGGCGTAATTAGCTAAAGTTTCACCAATTTTTTCATTGGTGATAACGGTTCTAAAAAAGTATTCACTCTCAATTACATTCGAGGAACTTGTAGAAGAAATTAAAGTAATTTTGGCTCTTTCATAGATAGGTAAAGCCGCTAAGGTGGCTTCACTAGAATAATGTCCAATTACTCCAATAACTTTGGGGTCTTTAACGATTTCCTTAGCGACTATCTTAGCAACTTTTTCATCATTATTATCATTGGCAATAACGATATTTAAAAATAAGTTATTCGCATTTGTCGGTAATTGGCTATTAAATAAATATTGTGCTTGAGCAATACCTTTAAGGATTTCTTGGGAAATTTCATTTTTTTTGCCACTGGGAATAACCACCGCCAAAGTCACATAATTATTACTTAAATAAGCGATAGCATTATTATAATAAATCAAGATTTCTGCATCTTCAGGATGAGCAAGATAGGCTTTTTTGAATAACTGTTTAGCTTCCAAATAATTAGCATCTTGAAAAGCCAAAATACCCCGATCTTTATGAAAATTTTCCTGTTTGATAAGTAGCTTTTTTTCGCCTTGGCTAAATAGTTGAGGCTCCTTAGTATAGGGGATTTTATAAAAGTAAGGTAGCAGCCATGACTGGTAAAATCCCAACCCAAGTAAACCTGTAACAATGGTAGTAAATATTCCCGCTGCCACCATAAATAAACGAGATTGTTTTTGACGAGTAATGCTTTCAGATGCGGCTAAAAAACGATAATCGACACTATCTAATTCTTTATCTTCTTGCCATTTTTTAGATTCTTCTAACTTTTTCCCTGTCAGTAAACAACTTGTATCGGTAAAATTTGAGTCTTCCCACTTAGCAATTTCCGATTGATAAGGACGACTAGCTGCTAATACATTATATAACCATTTTTGATTAAAAATTGCCTGATAAATAGCATTAGCTACTCTAAGATAGCCCTGATTATCGACGATAACTAATCCAGATAGTAATAATTCATCATGTTCTGGTGTGTTACTCGCTTTCACCAATTTACCTTTTAAAACATTAGCATAAACCCTTAGTAAATACCCTTGGTCAGGATGATAAATAAGTCGCTCTCTTATACTTGATAAAAAAGCAGGTTCATCTTTTTTTTCCCAGTTATCAATAATGTGTTTATAAACAAAATCTCGCATCCAAGCTGATAAGAGAGACCGAGGTATTTGAACTTTAAACTTGGCCATTAAATAACACAATTTTTGAGTTAGAAAAGGTTGACCATTAGTCCAGCTAAAAATTTCTTGTAGAATTTTTTGAGGGGAAACACTCAACCCTTCTAGTCCTTGCATCAAGGGTTGACAGTTATCTTCTAACGACAGTCCATTTAATTCAATTGCTTTACCAATATTGAAAGGAGTTCTTTGACTATCCTGAATTAATTGATTGGGGGTAGCCGTGCCAATTAAAACAAATGAAATACGATTAAAATCTGAATTAACAACTCGCTTTTCATGACAAGACCTAATGTAAGCAAAAAAGTCATCAGTAGCAAAAGGTAGTTGTCTAACCACATCAATTTCATCAATAAAAATAACAATGCTGGTTGAAATTTTTCTCAATAAAATTTCTTTAATAAATTGTCTAAGTAACCCAACATTAGAAACAGATTGACTGGCGATCCAAGATTCTAAATCCGCCATGTTTAGGTTTAATTGTTCGGCAATTTCAAGAATTAAGGACTGATACCAGCTAGATTGATCTACTGATGTCCCTAATTCATTTAAATCTATACGGGAACAGGCAAATCCTTGGGCTTCAATTTGAGTTTGGATGCGTACTGTCAAACTCGACTTGCCCATTTTGCGAGAATTGAAAATATAACAATACTGACTGTTCATCAGAGCTTGGTACAATTCTAGATCGGCCCTTCTATCCACATAGCTGGGATCGGAAGGAGATAGGGTACTAGAAAACTTATAAATAGTCTCTGTGGTTCCGTTTTCTTGCATATTTCGCTATTTTATTGATCAGATAACCAAAACTTGGGTAAGTAATACCAATTTTCAATAATCGTGACTAACATCTGAAAGTGCAATTCGGCTCTGAGAGAGGAATTGCCCTTTGGAATGATCAACTAAGTCTGTCATTACTTTTGAAAAATGATACAATGCTAGGTTAAACTACACTAACCCCAGTGATAAATCCAGAAAAAACCTCGCTCACTAATAGCCGATTATTGGTAAGCTAGTTCTACTCTGATTGACATCCTCACCGCCGTAAACGGACGGTGATTCCCAAACCTCACGATTTGGGTTTCTGCTTCTTTCCCTTGCGGGGTTCCGCACCTGCCTTAACAGATTTACTCTGTTCTG
>VYMG01000094.1_pt1 | contig 39978 bp, 34 predicted proteins | sample 5115261 | NCBI WGS metagenome assembly VYMG01 (sample SAMN12291781, study PRJNA351875) | freshwater metagenome | isolation source: freshwater lake | place: USA: Michigan, Wintergreen Lake | collected 2013-08-08
GAGGAACTTGTCAGATACGTGCGAGATGCGGGCGGCGGTCTGGTCATGATCGGCGGTCCGGACAGTTTCGGGGCGGGCGGCTGGATAGGTTCGCGACTGGCGGAGGTGCTGCCTGTGGAGCTTGATCCTCCGCAAAGGCGGCAGATGCCGATGGGCGCGCTGGCGGTTGTCGTGGATCGTTCGGGCTCGATGTCAGCGCCCGTGAGCGGCACGAGCATGAATCAGCAGCAGATAGCGAATGAAGCGGCGATTCTGGGAATCAGGGCTCTGAGTCGGCTGGACCAGGTCGCGGTTGTGGCGTTCAGCGACGGAGCGGAGGTTGTCGTGCCACTGACGCGACGCGCCGATCCGGACGCGATTGCGCGGCGGGTCCGGACGATCGGCTCGGACGGGGGAACGAACCTGTTTCCCGCGATGGAAGCGGCTGCGGCGCAGTTGCGCGACTCTCCCGCGGGCGTGAAGCACCTGATCATTCTGACGGACGGACAGACGGTGGGCGAGACGGCCGACGGACTGGCGATAGCGGCTCGGCTGCGCAGCGAGGGAATCAGCATCTCAACAGTGGCGATCGGTGACGGGTCGAACAGCGGATTGCTGCAGCAGATAGCACGCGTGGGGGGCGGAAGGTCGTACGGGGTCACGAGCGCGAATTCGCTGGCGGTGCTGCCGCAGATATTCATCAAGGAAGCGCAGACGGTGCGGCGAGCGCTGATATGGGAGGGGCCTGCGTTTGTACCGAGGTTCGGATCATCGAGTGAAGCGCTTCGTGGAATGCCCGCGCGGCTGCCGGGCGTGACGGGCTACGTCGTGACGGGAGAACGTGCCGGGCTGTCGTCGGTCGCGCTGCGTGGTCCGGAGGGCGACCCGATACTTGCGCACTGGCAGCATGGGCTGGGACGAGTGACGGTGTATACGAGCGATGCCACAACACGCTGGAACGCGTCGTGGGCCGCGTGGGAGGGATACAGCGCATTCTGGCAGCAGCAGGTGAAGTGGACGATGCGGCCTTCAGGAGATCCTCGCGCGCAACTGCAGATGTCTCAGCGAGACGGGCGGGCGCTGGTGACACTGGAGTTGTTTGACTCTGCGGGCGAGCGCGTGGATTTTGCGAGGGTTCGGGCACGTGTTGCGGGTCCTCGAACTGCCGACTCGACAGGCGCGTCAGAGGAGTTGACGCTGACACAGATCGGGCCCGGACGCTATCAGGGTGAGGTGCCGATCGCGGATTCGGGCGTACACATCGTGTCACTGCGATATGACGCGGCGTCAGAGGACGGCGACGGCAGGATGGAAGGCACGGTGCGAGGCGCGATCGTGCGGCGAGGCGCTGAGGAGATGCAGCGACCGACGCCGGCGAAGCAGCAACTCTGGAGTGTGGCGGAGCGCACGGGCGGGCGCATCTACAAACTTGATCCAAGCGGCGCGGATCTGTGGGTGCGCGAGGGACTGGTCATGCCGTCCTCAAGTCGTGAGATTTGGCAGTTGCTCATGATCCTTGCTGTTTTCGCATTTGTGGCAGACACGGCGATCAGACGTTTGAACATCGACACCTCGAATGTCAAGAAGGCGTATCTGGCGATGTTCGCGGGATCAGCCGCGCCGGCGCGGAGTTCAATCAACACGCTGACGGCGGCCAAGGCGAAAGCCAGTGAAGCGGTGAAGGCCCGATCACAGGCCGGTGCAACGGACCGAATGGCCAGCGAAGCCCGACGGACAGTTGAACAACATCAGGTGATGATGCAAGATCGGCCTCCAACAGCGGGCCCGACGTCGCGCAGGACTGACGGCGATGCTGCGACACCGCCGCCCGCGGCGCCGGCGGATGCGATGTCGCGATTGCATGCCGCGAAGAATCGGGCGCGGGGGCAGCCCTAGAGCGGGCACGCCGAGTTTTCCCGTTCTTGCTTCCCGGTTCAGGGGCGTGACGGAATCGTCGGGCCCATCCTCGGCATCCAAGCTCGCATATGAACGTGGTCATGAGGATTGCAACATGAGCGCAGACCAGATGTCAACTGGCACGATGAGGCCTGATCCGGCGCGCGAGGGCGTGGTGGTGGGGGATAGCGTGCCGGTGAATTACCAGGCGCTGCCGTGGCATGCCCGATTGACGCACGTGGAAGACACCATGCGCGTGGTAAGCACGTATACCGATCCGGCGGAGATGGTGGCGGCCTATGCGCGGCGGATGCGTGGCAGTCTGGCGCCCGGGCAGACGCTGGCGATCTCGCGGCGCGGGCTGAGCAAGCCGCTGGTGCGGATGACGCGCTCGACGTTGTGGAGCCATCAGCCTGACCCGTGGCGCGAGACGAACCGGCTGCCGGTGTTTGAGGGAGGGATCCTCAGCGAACTGATGCACAACGGCAAGTCGGTGATTCTGCCGCGGTTTCGGGCTGATCCGACGGATCCGGCGTTTGCGTATTTCAAGCACGCCAAGAGCCTGGTGGCGGTGCCGCACTTTGAGGACGGCGAGCCGTTCAACATGGTGGTACACACGAGCTTTGAGGAGAACGGGTTTGACCCGGAGAAGTTTCCGGAGTTCGTGCAGACGAGCATGCTGTTTGGGCGCAGCACCAAGAACCTGGTGCTGTCGCGCGATCTGCAACTGGCCAACGAGCGGATGGATGCGGAACTGAAGACGGTGCAGGACATTCAACTGTCGCTGTTGCCCAGCGAGATGCCGGCGATCTCGACGCTGGAAGTGGCGACGCACTATCAGACATCGACGCGCGCGGGGGGCGATTACTACGACTTCTTCAAACTGCCGGATGATCGCTGGGGCATTCTGGTGGCGGATGTGTCGGGCCACGGCACGCCCGCGGCGGTGCTGATGGCGGTGGTGCATGCGATTGCACACTTGATGCCGGGCGAACCCATGCCGCCGGACCGCGCGATGGAGTTTGTGAATCGCGCGCTGAGCAGCCGGTACACGCGCGGCGGGGGTGATTTCGTCACGATGATCTACGGGGTGTATGACGACACGCAGCGGACGCTGACGTTTGCGAACGCGGGGCATCCGGCCCCGTTGCTGCGCGATGTCGATGGGACGATTCGCGCGATCGAGCATCCCGACACCGGCTTCCCGCTGGGCATTGTGGAAGAAGCGAAGTACGGCACGCACACGGTGAAGTTGCAGCCAGGGCAGATGCTGGCGATTTATACGGATGGCATCACGGAGGCGTTTAACGCGAAGACGGAGATGTTTGGCGAACCGCGCCTGCGCGACGCGATGAAGAGCGGCGCGACGGCGAGCGAGACGCTGGCGTCGATCATTGAGAACCTTGGTGCGTTTGCAGGGCTGGCGGCGCGGAGTGATGATCGGACGCTGGTGGTGGCGGGGGTGAGGTGAGGAGGAAGGCACGAAGGGGGAGTGGGGGCGCGGGTAATGTCACTACGATGAAGTGGTGCCGCGTTACAAGTTGACCATTGCGTATGACGGGACGGACTTCTGCGGGTGGCAGAAGCAGGAGCCGTTTGTGGATAGTCACACGCCGCCGAAGGAGGCTCGGCGGTCGGCTGTCGGAGAACGAACGGCACCGGGCGCGGAGACTGATGGCGCGGCTGCGCTTGCGCATGATGCGATGATCTTGGAGCAACTGGGTACGCGCGAGGGTGAGACACGGGCGCGGGTCGCGCTGCGAACCGTACAGGCGGTGGTGGAGCGGGCGGTGCGCGAGATTGTGCGCGAGCCGATCAACCTGCACGGCAGCAGTCGCACCGATGCAGGCGTGCATGCGTGGGGACAGGTGGCGGCGTTCAGTTGCAGCCCGTGGGAGCAGAAGGGGCCGGGTGATGGTCCGGCGGATGAGCAGCAAGCGGTGCAGGGCACTGAGATGGGCGGGCGCGGCATGGGCTGGCCGCTGGAGCGCGGCACCGAGCGATTGCTGCGGGCTGTCAACAGTCGATTGCCGGATGATGTGATCGTGCGGGCCATTGAGCCGGTGCCGCATGATTTTGATCCAACCAACGATGCGACGAGCAAGGCGTATTCATACACGCTGCACGTGGGCGAGATGCGGGCTCTGCGTGATCGGCGCTATGTGCACCATGTGCGCGAGTCGCTCGATATCGCGGCGATGCACGAGGCGGCGCAGAATCTGGTGGGAGAGCATGATTTTGTGAGTTTCGCCGCGTTGCATCATGGGCGGCTGACGACGGTGCGACGGATCTTCTCGTGCAGTGTGCGCGAGGTGGAGAGCGCGGATACGCGCGATGCGGCGGGCGGTGTGCGGCGCGTGCGCATCGATGTATCGGGCAGCGGCTTCTTGTACAACATGGTTCGCATCATCAGCGGCACACTGGTGGAAGTGGGCAAGGGCCGCATGAAGCCGGGTGACATACCTGCCATTCTTGCGGCAAAGGACCGGCGAGCGGCGGGGCCGACGTTGCCGGGTACGGGGTTGTGTCTGGAGTGGATCAAGTACGCAGCCAGCGAGGGGTGAGAGAAACATGGACGAAACGGGTACAGACCTGCAAAGCACAGGCGTTTCTTGGAGGGTCGTTCGCTGGGGGTTGGTGGTGGGTGTCGTCACGGCGGGGTTGGGCTTGTGTGTCAGTGGGAACGGTGTGTATGGGTGTCGGGCGATGCTGGAGTATCGCAAGAATCCGTTCACGTTGACGCCGCCGACGCCGGAGGGTGAACTGGCGAGCCGCGAGCGTGGCGATGTGATTGTGCAGGCGCTGCGGGCGCATCGGGCTGCGAGGGGCACGTATCCGCGCACACTGGCGGAACTAGTGCCCAGTCAACTCGGGAGCATCGAGCCGCCGCTGGTGGGGGACAAGCAGTGGCAGTACGAACGCCTGGACAACGATCGATTTCGGCTGCGCTTCTGGATCGGGCCGTCGTATCAGAACGACGTGATCACGCAGGAGGGCCAGTGGCGTGCGGACCGTTGAGGGCGATTGGGCCGCGTCGCGCGTACATTCGGTCTTGGCTCGCATTCTGCACATCTCCACGCGGCTCATCCTTGGCGGCAGCCAGGAGAACACCGTGCTCTCGTGCGAGGGGCAGGCGCGATGTGGCCACGATGTGCATCTGGCGTTTGGGCCCATCTACGGGCCTGAAGGATCGCTGCTGGACCGTGTGCAGCAGTTTCGCAGCGATGATGGTCGCGTGATCACAACGCATGTCGTGCCCGACATGATCCGCGAAGTGTCGCCGGTGCGCGATGTGCGTGCGCTGCAGCAACTCAAGCAATTGATTCGCGCCATCAAGCCCGATGTGGTGCACACGCACAGCAGCAAGGCGGGCATTGTGGGGCGGGCGGCGGCGTGGTCGCTGCTCAAGCAGCTTCCGACCATGCGCGTCATCCACACGATTCACGGGCCGCCGTTCATGCCTGTTGAAGGTTCGCTGCTGCAACGCACCAAGGTTGGCGTGAACAACACGATTTACACGAATGCTGAGAAGTACGCGGCCCGCCGCTGCCACACGATTGTGAGTGTTGCTGACGCGATGACTAACCAGTTTCTTGCGCGGGGCATCGGCACGCCCAGCCAGTACATCACCGTGCGCAGCGGCATGGAAGTGGGGCCGTTTGTCGCGGCACGCGCGATGGATCGCGGCGCGCTGCGGCGTGAATTGGGCATCACGGAAGATGCGTTTGTGATTGGCACCGTCGCGCGGCTGGCGCAGCACAAAGGGCACGACGACATCATCGATGCGCTGCGCGATGAGCTCAAGAGCCCGCAGTGCGCTCGTTGGCACCTGCTGTGGGTGGGGGATGGCTGGTGGCGCGAGCGGCTGGAAGCGCGCTTGCGCGAGGCGGGACTGCGCGAGCGCGTCACGCTGACGGGCCTGGTGCCGCCGCAGAGCGTGCCTGCGCTCATCCGCGCGATGGATGTGCTGGTGCACCCCAGCTACCGCGAAGGCCTGCCACGCACAGTGCCGCAGGCGTTGCTGGCGGGCGCGTTGCCCATTGCGTACGACGTTGACGGCACGGGCGAGATATGCCGAGACATGCAGACGGGCCGCCTGGTGCCAGCCGGTGACATCGCACGACTGCGCGAGGCGATGACGTGGGCAGCGACACACCCGGGTGACGTGACGGCGATGATCGCACGAGGACAGGCGGAGTGCGAGCGGGAGTTTGATGCGGGGGTGATGGTGGAGCGGTTGGAGAGGGTGTACGGGGGGAGTGCGTGAGTAGCGAAGTACCGGAGTACCGAAGAGACGAAGTACCGATGGAAAGACAGTTTTGATGCGGTACTCAGGCACTTCGGCACTTCCGCCCTCTTCGTCCCTACCCTCGCCCCATGACTTCAGCTCCCGCCGGAACTTCCCGATCACAGCGTCGCTACATCAAGGACATGGGCGCGCCAGAGTTTGTGCGGGGGCTGTTTTCGGTGGCGAATCTGCAGTTGGGGCAGACGCGGCAGGGCAAGCCGTACCTCAAGTGCATCGTGGGTGATTCGTCGGGCGAGATGCCCGGTCGGATGTGGTCGATTGATGAACCCACGTACAAGCGGCTGCCGACCGACGGTTTTGTGTACATCGAGGGGGAAACGCAGCCGTACGGGGGCGAGTTGCAGATGATCATTCACGCCATTGAGGTGGCGGAGCCCACGGCGGAAGAGATGCAGGAATTGCTGCCGGTCACGCAGCGCGATGTGGGGCAGATGTTCGCGGAAGTGAGCGAACTGCTGGGCACGCTCAAGCATCCGGCGGCACAGGCACTGGCCAAGGCGTATCTGGGTGATGAATACCTGATGGACGCGTTCCGGCGTGCGCCTGCGGCCAAGAGCATGCACCATGCGTTCCTGGGCGGGTTGCTCGAGCACACGCTGACGCTGATGCAGATCGCGGATCGGATCTGTCCGCTCTACCCCAAGATCAACCGCGATCTGGTGATTCTGGGCCTGTTCCTGCACGACTTGGGCAAGACGCGCGAACTGGTGTTTGACCGCGCGTTCGGCTACAGCGACCGTGGTGAACTGATCGGGCACATCGTGGATGGTGCGATCATGCTGCACGACAAGAGCCAGGTCATCATGCGCGAGCAGGGCATTCGCTTCCCCGCAGGGTTCATCACCGTGCTGCAGCACATCATCCTGAGCCACCATGGTGAGCCGGAGTTTGGTGCCGCCAAGATTCCCAGTACGCCCGAGGCGATCATGATCAACCTGATCGACAATCTGGACGCCAAGACGGTGATGGCCGTGGCGGCCGCCCGGCCCGAGCGGACCAATCCGGTGGAGATGGGCGGGAACTTCACGGAGAAGCAGTGGGCGCTGAACGGGGCGAAGTTGTACAAGAAAGACCCGCTGGCCTGAGGAGATGGGTGGCGGGGGAGACTCGAATACAGTTGGCATGGAACTTGCAGTGGCGGCGGGCCTCACGCCGATACTGCGCTTGGCAGCGGCGGAAACCGCATGCCAGCGGGTGGTGGAACCACCCCGTGACTATGCCAGCGGAGGCGGCGGATGCGCTTTGAAACCAGCCAATCGATGAAGCTCGGCCAGTCGATGAAGCTGGCCCCGCGGATGATCCAGTCGATGGAGATTCTGCAGATGCCGCTCGCGGAGTTGGAAGAGCGGCTGGAGCAGGAACTGGAGAGCAACCCGACGCTGGAACTGGCGGAGGGCGAGGCTCCTGGGCTGGATCCGTCGTCGGCAACGCGCACATCTGAGAGTGATGCTCCGACCAACGCCGAGGACTTTGAGCGGCTGGAGGAGTACGAAGAGAGCAACCCGGACGCGGTTGAAAATGAGTTTGACGAAACGCGGGTCGAGCGTTCGGCGGACCTGGACGCGATGTCGATCCACCGGGTTCGCGAGAGCGGGGAGAGTGACGCGAAACTGGAGGCAATGGCGGCGGCACCGGCGCGGTCGGCGAGTCTGCTGGACCAGTTGCGCGGCCAGTGGGCGCTGGTGGATGTGGAGGCGTCGCTGCGGCCGTTGGGTGAACTGATTCTCAACTTCCTTGAGGAAGACGGCTCGCTGAAGACGCCGCTGGAGACCATTGTCGATCGGGCGGTGGTGGTGGAGGGGGCGGAGAAGTTGCCGCCATCTCGTGGCGGAGGGCCGGTGTTTGCGGTGCGGCCGACGGTGGAGCAGTTGGAGCGGTCGCTGAAGGCGGTGCAGCTTTTTCTGGAACCGGCGGGGATCGCGGCACGGAGCGCGGGCGAGTGTCTGCTGCTGCAATTGGATGCGCTCGAGGCGGAAGAGGCGGGCGCTGGCTGGCCGGCGGCGGTCTTTACGAACGCTCGCACGCTGGTGGGCAAGCATCTGGATGACTTGATGCAGAATCGGCTACCCCGCGTGGCGGAGCGGACGGGGCTGAACATGGAGCAGATCAAGGACGCACTCGTGCTGCTGCGGCGGCTGAGCCTTGCGCCGGGTCGGCGGCTGGTCGAGACGAACGAGCGGCCCATCGTGCCTGATGCGATCGTGGAGTTTGACGAGGTGACGGGGAAGTACTTCGCGTACCTCAACGACAACCACCTGCCCAACCTGCGCATCAACATGGAGTATGCCCTGCTCACCAAAGACAAGGCAATGCCCAAGCGCGACAAGGAATTCATCAAGACGAATCTGGGGAATGCGCAGTGGCTGCTGGATGCGGTGAATCAGCGGCGTCACACGCTGCTGCGCGTGGTGAACAAGGTCGTGGAACATCAGCGCGAGTTTTTTGATTACGGCCCGCAGGCGCTGCGGCCCTTGCCCATGACACAGGTGGGTGAGGAGTTGGGAATTCACGTGGCGACGGTGTCGCGTGCGGTGGCGGAGAAGTTTGTGGCGACGCCGCGTGGCGTGATGCCCTTGCGCAAGTTCTTCTCGGGCGGGGTGCAGACTGAAGGCGGGGAGGAAGTGGCGTGGGATGCCATCAAGGCCGCCCTGCGCGAGGTCATCGAGGCGGAAGACAAGAAGAAGCCGCTGAGCGACGATGCGCTGGCGGAGGAACTGAAGAAGCGCGGCATCGACATCGCCCGGCGAACGGTCGCGAAGTACCGCGACCAGTTGCAGATTCAGCCGGCGCGGCTGCGGAAGGTGTTTTGAGGACCCGCAGGGCAGAAACTCGCGAATGCCGGGGTGGGTGGGGACGGTGAGAAGCGCATGGACGGGTGGGGATTGCGGGTGGTTTGCAAGTGTCGTCTGGCGTGGGGTGAAAAGTGGATTTTCGCAGGGGATTTGGCGGGAACTTGACCGGGGTTCACGACGTCAATTGAATTCATCATGGCTGGAACACAAGCGTTGATCCAAGTGCAGCAACTGACCAAGCGGTTTGCATCGCGCGGTGACTCGGGCGTGCGAGAGATTGTCGCGGTGGACGGGGTGACGTTCGGCGTGCAGCCGGGCGAGGTTGTCGGGTTTCTTGGGCCCAACGGGGCTGGCAAGAGCACGACGATGAAGATGGTGACGGGGTTTCTCGCGCCGACGTCGGGTACGGCGAAGGTGGCGGGGTTTGATGTGCAGACGCACACGCGCGAAGCGCAGCAGCAACTGGGCTACCTGCCTGAAGGTGCGCCGGCGTATCCGGACATGACGCCAGAGAGCTTCTTGAAGTTCTGTGCGGATGCTCGTGGGCTGAAGGGCGAGGAGCGCAAGAAGGCGCTGGACAAAGCAGTGGCGCGGACGAATCTGCAGGGTGTGCTGCGACAGAGCGTGGAGACGCTGAGCAAGGGCTTCAAGCGGCGCGTGGGGCTGGCGCAGGCGATTCTGCATGAGCCGCGTGTGCTCATCATGGACGAACCGACCGACGGGCTGGATCCGAATCAGAAGCATGAAGTGCGTGCGCTGATTCGTGAGATGGCACGGGAGGGCGGCAGCGAGAAGGGCAAGGCGATTGTGCTGAGCACGCACATTCTGGAAGAAGTGGATGCGGTGTGCTCGCGCGTGGTGATGATCGCGAAGGGAAAACTCGTCGCGGATTGCACGCCCGCGGAACTGCTTGCAAAGAGCCGGTATCACAACGCTGTGACGGTGACGGTGCGGACGCCCAGCGGGGCGCGGGTGCGCGATGAACTGCTTGGTCTGAGCGGCGTGAAAAATGTTGAGATTGCCGAGGATCAGGTGCGTGAGGGCGCGGCGACAAGTTGGACCGCGCTGCCGCATGAAGCACACATGGGGCCAGCACTGGCGCCGAAGATTCTGGAGTTGTGCAAGCAGCGCGGCTGGAACGTGGATGCGATTCGGATGGAGACGGGGCGGCTGGATGATGTGTTCAGGGAGATGACGGTGGGGTAGGAACAGGCACGAGGGACTGGGCACTGGGCGATGGGCATTGGGCATGAGGGGAAGACAGAGGCACTTCGTCACTTCGGCAGGAGGTTCGCTTGGCTGGTTGGCATGCAGTCTTCAAGCGTGAGTTTGGCGGCTACTTCGCGACGCCTGTGGCGCTCGTGTTCATCGTGATTTTCCTGGTGCTTGCCGGGGTTTTCACGTTTGAACTGGGCGGGTTCTTTCAGCGCGGGCAGGCGGATCTGCGGCCTTTCTTTGACTTCCATCCGTGGCTGTATCTGTTTCTCGTGCCTGCGGTAGCGATGCGCTTGTGGGCTGAGGAGCGGCGGACGGGCACGATGGAACTGCTGCTGACGCTGCCGATTTCGCCGTTTGGCGCGGTGCTGGGGAAGTTTCTCGCGGCGTGGGCCTTTGTGGGACTTGCGCTGGCGCTCACGTTTCCGATCTGGTGGAGCGTGAACTTCCTGGGCGAGCCGGACAACGGCGCGATCTTCGCGGGGTATGTGGGCAGCCTGCTGATGGCAGGCGGGTTTCTGGCCATCGGCAGCGCGATGAGCGCATGCACGAAGAGTCAGGTGGTCGCGTTCATTCTCACGATTGTCGTGTGCCTTGTGCTGCTGCTGGCGGGCTTGTCGCCTGTCGTGAACTTCATCAAGGGATGGGTGCCACTGGGCATTGTGGATGCCATCACGGGACTGAGTTTTCTGACGCGGTTTGAGAACATCAGCCGTGGTGTGATTGAACTGCGCGATCTGCTGTACTTCGCGTCGCTCATGGTCGTGTGCCTGCTGGTCACGACGTGGGTGCTGGGGGCGAGAAGGCAATAGGCAGCAGGGATTGGGTACGAGGGGGGACACAAGGCTCGTCGCACTCTGGCATTTCGTCACTTCGTCACTTTGTTGCTTCGTTACTTCGTCACTGGACCCTCTCCATGACACGCAAACTTGGACTTGCAGTTGCAGTTGTTCTCGCTCTGGTCGCGTTCATCGCGTTCAACGTGGTGAGCGGGCGCATGCTGCGCTCGGCGCGGCTGGACGTGACGGAGAACAAGCAGTTCACGCTGACGGCGGGGAGCCGCGCGATAGCGCGCAGCCCGGCGGAACCGGTGACGCTGCGGTTCTATCACACGCCTGAACTGGCACAAGGACAAGCGGCGCTGGAGACGTACGGCAAGCGCGTGCGCGAGATGTTGGAGGAGTACGCGCGCGAGAGCGAAGGCAAGGTGCGGCTGGAGATCATCAACCCCAAGGCGGACACGCCCGAAGAGGACGCGGCGGTGGCGGCGGGGCTGACGGGCGTGCCGGCGGGACCTGGCGGTGAGTCGTTTTACTTCGGTCTGGTGGGCACCAACACCATCGACACGCGCGAGGTGATCGCGTTCTTTGATCCGGCGAAAGAGGAGTTTCTGGAGTATGACCTGAGCAAGCTGCTCAGCAGTCTGGCGAACCCCAAGAAGCCGACGGTGGGGTGGATCAGCAATCTGCAGTTGGAGGGCGGATTCACGATCAATCCGCAGACCCGCCAACCCAGCCCGACGCGGCAGTGGGCGGTGTTTGATGAGATCAAGCAGTTGTACACCGTGAAGAAGATCGAGTCGACCGTCGCGGAGATTCCCAGCGACATCAACGTGCTGATGGTGGTGCATCCCAAGGGTCTGAGCGAGGGGACGCAGTACGCGATTGACCAGTTTGTGCTGCGGGGCGGGCGACTGATGTTGTTTGTCGATCCGCTGTGCGAGATGGACACGGCGGATCAGTTCGCGGATCCGTCGCAGAAGGCGAGTGAACTGCCCCGGCTGCTGAATGCCTGGGGCGTGGAAGTGCCCAAGGACCAGTTGGCGGCAGACCAGGACATGGCGCTGCGTGTCATGGTCGGCAGCCGCAACGCGCCCGAGCAGGTGCCGTTCGTGCTGTGGCTGGAGGCGAAGGGTGACTCGCTGTCGAAGGAAGATGTCATCACCGGACAGGTGAAGAACGTGAACTTCGCGAGCGCGGGTGTGCTGCGTGAGATCGCGGAGAGTGCATCAAGCGTGACGGTGACGCCACTCGTGACGACAACGGCGCGGGGCACGACGATCAACAGCTCGACGCTGGGCATGCAGCCTGATCCCAAGAAGATGTTCGCAGAGTTTGTGCCGGGCGCGGAGCGACTGACGCTGGCGGCGCGACTGTCGGGCAAGGCGCAGACGGCCTTTGCGGATGGCCCGCCCAAGAACCCGGATGGTCAGCCGGTGGTGGATGCGGCCAAGCACGTGACGGAAGGTGAGATCAATGTGCTGGTCTTCACGGACGCGGACGTGCTGGCGGACCGCATGTGGATGCAGGAGACGAATTTCCTGGGGATGCGGGGCATTCGCAAACTGGCGGACAACAGCGACATGACGCTGGCGGCGGTGGACAACTTCGCGGGTTCGAGCGATCTGATCGCGGTGCGCGCACGGCAGAAGGCGGCGAGGCCCTTCACGCGGGTCCAGGAGATTCAGCGCGCGGCGGAGCAGAAGTACCAGAAGGAAGAAGTGGCGCTGAACACGAAACTGCAGGAAACGCAGCAGCGCCTGAACGAACTGCAGAGCCAGCAGGGAGACGCCGCGACGGGCGGCCTGGTACTGACGCCCGAGCAGCAGGCGGAGGTGGACAAGTTCCGCCAGGAGATGGTGACGACACGTGCGGAACTGCGCAACGTGCGCCGCGGGCTGCGCGAAGACATCGAGAAGCTCGATGCGACGATGCGGTTTGTCAATATCGCGGCGATGCCGCTGGGAGTCATCGGCGCGGCGCTGCTCATCTGGGGCATTCGAAGCGTGCGGCGGCGCGGTTGAGGCCGGGCACGCGACCGAACGTGGACACGGGTGTCGTACGCTGGTGGCATGACATATGTCGATCCTCGACCGGTGGAACTGCACACGGCGCGGCTTGTGCTGCGGCCCTTCACGCAGGAGGAGTGTCCGCGCATCGCGGCGATTGCCAACGACCCGCGCGTGGCGGACACGGTGCTGAGCATTGCGGTTCCGTACACGCTCGCGCACGCGGAGGAGTTCTATCAGCGGCACGACACGTGGTGGCGCGAGGGCAAGGGGTTTGTGTTTGCGATGCGACTGCGCGATGTGCCGGGGAGTGACGGCATCATTGGATTCACGGGGCTGCATCCGAAGGTTGACTGGAGCAACGCTGAACTGGGGTATTGGCTGGGCGTTGACTACTGGAATCAGGGCTACGCGACGGAAGCCGCGAAGGCTCTTTGCACGTGGGGTTTCGCATCGCGCAGGCTGCATCGCATCTTCGCGCAGCACATGACCAAGAACGGCGCGAGCGGGCGCGTGATGGAAAAAATCGGCATGACGTATGAAGGACTGATGCGCGAGCACATTCGCAAAGGCGAGGAGTATCGCGATGTGAAGGTGTACGGCGTGCTGGCGCGCGAATGGGTCCACTAAGATGCTGGATGCGCTACCGCACGCTTGGCAACACGGACATTCGCGTTTCGGAGATCGGCTTTGGCTGCTGGACGATGGGAGGACCGAACTGGTCGCCCCAGACGGGACAGCCCATCGGCTGGGCGGACGTGAACGAGGATGAGATTCTCGCTGCGATCAAGGCAGGGCTGGATGGGGGTGTGAACCACTGGGATAACGCCGACGTGTACGGCAATGGGCGGGCCGAGCGGTTGCTGGGGCGAAGCCTGAAGAAACTGGGCTTGAAGCCGGGCACGCAGGTGATCGCGACGAAGGTCGGGCACGCGAAGGGAACCGCGCCGCACGCGTACCACCCGGCGCACATTCGCAGCCAGTGCGAGCAGAGCCTGCGGAACCTGCAGGTGGATGTGATTGATCTGTACTACTTCCACCACGGGTCGTACGTGGGTGAGGATGTGAACGGCCAGCAGCACGACTATCTGCACGAAGCCGCCGCGACGATGCACGCGTTGGTGAAGGAAGGCAAAGTGCGTGCGATCGGTCAGAGTGCGTATAGCAACGAGGACTTTGAGCGGGCGATTCCCGTGCTCAAGCCGCACGCGCTGCAGAACAAGGCGAACTTGCGCTATCAGGACTTCATCAAGCCCGGCTGCAAGTTGCAGCAACTCATGGAGCAGTACAAGTGCGACTTTGTCGCGTTTGGACCGCTGGACCAAGGCATTCTGCTCGACAAGTTTGATCCGGACAACCCTCCCGCGCCCAACGAGGGCGAGGCCCGCAGCAACCGCAAGGACCTTGCCCCGGCGGTGCTCCGCGGCGTACGCGAGAAGCTGGCGATGGTGCGCCAGCGGGCCAATGTTGGCGGCTTTGGGCTGCCTGCGGGAGACTTCCGGGCCGGCACTCCTCAAGACATCGAGCGGCTGGCGAGCATCGTACAGCGCTGGCTGCTGGCGCACGTCAACGTCGCGAGTGTCATTCCCGGTTTCCGCAATCCGCGTCAGGCGGCGTGCAACGTCGCGGCGACATCACACGCGCCCATGGAGCATGAGGATGTGAAGTGGTTGAGGGAGTTGTTTGCGTGAAGAGGTGCGGAGTGCCTGAGTGCAGAGTGCCCGAGTGCGAAGGACAAGACACAACGCACGTGGTGCATCCCCACTCCGCACTCTGGTACTTCGCACTCTGGTACTTCTTCAGTACACCTTCTGCACTTCTGTCCCCGGATAGAACGTGCGGATCATCTTCCGCCAGTCCCAGCCCAGGTCAGCAAAGCCCTTGGCGCACCACTGGCACATGCCGATGCCGTGGCCCCAGCCGCGGCCAGTGAAGGTGACTTGGCTGCCGTAGATGCTGACTTCGAAGTCGCCACTATGCACGCGATTTGCCGTAGTCATCGGCATGGCGTCCGGAATCGGCTGGTTGACGCTCATGCGCAGTTCTTCGGCGGTCATGGCGTAGCGCTTGCCGGTTTCGTCGGTCACACGGTAGATGTTGGGGCGGTCGGCGTCGTTGACTTCTGCCACTTGAATCTGGCGCACGCGGCCCACTTCGGCGATTTCATGCTTGTTGATCCGGCCCCATGCGCGCATGCGACGCGAAATGTCATCATCACTGCGAGACTGCGTCCAGCGGTAGAGAGTGGCCTTCTGGCAGCCGTGTTCGCGGGGCTTGCCTTGCAGGGCGTCAGCTTTGTTGAAGGGCTTGGCTTCATCTTCGGCCCAGGCGCCGACGGCGCTGGCGGGACGGCCGCCGCAGGTGCTGCTGTAGTACGTGCGTACGAGTTGGCCGTCTTCGGTGATGACTTGGCCACGCGTGACGCGTGTGGCTTCCAGAGCTTTGCTGGCGGTGGTCATGCCACCGTACACCTGGTCGGCGGTCGTGTCTTCAACGTCAAAGGCACGGGTCTCGTTGCGAGCGCGCCAGCGTTCGTGCAACGCATAGGTGCGGGCTGTGACGGCCTGGGCTTCGTATGTCTGGCGGGGCCAGTCGTTGAAAAGTTCGTGGGTGAGGACGCCCGGGATGTAGCTCTCCACGCCCATCGCGACGATGATGTCAAAGGCGCCGGCGTTGCCGCTCCAGTTGGGGCGAATGGTGACGAAGCCGGGGTACGGGGTCTTGTCCACACGGATGGACTGCTCGGGCGTGCGGGGGTAGCCGTCGGCGGTGCCGTCGCCCACCACAACTTCCATGTCGTTGCCAAAGCCCCACTCGCGGGTGCGCTTCTCGCCGTCAACGACGCGCACGCCCTTGCTGCCACTGGTGATGGTGATGGGCGTGACGACGTACTCGGGCGTACCCGCGCCCACGCCGGCCTTGCGGATGATGACGCGGGGTGGCCCGCTGATGACCGTGCTGCTCACGCCCTTGCTCACGCGCACGCGGATGTCGGGCTCCTGCCGGAAGGCACTGGTGGCGGGGCCGATGATGGCGGGTTTGGAGGAGAGGGAGGGCAGTTCCATATCGCGCACGGTCTGGCAGCCTGTCAGGCCACCCAGCAGCGCGGCCGCGCCGGCGGCGACAATCGCCAATTGCGTCTTTACCTGCATGGTCCAACCGCTGTACGCTGTGCTCATGACTGATCTCCGACCTGCATTGTGGCAACTCAGTGTGGGGCGACTGACGCGTGTGCGCGCAATCGCCTTGGGCCTTGTCGCCTCCGCGATCCTTCCTATCGGCTGTGTGGCTCCAAAACCTCCACCGGCAATCGCGCCCGAAGCGTGGTCGGGTCCGGCGGTGGCCATCGACTCTTCAGGAGCGACGCATCGCATTCAGATCGAGGCTCCCAGTCCGGGGTGGCTTCCTGTCAATGACCAAACGCGGCAGGCGTGGCGTGCGCAGGAGATCTACCTCACACTGAAAGAACCCAGCCCGCTCTACTTTTACCCGCAGGTCATCACCAACCACGATATCGGCACCAGCGTGCCCAGCAGCACGCCCCTGCGCGTGTACGTGCGCCGAGTGCCCGCCGACGCCAAGCACGATGACGCGACGGCGTATCACTTGGTGGCGCGCACGGGCCAGTGACACTGCACAACGCACGGACGCGGCCGCTTCACCTACGCTGGCGACATGGCTGAAACGAAGTCTGTGAAGGTCAAGCGTCTTTCCGGCACGCCGCGCAAACTCGGCTTTCGATTTCCCGCGGAGTGGGAAGCGCAAAGCGGCACGTGGTTCAGTTGGCCGCGTCCGGAGGGGATTTCGTTTCCCGGCAAGTACCACACGGTGCCGGAGAACATCTGCCGGATCATGCATGCCATCATGGAGCACGGCAGGCAGGCGGTGCACATCAACGTGCCCAATGAAAACTATGAGCACATCGTGCGTGGCCACCTGAAAGACGCGAAGGTGCCGGCGGACCTTGTCAAGAAGTTCGTGCGTTTCCACTTCATCGCGACCAACGAGAGTTGGTGCCGCGATCACGGCCCCGCGTTCGTCGTCAAGGGTGCGGGCAGCAAGAGCACATTTGCGATCGTGGACTGGGGCTTCAACGCGTGGGGCGGGAAGTACCCACCCTATGACAGCGACGACGCCGTGCCGGCGCGAATTGCGGAGAAGTACACGAAGAACAAACGTTTCACGGGTGTCTTTGAGCCTCTGCACGCCAAGGCCGCTGGCGAGCAAGTCGGCAAGCTCCGCCGGGTTGTCATGGAAGGCGGCGGCGTGGAGTTCAACGGGGCAGGCACCGTGCTCACCACGGAGAGCTGCCTGCTCAATAAGAACCGCAATCCGGGCTTGTCGAAGAAGCAGATCGAAGAACTGCTCAAGGACTACTACGGCCAGTCGCACGTCTGCTGGCTGGGTGACGGCATCGCGGGTGACGACACGGACGGTCACATCGACGATCTGGCGCGCTTTCTCGATCCGCAGACCATCGTCGTCGCGCGCGAGGAAGACCCCAAGGACGAGAACTACGAACTGCTGGAAGAAAACGTCCGTCGCTGCGCCGACCTCAAGGACCAGAACGGCGACCCCTTCCGCATCATCGCCATTCCCATGCCCGGCAACGTCTCCGACGACGGCCAACGCCTGCCCGCCACCTATCTCAACTTCCTGTTCGTGAATGGTGCATGCCTGGTGCCCACGTTCCGCCACAAGAAGAACGACAAGTTGGCCCTGGAGATTCTGCAGCGCTACCTGCCCGCGCACAAGGTGGTGGGCGTGGACTGCACGGAGTTGATCTGGGGTCTGGGTGCCATCCATTGCCTCACGCAGCAGGTGCCTGCTGTAGCCAAACTCTGAGTGAAGCTCCGCGACGCGTCCAGCATCAAACCTCCATGCAATTGCAGCAATCACTCACCGCCGGTTCGCTTCGCGCTCGCAATCGCGTGTGGATGGCTCCGCTCACGCGCTGCCGCGCCCCGGGCGGCGTGCCCACCGCACTCAATGCCGAGTATTACGCGCAGCGCGCCAGTGCGGGTGTGATCGTGAGTGAAGCGACCAACATCAGTCGCGAAGCGACGGGCTATCCCGACACGCCGGGCATCTACACGCAGGACCAGCTCAACGGCTGGCGACTGGTGACCGATGCCGTACACGCTGCAGGTGGCACCATCGTGTGCCAGTTGTGGCATGTTGGCCGCGTCAGCCATCCCGACTATCACGATGGTGAACTTCCCGTCGCGCCCAGTGCGATCAACACGGGCGGCGAGTGCCGCGTGCCCGATGGTTCGCGCAAACCGCGCGTCACCCCGCGCGCTCTCGACACCGCCGAGATTCCTCGCATCGTGCACGATTACGTCTACGCCGCCAAGATCGCCACCGCTGCGGGCTTTGATGGCGTGGAAGTGCACGGCGCCAACACCTATCTCATTGATCAGTTCCTGCGCACAGGCAGCAACACGCGGACCGACAAGTACGGCGGCAGCTTGGAGAATCGCTCGCGATTCCTGTTTGAAGTGCTCGACGGCGTGTGCGGCGCGATCGGCAGTCATCGCACGGGCCTGCGACTGAGCCCCAGCGGCGAAACGTCCACGCATCGCGATGACAATCCGCGCGAGACCTTCACGCATGTCGTGAGCGAACTCAATCGCTACAACATCGCGTATCTCCACCTGCTTCGCTACTGGGGAGATGACGCAGCGACCAAGGCCCGCGAGATTCCGCTGCGCGTCTTTCGTGATATCTATCGCGGCACGCTGGTTGCCAATGGCAAGTTCACGCCCGATGAGGCGGAGACGTGGGTTGCACGCGGCGACGCGGATGCGGTCGCGTTTGGTGAGCTGTTCATCAGCAACCCCGATCTGCCGCAACGCATCGCCAAAGGCATCGCGCTCACACCACCAGATCGAAGCACCTACTACACCAGTGGCCCCAAGGGATACACCGATTATCCCGCCGCCACGTGACGATCTGACTTCACCAGCTTGGCCGGTGCTTCAGCAGTTCGCCTGCTCGCTGCCTGTTGACCGGATCACTGTCAGACTTCGCCATCTCTTCCAGTCTGTTCCACTCATCCGGCGGACCGTGCGCTTCCAGCGCGTAGTCTGCCGCGATGCGGTCGCTCATGCAGCGCAGTCCATATGCCCGCACGGCGGGGTCGCCATGCCGCAGCGCTTGGGCGAGTAGCACGTTGGGAATCGGGATCGCATCGGCGGCTGACTCGTATCCCACACCCAGCGAGAAGTTGAACATCGCGCTCATGAACCACATGCGACGCAGGAATGTCGGCTTGTCCGCCGCCTCCGCCAGTTCGCGGCGATAGTCCTCTGTCGCCAGCGCCTGCAGATCGCGGATCATCCATGTATCGGGCGCGGGTGTCTCGAGAGCCTTCACCGCCAGCGCGTTGATCTCATCGAGCATCGGTGCGAGTCTGGCCATCTCGGCATCGGTCACCGGCTCCGTGTGCGCCGTCACCTGTCCAAAGCACTCACGCATCGCCGAAGCGACCTGGTGCTGCCAGCGCAGGCGATCCCACGCCGAGTTTGACTTGTGCAGCGTCGCATCCACGCCCGCCAACCCCGCCGGGCTGCGTGCGGGCGGCGTCGCTTGCTCCGCGAGCAGGCGCAGCGCGGCTCGCGGCAGCTTGCTCGTCCAAGGCACCGGCATCGCGTTCCACACCGCCACCGGCAGCATCACCACCGCAATCACCAGACAGACCCGCGCGACAACCGGGTGGCGCTTGGCCTGATGCATTACGAACGCCGACGCTGCAACGGTGCCGCACTCAGGACACTCTCTACCTGAGACGAGCGACATGTCGTACTGACAGCGCGGGCATCGACGCTTGCCGTATGTGTTGTCACCCAGCCATGCCCACCACGCCAGCCCGAGCAGGAGGGCGGGCACGACAAACAGCAAGACCATGATGAGCAGATGCCAGTTCATGTCACGTCAGGCACTTCAAGCGCAGATCCTCCCGGCAGACTCTCAGCCGCCCACCGGCACGCGCAGCGATGCAATCATGTCCTCTCTCGCACCGCAAAGCCCAAAGCAAAGCACCGTTTCCGAAATCGGCCGTCAGGATCCGCAAACGGCGAATCTGGTGCAATTGAAAATTGAGTCTCATTTATCGAAACCGGGTTCAAGCCGCGGGCGTATCGCGTCGGCCGGTGTATTGCTTGCGCTGGCCCAACTGCAGCCCCTACCCACGGCCGTCCCGTTAGCATCGTGCGAGCGGGGCGGTCTGTTTTTGGGGAGCGGGGAGCGGGGAGCGGAGAGCGGAGAACGGAGAACGGGAAGGCGCGCGGTTGGCCATCGGCAGTCAGCAGTAACGCCACGCGTTCGGCGGCTCCCAGCTGTCTGCTCTCTATTCTCGATTCTCTGTTCTCTGTTCTCTGTTCTCTGTCCGCTCCCTCACCGCCGCGTCACGCTGATGCGCACGCTCTTGGTCGGGCTTTCGACTTTCAGCCCTTCGGGAATGTTGGGGAACTCGATCGTCTGCGCGGTGATGCCGCGTTCAAGGTCGGCGACAGTCAGGCTGACGAGAGCCGTGATGGGCAGCGTGCGGTTACGCACCTGTTCCACTAGTTCTTCAGGACCGATGACACGAACGTTGGTGAGAAACTGGTCCTGCGGGGCGATCTGGATGTTCCATCGGGCCAGTTGATCCGGCTCCACACGCACGTAGACAGGCACCTGCGACAGTGTCAGTTCCGTGCCACGCATGGGCTTGGTGAGCGTGACGTCAACGGTTTGCGGCTCGATGCGAAGCTTGGCACGATCGGCGATTTCAAAGGGTGGGCGAAGGGCCAGGCCGCGGAGGGTTTCCGTCTTGCCGCCGGGGAGCTTGTCCAGCAGTTCCGTGGGCATGGCGATGCTGACGATGTCCTGCGGCGCCAGGCGTGCGATGTCGCGCGAGGGCATCGTGAGTTTGACGGTGGGAGGGCTGATGACCGGGACCGCGCTGCCCCCCAGTGCGTTGGTGATTTCCACGGGAAGGCGCACGGCGATTTCGCGGGTCTCGAGTTCATCGATCACGATGTCGAGCACAGGGGGCTCGACTCGGCGGATGCTGACACCGAGTTCGGCCATGTCGGGGTTGTCGCGCAGCACTTCCACCAGGTCGATGGTGTTCTCGCCGGGCAGTACGGGAATGTGGATCGTGCCCGCCATGATCTCCAGCGGGGCCCGCAGACGACGCTCCACGTTCTCCACGCGTGAGCTGTTGGTTTGAATCCAGACGTCCACCGCCGCCTCGCGCCGGTTGTCACCGGTCACGAACGAGTAGCGGGCATTGTCCGGCGTCACGAGGGTGACGCGTGCGGCCATCTTCTGCTCGCGCAGCGTCTCGCTCTCCGCGAAGATCCACACGAAGACCGCGACGAAGGTGGTGATGACGAGATTTTTGATCGTCTGCCACATGCTCTTGCTCCGCCACTCAGGCCTTTCGCTCCCGTTCGCCCGCAGTGATGCCCGCGGCGGATGAATCACTGTTGCTCATGCCCAAGACGCCCGAGCCGCCGTTGGTCGCTTCGTTCATGCTCGTGTCGCCCGCGAGCGATGCGCCGGCGAGCGTTTCCCCCGCGATGCTGTCGCCCGGGTTTGCGCCCAGAATCGAGTCGTTGCTGGGGCCTTCGGCCATGGCCATGTCGCGCCGTTCGGCGGCGGTGGGCACGTCGGGCACGGGTGGCGGCGGGGGCACGGTGCTGCCGCTGCGACGGCGATCAATCGTGGTGGTCAGGCGAGAGGTCAGTAGGTCGCTGAACTGCTCAATGGTGAGAGGCTTGGTCAGCTTGCCGCGTTCGGCGATGCGGATATTGCCAGTCTCTTCGCTGACGACCACGACCAGGGCATCGCACTCCTGGCTAAGACCCACGGCAGCACGGTGGCGGCTGCCCAGACGCGGGTCGGGCATGTCTTGAGGGTCAGCCAGGGGAAGCTGCACGCCTGCCGAGTCGATCACGCGGCCGCGGACGATGCAGGCAAGGTCGTGCAGTGCGGCACCGGGGAAGAAGATGGCTTGGAGCAGGCGGCTGGAGAGCTCCGCCCCCATCTTGGTGCCACCTTCGACCAAGCCGCTGAGCTTTGTCTGGCGTTCGATAACAATCAGCGCACCGAACTTCGCGCGGCTGAGGTACTCGACCGCGTCGGAGACTTCTTCCACGATGATGCGGATGTCTTTGGGCGTGCTGCGGAGGAAGCTGGTCTCACCCAGTCGGACGAGGGCCCGGCGGAGCTCGGGCTGGAAGATGACGACAAGCGCGACGGCAACGAGGGCCAGGAACTTGTCGTAGAGCAGGCCCAGCCGCTGGAAGGAGCCATCACCACCGAACAGACGGCTCATGACGGTGAGCACGATGAGGATGACCAGCAGGCCCTTCATGGCGCCGGCGGCCCGCGTGCCCTGCACAAACCGCACGACCAGCCAGACCACCAGCCAGATGACAGCGAACTCGACTGCGATTTCCCACCATTGGTAGGTCAGCAGCCGGTTCTGCAGGCTCTGGATGCGGTCAAGCACGCCCAACGAGGGTCCCTTCGCGCGAGGAGGTCGGTGCAAGCGGGAGCGGCGGCGACGCAGCCACGAAACTCCCCATGATTGTAACGGCCTGTGTCAGTAACTTCGTGCAAGTAAGGGTTGGAAGTTCGGTGAATCTTGAAAGTTGCTCGCAACGGCGCGGGCGGATCATCTCGCTTTGGCTGGTATGGGCGGCGGCTACGCGGGTACCGTTGCACATGCCGCGAGTGACGGAGTATGTGACCACGCCCAACCCGCACGCCATCAAGTGCGTGCTCGATGCGCCGCTGCCCGCATTGGAACAGGGGGACAAGGTTCGCAGTTACCGCGACGCAACCAGTGCGGCGGGGGACCCGGCCGCCGCGAAGCTGTTCGCGATTGAGGGCGTGCGGAATGTGCTGATCGTGGGGAACTGGGTGACGGTGGGGAAGGCACCCGAGGCGACGTGGAAAGCGGTCAAGGCGGGCATCGAGAAGACGCTGGCCGCTCTCTGATCACTTCTTGGTCGCACCGGTTTTTTCATCGTCGGTCAGCATGCGGTCGAGCATGGTGCCCACCAAAGCGGTGGTCGCGCCGTCGTGGGAGCTTTCGCCCTGCACCATGATGCGCGGCGTGATCTGGATGTTCTGCTCGCCCACGATCTTGAGCAGTTCGATCAGCGCGGCATTGCTCTTGCCGATCTGTTCGGCGATCTGCTTGTACGCGTCGGCCTGGGCCATGGCCTTGATCTTGATGGCCTGAGCTTCGCCCTCGGCTTCAGCGATGCGGCGCTTCTGGTCTTCGCCGGCGATCTTCACGCTGTAGGCCGCGGTGGCGAGCTTCTTTTCTTCATCGCTTTCCTGCTGCGTGCGGCTCAGTTGCTTCTTCTGTTCCGCGGCCTTCTGCTGCTCTTGGAAAGTCTGCTGTTCCTGCTTCGCGAGTTCGCGGTCGGTCTGCGTCTTGAGCAGGCTTCCCAGGCTTTGCTCGTCGCCCACTTCGCCGATGCGGACGGCGGTGACCTTCACGCCGAATCGTGACATCTGCTCGGTGAGCATGGCGAGCGACTGGCTTTCCTGCAGGCTGCGCTGCTGGACGTAGTCAAGGGCACGGACTTTTTCGGCGTTATTGCGGAAGATTGCGCGCACCGCGCTGTTCATCACGTTGCGGAAACGCTCGCCTTCGTCATCACCCAGGCTCGCGACGACGACGGGTGCGTTGACGGCTTCGATCACGTACTCGACGCGCACATCAACCGGGAACTTGAAGCCGTCGCTGGTGGTGACGCGGATCTCGCGTTCTTCGGCGACGGGATCCTGCATCGCTCCGCTGCGGGGCTGGCTGGGGGGCACGCTGCCGCTGCCGTATTGGGCGGCGGTGTAGTGGGCGACCATCACGCTGCTGTAGAGTTCAATGACGCTGAAGGCGTCGGTATTGATGGGGTACTTGCCGGGCTTGAGCACTTCGCGGCGGATGCCCATTTCGCCATCTTTCGCGAAACTGAGCACGCGTTCGTCGGGCAGTTTGGCGGCTTGTTCGGGCGAGATCTCGGCGTTGGTGGTGGCGTCGACCAAGATGCTGCCGGGTGTGCCGAAGTTGGACTTTACAACGCCCACTTCGCCTTGCAGAATCTCGGTCTGATTCACCATCTTCACGCGGAAGAGCAGCGGATTGAGCCGGTAGGTGCCGGGCGGCAGCACGCTGACCTGCTTGCCCTTGTAGCCCTTGCCCGTCGTGAGGAAGTAGCGGGCGTCTTGCATGTCCTCGAAGGTGGCCTGGCTCCATTCGGGGGCGAAGAGCTGGCCTCCCGTCAGTGTCAGGCCGTCGGTGGCTTCAATGATGCCGATCATGCCGCTTTCCACAACCGTGAGCGGCTGGTTGGTGACGCTGTAAATGAACGGCCAATACCAGAAGTGCAGGCCCGGCGGGAGCGTGTCGGCCTGCGGGCCCATCTCGCCGTTGACGGCGATGATCTTGCCGTTCTTGAGCGAGGGACCCAGCCAGTTCTTATTGACGACGCCCACGCGATCGCTGGGCACGTAGACGACGCTACAGAAGGCCAGCCCGACGAAAAGGGAAAAGCCAGCGGCGACGAGCGCGGCGGACTTGGCGGACTTGGCCTGCCAGCGAACGGCGGCGACCACAAAGAGCAGCGCGACGATGATGGCGAGGATGAGGATGAACGTGCCGAGCATGAGCAATGCCTCCCTGCCGGGCGTGGGCGCATGACAGCGCTCTCGCGCGGCGCGAGTGTGTTTGGAGTTTGGGATATCGGGTTTCAGCGTGAAAAGTGAACAAAGTTCGCCCAGAGAAGGTGTCACTACGATGCAGCATGCTGCGAGGGGGCGATTCCAACGAGAGCACACAACGGCCCCGCAGTGTCAGTTGGGGGATGGGATGGGTGTTGCTGGGGCTGGGGCTCGTGGGGCCGTGCGTCGTGGCAGCGGCTGTGGGATACGCGAACTACGGATACGTGCTGGGGCCGGGTCTGCCAGACGCGCGGTTGCGCAATCCCGCAGCGATCCAATGCGTCGAGATCGTTTACACGAGCAACGGGGTTGTGAAGACCTTTCAGCGCGACATACCTTCGCTCGCGCGTCCGCAAACCTCGATTCCGCGGCTGTGGCAAACGTATGAGTCCGTTCTGCTGGCATATGGCGTGAAACTCGCACCGCCAGATGTTTCGGCCACGATGCCGCCACCACCGGCCACCGACGGGTTGTTTGAGACGCTGGTTCAAGAGGGTGTGCTGAGCGCGGCGGTGTTTGGTCCCGAGGTACCGAGCAGTTTTGAAGGGGCGGTCATTCACTTCACGTCGACAGACGACGAGCCGCTTGTGGGAGTGATTCTGTCAATCTACGGGCCGGATATCTATCGGGCTCGCATCGTGCAGGTCGTGGCGCGGGGTGATCCAACGAAGTGGGAGGTTCTGCACGCGCGATCGTTTACTGCACCGATCGCGAACCAGAGCGAGGCACCGCTCTTTGAGAATACTGCACCGCTGCTCTATCTCATCCTCGGGGCACCACTGATCGCACTCGGCGTCATTGTGCTCGGTGTGCGCAAACTGCTCCTGATCTGGGATCGTCAGGTGTGGCAGTGCGCGTTCTGCCGCTACAACGTGTCGGGTTTGCGTGCAGCAACGTGTCCGGAATGCGGAGGTGCACTGCCGCCGGGGCAACGTCCTGACCCGGCGGTGTCAGAGGCTCAGGCCCCTTAGAATCGCCTCCAATTTCTCGGAGGCTTCCCATGTCCTGGCTTCGCGTTGTTGATGCTCTTTCTCCCGCCAAGGCTCCTGTCGGCACCCGCGTGACCGTGAAGGGCTGGGTTCGCACTCGCCGAGACAGCAAGGCCGAGGGCGGCCTGTCGTTTGTCGCGGTGCACGATGGCACGTGCTTTGACGCCATTCAGGCGGTGGTGAAAGGCGACATTGCCAATTACGCCAGCGAAGTGGTCAAGCTGACGACGCACTGCTCGGTGGAAGTGACCGGCGTGATCGCGCAGACGCCCAAGGGCGGGAATGAGATTCAGGTGGAAGCCGCGAGCGGCGGCAGCGTGAAAGTGGTGGGCTGGGTGGAAGATCCCGACCACTACCCGATTCAGCCAAAGCCGCACAGCTTTGAGTATCTGCGCGAGCAGGCGCACCTGCGCGTGCGCACCAACACGTTTGGCGCGGTGGCCCGCATGCGGCACTGCCTGAGCATGGCGATACACCGGTTCTATCACGAGCGCGGCTTCTACTACGTGCACACGCCCATCATCACGGGCAGCGACTGTGAAGGCGCGGGCAACATGTTCAAAGTCAGCACGCTGGACATGATGCGGCCCTTGCCGCGTGTGCCTGCGGAGAACGAATCGGCGGAAGCCAAGAAGCTGCGCGAGGAGTTCTCGAAGAAGGCCAACATGCCCGCGTGGACGTACGGGCAGGTGGATCACAGCGGCGACTTCTTCGGGAAGGAATCGCACCTGACGGTGAGCGGGCAGCTCAACGTCGAGACCTATTGCTGCGCGATGTCGCGCGTGTACACATTCGGCCCGACGTTCCGCGCAGAGAACAGCAACACCAGCCGCCACCTCGCGGAGTTCTGGATGATCGAGCCGGAGATCGCGTTTGCCGACTTGCAGGCGGACAGCGAACTGGCGGAAGACTTCATCAAGTTCCTCATCAACGCTGCTCTGACCGAGCGCGCGGATGACATGAAGTTCTTTGACGAACGCATCGAGAAGGGCCTGCTGGCGCGGCTTGACCATGTGCTCAAGACCCCCTTCCGCCGGCTGCCTTACACCGAGGCCATCAAGATTCTCGAGCAGGCGATCGCGAAGGGCGAGAAGTTCGAGTACCCGGTCAAGTGGGGCACCGACCTGCAGAGCGAGCACGAGCGCTACCTGACTGAGAAGCACTTCAAGCAGCCTGTCATTCTGATGAACTATCCCAAGCAGATCAAGGCGTTCTACATGCGGCTGAACGCCCCGGGCACCGACGGTGCGCCGGGCGATACGGTCGCAGCGATGGACGTGCTCGTGCCGGGCGTTGGCGAGATCATCGGTGGCAGCCAGCGCGAAGAGCGCATCGACGTGCTGGATGCGCGTATCAATGAGATGGGCCTGCCCATCAAGGAATACTGGTGGTATCGCGATCTGCGGCGCTTCGGCACGGTGCCCCACGCGGGCTTCGGGCTGGGCTTTGAGCGCGCGATGATGTTCATCACGGGCATGCAGAACGTGCGAGATGTGATTCCGTTCCCGCGCACGCCGAAGAACGCGGAGTTCTGAGTTCATGCCGCTCAATCTGCCGCCCGAGTTCTGGAATCAGCTGGCGCAGGCATCGTCGGTGCCACTGCTTGTGCCCACTGTTCCCAAGTCGTCGCGTGCTGAGTGGATCACGACATCGGGCCAGCTTGTGTCATCCATCAATGTTCGCACGGTTGAGCAGAACCGCTTTGTCGTCAAGCCGATCAACCTTGCGGACTCTGTCGATTGGTGCAGGAATTTCGAGTTGTTGCTCTGCTCGTATGACGTGCGGGCGGCGTCATTTCGTGCTCACTGCGTGGCGACGGAGGAGCATTGCAAGGCGTATCGCGTCGCGACATTCATACAGGGCGACGAGGTGCCGCTGTGCTGTGGCAAGCCGATGTACTTCGTCGGACAGATCGACGACAACAACATCTGCGCTGAGCCTCCACTCGAGCACAAGCACTGGTGGCATGATGTCGCGAGCTTCTATGTGTTTACCTGCAGCACGTGTCTTGAGTGCAAGGCTGTTGGTCAGCAGTTTTAGTGCTGCGTGGCAAGATAAACCGCCCTGTTTGCCGCTTCATACCGGAGATGGGTGTAGCCTGCGACCAACCTGCGGCAACCAAACCCCGCATGAAACGCTGGCAACTGATCTCGCTCGTGATTGTGTTGCTCATCGCAATGGTGTGGTTTCTCTACGCGCTTCGAGCCCGACGAAATGGCCACGCTGCTCGCAATGGTGCGTGATCGGCGGATGTGACGCGACGGTTACGGCGTGGCGCGCAGCAGCGGGGGCGTCATCGGGTCGCCATTGCCTTTGCCGACGAGCGAGTCGATCTGCGTCAGGCGAGGCTCGCCGTCACGGCGTTTGTAGATGATGCTGATGCCCGGGCAGCGCTGGGGCGGCTCGTGGGTGCGCGGTGAGGGCAAAGTGACGCACTCAAAGCGCGGGTTGGCCATGAGTTGACGAACAGCGTGGCCTACGCCGTCGAAGTAGAGACTGTCGTGCAGCAGGATCGCGCCGCCGGGGCGCAGCAGCGGCTCGAACGCGATGAGTTCGAAGATGATGGTTTCGTAGGCGTGGTCGCTGTCGAGCACGAGCAGGTCGAAGGGCTCGCCCGTGTAGATCCGCGGGTCGCGCATGTTCACCGCGTCAATGCTGGACGTGTGCATCCAACGCACGAAGCGAGCAACGTCGTGATTCTCCCACAGGTGCGGCAGCAGGGCGCAGTCCATGGAGACAACTTCGCGCGGGAGGCCGTCGACGGCGGTCATCTCTCGCAGGGCGAGGGCGATGCACGTGGTGGAGTAGCCCAGGTGCGTGCCAGTTTCGAGGACGCGGCGCGGGCGCAGCAGGCGGGTGAATGAGCGCCACAGACGGCCAACTTCAACCTCGACACTGCCGTAAGAGAGCGGCTCGCCGGGCGCGGTGCGATAGCCGCCGGTCGCGAAGTCGTACGTGGCTTCGTGGGCGAGCAGGGCTGGTGGATCGTCGTGACTGTGGGGCGAAGGCATCGCGCCACTTTATGCGAAGGTACGGCACGCTTAGTCGTCTTCGTCGGACTTGCGGCCACCTGCGCGTTCTTCGATCCACGCGGCCTGGATGTGCTCGAGAATCTTCTCGTTGACCACGTGCCCCGGACGCTCACGGAAGCCGGGCAGCGCGGCGACGAGTTTCTTGAGTTCGACAAAGCCAATGCGCAGCGGATCGCGATCGGGGTAGTGCTCATGGAGCAATTCGCCGATGTAGTCGGTTTCGAGCCAGTCGAATGTGTCGTCAGGCATGGCTCAGTCTCGCAGCGCGATCAGTGGGGAATTTCCTTCACGGCGTTGCGATTCCACGCGGGCACGCGCACGCGGATGGCGCCTTCCTTCTCGATGACGCACTGGCAGGCCAAACGCGAATTGCGCTGCAGGCCCGGCGCTTCTTCGACGCGGTCTTCCTCGGCTTCGGTGCTTTCCGCAAGGTTCTTCATGCCGTCTTCGACATAGACGTGACAGGTGCTGCACGCGCAGACGCCGCCGCAGGCGTGCTCAATGTTGATGCCATGCTCCATGGCAAGCTCAAGCAGACTTTCGCCGGTGGCGCCCATGAGTTTCCATTCCTTGATGGCCTTGCCCGTCAGACCTTCGGGGTCTTCAAGGAAGAAGGTCACGGGAACGACGTCGGGGCCGTGGGGGCGATCGGAGTGCTTGAGGTGCATTGCAGGGAATAGTACGAAGCTGAGGTGCCTGATGGATGCGACCGGACTTGAAGGTCAATAATGCCTGACTCGTGGCTTGATGCCGGTTGCGTGCGTGCGAGCGATGGCTCGCAAGTCTTTCACACCTGCGAACCAACGTCAGCATCGAGCATTGAGGGCCTCCGCTTGCAGCATGGATCGCTGGATATTTCGGTCGTCGCTCCCGCCCATAACGAGCAGGACAACGTCGACGCGCTCGTGACGCAGGTGGGCGACGCGCTGGCGGCGAGCGGGTTGACGTACGAGTTTGTGATTGTCGACGACGGCTCGATCGACCAAACGCGGGCGAAGATTGCCGGCATGATGGCGTCGCGCCCATGGCTGCGCTGCGTGGCGATGACCAATACGCCCAAAGGCAAGGGAAACGGACAATCGGCGGCGTTTCACGCGGGCTTTCGCGCGACGCGCGGCGATTTGATTGCAGTGCTGGACGCCGACCTGCAGAACGATCCGGCCGAGATTCCGCAAATGGTCAAGCTGCTGCGCGAGCGCTCGGCGGACATGGTGCAGGGTGACCGCAGCCATGCCCGCAAGGACAACGTGGTGCGCAAGGTCGGAAGCTGGGTGGGCCGGCAGTTCCGGCTTTGGCTGCTGGGCGACACGATTCGTGACACGGGCTGCTCACTCCGCGTGATGAAGCGTGAGATTGCACTGCAACTGCCCCTGCAGTTTCGCGGCATGCACCGCTTCATTCCGGTCATGGCGCGGCACCTGGGATACACGGTCATTGAGATGCCCGTGACGCACCGCCCTCGCTTGGCGGGTGAGACCAAGTACGGCTTCGGCATCACGCAGCGGGCGCTGCCAGGGCTGCACGATTTGCTCGTGGTGCGCTGGATGCGCAACCGCCGCCGGCCAGTGACGAGCATGGAAGTCACGAAGTGATCGTCCCTGCGTGCGAGAAGCACGCTCTACAGTGACGCGTGCGATACATGTGCATTGATCTTGGCGACAAGCGCACCGGATTGGCCGCGGGCGATGCATTTTCGCGATTGGCGTCGCCACTCAAAGTGCTGGAGGTGCCAATCGCGGAGCGCGGCGGCGAGAGTCTGGTCGCGGCGATCGTGCGTGAGGTAAATGGGTACTTCGGCGATGCTCGCACAGCGGGCGAACTGGTCGTGGGCATGCCCTTCAATATGGACGGCACCGAAGGACCGCGAGCCAAGGGTGTGCGGGCATTTGCAGAGCGCGTCGCAAAGGCAACGGGGCGGGTGGTGCACTTCCATGATGAGCGCCTCAGCAGCGTGGAGGCCGACTGGAAGATGGCACGCTCGGGGCTCACGCACGGTCAGAAGAAGGCCCGGCGCGATGCGCTCGCGGCAGCTGCGATTTTGCAGGACTTTTTGGGCGGTTTGGACGGCGGTGGCGCGGCGTTTGGTGGTGGTTCGTCTGGCGTTCGCGCACCTGAATCGGACGTGGATGGGCGCGAACAAGATGAGGATGGGGGCGTCTAATCTGGTGTCGGCAGCGCGGTGCCCGGGCTGAGGCTCGGGCCCACGCGAGAGTTCGAGGCAGCGTGCGACGGAAGGAACCGAGTACGCTGAGAAAGCACTATGAGTATCTCTCTGACAACGTTGACGGTTCTCTCGGCATCGTGGCTCACGGTCATGAGCGGCACAGCAATGCAGGACCAGCCCGCTGCCCCCGCGCAGACGCAGCCCGCGAGTGACGGCACGGTGAGCGGCGCGACGGCGACAATCGTCGTGAAGCCCGCGATTGATGACCCCGCGAGCATCGTGACGGCGGAAGACATGCTGGATGTGCTGGAGCGCGCGAACCAGGATCTGGTAACGCTGCGCGCGAACATTCGCATCGGCACACTCAAGGACCTGCAAGGCGACCTGCAGCGGCGCACGGGCGTGGTGTACTACGAGCATCGCAAACCCGCGCCCGAAGAAACGGTCATGCCTGTGCGGCGCTTTGCCGTCAAATTCACGGAGCTTGATAACGATGGCGTCGTGAGCGCGGAAAACCAGACGTTTGTATTCACGGGTCGCGATCTGATCGAGCGCAACGACAATCAGAAGTTCTACAGCAAGCGTTGCGTCGTGAAGGAAGGCGACACGCGCGACCCCATGCGAATTGGCGAGGGGCCCGTGCCACTGCCTATCGGGCAGAAGAAGGCGGACATTCTGCAGCGTTTTGAAGTGGAACTGTGGGAGCCGACGCGCGACCTGGAGTGGCACGTGGATGGTGAGCAGGAAAGCGCGGAGAAGTTTGTTGAGGGAAGCAAGCAGTTGCGGCTGCTGCCCAAGCCCGACGCGAACCTGCAGGGCGATATTGTGGAGATTCGCTTGTGGTATCGCCCCAACAAGGCCGGCGAATGGCTGCCTCGCCTGGCATGGACCAAGAACAAGGCGGGCGACACGACGTTTGTGGAACTCAAAGGGGTCTCGACCAACGGCGAGATTGACCCTGCAGTGATGAATGTCGAGATGCCCGCGGACAACGCGTGGGTGGTGCAGGAAGTGGACTGCTGAACGGCGCTCGCGGCAGCGTGTGGTGTACGTGTTTCAGGCTTCATCACGCGCCAACGTAACGGGCGTGCAGCGACTTGGCTTCCTCGATGCGATCCACACCTTGCACGATGGTGCGACCATCGGCGAAGATGCTCAGCCAGACCGCATCGCGACCGTTTGGAAAGAAACGCAGCATGAAGCGGCTGCGTTCAATGCGGCCCAGCGGCGTGAGCGCCGTCACAAGCGTGTCGAAGGAAATCGAGCCGCGACCGGGAATCTGCACAGCGCGCTGGCCGCAGAGTGTGGCAGTTGTGTCACTCGCTGTTGCCTCCAGAAACGTGAACGCACGCTTGGCGCAGCACGCGCAGTCGGGTGTTGCGCCTAGCGCCCTCAGATCAATGCGGCGGCGGATGTTGTTCCACACGTCAAACTCCAGCAGCGTGCCGCTGAGCAGATGCGTGTTGGCCGTGATGATCTTGAGCGCGTCGGCGGCTTGCGCGCCGGTGGCGATGGCAATCGTGGGCCCAAGCACGCCCGCGGTGTCGCACGTGGGCACGCTGCCCGGCGCCGGGATATCGGGAAAAATGCAGCGCAGGCACGGGCTGGTGCGATGTGCGTCAGGCACGAACGTGGCTTGCATGCCCCGCGTGCCCACAACGCCCGCGTACGCGTAAGGAATGGCATACTTCACACTGATGTCATTGAGCAGATATCGCGTCTCGAAGTTGTCGGTGCCATCGAGGATGACAGCGGGCCTTCGTGCTTGGAGATCGAGCAGCTCTTCAGCGTTGCGCGCGGTGAGATCAGCGGCGAAAGGGCGCGTGCGAATAGCGCTGTTGATGGCACCAAGTCGCGCCGCCGCAGCTTCAGCCTTGGGCGTGCCGGCGCGGGCATCGGCTTCCGTAAACAGCGTCTGACGCTGCAAGTTGGTGAGTTCAACAACATCACGATCAATGAGCGTGATGGTGCCCACACCCGCGCGGGCGAGCTGGTCCGCGAGCGAGCAGCCAAGTGCACCCACACCCACGATGGCGATGTGAGCATCGGCGATGCGCTGCTGAGCGGCGGGTCCGAAGCCCGGCAGCAGCATTTGGCGGTGGTAGCGGGCAAATGCGTCGGTCACGCCGGCATGGTAAGTGTGCATTCAAACAAGTGACGCGGGTGATTTGGGGGGCGATCGTGTTGCGTCGCGGCAAGAGCGTGGTAGACTGCACGCATGCAAAGCAAAGCTGGAACCGTCGCTGAGTATCTTGCAAGTCTGCCAGCGGATCGTCGCACAGCGATTGAGGCGGTGCGCAAGGTAATCTTGAAGAACCTGGACAAGAACTATCAGGAAGCGATGCAGTACGGCATGATCGGGTACAGCGTGCCGCACAGCGTGTATCCGGCTGGGTACCACTGCGACCCCAAGCAGCCACTGCCGTTTGCTGCCATTGCAAGCCAGAAGAACTACATGAGCGTGTACCTCATGAGTCCGTACTGCGGCTGCGTGGATGATGCCCAGCACAAGGAGCACACGCAGTGGTTCCGCGATGCATGGGCGAAGAGCGGCAAGAAGCTCGACATGGGCAAGAGCTGCATTCGCTTCACGAAGGTTGAGGACTTGGCGCTGGATGTGATCGGCGAAGCGATCAAGCGTGTGCCCGCCAAGCGGTTCATTGAGGGCTACGAGGCCGCGCTGGGTGATCGCGTCAAGAAGCCAGCGAAGGACAAAGCCCCGAAGCCTGCGGCCAGGAAGAGTGTTGCGAAGAAGACGACGAAGAAGGCCACGAACACGAAGGCACCAAGCAAGCGTCCTGCTGCAAAGAAGTGACCGGGCAGAAACAGAGCGGCTTGCCTGATCTCCGTTCTCCGTTCGCTGCTCTCCGTTCTCTGTTCTCCGCTCTCCGCTCTCCGCTCTCCGTCCACCCACCTCAGCTCGAAAACACCTGCCCGGGCGACACCGTAATGACGCGCCGCACGGAGATCAGGCTCGCGAGCATGATGGTCGCGAGCGTCGCGACGAAGCTACCCACGAGCAGTTGCCACGGGAACTGCACTTGCAGCTCACTCTCGGCCTTTGTGCTCAGAATCGCAAAGAGCCCCGCCGCGCCCACGCCAATACCAAAGCCGATCACGCCAACGACGAGGGCTTGCAGCAGAATCATGCCCAGCAGCGTGGGAGTGCGCGTGCCCATGGCTTTCAGCACCGCAAAATGCCGCAGGTTTTCGACCGTGAACTGATAGAAGATGCTTGCGCTGAGCAGCAGCCCAACCACCAGACCAAGCAGAATGGTCACCGCGAAGTTGATGCCGATACCCGTGGCCACCACGATGAAGCGCTTGCTGCGATCGGTGAACTCCTGCGTGGTGAAGGCCTGCACATCTCCCAATGCGCTGATGGCATCGCGCACGGCGAGTTTGTCGAAGCCGTCCTTCACCTTGACGAGAACGTAACTGATGCGCTCGCGTCCCACCGGCGTGAATCGCGTGGCGTTGTCGAACGTCGTGTAGATGACGGCGTTGCCTTCAAACCCCAGGCGAGCCTTGCACACGCCGACGATCACGGCACGACGATCATTGATCTTGAGCACATCACCGACCTTCGCCCCGCCCAGTCGCTCAAGGCTCTTGCGCTCGACCACGATCGCGTCGGGAATCCAGAGGTCCTCGATGCGGCCCTCAATCATCTCAGGCGGCCCGCCCGCCAGCGTGCTTCGCGAGATGCCCACGATCTGCACGCGCTTGAACGTGCCCGAATCAAGCTCGCACACAGCGATGCCGTTGAAGAACGGCTCGGCCCACGCCACGCCCGGCACACTGCGCACGCGGGCCAGTTTCTGATCAGGCAGCGCTCGAAACTCGGCAATCCAAGGCGTATCAGGATCGGCAACCCACAAATCGTTCTGCGTCACGTTTTGCAGCGGGCCCGTCGCTTGGCGAAGCAAACCAAGGAAGATCGCACCCTGCTGATTCATGAGCAACGCGGCAAATGCCAGACCCAGCACCAGTGTGATGTACTTGGTGCGGTCGCCAAACAACATGCGCAGTGCGATATGAAACATGCCTGGGTCTTCGTGGCGGCTTCTACTTGCGGGAAAGGCGTTTGCTCGTTGCGCGACGCTTCGCGGGTTGGACTGTCTGTGTGTGCATGTCTTCGATCAAGATTCTGCGCATCGGGCTGGACATGCCCAGCGATGCTAGCTCTTCGCGACTGACCACACGACGGATGATATCTGCAGCCTGCGGGACGTCAGATTCGCGGACTTCTCCCACAAACACGTGGAAAGTGATGTCGCGGTGAGTCGTCTGGAAGACGAAATCGTCGCGATGTTGCAACGTGATGCTCTTGGGCAGTGCAAGCCGAGCGCGAACGTCGCGCTCGCTCAAGGGCTTCTCGCTTTCGATGGTGAGCGCCTGCCAGAGGCCCGCCCACAGGCCAGTACTGGGCCGCCGTTCAACAAGCACGCGGGAGCCAACTGTCAGCACCGCCACGGTGTGTGCCGCGGGCTTGCGCTTAGCTTGCTTCTTGGGCAGTGGAATGTCATGCTGGCGGCCAAGCTCGCGAGCCTTGCACGCATCGCGCAGCGGGCACATGAGGCACGCGGGCTGATCGCTGGTGCAGATCAGCGCACCCAGTTCCATCAACGCTTCGTTGCACGCCGCGACATCACCGCGTGCATGGGCGTATGTGGCGAGAGACTCAGCCTGTTGCCACACCCATGCGAGCGCAGTCTTGTCATCGGCCGCGAGTGGCACGCCGCCCACGCGCAGCATGACGCGCGACACGTTCGTATCAACAAGCGGCGCGGGCTCGTGAAATGCGATCGATGCGACTGCGCCAGCGGTGTAGCGGCCCAGGCCCGGCAGTGCGACGAGTGCTTCCACGCTGCGCGGCACAACGCCGTCATGACGTTCAACAATCGCCTTCGCCGCAGCGTGCAGCAAGCGTGCCCGGCGGTAGTAGCCCAGCCCCGTCCATGCGCTCAGCACATCATCCTCGCTCGCGGCAGCAAGCGCACGAACGGTGGGAAAGCGAGTGACAAACGGCTCAAACTTCTCCAGCACGCGCGATACCTGCGTCTGCTGAAGCATGAGCTCGCTGACGAGGCTGAAGTACGGGTTGCGCAAGCCGGTTGCGGGGTCGATCTCCCGCCAAGGCAGGTCGCGACGCGATTGGCCAAACCACTTCACAAGCGGCGGCACCAGTGCTGCCGCTCGCAGCTTCGGCAGTTCGCCGCTGGCTGGCGAGTGTGCTTGCGATGATGGAGCACGGCGCGGCATGGGCATCACCGCCGCGAACGCAGCGTTTCCACGGCGTTTCTCATATGCAGAATCTTGCAACCCGGGTGGCCCGGCAGATCGGTGCCGGTTTCCATCATGATGTCGCGCAGTTGCGTGGGCGTGAGTGACGGATCAAGCGCGAGCAACTTGGCGGCAAGGCCACTCACGATCGGTGCCGCGGCGCTGGTGCCGCCGAAGAAGTCGGGCAGGCCGCCAATGGTGGTCGCGGGCACGCGGCGGCCCCATGCGAAGAGATTGACGAACTCGCCGTAGCTCGTGAAGTCGGTGGGCTCGCACTTGGGATCGAGTGCACCGACGAGAATGACATTGTCATAGCGCTTGTCGCCCAGCACGCGGCGTTCGTCGCCCGTGTCGCGAGCGCTGTTGCCCGCACTCACGACAAACAGCACGTTGGGGCTGGCTGCAATGCCGCGCTCGAGTGCCGCTTCGAGTTCTTCGCTCGCGCCGCCCCAACTCATATTCACGATCCGCACGCCGCGATCGCGCATGTGCGTGATGACGCCTTCGATAGTGGGAATCCATGCGTCTTCCACGACGCCCGCCATGCCGCCCTCGTTGAAGAACGTGCTGCGCAGGTTGAAGAGGCGCACGGCAGGATTGCCCGCGGCGATGAGGCTCGCGCCGCATGTACCGTGGCCGCGAATGCCGTGAAGCATGGGCTGCATGCCGGCGCGGAAGCGCGTGATGCCGGATTCGCGCATCACGAATCGGCGGTAGTCGGTCATGTCGATGATGGGCTTGGGCGAGTGCCCCTGATGCTCGAAGGCGAGGCCGTGCACGTTGTCGATGTAGCCGTCGTTGTCGTCATCGATGCCGTTGGTGGCTTTGTCGCCGCTTTCGCCAGGATTCTCGTACATCTGGCCGGGAAAGATGGCGGGATCAACGCCAGTATCCCACACAGCGACGATGACAGGCTGATGCACTTCGCTCGCGTCAAGCGTCACCATGCGATCATCCCAGCACGCGGGGCGAACGCCGGTATCGTTGATACTCGCTAGCGCTTTGGCGCCGGCGGCGAGGATCTCATCGCGTAGCGGCAGGAAGAGCTGCTGCGTGCGCGCGATGGCGAGCATCTGGCGCGCTTCGCGCGGCGACATGTTGGGCGTGACGAAGTCCACATGCCAGTCGGCGTTCAGTTCGGCGAGGCTGCGCAGGCTGAGGGGCGACCACGCGCGTGCGTTCTCGAGGAACCAGCCCAGTTGCTCGGGCTTGGTCATGCGCATGTCGTCGTTTTCGTTTTCACGCTTCAGGCCCGACGCGATACCGCTGCGTTCCGGTGCGGTGAGCCACGCGGTGAGTGATGCGGCGAGAGTGTCAACGAACGTGTCGCGGCGTTGCTTGTCGCTTTGCGTGTCTGCGGCGAGGCGATACGCGAGCGCTTCGCGCATCACCGACTGCGCGATGGCTTCATCGCGATCAAACGAATCAGCCTTGCGTGTCAGTTCCGCCAGCGCGGCCTGCGCACCGGCGTAATCGCCCGCGAGCGCAAGGGCATCGGCCTGCATGCCCCACGCCATGCGCATGACGGGGCGGGTGCGCAGGTCACACGTAGCACGGACTTGGCGTGAATATGCAATTCCTTGCTCCGCCAGCAGCGCGATGCCTTCGGGCGTCGCGAGCAGCGTGCTGGGCATGCCGGGCTGGCGCCAGTGCCACGGGGGCAGGCCATCCACATCGCGTACGGCAATCTTCTCACCGTGCGGGGGCACGGGGGATTGGCGGAGATCGCGCGTGGTGCGGTCTTTGGTGTTGGCGGGCGTTTCGGGCTGGGCAATCGCGGCGGTTGCGAACAGACAGGCAGCAACAACAGTGGCACCGGTGATGGAACCTGTCACACAACTCACAGCCGCTATGAAGCCCGCAAGGGCGCGACGCAGGCGATGACCGCCCGACGACAGAGCCACGCTGCTACGCCACACCGCGCGCTCCGTTCGCGCAGTGCTTGCCCCGAGATCACCATCGCGCACGTTCATTTGCGCTTTTCACTTTTCGCCTTATCGCTTTACAGCGTCACCATTTCCATGTCGGCTTCGCGGATTTCGTTGCTCGCGGGCACGCTCACATCGGTTGCGAACTCGGGCAGGCCCGCCTTGGCCATTTCGCTGCGGATGTTGGCCGCGTTGAAGAGCTGGGCGTAGGGCAGCGTGACTTGTGCGCCGCCGGCCACCTGGCCCAGCGTGCTCTGCACGACAACCGTGGTGCGTTCCTGCGTCGGCGCGGGGCTGCCCGCGAGGATCGCGAGCATGTCCAGGGCCATCTGGCCTTCGCTCTTGGCCATCTCGATGACGGGAATGGCCTGCTCGAAGGCTTGCAGTTTGCCTTGCCAGTTTTCAAACGTGCCGGCCTTCTCGGCGAAGGTCGCGCCGGGGAGGACGACATCGGCAACATCGAGAATCGCGCTGCTGAGCGTGTCGACGACGACGACGAACTTGCCCGAGAGCGAGCTGCGCAGTTCGCTGGTGGCCCAGTCGCTGGGGTAGTTGCCCATGACGACGACCGCGCCGATGTCGCTGCTGCCGGTGCCGTGGCCCAGCGAGCGGAGCAGGTCGGCGTATTCCATGCTGCCGCCAAATTGCTTGAGCACACGCCGCACGCCGCGGGCGTTGGGGGCTTTTTCGGCGCGAATGTGGAAGGCCTTGGGGTGATTGGCGTCCACGCCGGTGGGATAGACCTTGTCGGTGCCGTGCGTGGGCACGGGGCCGACGGCGAAGACGGCGTTCGGGGCGATCTGCTTCACGAGCTTGGCCCAGGCGTAGGCCTCTTCGCAGGTGAGCATGGGGCTGACCATCAGCGCGACCTTCTTGCCCTTGCTGGCAGCCGCGCGCAGGCCTTCGATCACTTCGTCGTAGCCGCGCGTGAAGTCGCACTCGACCAGACTGTTGTACTGCTTGCGCATGGGCGAGCGCAGTCGGTTTTCACTGTGCACGAACTTCCAGCCGTAGCGGACTTCATCGGTGATCCACCACTTGTTCACGCCCAGGTTCTTGCGCGGCTTGACGCGGTAGACCTTGCCATCGTTGTGATGGATGGAGATGTTGTCGCCGCTGCTGGTGAGCGGGTCGATCGACGGCGTTTCCTTGAGGAACCACACGCGCTGGGCGAAGAGGAAGTCCTTGTCGAGCAGTGCGCCGACGGGGCACAGGTCCACCACGTTCGCGCTCAGTTCGTTGGCAAGGGGCACGCCGGGGAAGACGTCGATCTCTTCCTTGTTGCCGCGGCCGCCGACGAACAACTCGGCGGAGCCCGTGACTTCGCGCGTGAAACGCACGCAGCGGGTGCACATGATGCAGCGATCGCTGTACAGATAGACGTGCGGGCCCAGGTCCTTCTTGGGCTGCTTGACCTTTTGTTCTTCAAACCGGCTCACGCCGCGGCCGTACGCGTAGGAATAGTCCTGCAGGAAGCACTCGCCCGACTGGTCGCACACCGGGCAATCCAGCGGGTGGTTGATGAGCAGGTACTCCATCACCGCCTTCTGGTTGGCCACGCTCTTGGGGCTGTCGGTGTAGACCACCATGCCATCCACGCACGGCGTCTGGCACGTGGGGAAAAGCTTGCCGCCCATGTACGGGGCCAACTGGCCGGTCTTGGCATCGGGCGTGTACGCCTCGCCCAGACAGATGCGGCACGAGGCCACAATCGACAGGCCGTCGTGATAGCAATACTGCGGAATCTCAACGCCATTGGCGTTGGCGACCTGAAGAATCATCTGACCAGGCGTGAAGTCACACTTCTTGCCGTTGATGGTGATGGTGGGCATGGGCGGGAAGCGTAGGGGGATCGAGAAGCGGGGGGCAAAGG
>VYMG01000097.1_pt1 | contig 39083 bp, 34 predicted proteins | sample 5115261 | NCBI WGS metagenome assembly VYMG01 (sample SAMN12291781, study PRJNA351875) | freshwater metagenome | isolation source: freshwater lake | place: USA: Michigan, Wintergreen Lake | collected 2013-08-08
TGCAGTGCGCTTCTATGGTATGGATTTTCACAATTGGAATGAAGCCAGCTTTTTGAAACCCGGGACAAATTCCAATGATTTAGACGAAGCTCAAATGAAACGCTTCGACTGGTTTATTTTCCAATTAAAACAACAAGGAATATATGCCCTTTTGCATTTACACGGTGTGTGGCAACCGCGCTCCGGCGATGGCATTACCCGCAGTGACTCAATGCCGAGTGCCGGAAGAATAGTTAATTATTTTGATAAAAATTTTCAAAAGAAATTAAAAGATATATGGTGGAAATTTTTCTCTCACCTCAATCCTTATACAAAAAAAACCTTAGCCGATGAACCAACTATTGCTTTAGCAACCATCACAACAGAAAATTCACTGTTTAATTATTGGATAAATAATTATTTCCATCCTCGACAAGGTGGTATCTTATCGTATCATCATCGTCAAGTTCTGGATTCTTTATTTAATAAATTTTTACAAAAAAAATATGGGAATACGGATCAAGTAAAAAAAACTTGGGAAGTCACTTCAGATAATACGACCAATCTTGCTATGGATCCGGGATTTGAGGATATGTATTCATTTATTTGGAATACATCCGTGAATGGTAATTCTCCGGTACGTTTTCTATTTGAACATTCCGATTGTGAAAAAAGAAGCGGCACAACCTGTGCTGTCATGAAAGTGGGAGTTAAAGGAACAAGTCAAACCGATGCAAGAATTTACAATTCTACGGGAACAATTGAAAAATTACGTCTCTATGAATTACGTTTTTGGGCTAAAGCACAAAAAAATCGTACAATAACAAGCTCTGCCCCGGGTTCGGGAACATTTACGGCACAGCTAACCACCGAGTGGAAAGAATTTGTTTTCACCTACCGTTCCTCTGACAATTTCGTCGGTAATGGAAGAATTTATTTTAATGCAGGTGCCGATGACGGTAATGTCTTTATTGATGATGTGTCGCTGAAATCAGCACCTGAAATCGGTTTAGCAGCAAATGAAAAAATAGAGAATGGTACAATAATTCGCTCTAAATGGGATGATGTTGTCACTCGTAAGCGTATGGAAGATAATGTGGAATTTTATCAAACAATGCAACGTACTTATTATGATGAGATGTATTCGTATTTGAGAAAAGATTTGAACTGTAAATTTTTGCTCACAGGCGGCACATTATTTGTTCGTTTTAATGATATTCATTCTATGCAGGGTATGGATTTTACCATGGAAATGGAAGGATGGGACTTTAATCGCAATAGCGGAACATCATGGTATATTGCCAATACACCACAATTATCGAATACAGGGGGCGGCACAATTCCCAATTTTGTTCGACCCGCAATGAAGGATAAGCCCAATATACTTGGTTCATACACTATGCCATTTCCGTCTGCCCATCTTAATGAGATGATGACTCTTATTCCCAATTATGCATCATATCAAGATATGGATGCCGTTTTTATGACATATTATTCCGGCAATAGAACCATCGCAAATTTAGAACGGGAATATGTGGATGACCGTTCATTTAATGAACAAAAAAGTGTGCCGACAATTATTGCCATGATGCCGACAGCAGCATCTGTATTTCGTGGACAGATGATAAGTCCTGCTGCAAAAAAAATTACTATTAATCAAACAAAAGAAGCATTGCTTTATCCACAATTTTTCCAAAGAGGTTCATTTTGGATTGAAAATTCTGCCGATGCACGTATGCCGCTTTTCCGGCAGGTATATGTGGACTCCATGGAAGCAAAAATACAAAGCTCACGCCCTCATACTGCTATAGCTGAATTAGCAAGTACGGTGGACACACGCAATTTAATTTCTGATACCGAAGAATTATTATGGAATGTGGACGAGCGATTATTTACCGTTAATACTGACAGCTATAAATCCGCTTGCGGTTTATTATCGGGAAAAATAATTTCTATTGATGATGTGCGTATGGAACGTATGGATAATGGGAAATATGGCGCAATTACATGGATGGCTGCCGATAAATCACAATCATTAACCACATCGCCGCTTTCTTTACTTACCGTCAGCACTCGTTCGGCTAATGGCGGTGCGGTGTGGTCAGGCGATACAAGCACGGCAACAGCATGGGGAACAGGACGCACGGAAATAGAAGCAATGACTATCAGAATAAGTTTTGCGGGCACGGGTGATTCCGTCTATGTTTTTCCTTTAGATTCTGCCGGAAATCGCTTAGTAAAACAACGCATTGTGGCTACAAAATTAAGCAATGGAAAATTCAGTTTTGAAATTGATCAACAAAAAACAAAAACAATGTGGTATCATGTAGAGCAAAAAGGAAAAATATCGGGAATTGATTCCGATAATTCATCTTCTTCTCTTCTCATTACCGCTCCTAATCCTGCCAAGGATATAATTCATTGTGTTGTTTCTTTACCTGATAATAATGCAGAAGCACTTATTGTTCTTATTGACCAAAATGGTACGGAGCATATACTCTGGCGCGGCATAGGAAATGGTGCCGTTGAACATCTTTCGCTTTCTACACAGAATATGGCATCGGGTATGTACACCGTTCAATTACGCTGCGGCACTGTGCAAGAACATCAAAAAACAATCATCATGAAATAAAAAGTAGTGAGAATAGCTTTTTTATAGTAAAGGGAATATCGGAAAAGATATTCCCTTTATTATGACACAATGTATGAATACGTCGCATTGCCAAGTAATTGTATAATATAGCAACATTTGCTCTACTATTTTCCTTGGTATAATCTTGAAGTATATATTTTCACATTATACTTTTGTGTATGTAACGGAAGTTTTGTAGAATTGCGAATACTAACAAAATGCAATGCATAAAAGCAAAGTTTCAAGATGACACGAATTAAATTTACAAACAGATAAAGAAGGAAATACGTGAAAGTAATAATGACCGGAAGTTCAGGAATGATTGGGAAATTAGTCTTAAATAAATGCTTAAACTCCCCCCAAATAACTGAAGTGATAAGTTTGGTTCGTAATCCAACGGGACAGGAACATCATAAACTGACCGAAATTATTATGACAAACTTTGAGGACTATTCAGCCCAAGCAAGTGTATTCAATGATATAAATATTGCTTTTTTCTGTTTAGGAGTTTATACAGGTCAGGTTTCTGATGACATATTAAAAAAAATTACAGTAAATTATGCTGTTGAGTTTGCCAAGATATTAGAACAATATAGTCCTAATGCTACAATATGTCTTCTTAGTGGCGCGGGCGCAGACAGGAAAGAAAAAAGTAAAACTTCATTTGCACTCTATAAAGGAATGGCAGAAAATCAAATTGCAAAACTGCAATTACAATTTTATACTTTCAGACCTGGTTATATTTATCCCGTTGAGTCAAGACAAGAACCCAATATAGGATATACAATTATCAAAAAGCTGTATCCTGTTGTTAGATTATTAGGCGATAAATATAGCATTACTTCAACACAATTGGCAAATGCAATGTTTAATGTCGGGCTATATGGTGCAGATAAACAAATTTTAGAAAACCAAGATATTCTTCAACATATACAAGTGAAAAATACGGATAACTGAGTAGCAGCATTCATATATCCGGAGTAGAATGAATACGAACTGTTCACTTTATTTCTCTACCATCTTTTTTCATAGACGAACTTTTCTTCATGGAACGTGCCGTCTTTTTTCTTCATACGTACATATAATATCAATTCTTTATCATGAATTTCCATTGTTAATCCATTAAAATAAAAGGCATTGTTTTGACGCACAAGAAATGGGAATGTAATACACTTGTCTTTTTCCTCCCAACCGATAAATTCGGGCGTAAAATGTTTTACTTTGAGATAAATTTGCCCTTCTTTTTCGGATAATTCCATAATTTCATAAAAAATATTTTTCCCTTCTTTCATTAAACGGAATGTGCCTATCATTGCTCCGGCTTGCGGGGGCGACCATTGCTCTTCGACAATACCACCCAAACCATCGCCCTGCCATAATCCCGCAAGAAAGGTAAACTCATCAAGAGACATGGAAGAAGTTACCGTATCGCCTGCTATGGTATGTTCCGTCAGAAATTGCTGCCCCATTGTGCTCATTGTGAATGCTCCAAACAGTAAAAAAAGTGAAAACAAAGACACCGGCTTCATCATAACTTTCGAGAAAATTTACATAAAAATTTTGCCACAAACTTAACAATTCGTAAAATTGCAACCAAATTGTAAAATATTTTCTTGCAAAACTATGAAAAATGAAGTAGGCAGACGACATAAATTTGTGCGCGAAACAGTTCTTTCCATGACGGTCGCCGATTATGCGGACTCGCAGTCCACCACCGCAGCAGCGGTATATGCTTGGGAAGCCGGCAGACGCTCCGTGCCCCATTCCATTATTGAATCTTTAGCAACAACCCACGGTATTTCAGCAACTTGGATGCTCACAGGTCAAGGTGAAGTATTGTCGGATAGAACTCAACCGACTATAAAAAATAAATTAGACACAGTCGGCGAGCTGCGTTTTCACCTTGATGCCATGCAGGCATTGCTCAACCGTTTAGACCAAGAACAAGAGCAGCAATCAGAACAACATCCGAACAATGTGTATTACCTGCCAATGCTCTCTTCACGTGTAAGTGCGGGTATGCCCGTGGGTGTGGAAGATGCTTTTGAGCAAATAGACCTTATGGAAAAACTTGTAGAACATAAGGGCAGTATGTGTGTGCTGACTGTGGTTGGTGATTCGATGAAAGATGCCGGTATTTGCGATGGTGATATGCTGATTGTGGACACCCAAGCCGAGCCAAAACATGGGCATATCGTCATTGCCAAAGTCTATGGTGAATTGACGGTGAAAAGACTTCTCATCCAAGGCAAAAAGAAAGTATTGCAAGCCGAAAATCCTCTTTTCGCCAATATTGATATTACTCCCCACACCGATATCGAGTTTATTGCTGTGGTGAAACATTGTATAAAAAAATTATAAGCCGTCATAACTCGTTCATATCTTCGGTGTGCAACTCTTTTCCATAAAGTGTGTTATTTTTTGTATTACCGCATACTCTTACTATGAACGAGGTTTTCTATGATGACATATATACGTATTCTTCTCGTCAGCACGGTTGTTGCAGCGCAAGCACTTACTCTGAATGCACAATCACTTTCCGTAACGCTGAAAAGTACAGCATCCTATCCGCAGCTTTCTGCGGATTTCTTTTTACTTGATAAAGACGGATTCCCTTTGAGTCCGGTTACCAAAGACGATATACGCATTAGTGAAAATGGTACGCAAAAAAATATCGTGTCACTGACATGTCCGCCCACCAATCAACCATTGCCTGTATCTGTGGTGCTTACCTTCGATGCTTCGCTCTCCATGGAATTTTATGGAGGCAGCCGTTTTGGTACAGGTGATAATAATTTGACTATTGCGCAAAAAGCAGGTAAGGCATTTGTCCAAGCATTTCAAATGCCGCCATCGGAATGTGCCATCACCTCATTTAATTCGCGTGCATACCTTAATACCGATTATACCACCGACAAAACCTTGCTTACCCAAACAATTGATGCCCTTACTTTAGATTATCAAACGCGCTATACTCCGGCATTTTTGGATGCACGAGCGGGTGCTATACCGATTGCTGTGCGAGGACAGCATAACCAAAAAGCTATTATTTTTCTTACAGACGGAGATAACAATGATTTTTTTGATCCTCAAAATGTTATCAATGCTGCCAATAATGCTGGAATAAAGATTTTTTGTATCGGTTTACGCCTTCCTCTTAGTGCAGATTTACGTTTTATTGCTCAGCAAACAGGCGGTGAAGGATTTTCTAATGTAACCACAACAGCACAAGCTGAAGCCATTTATCGTCGAATTGTTCAAAAAATACAAGGATATGCACCATGTGAACTTATATGGGAAACATCAGGGTGCGAACAACAAAAAACCGCAATTATTGAACATATTCCCACAGGTCTCAAAGATACAGTTCGCTATACAATTACCCCCTCACAATTAGCCCAATGGAATATTTCACCGTTAGGAACACATTTCGGCATAATTAATAATCCCACAACTAAAGATACAACCGTCTATCTTAAAGCACAAAATAATGCCATTACTCTTGAAAAACTCACGATAAATAATCCATTTTCGATTATCAGTCCCACAGTATTTCCAATCACAATTCCCGCAAATGACAGCATTCCTGTTATTGTGCGATTTACACCGACAGATACCAAATATGCGTATGCAGAATTAATCCCTGAAGGAACGGGATGTAATCAAGCAATAGGATATTTTTCCGGTGGTTCCGCAGCACAACCACCCACGCCACCTACATTGCAAGTTATTCATCCCAATGGATTTGAAAAATTTCTGTGGAAAACAGATACGGTCATCCGTTGGCGCGGCGTTTTACCGCAAGATACTGTCACCTTAGAATATAGCATAGACAATGGAACGACATGGTCTCTTATTTCCGATAAAGCTACGGGATTAGAGCATCCGTGGACTGTGCCTGCAACACCAAGTAAACAATGTCTTATGCGTGTCACACAGCAAGTAAGAAACGGATATATTCCTTATGCTTCAATTCGATTAACTTCAGGTATTAAAGATATTCTGTTTTCACCGGATAATACAAAACTTTATATTCTCACGGAAGACAGCGTCGTTCGTCAGCATAATACCAATAATGGTTCGAATAATTATTCCGTCAATAATGCTAATGCGCTTTTTATAGGAATAAACGGTGACGGTTCTCATCTTGCTTATACGACCTCGCCGGATAATAACATAAAACTATATTCCAATATGGGTATTTACATAGCCAATCTTGGTTTACAATCTACAAATGCACGGCGTCCCGTCTTTATCGGCAGAGATACCATTATTTTTGGCGCCAAAGGTTCTTTATCGGGTATTGTCAATTTTACCACAGGCAGCACGGGATTTATACGTACTATAAATGAACCGGGAATTATTGAATGGAATGATGTAGCAGAAACAAAAGCACGGTATTTAGCTGTCAATCCCTCACAAAAAGTGGTTACCATCTATAATATGCGTAGAAATAATGTATTTGCTGACAGTATCCGAATTATGCAGCAAAATACTCCCGTACGCGGCGCAATTGCCAAAGATGCTTCAAGTGTGCTTGTGACCGATAATATAGGAAACGCATATTTTACCTCTTTGACAAATAGACAAACAACAATACTGTCACAAAAAAATATGTTTTCTACTGGATATAATCCACAAGGAACATTTATGATTACTGGCGGATTACAACAGCAACGCATAGTGAATGGACAATCACAAAATTATGCCGAAGCCGTATTATATTCCCCCACAGGAGGTATTATTGGTATATTAGACACCCACACGCATACAATTACATCGGTTATTGTCAGTAAAGATGGAACAATAGCAACAGGCGGAAAAGACAGTATTGTTTATTTATGGAAAATACAAATGCCTCAATCGGATATTTCGGATAATCTTTGGGAAATTGTTGCTCCTCAACTTACGGTCAATTCAATATTCATGGATTCTGTTATTATCAATATTGGAAGTCGAGACTCACTCGTAGAAAATGCCATCACAAATACAGGCGAGGTGGCAGTACGCATATCTTCCGTAACGATAAGCGGTGCGAATACTACAGAATTCAGTAGAACAATTATATCACCCTCTTTACTTTTACAGCCGAATGAGTCGCTGGCATTAGAATGTAATTTTTCACCCACGGCTATTGGTAAGCGTGAAGCGATTATTACCGTAGAAACACAAGATAATTATACGGCACAGGGAATAATCAGCGGCGAAGGCATTTCCCTTTTATTAGAAAATCATCCTCCTATTGATTTCGGTAAACGTTTTCTTGGGGATACTAAAGACACCATTATTACCGCTGTCATTCGTAATATTGGTACTATTGCCGTAAATTTTGCTGCACCGCGTTTCTTAGCACTTAATCCTAATAATGTACCTTTTTCTTTTATTCAATCACCGGAAAAATTTACCCTCAAAAACCAAGATTCCATTGAAGTAAAAATACGATTTTCTCCTACCAAATTAGGGCAATTTACTGCATTATTGGAATATGGTTTTGATAAAACAGGCAGCCCCATACGAATACCCGTATTTGGAGAAGGAATATGCAGTAATGGAGCCGATTCATTAATTGTCACATCCAATGCACAATCGGTTGCTCCGGGCGATACTCTCACTGTTGCGCTGCGTTTGCATTATCCGCCGAATGCAATACAAAGTGCGACACGCCCCTATCGTATGAAAGTAGAATATGATAATACTGTTTTACGACGTATATCTCCGGATTCGGATCAATTCGATACACGATTGCAATCAAGCGATACCGTCCAATATATGCGTTTTCTTGTCATGCTCGGAAAAAGTGATACTGCCTCTGTCAGGGTTTCTTCCTTTGATTGGGGCGAATATTGCACTAATGCTCCGGCAATAATTCAAGGAACTGTTCCTGTAGAAATTTGTTATGCAGGCGGGAAACGTTTATTTAACCCCGATGGAAAACTTATAACCGGCATTTCACCCAATCCGCCGAATGAACGAAGTATTATTCATTTTTCTACAAATGAAACAGGGATTACGCATATTACAATTACATCGTTAATTGGTGAACAGGTGGCAACAATATTACAGGAATATATTCATGCGGGTGAATATTCAATTCCTTTACCTTTAGATGCACTCACAACAGGAATATATTTTATGACAATTACAACACCGACACAACAGCAATCATTATTCTTTTCGGTACAGTAAGAGAATAAAGCGGTATATACGTAGTCCAGATTTATATAGTATTTCTGTAAGATTTGTATTCGTTTGGCAATCATTGAAAGATATATGTTGTACGATAGATGGGCTTACGACAATATTCATCGAATTTTACCCATGAGTGTGGTCAGATAATACTGGAAAACTTTATAAGTTGAAGAATTGTTGTTCCAATAATTACGATAAGAACAATATAACGAAAAAAAATTTCGCTTACCATAGTAAGAATACGTTTCCCCAGATAATTCCCTACAATACTAATTACAATGAGGAACGGAATAAATATAATATATTTGGATTGGAAATATCCTTGAGAAATATACATAAGAGCACGACTCGAATCAACACCCAAATCAATCAATGCAGAAGTAGCAATAAATATATCTTTGGGTAAATTGAATGCTGTCAAGGTAAGACCACGAATTGCTCCCCCAGTACCGACTAATCCTGCTAAAAACCCGGAAACGCTGCCGCCTATATAAAGATTGCAATCTGTAGGCTGTATAATCTTGTTGATGTGAAATAGTAAATAGAAGGATAACATCATTAACATGATATTCATAGATAACTCCATTATCAAAACAGGAATAAATTTTGTGCAATACGCTCCACCAATAACAAACAAAACAGCCGGGAGACCAAGTTTTATGACAATTTCTTTTTGAACACCTTTTTTAAAAAATAAAATTTTCGAAATATTAGAAAATACGTGAAAGACTGCCGTTATTCCGAGAACGGTTGTAAAGTCAAAAAACAAGGAAGCAATAGGTACAAAAAGTATTGATGAACCAAAGCCGGAAACCGTTCCTATAATTTCTGATAATAAAGCAAGTACAATGAATAAGCCATAATTTTCACTCATTTGGCAGTATGCTTTTTTATGCGAAAAAGTTCAACAATATAATGATTGTGAAGTATTTCCTCACCTGAAGATACTCGCCTTTTTCTCATTATTTCTACTTTACAAAAAAGGACATTTGGTGCAAAGTAAAAATTTCGGATTGTTGTACTCACCTTATTGCTGTAATACTGTATTGCCCGAACATGCACCGTTGAAAAATTACCGGCTGACGTTGAAATCGGATACTCTATTTCTTGAATCATAGATGTATCTGATTCTCCTCTATCTTGAGGAGATCCTTTTGTTAAGGGTGCGATAAGAAGTCTTTGTGTAGAATTAACTCCGCTTTTATATTTGGTATATGCTATGGCATTTTCATTAAAGACATAGTATAATGTATCCGCCGACGTCGAAGATATAGTGCGTTCTTCCACTTGCAAACAAGAACCAAGATTAGGATGAGGATAAGCACGGTTAAGAATTGTTGTAACAGTAGTATCTTCAAATATCTTCACGGTTTTGTCATTTGTATCTGTGAGGATTGTCCTTTCCTTATAGAAATATTGCGTACCGACAGGTCCATCATATATATAATCCGCAACAGAACGTGAAGCAGTATTCATATTGGTCGGGGCATCATCGCTGCTGCAACCAAGAAAAAAAATAATGGTTAGAGTTAAAAAGATGTGTTTCATAAGATTCTATTTATGGTTTTTTTATACGAAATAGTTCTATACTATACTCTTCTAATTGCTTTTTTCCTGTCAATGTACTTTGTTCATTAAAACGTTGAATCTTACACACTAAGACTTTCGGAGTAAAATAGAAATTCGCTGTATTTTTTTCATTGTTATTTTCTCTATATTCTTCTGAAAGTACATGAACTGTTGAAAAATTACCCGCAGGAGTCGCAATAGGTACATCAAGTGCATGAATGACTCCTGCATTATCATTAATTGCCTGTCTAGTCCCTTTTTCTATGGGTCCTGTAAGTATTCTGTCCATATCGCCCCCATTCGTATAGACTATCGTATTATTAGTCAAAGCATAATAAGCAGTATCTATGTAATTGTGAAATAATGTATGTTCCTTTACTTGAATACAATTGCCAAGTATCGGGTGATTATATGCACGATTGAGAATAGTCCACACTATCGTGTCTCGACGTAGTATTTCTGTCTTACCATTCGTATCGGTTCTAATTCCAACTTGACTATACCAATATTCCGTACCGACAGGTCCATCAAGCATATAATCCGCTATAGAACGTGAAGCAGTATTCGTATTGGTCGGGGCATCATCGCTGCCGCAACCAAGAAATAAAACAATGGTTAGAGTTAAAAAGATGTGTTTCATAGTATATTCTCAAAACTTTAACACAAATATACGTAGATAATGAGAAGATAAACACGATTTCTTAGCGTAAACTTTTCTCATTACAGATTCTGTGAAGTACATACCGTGCATATAGAACCTACACTCTTTGAGGTATTATTCAAAACCATGTTTAGTGAAAAACAAAGTTTATCACTGCATTTCTCTTATCGTACAAATCATGTCACGTCAATCGAATATCGGTTCTTGATCTCCTATAGGCCACACTGTAATTTTTGATGTAAGTGCTTTATTATCTTTAGCTTCCCATGCGATAGTGAATCCCAAATTCTCATCCTCGAATTTACCGTTGAGCTTATTCTCTGCTATTCTGTCCATCGCATACTTTACGGCAAGATGCTCACGGCTTTGGCTATCGCTCAATGTATAAGGACATTGTTCATATCCCTCACCTCTACATTTCATGTATTCAATGCCATCTTCTTGTTTGAAATAACTGTAATTATATCCGGATTTGCCGCCGCCAGCCACATCTCGGATAATAATATGCCCTTTCGTATAATGCTTCCATATACCAGCTATAATGGTTATAGCCACTATTCCTATCATCATCAAGCTATACTTTTTCATTGAAAACCTTCCAATAATTGTTATAAATTTTTCACAAAAATACACTCTATAGAATAGAAGACAATGAAAAACATGTATCTTTCATAACATAAAATACAGCGCTATCAACTGCCTGTCTATTAAAATTCCAATACTCATTGCGAAGATTTACTGAACTCTCATTACTGTAATTGTAGTGATTTGTAAGGATTGAGTACATTAAAAACTCTAGAACCAATTAATTCTTGATACAGATAGTCATATGCTTGATTGATTATGAAACGTGATGATATGATATTATTGCGAGTCAGCATAAAAAAAGGACTGAGTTATGCAAACTCAATCCCTTTATTTGTTTATTCCTGTCAAACTTATTCAGTAACAATAAAACGATTTGTCCCAAAGACTTCGTCAAGTGCATTTTCAAAAACCATGGTATATGTTCCGGGTTGTAAAGATTCATTATTCATCGAAATTATATTTCTACCAATATCTAATTTGCCCTGCCATAATGTAGTGATATATTTCCCGCCTATGGAATATATATTTGCTCTCACATGCGACATAGCGTTTTTACAATCAAGCGATATTGTATAGATGGTATTTACTTTAGAAGGATGAGGATAAGTATTTTCTATAGAGATGACTTTTTGTACTTTTTTAAATAACATCCAATCCGGTTTCATTGATGGTGTAGTTTTTTGAGAACAAAAATCTTTGAGTCTGCGTGTAAAGCCGCCACTTGGTAATGTATCTACATTGATATAGTATTTATTGTAATATTCATCATTGAGATGCCAAAGTGGATATTGTGCGGGATGAAATAATGCACTGCCCGGAATACCAAGAGGAAATGAGCACGTTGCTGCAATCATACTATCACAATAGTGATAAATGCGACGATGATTCTCATAATACATAGAGTCCTTAAAAGAAGGTGACATATTCAAATGTTGTTTATCATGCGGTAAGCCGCTTAAATTACTAACACGTTGTTCCATAGTCACAGGCATACCGAATGGTGTAGGTCCCCAACGCCGCGGTGATATTTGCAAATAAATTGTATCTCCATAAAGATTTGAAGGTAAAGTATAGGTATGCATATAAGCGTCACTATTGCCATTTCCATAAGGAATAGCATATTTACTCGTAGAATTGGGCATAATTCCGATACTGTCAAAACTACCGCATTTAGTATTGGTATTGGCATTATACATTTCGATGACAAATTCCATTCGATCCGGTACAGTACCTGCTGCTAATGCCCACCACCTTTGTTTTTCGGCATAATGTAGTGTGTCCTCATAATCCCATGTCGGTGTAATATCCTCTGTAGAATTACATCCTATCATTAGCCCCAAAGTACGATAATAATGCAGTGTGCCACCATCCGGAGGTACAATAAATGCCGTAGTCCGTGTGAATGGATAGACATTAGTACTTATCCCATGAGTAGAGTCGCATCGTACTGTTTGACGAATTTTGAGAGTATTAGCCAAATGTACTCTTTGTCGAGTATTATTCGATTTTTGCAAAGTAAATTCACCACAGCGATAATCAACATACGAAGTACCCATATTATTCGATAAATATAAATATCGTAAAAATCGTTGATCGTCAGGATATATGCTATAAATTAAATCTTTAAAATTAACTCCTGATGTCTGAGCATTGAGATTAATGTGCATCCCACTAATCATAAGTAATGCAATAATGATATTTTTCATAATTTTATCTATGAACTTGTCTAAACAAAAGTCGGGAAGTTGAATGTTTGTATATTTGCAACAACAACAACAACTTACACTTACAAAACAACTCCCGGATATGATCTTGACAAAAATACAACAAAACAAGTTAGTAGCAATCTGAGAAGTGATTCTTAAAGACAGAAAACTCACTTTTCGCTCCTAATATTCTCTTTACTCAATTATAGTTTGCATCATCCACAAACTTAAAACAGGGTGTCAGTGGTGCTGCTTATTCATTGATATTGATGTAGTTAAGCATCCATTTTCATGGCAACTCGTCTATTATTATTTTACTCTGTGGCAAAGAAATGGCATTCTTGAATTACTGATGGAAAAAGTACGTTTACTATTTTGCAGCAAAGCAACAATTAAAGCACTTTATGTTGATGGAACTCATACACCTTGCAAAAGAAAGGGCGATAAGACAGGCTATCAAGGACGTAAAAAAGCTATGACTACAAATATGCTTGTCCTTTGTCAAGAGAACGGATTACCTCTTACTTGCTCAGATCCTATTGCGGGAAATCATAATAACCTCTATCAAGTTGATTATCACATTACAAAATGATACGATTATTAAAGAAAGGTGGTATTATGATTGCAAAAGGAACATTTATCAATGCTGATAAAGGATTTGATTGTATTACGTTGCGCAAAAAGATATTTCGTATGAATCTGATTCCAAACATTATGGAAAACAAACGAAACCGTCGCGCATCTAAGCGCGGGACAAAACGCTTTTTCGATGATGAACATTATCAATTACATTATGTCAATGAACGATTATTTGCATGGATAGATAGTTTTAGAACACTTGCTATCAGGCATGAAAAAAAATCAATAAATGATATTGCCTTTTGGCATATTGCGTGCTCTATCGTACTTTTGATCAGTCTTTAAACAAGTTCACCATTAAGAGTTTACAAACTCAATTACCAACTCTACACTGATTTCATTGCCGTAATAACGCGAAAGACTATCAACAACAACTCCACCCATGTGATAATAAAAAAACTTTGCCGGATTGCTCTCAAGCACCACCACCATATTGTTCTATATCCTTACAAAAGAACAAACTATCTAAACAAATCGTATAGACATAAAAAAATCCCTTCACGACAAGTAAAGGGATTTTGAGTAAATAGCATCAATATTTTTTTATGATAATGGCACTGTATAAGCATGAGTATTTTTCTTTAAAGCTCTGCGTACCCATGCGCCGTTTTCTTCTGCTGTGCGACGTACTGCCAAGCGTTCTGCATTGCAAGGACCATCGCCATTAATGACACGGAAAAATTCATCCCAATCAGGATCACCAATTATCCATTGTTTCGTTTCCGCATCTTGATGCAAATCAATGTCGGGAACAGTAAGACCCAATTCAAATATTTTCGGCAAATATTGTTTGAGAAAACTCTGACGCATATCATCATTAGAAGCCATTTTTACTTTCCATTTCATCAATATGGCACCATGCTCGGAAACAGTATCCGGCGGTCCGAAGAAGTGCATAATTGGTCTCCACCAACGATTAAGAGCTTCTTGCACCATCTCTCTTTGCAAAGGTGTGCCTGTGGCAAGTGTCACCACATTGTGATAGCCATAGCGCAAATGGAATGATTCTTCTTGGCAAATACGCTCAAGCGCACGGCAATAAGGACCATAGGACCCTTTGGAATTAGCCACTTGATTAACAATTGCCGAAGCATCTATAAGCCAAGCAATGACGGCAGTGTCAGCCCATGTTTTGGCAGGATAATTAAAGACATTGGAGTATTTAGATTTCCCGATAAGCAAATCATTAATCATTGCCTCGCGAGATTTTCCGAGAGTTTCAGCAGCATTATAGAGAAGTTGGCAATGACCTGATTCATCTTGAACTTTAGCCATCAAAGCCATTTTACGTTTAAAACTTGGGGCGCGTGTAATCCACGTTCCCTCCGGCAATGCACCAATAATTTCAGAATGTGCATGTTGTTCTATCATGCGAATTAATTGGCGACGATATTCTTTAGGCATCCAGTCATGCGGCTCAATTTTTTCGCCACGCAGGATTTTTGCTTCGAATTCCGCAAGCCGTTCGGGGTCTTCACCTTCGAGTATATTCCGTTTCGGCTTGGAATCTGTCACTGATAAATTACCGTACATGAACGGCTCCTTTCATCTTAAATAGTGATAAAAAAATAACTATCACCACACTCCGAGAACCAGCATCATCTTAGACTGTCGCTTCCAATGATGGATATTGAGGCGTTTCTTCGCCTATGTGATTAATAACGATAACGCGGTCATTTTCATTGTCTGCATCAAAGGATATATGAACGGTCCAACGTATATCCGGGATAAGATTGCCCGCATTCTCTGACCATTCCACTAACTTTATAGTGTCCTCCGAATACATACAATCCCTAAAACCAATCTCGTCTAATTCCTCTTCGGATTTAATACGATACAGATCCACATGATATATCGTGATTTCATCATTCTCCGGGGTTTCACCGGTATATTGATTCATTACCGTAAATGTAGGGCTTGAAACTATTTCCTCAACATTAAAGTAATGGCTAATCCCTTTGATAAACTCAGTTTTTCCGGCACCCAAATCACCGAAAAACATTACGACATCTTGGGTACGTAATCGTTCGGCAAATGCAGTGCCTAATCTAAAGGTTTCTTCTTCAGAATGAGATCGGTAACTCTCCGCTTCCATTCAGTGTCCGTTTTTGTGAAACAATATCAATTGTCCAAAGCACAAATTTATCATTTTGTTGCGTAGCATGGAAGAATTTTTATTCCTTCTCTATGATAAGAAACAAAAATCCCGAATCTCGAAACCGACATTCGGGTCTTGCGCCTGGTGGACCCTACTGGATTCGAACCAGTGACCTCTACCGTGTCAAGGTAACGCTCTGAACCAACTGAGCTAAGGATCCTTGCTGTTTTTGCGAACTGCAAAAATAGCCCTATTTTCCTTATCAGTAAAATTTTCTTCCGCTCTATCAACAGATGCCAATCAATGAACACAACAAAATCAACAAAGAAATTGCGCGTGTTTTCCGAAATTTTTATAGTTTTGCAATGAAATAACTAAAAAAATTTAGAATTTGAGCTAAAAAAGTTGAAAAACACTGACAAAATCATCTGTGCTACACTCCAGCAAAATGCTCGCACACCTCTCACCTCTCTAGCGGAGAAAACCGGTTTATCGGTTGCCTCAGTAAGCGAGCATGTGAAAAAACTAGAAGAGCAGCATATCATTCATGGCTATTTTACGAAACTTGACCACAAAGCTCTGGGTTTTGATATTACGGCTTTTGTCTTTGTTGCTGTTGAGTCAAGTACTTATTATGAAGGATTTATAGCACAATGCCGTATGATTCCTGAAATTATGGAATGTCATGCAATTACGGGCAATGGCTCACATATACTGAAAATTCGCACAATAAACACTTCCGAGTTAGAACGATTATTGGCAATGGTACAACGCATCGAAGGCGTTAAAAATACGACCACCAATATTGTTCTTTCTTCGCATATCGAATCAATGGCTTTGCATCTAACTACTCATCAATAAATTACTTACTAAAGGATTGTTTTCCTATGACACATCATTCAGATTACGATGTTTTGGCAGCAGCAAAAAATTGGCGCACAATGATGCCGGAACTCGAAAAAATCACAGACATACAACAGATTTTTGGCGTGGATACTTTCTCTCTTGACCAGATGAGAGAAAAACTCTCCAAACCCGTCTGGAAATCATTACAAGCAACCATAGAGCGTGGACTGGCTCTTGATCCGAATGTTGCCGACATAGCAGCACTTGCCATGAAAGAATGGGCATTATCCAAAGGCGCAACCCATTACACACACTGGTTTCAACCATTAACAGGAACAACAGCCGAGAAACATGAAAGTTTCGTCACGCCCAATGCCGGCGGCGGAGCAATCGCAGAATTTTCCGGCAAAGACCTTATTCAAGGCGAGCCTGATGCTTCTTCTTTTCCCAGTGGTGGACTTCGCGCCACATTTGAAGCACGCGGTTACACGGCATGGGATCCCACATCGCCTGCTTTTATAGTCAAACATTCCAATGGTGCCACGCTTTTTATTCCCACTGCCTTCGCCTCATGGACGGGTGATGCACTCGATTATAAAACCCCTTTATTACGTTCCATCGAAGCATTAAATAAACAAGCAATGCGCGCTTTGCAATTATTTGGCGTACAGGCAAATAAAGTAGGAAGTACTGTTGGTGCAGAACAGGAATATTTTCTTATTGATGAAGAATTCTTTTTCCGTCGCCCCGATTTAGTCATGAGCGGCAGAACATTATTCGGCGCACGTCCGCCACGTGGTCAAGAATTGGAAGACCATTATTTTGGTTCGATTCCCGACCGTGTCTTATCGTTTATGACTGCTGTTGAAACAGAATTATATCGCCTGGGCGTTCCCATCAAAACACGTCATAATGAAGTTGCTCCGGCACAATATGAGTTAGCCCCCATTTTTGAAAATTCGAATATTGCAGCAGATCATCAACAAGTGGTTATGCAAGTATTAAAAAATACCGCTCGTCGCTTTGGCTTAGTCTGTTTGCTTCATGAAAAACCATTTGCAGGTGTGAATGGCAGTGGTAAACATGTCAATTGGTCTATGAGCACAGATAACGGTATAAATTTACTTGAACCGGGCGATACACCTCATGCAAATATGCAATTTCTCTTTTTCTGTACAGCAGTCATTAAAGCTGTGGACACCTATGCAGACTTATTACGTATGTCAGTGGCATCGGCAGCAAATGACCACCGTTTGGGCGCGAATGAAGCTCCTCCGGCAATTATGTCTATTTTCCTTGGCGATCAATTAGCCGATGTGTTTGAACAATTAGAAAAAGGTGCTTTACGGAAATCAAAATCAGGCGGTTTACTTGGTCTCGGCACAAATGTATTGCCACATTTACCGCGCCATGCAGGTGACAGAAATCGTACATCACCATTTGCATTTACAGGTAATAAATTTGAATTTCGTGCCGTTGGTTCCAGCCAATCGGTTTCCTTCCCCATAACAGTATTAAATACTATTGTGGCTCAATCCATCAATGAAATGACCAATGCTTTACAAGCACGACTGAAAAAGAAAGAATCATTGGAAACTGCATTAAAAATAATTTTAACCGATACAATTAAAAAACATAAACGTGTTGTTTTTAATGGTGACGGCTATGAGGATAAATGGCAAAAAGAAGCACAAAAACGCGGTTTACCCAATCGTAGAACATCACTTGAAGCAATTGAGCAATTAATTCAAAAACAGCATATTAAAGTTTTTGCTGACCATGCAGTACTTTCCGAGCGCGAAGTAGAAGCACGCCACGAAATTGCTCTTGACCAATATTTTAAAACAATAAATATTGAAGCTGAAACAACAGAATGGATTGCCTGTACCATTATTCTTCCGGCTGCACATCAATATATTGGTGAATTAGCTGCAATTGCAGAGAACTTAGCAGAAACAGGTATTCAATCAAAAGCACTTTTACGATCATTACAAGATATTGTCACAAAAACTGACGATTTATCGGAGAATTTAGAGATACTCAAAAAAGCTAATCGTGATTTAGGTGGCGATACCATCCATTCAAAAGCATATCACATGCGTGATACTGTTGTGCCTGCGATGAATAAAGTACGAGCAGCAGCGGATGAATTGGAACGCATTATCCCCGATAAATTGTGGTCAATGCCAACATATAGAGAAATGCTCTTTGTCAAATAAGATATTTATTATGTGTATAAATAGCAAAGGAATCCCATCATACTTTAATGGGATTCCTTTTTTTATTATTTTCACATTTAATGCTTATGATGACGGCAACAATCAGACTCAGCAGGTTTTTCTACTTGTAATTTAGGACTGATATAGGGAATATCCAAACCCATACCACGCATAATAAAAACTGTGCCAATGGCTACAGCAAGTACCGGCGTTATTTTTTTTATCAAACCACGAAAAGAAGGTCGTGCAAAATGAGGTAATAATGATACGGCTAACATAGCAGGCATAGTCCCCAATCCAAATAATCCCATAAATACTGCACTCTCTGCTATTGTCTCGGTATTTAATGCACCCGCAAAGGCAACATAAACAAATCCGCAAGGCAATAATCCGTTTAATAAACCCAAGAAAAAAAGTGACGAATACGAACGTTGACGAAATAATCCCGACAGTCCTTTTTTTACTGTGTTCACAGGTGAAAATGATGAAAATTTCGGTAAAAAGTGCGAAATTATACGAGGAAATACAGCAATAGCTATAACCATTATTCCACTGATAATTGACAGCCATTCTTGCAATCCTGCAATACGAATCATACCACCCATCGCTCCGATAGCTAATCCTAATGCAGCATACGTTACGATACGTCCAATATTATACATCACGCGACTTATAATAAACCCAAAACGCGTTGATGAAACAGACGGCAAAGCCAAAGCTATCGGACCACACATCCCCACACAGTGCATACTTCCGGCAAAACCAAGAATAAATGCCGAAGACAATAAAAATGATGCCGTTATCATAAATTTATCATGTGTTGATAATAATATTTTTTACCGCCGGAACTCCAAGTGATTGCAACTTTCCAACGCCCCTTCTGATAACCGTCGGTATTAAAATCGAAACGGTTATTCATAGATTTTTTTATTGGGATAATACGATCGAAAGAAGATGTAGAAGGATGATAAAAATGTACACTGCCATCTTCTGGCAAAGCCATTGAAGGAAATATAATGATGACAGAATTATTGTTTGTATCATAGCTGATATCAACATGTTCTTCCAAGGCATTTGCGCGTTCGGTTTGTTCTATCCGATTTTGATAATCTATCTCTTGCGCATAATAATCATTACTTACTAATTCGACTTTTTGCGTAAAAGCAAATGTGACAAAGCTTAATGTACCAATAACAAAAAGTATATAGACAACCGCGATGCCTTTACCCCAATTCCACTGAATTTTCATAATAGTCTTCCGAGAAAAGTTATAAAATTATTATTTGTTGGGAGAAATAAACTTTGTTTTGACATAATCCGCTATTGTACCATTTTCACTCACCTCAATAACAACATCAGTGCTGCCATCCGGTGACAAAGAAGATTTCGGGAATATAATCATCATTCTTCCTTCTTTTTCTTGCTGACCATTAATGTGAACCAAATCTGATAATGGTTTTAATTCCCCATTCTGAGGAGAAATTATTTTCATTGATACTTCTTTGGAATTATTTTTTTTATTAAGAAGTTGAACATGGAAAAAATTAGCATATTTATCATGCGACATCACGGCGAATGTTGTTCCGGGTTGGCGCAAGACAAGCACATGCAGCATTTTTCGATTCATAAATAATGTTACCAACACAGTCATTACCAATAACCACACAACACCATACGCTTTAGAACGCGCAGAAAGATGTATTTTTTTTCCATCTTTTATTGATGAATTCGAAGCATAACGAATAAGTCCTTTCGGCTTTTGTATTTTTGTCATCACATCATCACAAGCATCAATACATGCTGTGCAATTAACACATTCTAATTGGATACCATTACGAATATCTATACCGGTTGGACACACCGTAACACATTGATGACAATCTATACAATCGCCTTTATCACTTAGTTTTTCGCCTCGCAGTTGTGCTGCTTTGTCCTCTTTCGTAAATTTCCCGCGCGGCTCGCCACGTTTAAAATCATAAGTCACCGCAATAGTATCTTCATCAACCAATGCTGATTGATAGCGTCCATAAGGACAAACAATAATACATGCCTGCTCACGAAAACGCGCAAACACTGCATAGAAAACTATACTGAATACTGTAATGGCAGTAAGACCTACAAGATGTTGTTGCGGAGGGTCAAGAATTATTTTCCATAATTGATCAGAACCGATAATATATGAAAGAAAAGTATTGGCTATAATAAAAGAAATAGCAAAGAAAATACTATGCTTCAATCCTTTCTTCCATACTTTTTCCTTTGTCCACGCCCCATTATCCAATGTAATTTGTTGTTTCGGACTACCCTCTATGGCAAACTCTATTTTACGAAATATCATTTCCATAAATACTGTTTGCGGGCAGAGCCAACCACACCATATTCTACCAAAGATTGAAGTGTAAACAACGAGTGTGACCAATAAAAAAAGAATCAGTAGTAAAGCAAGATAAAAATCTTGTGTCCAGAAAGGAATACCGAATATCACAAATTTACGTTCAATAATATTGAACAGCATAAATTGATGATTATTGATTTTCAGATAAGGAGCAAAAAAGAGGAAAGCTAAAAGTACATAACTTAGATATGTTCTGTACTGTGTAAACTTTCCTGAAGGTTTACGTGCATAAATCCATTTTCTGCGCCCATCATGCGCAATACTTGCAAGTTCATTCCTAAATGTTTCGTGGTCTTCAATTTCCGAGATTTCAATAATTGCCATAATAATATATTATTTGTTGTGGAATATATGGGCAATGAACTCATAATCTCCGCATTAATTTTGCGCACCGTGCCGGAAGATTTTTTTGAAATCCTCCGGCTTTAGATGCGTTTCTCGGAGTGTGGTGAAATGTATAAATCTTTTAGTGTTGCTTTATTGCCGTATCAGTTGTTGCAACCGTATTTTGTTCTGTGCCGGCATTGGCACCACATTTGACATCGCGTTCCGGTTCTATTGGCTTAGGATCCGGAGGATTACTGCCCTGTTTTGACAAGATATAACTTGCTACTTGTACCAATTCCTCGTCGGTTAATTTATTTGTTGAACCGTAAGGTAACATACCTTTTTCAGGAAATCCTGTTGTGATATTTTTCATAATTGTTGGTAAATCACAACCGTGAATCCAATATTCGTCGGTCAAATTCGGACCTACTTGTCCTCCTAAGTCCGTACGATGGCATGTAGCACAAAGACTATTGGTACTTTCAAAAATTTCTTGACCTTTTTTTAGACTTGCAGCATCAGTAAGCGGAGATGTCGGCAATTCTTTTTTAGGTGCATTTGCTGCTGCTATTTTTTTAATTGACTCAGCCGCTTGCATTTCTTCTTCATATTCTGCTGTCATTAATTTTCCGGTGCCGGAAACATGATAATGAACCATATAGACAACAGAAAAAATAATGGTAAAATAAAAACCGTATAACCACCAGCGCGGCAAGCTGTTATCGTACTCTTGTATCCCGTCCGCATCGTGGTCAAGCAACTCGTCTTTTCGACCTTGTGCCATTGTGATTCTCCTATTATTATATTACAAATTTCGATTAAAAATTTCATCACGGTTTCCATCTTGTAATGGAATTTCCGCCATTGAATTAGCACTGCTTTTATCCATTTTGAAAACCCAGATAAACATTGCGGTAAATACACCAACAAAGATAATCAAGGAAATCAAAGGAAAAACCTCTATACCTACTATTGCTTGTAACACATTACTTTTCATAATTGTATTCTTTCGTGATAAATATTAGTTTCCGGCTGTGTTTTTTGCTTTAATATCCGTGCCCAAACGTTGCAAATATGCAATCATCGCTATAATTTCTTTATCGGCAGTAATATCAAATTTGCTTGCTTGTAAATTCTGCGCAATTTTCTCTGCTTGTGCTTTAGCATCTGCTTCGGCTTCTTTTTCAAATCCTTCAGGATAAGGAACACCCAATTTTCTGAGTGTAATAATTTTTCCTTCAAGATGTGAATAGTCTATTGCTTTTTCATACATCCATGCATAAGCAGGCATAATTGACTTTGGCGAAGTAGATTGCGGATCTTTCATGTGCATATAATGCCATGAGTCAGGATATTTACCGCCAATACGATGTAAGTCCGGTCCTGTACGTTTCGATCCCCATAAAAATGGATGATCATAGACATATTCGCCCGCTTTTGAATATTCGCCGTAGCGTTCTGTTTCGGAACGGAATGGGCGAATCATTTGTGAATGACATCCCACACATCCTTCACGAATATATAAATCACGTCCTTCAATTTCAAGTGGCGTATATGGTTTTACACTTGTTATCGTAGGAATATTTTCTTTGACTAACCATGTTGGCACAAATTCAATCACACCACCTATGAGCACTGCTACAACAACCCACACAGAAAAACGCATAGGCATTCTTTCCAATATACGATGCCATCCTTCTGCATGTGATGGGGCAGCTTTTGCTAATGGTGCTGCATACGCTTCTTCATTACGAACAAGTATGCCGCTTTTTGCCGTTTTATACAAGTTATATCCGCCGACTAAACCGCCTATCAAATATAAAGTGCCGCCTACTGCACGAATAGCATACATAGGCATCAATTGAGAAACTGTTTCAAGGAAATTGGCATAGCGCAATACGCCGTCAGCAGTAAATTCTTTCCACATTAAACTTTGTGTAATACCACCCCAATACATCGGAATCGCATAAAACATAATACCAAGTGTGGCAATCCAAAAATGAATATTCGCAAGTTTTTTGGAAAATAATTGTGTACGATACATTTTGGGGAACATATAATATAATATCGCAAATCCCACACCGCCATTCCATGCAAGTGCACCAAGATGAACGTGACCTATGATATAATCGGTGTAATGAGTAAGCGCATTAATGTTTTTCAAAGACATCATCGGTCCCTCAAATGTGGACATACCGTAACCGGTCACTGCGACTACCAAGAATTTTAATGCAGGTTCTTCACGCACTTTATCCCATGCGCCGCGTAATGTCAATAATCCATTAATCATACCACCCCACGATGGAGCAATAAGCATCACAGAAAACACCGTACCGAGCGATTGTGCCCAATCAGGTAATGCTGTATATAATAAATGGTGAGGACCAGCCCAGATATACAAGAATATTAATGCCCAAAAGTGTACAATGGATAATTTATATGAATAAACCGGACGCTCGGCAATTTTAGGAATAAAGTAATACATTAAACCTAAAAATGGCGTTGTAAGGAAAAATGCCACAGCATTATGACCATACCACCATTGCACAAGAGCGTCTTGAACACCGGCATAAAAAGAATAACTTTTCAAGAATGAAACGGGTAATTCAAATGAATTAACAATATGCAATAAAGCTACTGTTAAAAATGTTGCTATATAAAACCAAATTGCAACATACATGTGTTTTTCACGACGTTTCCATATAGTACCCATCATATTAACACCGAAAGCAACCCATATAAGCGCAATTGCTATATCAATAGGCCATTCTAATTCAGCATATTCTTTACTTGTCGTAATGCCAAAAGGTAGAGTAAGAGCCGCCGACACAATAATCGTTTGCCAACCCCAAAAATGGATTTTACTTAACATGTCGCTGAACATTCTGCTCTTACACAATCTTTGCAATGAATAATAAATCCCTGCGAACATGACATTGCCCGCAAAAGCAAAAATAACAGCATTGGTATGCAAAGGACGTAAGCGTCCGTACGATAATTCCGGTAGAAAATTCAGAAATTCCGGATAGACTAATTTTAAGGCAATAATAATACCGACAAGAAAGCCGACTATGCCCCAGATTACTGTTGCCACCGAGAAATTCCGAACGATCGCATTGTCGTATTCAAATCGTTCGAGATGACTGTTTTGCATGGAAATCCTCCAAAAAAATTATACAAATACACTATTAAATAATTAAGTGTTTCTTTTATTGACAATTGTTGGTTCTTCATCAAGATAGATGCGCATTGCAGGGGTTTCCATGTCATCGAATTGCCCTGTTCGTACTGCTTTGAAAAAAGCAACAAGAAATCCTCCGGCAACGAGTATGCTGAAAAATATTAACATGAAAATTATGCTCATACTATTCTCCTTTTTTTTGCCTCTAATTGCAAACTCCACACCACATACGCAACTATGGATAATGAACTTATAGGCATAAGTATTGCTGTTATTAATGGCGTCAGCTGTGCTGTTGAAGCAAGCCAAAGCCCTAAAATATTGTAAAAAACAGATATGATAAATGCTCGAATAATCGTTCGTTTGGTATAACGTGCATACTCAAGAAATACTGGGAGTTCTGCTAAAGTATCTGCCGATAATATTGCATCACATGCCGGAGTAAATGCCGCTGTGTTTTCGGTAATAGCAATTCCTACGGCACTTGCCTGCAATGCTGCTGCATCATTAAGACCATCACCAACCATCATTACTGTATGATTTTTTGATAAGTCCCGGACATATTGCATTTTATCTTCCGGTTTTTGACGGAAACTCATAGGAACATTAGGAATGAATTTTTTAAGATGTCCGGCATCCTTGGGGGAATCGCCCGACAAGATATGCACACCATAATCATTATTCATTACCATGAGAATTTGTTCTATCCCTGTACGGAACGAATTATGAATGGCAAAATATCCATAATAAATGTCATTAATAGATATGTGAACTGTGCTTTGTTCTATATGGTGAATATTGTCTTGGTCTGCATTTGCTTTTTGTACAAAATTGTATGAACCGAAACGAATACATACATCATCATAACGTGCCTCAATACCTTCACCAATGGTTTCTGAAAAATCATCGGGAATAATATCAGCGGCATTATACTGCAATGAACGATAAATAGCATGAGCAAGTGGATGGGATGAATGTTTTGCTAATGCACATATATATATTCTATGAATATCGTTCAAATTTTGTCCATGAAATTGTACATCATCGGCTTCTGCATTGGTTAATGTACCGGTTTTATCAAACACAATAGTATCAGCAGCAGCCATATCAAGCACAATATCTGTATTTTTCAGAAATAATTTTCTTCGAGCCATCATCCGCATAGCAGTATTTAAGGCAAAGGGAGCCGCCAACGATAAAGCACATGGACAAGCAATAATTAAAATTGCGGTAAATACATCGGCAGCTATACGATAGTCCGGCAGATAGAAAAGTGTTGCACCAATCGAAAAAACAATCACAAAAGCAGTAAACCACAAACCGAAGCGTGCAGAAATATTTTGGAAAGCACGATCTTTTTCTTTTTTGAATATATCATTATTCCATAATTGTGTTAAATAACTGCGCGATACTTCTTTTTGCACCGATAATTCCACCGAATTACCGACAATGCGACCACCGGCATATACTTTTGCACCTTGTACCAGTTCCACCGGAGCAGCTTCGCCTGTTACAAAGCTGTAATCTACATGTCCTAAACGACTTAATAATACGCTATCTGTTGGAACAATTTCTTTATTTCGTATTCTAATTATATCCCCTACACGCAAAGATGTGACTGATTGAGATTTTTCGCTGCCGTCATCTACAACTTGGACAGATAATGGTAAATACGATGCATAATTTCTTTCAAAAGAGAATGCGTCAATTGTGCGTTGTTGCACTAATTTACCAATAAGAAGTAAAAAAACCAGTCCGGAAAATGAGTCCATAAATCCCGGACTGTGATTCATGAGTATATCAAAGATACTCCGCACATACAATGTTAGAATACCGAGGGCAAGAGGGACATCCAAACTCATTGAACGAGTGGTAAATGCTCTATAAGCATTTTTGAAATAATCACTCGCTGAATAAAGTAATACAGGTGTGGCAAGAGCAATATTGAGTACGCTGAACATTATTCCATATTCTGTTGTAAGAACATCCGTTGTATCAAGATAATCGGGCATACTGAATAGCATAATATTACCCGTTGCAAAACCGGCAAGGCCTATTTTTAAGTACAATGATTTTTTTGCATTATTTACAGGTTTTACATTTGTATTGATAGTAATGGTAGGTTCATAGCCAATTGCAGTTAATAATTCAACAATGGAACGTAAGGAAGTGGCAGAAGGATCAAATTCTACAGAAAGTTCTTTACGAGTAAAATCAACAGTTGAACGAATGATGCCATTATTGATACGATTAAGTTTTTCCAATAACCACAAGCATGAAGCGCAATGAATTTGAGGCAACACAAAACGTGTCCGACTTAGTGCCGGCGATTGGAAATCGAGCAATCTGTCTTGTATCTCTTGTTCATCAAGGTAAGCAAATCGCTCCTTGCGATACGACATATTTTTGAGTGATGTGAGTGAGTGGTCATCATAACGATAATAATCACACAAGCCATTATCATGCAGTATAGAATATACAGTTTTACATCCGTCGCAGCAAAATGATTTGTCATCAAGCATGATTTCATTATCACAATGCTCGCCGCAATGAGCGCAATGAACTTGTTCTATTGAAGATGTGTGTTTCATATTACAATTAAGATTTAACCCTATTTTGTCTTAAATTATACAAAAATTACGCTTGTATCATATTGTTAATGGAAGATTTGCAAGACGCACATTGTATTGATTTGCCTTTTCGGCTAAGTCACGTAAAGTTGTTCTATGACAAATTGTAAACAGCTTGGAACGCATTTCAGCCCAAGAGTCATGCGCAGGACAAGGAGTCGCGATGCCACAACCGGGCAAACCCAGCATACATTCTGTAAAAATATCAGTGCCATCAATTGCTGCTATCACATTATAGAGTGAGATATGCTCACTTTGTTTTGCAAGAGCCACTCCCCCTTTAGGTCCACGATAGGAATTCAATATACCTGCTTGAGTTAACTGCTGTAATACTTTTGTCAAAAAGTGGAACGATATGTTGAGTTTTTCTGAAATTTCTTGGATAGAAACATACCCCACATCCTTGACCGATGCCACGTAAATTGCTGCCTGTATTCCATATATGCATGCTTTTGAGAGTACCATAACTGTCTTTGATTTTGGATTTCGGAGTACTTTGTCTGCAATATACGGACTTTTCTTTTTATGTGCAAAATTTCTTTCATAATTTTTTAGTTTCCCAACAACATACTTAGTAGCATTACTCTGCTGCACACTGATTCAATTGCTTTGCTCATGGCTTTTTGGATGGTATGAGGATAAGAAACTACCCGCCAGTTTCACTCGGATGAGGATTGTTTCTTGTGTAGTCGGACTCTGTGTTGTTGTTCAAGCCGGAAAATGCTATAAGATATTTTTTACAAATTTTTCATAAAACAGTTGCAAAGAACATTGACTTGTTTTATTTTTGAAACGAAACTTTATCATATCAAGACATAAAACTACTATCAATAACACATTTCGTTGTGGTGGTGAAAAGGTGAGAAGGGGAGTGCCCCTTGACGAGTGGTGACGTCAAGGGGCATCTCACTTTATATATATCATCTTAATAATTAACGATTTATACAATTTTTGGAGAACAAATACATGACACAGCGACTTATTCTCTTCATTGTGGTTGTTTTGATATATGGCATAATACCCATAGCTCAAGCGCACGATGAAATGCCGGGTACACCGCAAACCAAGCCAATTGCTTTAGTCAATGCGCGCATCTATACTGTCACAAAAGGTGTCATAGAAGGTGGGACTATTGTTTTCGACAAAGGAAAAATTACGGCAATCGGTAAGCAAGTAAGTGTTCCGTCTCAAGCAGAAACGATTGATTGCAGCGGCAAAAGCATCTACCCGGGTTTTTTCGCACCATACGCCACAACGGGGCTTGTGGAAATAGAGCTTGTCAGAGCCACACGCGATCAAGCAGAAACGGGAACTATCAATCCCAATGCAAAAGCATACACGGCATTCAACCCGGAAAGTGAACTTATACCGACCATAAGAACCAATGGAATCTTGTTTGCCAATATTGCTCCACAGGGCGGCATTGTCAGCGGCACAGCTTCTCTTATGGCATTGGATGGCTGGAACAAAGAAGATATGGCTATCGTGCCCCGTTCAGGTATCTGCGTGAATTTTCCAAATGTCGGCATCATCAATGCGTGGTGGATGAATAAACCCGCCGATGTGCAAAGAAAAGAGAATCAAGAAAGTATCGAAAAACTCTATGCGCTCTTTGACCAAGCTAAAATGTATTCACAAATGGCACAAAGTGGACTCATTACCGAAAAAGACATACGTATGGAAGCGATGCGTCCTATTTTCGAAAATGGGATGAATGTGTTCATTGACGCAGGCGAGTATCGTCAATTATTGGAAGTTATTGCTTTCACAAAAAAATTCGCTCTAAAAACTGTGGTTGTCGGGGCATTTGACGCATGGCGTTGTGCCGATGAATTGCGCGATGCAGGCATTGCCGTCATTATCCCGCGCACACATAGTTTGCCCGCTCGTGATGAAGATGGCTATGATGAACAATTTTTACTCCCCAAAAAATTGGCAGAAAAAAATGTCATCTTTGCTTTTTCCGATGGTGGATCATGGCAGCAAAGAAATGTCCCTTTCCAAGCAGGTACCGCAGTGGCTTTTGGATTATCGGAGGAAAATGCTTTAAAAGGATTGACTATTTATCCGGCTACCATTTTCGGTGTACAAAATTCACTCGGCTCATTGGAAGTCGGCAAAGACGCTTCCCTATTTGTTTCTACAGGCAATGCCATTGACGGATTAACTAATAATATTGAACTTGCTTTTATACAAGGGAAAAAAATGTCTCTCGAAAACCGCCATTCCCGTCTTGCAGAAAAATATCGTGAGCGGTATCGCCGCATGAAAAAATAAAATAATTATACTTACCAAAATAAAATCTTATGTATTTAGTTGCCGTAGTCGGTCGTCCTAATGTAGGAAAATCAACATTATTTAACCGAATAATCCAACGTCGTGAAGCGATTGTTGAAGACACACCGGGAGTAACCCGAGACCGCATTTATTCCGATGCAGAATGGAATGGGCGACGTTTTACCATTATTGACACAGGCGGTATTGTTCCGCGTTCCGATGATGTGATAGAAAAAGCCATACGAGAACAAGCCCAAATGGCTATTGAAGAAGCTGACTCTATTGTTTTTGTCTGTGATGCCAAAGATGGCGTTACTGCCACTGACCGCGATATTGCTTCAATTTTACGACGTACAAAAAAACGAGTCACCTTGGCTGTCAACAAATGCGATAATCCTTCTTTTGATTTATCCGCCCATGAATTTTATCAATTAGGTCTCGGCGAGCCATTTTCTATTTCAGGTCTGAATGGCAGAAGTACCGGCGATTTCCTTGATGAAGTAATTAAAGATTTTGCACCAAATGTTAATGAACCGGAAGATATACGATTAAAAATTGCTCTTGTGGGTCGCCCCAATGTCGGAAAATCTTCTATCACCAATTCACTTCTCGGTAAAGAACGCTCTATTGTTACCGACATAGCAGGCACAACACGCGATGCCATTGACAGTGTGCTTAAATATTATGGCGAAGAAATTGTTCTCATTGATACGGCGGGGCTTCGTAAAAAAAGCAAAATTGATGAAAATCTGGAAATGTACAGTACTATGCGCACAGGCAGAGCCATTGAACGAAGCGATATTGTGGTTGTGGTGCTTGATGCCACACGCGGGCTGGAACTTCAAGATAAAAGAATTATCGGCGATGCCGTCACAGCCAGAAAAGGAATTATCATTGCTGTCAACAAATGGGATCTGATAGAAAAAGAAACGAATACTGCATCCAATTTCACAAAAATGGTGCATGAAGAATTACGTACATACGATTATGTGCCCGTACTTTATATTTCGGCTCATACCAAACAACGATTAACAAAAATCATTGAAATGGCAAAAGAAATTCAACAGCGTCGTTTACATCGCAGCTCAACGGCATTTTTGAATGATGCTCTCTTGGAAGATATTGACAGAACACCACCACCCGCAATACGAGGCAACAGCTTGCGCATCAATTATATTACACAAACAAATACTGCTCCGCCGGTCTTTGCATTTTTCAGTAATCACCCCGAAGATATTCCCGATTCATATAAACGATTTTTGGAACGATGCTTACGCAAACATGTTCCATTGGAAGGTGTGCCTGTTTCCTTTATTTTCCGCAAAAAAAATCGAAGGCGCGACGAGTAAATAATATTGACATCCATCTCACATTAGTATTGGGGCTGTGTATGTACCCACATTTGAATAATCAGCTACGCAAATGTGTTTTCTAACAAGCAGTCCCTTACAAATGAAATACTATCCGCATACGAAACAAGAGCACGCGAATAATGCCGCCCAAAGAATACTTTGCCGTCTCTGTAAAATATCGTGAGCATACAATCTTGGCATGACTATATTCTTTGGCACGCAATAAATCTCTTAATACAGATCTGTATATTTCTGCAATTCTCTCAGATAATTCCTCTTGAGATATAAAACGGGGATCGAATTGTTTTCGCAGAATGTCAATTTCTGTTAAACGTCCTTCCAAAAACATTTTTTTTGAATGTACAATAGATGTATCATGTTGCCTGTACAGTGCATACTCTCTTTGTTGATAATAGAACGTACATCCATAGCGTGCCATACGAATCCAAAATTCATTATCCTCATATCCGGCACCTTTATTTTCCACAAATAAACCACATGCTATTGCGGAATCTTTACGAAAAGCAGCAGAATGCATCGTCATCTGTGTACTGTCAAACAATAAACGACGATACATCGTACCACTGTCAATATGCCCTGAACTTTCCGGCATACGAAACGGTGAAGGTGAAAATTTACAATATGTAGGAAATTCCCACCACCACTGCGTATTTACATACGCAACATCGGCTTGTGACTCGCGAATACAATCAAAAAGTATATGCAAATGGTGTTCACGAAGAATATCATCAGCATCCACAATAACAATATATTCTCCTCGTGCCAGCATTATACCTTTATTCCTTACAGCAACTAATCCGGCATTATCTTGCGATATATATCTAAAACGACTATCATTAACAATGCACTGTCTCACAATATCGTCCGTATTATCATCAGAACCATCATTGATAATTATACACTCCCAATCAGTAAATGACTGTGCTTGAATACTCTCGATGGTATCACGAATATACATGCCATAATTATAGGCGGGAATCACAAGTGAGAACATAATATTTGACATATTATTTATACCGTATTAATAGTGCTTTTGCAAAAAATACCACACCAAAGATATAGGAATTACAAGCGAAATACGACAAAGATATTTCACGATACACTTTCGCTCGAATTCTTCGTTCCAGTGAAGGATTCGATACCCAACGCTTGACTTCATCAATTAAATTTGCTGATGAACCCATTCGGCGCACCATCTTCAACCAATATATAAAAATATTCATTACAGTCATTTCAATATGTATTTTTTCTACGCCATTACCGAGTAGAACATCTTTTTGCGGACTGATACTTCGATGATATGTATGAGTAAACTGAGCAGCTATTACCGAGAGCGCCTGTTGTTCGGCATTTCTCCACGATACATTATTTTCATGAACTCTATATTGTAATAAAACATCTTCGCAATTCGCAATATCATGATTCTGTGCAATACGCAACCATAATTCATAATCCTCCGCATACGGGTATAACGATGAGTATCCGCCAACATGACGCACAACAGACGCACGCATCATAATACTGGAATGTGCAAAATAATTCGATTGATTCATTTTTGTTTGTAATTCAGCATTTGATGTCGGATACAAAAAACGTGAAAGAACAGTGTTATTACCATCAATATACTCGATTGCGGAACCATAAAGAGCGATGCGTGGATATGTCTGTAAATATTGAACTTGATGTTCCAATCTCTGAGGTAAAGAAATATCATCTGCGTCCATTCGAGCTATGTATATACCTCGCGCCTGTTGAATTCCATTATTCAACGATGCAATTAAGCCACAATTTTCTTGATGAATTAAAAAAATACGTTTGTCCCGACGTGCATAATCATTCAGAATATTTGCTACATGATTTGAAGAACCGTCATTGACAATAATATATTCAAAATCGGTATATGTTTGTTGAAGAATACTCTCGACAGCTTGATGTAAATATCGGATATTATCATCATAACTATTCGATGAATCAGGTATATACACAGACATAACCACACTGACAATCGGATTGTTCATATAATATCCGTTACAATACATTCTTGTTCATCCATCATTGAAGCATAATGCGCATAATCATTTATACCAATAATGCTAAAAATATGAGCAAAACGATGGGCGTATGTATGTTCTTGCATTGTGCGCTTATATCCTTGCAACGCAATCTGCTGCCGTTCATCATCATGCTGTAAATAATACCTGATTACATCACGTAATTCTTTCATAGTGTGAAAAACAACAATTTCTTTTTTATCTTGATAATAGTCTGATAAATTATCCGCATTACCGGTCAATAAAAATCCTCCGCATGCGGGCACTTCAAAGTTTCTCCCTTTAATCTGTTGTCCTTCAGAATCAATATCAAGAGTATGCCGCCATAAACGAAAAGGAAGAAATTGTCTGCTATTTTTTTTTAAACGACCTAAAAATGTTCTCCGCTGCACCGAAGCGTTCGATAAATTGATATTAATTTTGCTTGACGAAAAAACCTCTATCATTTGTTGCTGAGAAATACGTGAGGTTTCATGCCATCCCGCTCCACATTTCGTCACGGCGATACCGGATAACTCTAAGGATTGTATAATATCACGCCGGGTCCCATGCGGCTGTCCTACAAAAGAAACATCATGCCTGTAATCATTATTATAGGAAGGTCTGTATAAAAAGTGATTGCATGCCCATTGTGTTTTAATGACATTCTTATACCCGATGGCATTATACTGCGCTAAAGCTGCAACGGATGTTGTCGTCACATAATGAAAAGCGGGAGCATACAATTGAGAAAAATTATGAAATCTCCAATGATCATCGCAAAACCAATTAAGAGTTATGGTCTTCCCCATTGCAGAAATTTTTTCTATTGTTGCACGCTCAATTTGGTCTTGGAAGAGAATAAAAAAAGCAAGATCGGGCTGTTCTCTTTTCACTGTATCCACTAACATTGCATTCATAGTATCTTTACCGTGGCTTTGCATTAATGACATAAAATCAAAATACAGTATTTCAAAACCGGCTTTTGCAAGAAAATCAAAGAAATTACAATGCTCGAAGCTATACCCCCATTCTCTCATGCCATATTCATATTTCATGCCGACATAGAGGATGCGTATATTCTTTTTTTTATCGTTTATATGATTTGATAATGTCATCATAGAATTTTTCATACTTATCGGCGATTATTTCCCATGTAAAATGCTGTTGCCAAGCTGCCCTTGCCTGTGTGGACAATTGTTTTAAATATTCTGTGTTCGAGAGCATTTTTTCTATAGCACTTGCAAAATCACTACGCGAAGCAAAAAATAAACCATGTTCATTTTTTTGACCTTCCACAATTATCCCTGCATTATGTGTCCATTCGGCAATTTCCCGACAATTACCTACATCGGTTGCAATAAATGGTGTGCCCGACGCTATTGCTTCAAATATTACTATCGGTGAACATTCAATATTAGAACCGAAAACAAAAAGATCGGCTGCCTTGAGTGCTTGGATGGTCTCTTGTCTTGGTATATCAAGAATATATACTTTCTTTTGCCCATAACTTGATAGTATTGTTCGCCACGCGCGCCGCCGACAGTCCCACAAACAATTATGTTTGTCGAGAGTATTACCAATGACAAGTAACACTGCTTTACCAATATTTGCTCTACGAAATGCCTCAATGACTAAGCGATGACCTTTCAATCCCGTATGACTTCCTATCGTGATCAATAAAGGAATATCAGGCGGTATCCCATATTTTTTTCGGAATACTATTGACGCTTGAGTATCAATATTTTGAAACTCCTCTGCAGCAGCGCCATTAGGTAAGACAACAAATGGAATGGCATTATTTCTGTAAAACTCACTGTCTTGATAGGAAGAAGAATGTAAAATATGCCCGGAATACTGTTTCAGATACATAGGCAATGTTGTATAGTATTCTCGGTAATTAGTATCATGTAGCCAGGAAAATCCGCAAGGCGCAAGTATTTGTGGAAATCTAATATTATCAATAATTGGCAATAAAGTATCAAAAGTCCATTGTTGCGCTGCATAATTCATCATCACATCAAATTGACTATTGAGAACAAAATTTCTATATCGTTCAATTTCACCCTGTTTTTCTTCATGTAAACCCCGCACTCTATTTCCCGTAATATGAAATTGTTCTATTGTCACACCATTATGAGACAATGATTTTCTTTGAGGATCATAGGTCGTTGCTACCGTCACAGAATGTCCTTTTTGCACCAATCGTTCAGAAATCTGCTTGATTACCTCTTGCGATCCTCCTTTGGACGGATAATAAAATTCAACGGTGTGAAGAATATTCATAGACATTGTAGAATATAATTACGATAAACGCATAGCAATAGTATCACGTATTACCAAGGAATAATATGGAAGTGATGCAAAAAAACCGGAAGCACGAATTATGTCTTTCGTATAATTTCTACGAGCTTTTATTATTGCTTTTTTTGAGACCGTAAGTGAATGTTTTTTTGTAAATTTTTCCAACCTTTCCACGACCGTACTATGTGCTTTCGCAAGAGCTATTGCATTATGATTCATACTTACTGACTCTTGTTGATTCGTTCTGTACCAAAGCAATGGTTCAGCCATATATCCACAATCTGTTATGGCGGAAAAACGTAGCCACAAATCATAGTCTTCAGCAGGTTTTAATATATGTTCTTCACAGAAAAGACCGGTTTTTTTTATTAAATGGGCTTTCACAAGGACAGAAGAACAAATAAAAAGATTTCTAAACAACAGTTCATTAATAATATTTGTATGGAATGTTGACGATGATTCGAAATATAATTCCTCAGTTTTTTCTTTGCCTCGCATAAAATAGGCGTTTGTACCAACAAGCCCCAGATCAGGAAATTTCTTCATAAACAATAATTGTTTTTCTAATTTTTCAGGCAGCCATATATCATCAGAATCTAAAAATGCCAGAAATTGACCGCGAGCTGATATAATACCTGCATTACGAGCAATCGCAGGAAGCCCCTTATGCTGTAAACGTACTATCCGAAAACGCTTATCATAACTTTTTACTATGGATTCTATATCATCTGTTGAGCCATCGTCACAAATAATTGCTTCGAAATTTTGCATTGTTTGCGCTGCCACACTGTCCAAAGTTTCCGGTATTATCTCAGTACGGTTATATGTCGGAATAATTATGCTGACTAATGGTATCATCGCTGTTACAACTCAGAAAATATATCGAGAAATTTTTGTTTTACTGCATCGAAAGAAAATTGCTGTAATTGAGCAAAAGCATTTTCTGCACAATGAATATAAAATTCATTATCATTGATTAATCGTTTCCCGATTTCCACAGCAGCATCAAGATCAAAATGATGAGGAATTGTCGTTTCGGGAAATAATGTTTTTCCATGCACGGTGGACTCCGTCGAAATAATTGGCATACGTAAAGCGGCGGCATCCAAAACATAACGTCCCCATGTATAACGATCATCTAAGTTTATCCACAACATGGCTGCGCCATTAAAACGAAAATAATCCACAATACTTTTTTCATGATATACCGTTAATTGTGGGTCATTATATGCTGCATGGGTATTTTTAATGGTAATGTTTTTATCGAGAATTGAACCGAAATTTTTCCAATTACTCATCATTCTGTTTAATCGCCGTAACATTACTTGCGAATAACCATAATATGGCATGGCAAGTTCACGAGCAACCATTACCTCATTCATTCTTTTTAATAAAATTGGACAAAGACATATCTCACGGCGACGCTGATGATAAGGGGTTGTATAAGTGGAAGCCCCATCAACAGGATACGGTAATCCGACGGTTGTGATGGGTGTTGTTGTCAGCCGTCGAAAAAAAGGCGCACTATGCACATTAATAACATTGACAAGATTCGCAGCATCTAATACTTGTTTATACTCGGCATCGGGCGGTAAATAATCATTGGCATTTCCCTCTATAATGGAAATCCATTTTACCGATGAAGGCAGATGCTCCAATAATTGCAATTGTTTCTGTAAAAATATACGCGGGATGCGATTAGCATTGGCAAAAATGACATCAAAGCGCGACAAATCTGCTTTTGTGACATGAGTATAATCAATGTATTCGCCATTAAAAGCAAAAGCCAAGGCATCAACGCCATTGGCTGTATTGCAATCGTCTGTGCTACGGTCAGCAGGAACCCAGCGAGGTTGTCGCCAAATACTACCTCCCAGAACACCTACTCTCGGTTGGGAAAACTTTGTAGAATATGCCATATATCACATCAACGTACAAGGTGTTACTGTATCTCAATATTATCAGTTCTTTTCTAAAAAACAGCAGATGGATATGCTCGTTTTCTGTGAGTATGCGTATTTTTCACTGCTATTATTGTAACTCTTATGAAAATGCTTCTTTCACTCGATCAAAAAAATCTTTCGATTTTTCTTCACTATGAAATTTTCCTGATTGCTTAGGATGAATATTTTCCATAGACTGCAATTCTTTTATTACCGTTTTTTCTTTTGATGATAATGTTGTCGGCACATACACCGTGGTTGTCACGACTAAATCGCCTTTACCATGACCATTCAAATGTTTAATTCCCTTATCGCGCACACGAATGACCGTACCCGGTTGCGTGCCCGGCTCAATTTTTACATGTGCTGATCCCGTCAATGTTGGCACTTCCACATCTGTGCCCAAAGCAGCTTCCGGAAAACTGACGGATAATTCATAATGAATATCATCATTTTCGCGTGTAAAATGTTTGTGGGGTTGCTCTTCCATAACAATAATCACATCCCCTGCCGGACCGCCGCGTCTGCCGGCATTGCCCTTGCCTTGCAATGGGATATAATTTCCCGAACTGACACCGGCAGGAATACTGACGGAAATCGTTTCTTCGTCCTTTGTTCTCCCCTCGCCCGAGCATGTTGTGCATTGCTCCTTTATCACTTTGCCTGTGCCACCGCAATTAGCGCATGGAGCAATATTCACAAATTGTCCGAACACCGAGCGCGAAACCTGGCGCACTTCGCCCGAACCATTACATGCCGAACATGTCGCATAGCCCGAACCTGCTTTGGCACCGCTACCGGTACATGTGGTACATGTGACCCACTTTTTCAATTTAATTTTTTTCTCTGTTCCCGTAGCAATTTCTTCGAGTGTTAAAGGCATTTTCAGCTTAATATCACTGCCCGGTTCGCCCATGGAACGCTGACGCGGTCTGCCTCCGCCGCCGCCAAAAAATTGATCAAAGATAGAACCGCCGCCACCGCCGAAAAAGTCACCGAATTGGCTAAAAATATCTTGTACATTTTGATACTGATGGAAATCCTGACCACCGCGCATCGCCTGATGTCCATAGCGGTCATAGCGTGCTCTTTTATCTGCATCGCTCAATATTTCATACGCTTCCGTTGCTTCTTTGAACTTTTCTTCTGCTTCGGGATTGTCCTGATTTCTGTCGGGGTGATACTGCAATGCCAATTTGCGATATGCTGATTTTATCTCATCGGCACTAGCATTTTTTGCAACCGATAAAACTTCATAATAGTCTCTTTTTTCCATAATAATTTATTTCATATTAGACAAAAGCAATGAACGGTATATGATTGTTATGTGCCTGCGGAGGTAATGACTTTTGCATGACGTAACACCTTATCGCGCAAATAATAACCGCGTTGCACCAATTGGGAAACATGTCCTTCCGGCATCTCCGAAGGCAATTGCGCCAATGCTTCGTGCACTTCCACATTAAAGGGTTGACCGACAGCATCTTCGATCAC